>Ga0255338_1003245_pt1 | contig 20124 bp, 14 predicted proteins | sample MeOH1_35cm_T4_19_FD_203715 | JGI IMG/M metagenome (GOLD analysis project Ga0255338, IMG submission 203715) | Sandy soil microbial communities from University of British Columbia, Vancouver, Canada - MeOH1_35cm_T4_195 | ecosystem: Engineered > Artificial ecosystem > Sand microcosm > Unclassified ...
CGGCGGCGCCCGATGTCTGGCTGGAGAGCACCCAGGTGTCGGCGCTGGTGCCGCCCAGCTGCATCGACACCGCCTCCAGCCGGGGCGGCGCCAGTCTCATGAACCCGCCCGGCATGACCTGCCAGCCGCCGTTGCCATCGGCGATGGCAAACACGCGCAGCATGGCCGCCCGTGAGCCGATGCGCCCGCCGCCGCGCCCGTCCGGCTCCCAGCACGGCGTGTGCGAGAGCGGCAGCGGCGCCTGCAGCGTGTAGCGGTCGGGCGTCTCGGCGATGCGCGCGCGCCAGTCTTCGAGCGGCTGCAGCCCGCGCTCCATGCCCAGGCGCGGCTCGCCCGGCACACGCGGATAGGTCGGCATGACGAAGGCCTCGGACAGCGTCGCCATGGCCTCTTCCTGCGCGGCGGCCTCGCCGCACCACCAGCTCGACACGGCGGGCAGGATCAGCGTCTCATCCAGCAGCGCGCGGGCGATGCCCGGCAGGAAGCCGTGGATTGCCGGCGACTCCAGGAACCCCGCGCCGGGCACGTTGGACACCATCACGTTGCCCGCCCGCATCGCCTCCAGCAGCCCCGGCACGCCGATGGTGGAGTCGCTGCGCAGCTCCAGCGGGTCGCAGAACACGTCGTCCAGCCGGCGCAGGATCACGTCCACGCGCTCCAGCCCGCCGAACGTCTTCAGGTAGACCATGTCGTTGCGCACGGTCAGGTCCTTGCCTTCCACCAGCGTGATGCCGAGGTAGCGCGCCAGGAAGGTGTGCTCGAAGTAGGTCTCGTTGAACGGCCCCGGCGACAGCAGCACGATGTGCAGCCCGCCGCTCGACGGCAGCGAGGCCCCTTCATCCGCCCCCGCCACCAGCGGTGCATGCGCCAGCGTGGAGATGAGCTGGGCGAAGGCCGGCGGCAGCCGCCGCACGCGCATCTCGCGGAAGGCATCGGCGAACTGGCCCGAGATGATCAGCCGGTTCTCCAGCGCGTAGCCCATGCCCGACGGGGTTTCCGTGCGATGGGCGATGACGGTCCAGCCATCGTCGGTATGGACCAGGTCGATCGCCATGGTCTGGAGGAAGCTGCCGCCCGGCGGCTGGTAGCCCTTGAGGGGCCGCATGTAGCCGGGATGGCCGTAGACCAGCCCCGGCGGCAGCAGGCCGCGCGTGAGCAGCGTCTGGGGGCCGTAGATGTCGGCCATGATCGCGTTGGCGAGCGTGGCGCGCTGGGCCGCGCCGCGCTCGATCACGGCCCAGTCCTCCTCGGCGATCAGGAACGGCAGCAATTCCAGCTGCCACGCCCGCGCGCCGCCGCCCTGGTCGGCATAGACGTTGTAGGTCACGCCGTTGTCGCGGATCTGGCGCGCCACTGCCGCCGCGCGCGCCGCCAGCGCGTCCGGGCTCAGGCTGCCGAGGTCGCCCTGCTCGCCCAGTTCCGCGAAGAAGCGCGCCCAGGGCGCGCGCAGCGTGCCGTCCGGCAGGCGCAGCTCGTCCAGATGGCCGTCCGGCACGGGCAGGGCCAGCCGGCCCGCCATGGCAGCCGGGCTGTCCGATCCGTCGAGGGGAAGCGACGACTGCAAGGGCACGGGGAGAGGTCTCCGGGGGAGGGTGTCGGCTTATATCTGCCGCAGATCGAGCGTAAAGGGGAATTCGAGGCTGCGCTCCACCGGCGGCGCCACGGACCGCCCCGGCGTATGGCCGATGGTGAAGAAGCGGGCCAGCCGCCGGCTTTCGGCCTCGTAGGCGTTTACCGGGAATGTCTGGTAATTACGGCCGCCGGGGTGGGAAACATGATACTGACATCCCCCAACGCTGCGATCCATCCACGTATCCACCACGTCGAAGGTCAGCGGGGCATGGGAGCCGATGGTCGGATGCAGCGACGACGGCGGCGCCCAGGCGCGGTAGCGCACGCCGGCCACGTACTCGCCGGCGCGGCCGGTGGGCTGGAGCGGGATGGTCCGGCCGTTCACCGTCACCACATGGCGGGTCTCGTTCATGCCGAGCACGCGCACCTCCAGCCGCTCCACCGACGAATCGACATAGCGCACCGTGCCGCCCGCCGCGCCCTCCTCGCCCATCACGTGCCACGGCTCCAGCGCCGCGCGCAGTTGCAGCGAGAGCCCGGCCGCCTCGGCCTCCACCTCGCCCACGCGCGGGAAGCGGAACTCGAAGTGCGGCGCAAACCACGCGGACTCGAACACGAAGCCGGCGCTGCGCATCTCGGCCAGCACGTCCTCCAGATCCATCTGCACGAAGGTGCCGAGCATGAAGCGGTCGTGCAGCGCCGTGCCCCAGCGCGTGAGCCGCGCGGTATAGGGCGTGCGCCAGAAACGGGCGACCATCGCCCGCAGCAGCAGTTGCTGCACCAGGCTCATGCGTGCGTGCGGCGGCATTTCGAAGGCGCGCAGCTCCAGCAGGCCGAGCCGGCCCGTGGCGCCATCGGGGGAATAGAGCTTGTCGATGCAGAACTCCGATCGATGCGTATTACCCGTCACATCGGCAAGCAGGTTGCGCAGTGCCCGGTCGATCAGCCATGGCGGGGTGTAGCCATCGCCGGCGCCTTCGTGCAGCGCCACCTGCCGGCGCAGTTCCGCGAAGGCGATCTCCAGTTCGTAGAGCTGGTCGTTACGGGCCTCGTCCACGCGCGGCGCCTGGCTGGTCGGGCCGATGAACAGGCCCGAGAACAGGTAGGACAGCGCCGGATGGTTGTGCCAGTAGGCGATCAGGCTGGCCAGCACGTCGGGCCGGCGCAGGAAGGGGCTGTCCGCCGGGGTGGCGCCGCCGAGCACGAAGTGGTTGCCGCCGCCCGTGCCGGTGTGGCGCCCATCGAGCATGAACTTGTCGGTGGAAAGGTGCGTCTCGTGCGCGGCCTGGTAGAGGAACTCGGTGTGATCCACCAGTTCCGCCCAGTTGCTGGCCGGATGGATGTTGACCTCGATCACGCCCGGGTCCGGGGTGACCTGGAGCAGCTTCAGGCGCGGATCGCGCGGCGGCGGGTAGCCTTCCATCACGATCTTCATGCCGAGTTCGGCCGCCGTGGCTTCCACCTCGGCCACCAGCGCGAGGTAGTCCTCGAGCACGGTCAGCGGCGGCATGAAGACATAGAGGATGCCGCGCTTGTCGCCCATCGACTTCAACTCGACGGCCGGGCCGGCGGCGCGGCTGGGGTGGCGTACTTCGACGCAGAGCGCGGTACGGATGATGTCCGCCGCCGACTCGCCCAGCGCGGGCGGGCGGGTGAAGGCCGGGGCCAGGCCCGCTGCGTCGGCCGTGGCGGCCGGTGCGGGTGCTGGCTCCGCTGGTGTTGCGGGCCCGGAAGGTGCCGGGGCGACGGTCTCGCCGCGTGCCTGGGCGCGCCGTACCGCCATGGCGGCCGGGCCCAGCCCGGTCGGTTCAAGCGACAGCCCGCCGGCCGGCGCCGGCAACTGGCTGCGCAGCGGCGTGGTGGCCGGCAGCGGCGCGCGTGGCGCGAAGGGGTCCTGGTCGAACTGCCACGGATAGTCGGCCTCGGACACCCACGGCAGGGCATCGAGCGGCAGCCGGTAGCCCATCGGCGAATCGCCGGGCAGCAGATACATGCGGTCATCGCGCAGGAACCACGGGCCGGTAATCCACGCGGCGTCATTGCGCGACGGCGGCTCCTGCGTGGCGCGGGCCAGCGGCAGCACGTAGCCGGTGACGCGCGACAGGCCGCTCTCGAACACCCGGCGCAGCCGCGCGCGCTCCATGGCGTCTTCCAGCCGCGCCTCATGCGGATCGACGTTGACCGGCAGGCTGCGCTCGCGCCACAGGTAGTACCAGACGTCCTCGTAGCCGGGCAGGATGAAATGCGAGGCCAGGCCGAGCCGCGCGGTCAGGGTTTCGATGAAGCGCCGCGCGTCGGCGTCGGTGTAGGCGTCCGGCTCGCGCTCATCGGCGAACAGCGCCGGGTTCTCCCAGCACGGCACGCCATCGGCACGCCAGCAGATCGACAGCGCCCAGCGCGGCAACTGCTCGCCCGGATACCACTTGCCCTGGCCAAAGTGCAGGAAGCCGCCCTCGCCATATTGCGCGCGCAGCTTCTGCACCAGTTCGGTGGCCAGCCCGCGCTTGGTGGGGCCGAGCGCGTCGGTATTCCACTCAGCGCCCTCACGGTCGCGCGCGGCGACGAAGGTGGGCTCCCCGCCCATCGTCAGGCGCACGTCCATCTGCTGCAGGGTGCGGTCGACGGCGGCGCCGGCCGCATCGACGGCCATCCACTGCGCCTCGGTATAGGGCTTGGTCACGCGCGGGGACTCATAGATGCGCGTGATCGACATATGGTGCTCGAAGGAGACCTCGCACTCGTCCACCGCCCCGCTCACCGGCGAGGCGCCGCCGGGCTCCGGCGTGCAGGCCAGCGGGATGTGCCCCTCCCCGGCCAGCAGCCCGGAGGTGGGGTCCAGCCCGATCCAGCCGGCGCCGGGCAGGTAGACCTCGCACCAGGCGTGGAGGTCAGTGAAATCGGTCTCGGTGCCCACCGGGCCATCCACGGCCTTCACGTCGGGCGTCAGTTGCAGCAGGTAACCGGAGACGAAGCGCGCCGCCAGCCCAAGATGGCGCAGCGTCTGCACCAATAGCCAGCCGGTGTCGCGGCACGAGCCGGAGGCGTTCTCCAGCGTGGTCTCGGGCGTCTGCACCCCCGGCTCCATGCGGATCAGGTACCGGATGTCGTGCTGGAGGCGCTGGTTCAGGGCCACCAGGAAATCCAGCGTGGCGGTGGGCGTGCGGTCGATGCTGGCCACGAAGGCCGCCAGCCGCGGCGTCAGCTCGCCGCGCACCAGATAGGGGGCGAGGTCGTGCCCGAGGCTGGCGTCGTAGTCGAACGGAAACGTCTCGGCCGATGGCTCCAGGAAGAAATCGAACGGGTTGTAGACCGCCATTTCCGCCACGAGGTCCACCGTGACCTTGAAGCTGGTGGTCTTCTCCGGGATGACCAGGCGGGCGAGGTAGTTGGAGAACGGGTCCTGCTGCCAGTTCACGAAGTGCTGCGCGGGCTCGATGCGCAGGGAATAGGACAGGATCGGGGTCCGGCAATGCGGCGCGGGGCGCAGCCGCACGACTTGCGGTGACAGATTCACCGGCCGGTCGTAGCGGTAATGCGTGACATGGTTCAGCGCGACGTGCGTAGCCACTACAACCTCCCAGGGGTGCGGTGAATCGTCAGTGAAGCGTCAGTGAATCGTCCAGATAGGCATCGGCCGGATGGGAATGCAGCAAGCAAGACTTGTACCGAGCCCCGTCGGCAGACCGCGCCATGGGCCGGCTAGGTGGTGCGCGCGGCGCTTCACATCGGCCCGCCGCTCTTGGCGCGCAGGCCCTCCTCCAGCAGCGACCGCAGCTTGGCCAGCGCGCCGGGGTCGCCGCCCGCCGCCGCGCGGGCGTACCAGATCTTGGCCTGCTCGATGTCCTTGTCCACCACGCCCGGCTCGCCGCGCTCGTAATAGCTGCCGACGATGTACTGCGCGCCGCCGTCGCCGGCCGTGGCGGCCCGGCTGTACCAGGTGAACGCCTTGCCGTAGTCGCGCGGCACGCCCCGGCCGGTGAAGTAGTTGGTGGCCAGCGCCATCTGCGCCTGCACGTGCCCGCCCTGCGCCGCGCGCTCATACCAGCGGTTGGCCTCCTCGAGCGACTTCGGCACCAGCTCGCCGCGCTCGCTCAGATCGCCCAATGTGAACTGCGCATGTGTCATCTGGTTGTCAGCGGCCTTGCGCAGCCAGACCAGCGCCTCCTGCGGCTTGGGCGCCGTCCCCTCGCCCCGCAGCAGCATCATCGCGTAGTTGAACTGGGCCAGCCGGTTGCCCTTCTGCGCCGCCGCCGCAAACCCCTGCAGCGCGGCATCGAACCGCCCGGCCTCGTAGGCACTGACGGCATCGCGCGTCTGCGCCTGCGCGGGCGCCGGCGGCTCGGTGGCGGCCCGCATCGGCGCGGCATGGGCCACGGACCCCATGAGTACGACCAGAACCATGCACGCCAGGACGGCAGCAGCGGCCTGGCGAATCGGGACAAGGGAGGCAGACATGACGTGACTCCGGCGAACGGGGGTCGGACGGAACGGGGCGCTACCAATTCAGTGTAGCGGACGACGCTTCGACCGGCTCGCCAGAATGCGAGTCGTCTTATGTACGTGGATTGGACGGCACAGAAGACTGGGGGACACCGCCTGCAGAGAATGGGGATGCAAACGAAAAAGGCTCCCGAAGGAGCCTTTGTTCGCACTGCTAATCGGACCTCTTCGCTTTTCAGCTATCAGCGCACTTGGGCGCAAACCTCTTGCGAGGCGGAGCTGACACGCGGCTTTCGCCGTTCCGTTCATATGCCAACGCCGCGATGGTAGCCCGATCGACGCGATCTCGCAAGCCGGGCGTTGCGCTCACGCCGCGAAGCGGTAGCCGACGCCGACCTCGGTCAGCAGGTGGGCCGGCTGGGCGGGGTCGGATTCGAGTTTGTGGCGCAGGTGGCCCATGTACACGCGCAGGTAGTGGCTGCTCTCGGCGTGCGATGGGCCCCAGACCTCGCGCAGCAGTTCGCGGTGGGTCATCACCTTGCCGCGGTGGGCGATCAACACCGCCAGCAGCCGGTACTCGATGGGGGTCAGGTGCACGGCCGCCTCCCCGCGCGTGACGAGGCGGTTGGCCAGGTCCACCTGCACGTCGCCGAAGGCGATGGTCGGCGTGCCCTGTGGATTGGCGCGCGCGTGGCGGCGCAGCAGCACGCGCACGCGCGCCACCAGTTCGCCCACGCCGAAGGGCTTGGTCAGGTAGTCGTCCGCGCCGGCGTCGAGCGCGGCGATCTTGTCCGCCTCCTCGGTGCGCGCGGACAGCACCAGCACCGGCACCTGCGTCCACGTGCGCATCTCGCGGATCAGCGTCATGCCGTCGCCATCGGGCAGGCCCAGATCGAGGATCACCACGTCCGGCTGGCGCGTGCCCGCGTCGATCAGCCCGCGCTTGAGCGTCTCCGCCTCGTGCACGGTGCAGCCCTCGGCCTGCAGCGATTCCCGCACGAAGCGCCGGATATGGGGCTCGTCCTCCACCAGCAGGACGGTCGGCGAATAGTCGAATGGCATCTCGGTCAGGGTTCCGTCTTCGCGGTCAGTTTCAGGTCGCTCGATTCATCGAGGTCATGGAGGGCTTCCGGCTCGATGTCCGGCGGATTGCCGCGCGGCAGCGCGAGCGTGAAGCGCGCGCCATGCGGCGCCGCGCCGTGTACCGGCTCCACCCAGATGCGGCCGTCGTGCGCCTGCAGGATGGCGTCGCACACCGCCAGGCCGAGTCCCACGCCCGCCGTGGCGGACTCGTGCGCGCCGCGTGTGAATTTCTCGAAGATGCGGCGCTCCTGCCCGGCCGGCACGCCGGGGCCGTCGTCCTCGACAAACACCTGCACCATCTCGCCGGCCACGGCGCCGCCGATGCGCACCGTCGTGCCCGGCGGCGTGTACTTGGCGGCGTTCTCGAGCAGGTTGCAGAGCACGCGCTCCACCAGCACCGCGTCGCACTCGACCAGCGGCAGCGCCGCCAGCCCCGACACCTGCACCGGATGCCCCGCCAGCGCCTCGCGCATCGCCGCCAGCGCCGCGCCCACCAGTTCTTCCATCGACTGCCAGCCGCGCGTCAGCGACACGTCGTGCCGCTGCAGCCGCGCCATGTCGAGCAGATTCACCACCATGGTCCGCATGCGGTGGGCCTGGACGCGCATGGCGTCCACGGTGGCCGCCACATCGGCCGGCAGCGGCGCCCGCGCGAGCGACTCGGCCATGCCGATCAGTCCGGTCAGCGGCGTGCGCAGGTCGTGCGACACCGCCGCCAGCAGCGAACTGCGCAGCTGCTCGGATTCGATCGATACCAGCGCCTGCTGCGCCACCTCCACATAGTGCAGCCGCTCGATGGCGATGGCGATCAGCGTGGCGAAGACATCGGCCTGGCGGCGCAGCGCGGGGTCAGCCAGCGCGCCCCAGTCATGCGGCTCCACGGCCAGCACGCCGCGCGTCTGCATCGGCGCCTTCAGCGGCAGGTACAGCACGGTGCTGCCCGGCAGCGTGTGGGTGCCGGTGCCGGCCGCCTCGCCGTGGTCGAAGACCCACTGGGCCAGCACGGTGTCGATGGCTTCGCCCTTGGTGGTCCGGCCTTCTTTCGGACTTGTCTCATTGACATCCGCTACCGGAAGCAGCCGGCCCGATGCCGAGACGAGGAAGAACGAGGCGTGGGCGTCGAACGCGGCACGCAGGAAGCGTCCGCCAATCTCCACGATCTGCTGCGTGGTCAGCGCCGCCGACAGCTCCCGCGCCAGTTCGTAGAGCGTGCGGGCGTCGGTCTCGCGCCGCACCGCCACGCTCGCCTGCTCGCGCAGGCCGGCAGTCAGCTGGCCGATGACCAGCCCCACCGTCAGCAGCACCACAAAGGTGAGCAGGTACTGCACGTCGCTGACGGCGAACGAGAGCCGGGGCGGCACGAAAAAGAAATCGAACGCCCCCACCGACAGCACCGAAGCCAGCGCCGCCGGCCCCCGCCCGTGCCGCAGCGCCACGCCCACCACGGCGGCCAGGAACAGCATGGCGATGTTGACGATATCGAACCAGGGCCGGGCGACTGTGGAAAGCAGTGTGGCCCCGGCACACCAGACCACGGACCAGACATAGTCAAGCCGGCGCGCGCCCGCCTGGGCCGGATTCTGCTCGGACACGGCGCCCGCCGGCAGGCCCTGCGCTGCCGGCAGCGGTGCCGGGCGGGTGGTGTCCGCCGCCACGCGGATCACGTCGATTTCAGGGCAGCCAGCCGCCAGCGCATCGGCAAAGGTCTGGCGGCCGATCAGCCGGTTGCCGGCGCCCAGCACCGGCGACAAGGCGCGCCCCAGCAGCATGCGCCCCTGCTCGAGCCATCCGCCTTCGTACTGCCAGTCGGTGCGCGCGCGGCCCACCAGCACCTTGGTGAGGTTGTGGCGGCGCACGTAGCCGGTGACCGCGCGCACCATGTCGTGCCCGGCCAGTGTCTCGGTGCGGGCGCCCAGTTCCTCGGCCAGCCGCATCGCCGCGCGCACGCGGGTGCGCACCTCGGTGGACAACGGCACCAGCCGGGGCGTGGCAATCGTCACTACGTGCCAGTCGCAATCGAGCTGGCTGGCCAGCCGGCGCGCGCTGCGCACCACCTGCTCGGCGTCGTCGCCGGTGCCGATGCAGGCCACCAGCGCCTCGCGCGTGCGCCAGACCGGTTCGATCGACTGGGCGTCGCGATAGGCGCGCACATCGTCATCGACACGATCCGCCGTGCGCCGCAGCGCCAGTTCGCGCAGCGCGATCAGGTTGCCCTTGCGGAAGAAGTTGCGCGCGGCATGGCGCGCCTGCTCGGGCAGGTAGACCTTGCCCTCGCGCAGGCGGCGCAGCAGTTCGTCGGCGGGCAGGTCCACCAGCACGACGTCGTCGGCATCGTCGAACACGGCATCGGGCACGGTCTCCCAGACCCGCACGCCGGTGATGCCGCCCACGGCCTGGTTCAGGCTCTCCAGGTGCTGCACGTTGACCGTGGTCCAGACGTCGATGCCGGCGGCCAGCAGTTCGGCGATGTCCTGCCAGCGCTTGGGATGCCGGCTGCCGGCGGCGTTGGTGTGGGCCAGTTCGTCCACCAGCACCAGCGCGGGATGGCGCGCGAGCACGCCATCGAGATCGAATTCCTTGAGGACGCGGTCGCGGTAGGGCATTTCGCGCAGCGGCACGATGTCCAGCCCGGCGACCAGCGCCTCGGTCTCGGCGCGGCCGTGGGTCTCCACCACGCCCACCACCACATCCACCCCCTGCGTGCGCAGCGCGCGGGCGGCGGTGAGCATCGCGAACGTCTTTCCCACGCCGGCCGAGGCGCCGAAGTAGACCCGCAGCTTGCCGCGCCCGGCGCGCGCGCCCTCCTCCTGCATGCGTTGCAGCAGGGCGTCGGGGTCCGGGCGGTTGTCGGCGAGGGTCATGGTAGAGGGGGCGGTGGGACGGATTCTGCCACGGCGCCGGCGGCCGTGGGCTGGCGCATCCATTCCATCAGGCGCCCCGCTTCACCCCATCCAGCGCAAGGTTCAGCTTCAGCACATTCACCCCGGGCTCGCCGAACACGGCCAGCCCCGGGCCTTCCGTGTTCGCCGCGATCAGGGCCTCCACCTGCGCCACCGACAGCCCGCGCAGACGCGCCACGCGCGCCGCCTGGTAGCGGGCCGCCGCCGGGCTGATGTGCGGATCGAGGCCGCTGCCCGAGGCCGTTACCAGATCCACTGGCACCGGCGCCTTGTTGTCAGGGTCGGCGGCCTGCAGGGCCTCGATGCGCGCCCGCGCCGCGTCCGTCAGCGCCGGGTTGCTCGGCCCGAGGTTCGAGCCCACCGACGCCGCCGCGTTGTACGGCATCGGCGCCGTGGCCGACAGGCGGCCCCAGAAGTACTTCGGCTCCGAGAACGGCTGGCCGATCAGCGCCGAGCCGACCACCTTCCCATCCTTCTCGATCAGCGAGCCGGCGGCTTCGTGCGGGAACACCGCGCGGGCGATGCCGGTCACCGCGCCGGGATACAGCAGCCCGGTCACCACCGCCAGGCCGACGAAGATCGTCAGCGCGGGCCGAAGCAGCCCCGGCTGGCGCGGTACGTTGTTTGCGGCGGCGCCCATGGCGGCCTTGGTTTGCGTAGTCATGCGTATTTCTCCTAGACGACTCGGCTCAGACCCAGCCGAACATCGTCAGCAACAGATCGATCAGCTTGATCCCCGCGAACGGCACGATGATGCCGCCCAGGCCGTAGATCAGCAGGTTCCGGCGCAGCAGCACGGCCGCGCCGAGCGGGCGGTAGACCACGCCGCGCAGTGCCAGCGGAATCAGGGCGACGATGATCAGCGCGTTGAAGATCACCGCCGACAGGATTGCGGACGCCGGCGTGGCCAGCCCCATCACGTTCAGCAGGTTCAACTGCGGATACGTGGTGGCGAACGCGGCCGGGATGATCGCGAAGTACTTGGCCACGTCGTTGGCCACGCTGAACGTGGTCAGCGAGCCGCGCGTCATCAGCATCTGCTTGCCGATCTCGACGATCTCGATCAGCTTGGTCGGATTGCTGTCCAGGTCGACCATGTTGCCGGCCTCGCGCGCTGCCTGCGTGCCGCTGTTCATGGCCACGGCCACGTCGGCCTGGGCCAGCGCGGGGGCGTCGTTGGTGCCGTCGCCGGTCATGGCGACGAGGCGGCCCTCGCGCTGGTACTCGCGGATCAGCGCCAGCTTGGCTTCGGGGGTGGCTTCGGCCAGGAAGTCATCCACGCCGGCTTCCGCCGCGATCGACGCCGCCGTGAGGCGGTTATCGCCGGTGATCATCACCGTGCGGATGCCCATCCGGCGCAGTTCGCCAAAGCGCTCGCGGATACCGGTCTTGACGATGTCCTTGAGTTCGACGACGCCGAGCACGCGCACGCTGTCCTCGGTGCCTTCGGCGATGGCCTCCGCCACCACCAGCGGCGTGCTGCCGGCGCGCGCCACATCGTCCACGGCCTGCATCACGGCATCGGGGAACTTGCCGGCGCGGTCGGCCACGTAGCGGCGTACCGCATCGGCGGCGCCCTTGCGCACGCTGCGCACGCGCATCCCGTGAGTGACGTCGACGCCACTCATGCGAGTCTGCGCGGTGAAGGGTACGAACACGGGGGCGTCCAGGCCCTTGCCGCCCATCTCGGGGACGGTGGCGTCAGGCTGCTGGCGGGCCAGGGCCACGATGCTGCGGCCTTCCGGCGTCTCATCGGCCAGCGACGACAGCCACGCAGCCTCAGCCAGCTGGCGCGGGGTCACGCCCGGTGCGCAGATAAAGCGCGCAGCCTGGCGGTTGCCGTGCGTGATCGTGCCGGTCTTGTCGAGCAACAGCACGTCCACGTCGCCGGCAGCTTCCACGGCCCGGCCGGACGTGGCGATCACATTCGCCTCCATCATCCGGCTCATGCCAGCCACGCCGATGGCAGACAGCAGGCCGCCAATCGTGGTCGGGATCAGGCACACCAGCAGCGCCACCAGCACCGTCACCGAGACCGGCACGCCGGCCTTGGCCACCATCACGCTATATAGAGAGAACGGTTGCAGCGTGGCCGTGGCCAGCAGCAGCACCAGCGTCAGGCCCACCAGCAGGATGGTCAGCGCCAGCTCGTTGGGGGTCTTCTGGCGCTTGGCGCCTTCCACCATGCCGATCATGCGATCGATAAAGCTCTCGCCGGGGTTGGCGGTGATGCGCACCACGATCCAGTCGGACAGCACGCGCGTGCCGCCCGTGACCGACGAGAAATCGCCGCCGGACTCGCGGATCACCGGTGCGGACTCGCCCGTGATGGCGGACTCGTCGACCGAGGCCACGCCTTCGATCACGTCGCCGTCACCGGGGATCATGTCGCCAGCCTGGACCAGCACCACGTCACCGCGGCGCAGGTCCGTGGCGATGCGGGCCTCGGTGGCGCCATCGGCACGGATGTTGGTCCGGCCCGGGCGCAGCACGCGTGCCGTCACCGTGGTCTTCAGCCCCCGCAGCGCGGCGGCCTGCTGCTTGCTGCGGCCTTCGGCCATGGCTTCGGCGAAGTTGGCGAACAGCACCGTGAACCACAGCCAGATGGAGATGGCCAGGATGAAGCCGGCCGATTCCCCACCCGGCGCGGGGTTGAACAGCGCGCGCAGGAACAGGATCGACGTGAGCACGCTGCCCGCGTAGACCACGAACATCACCGGATTGCGCAACTGGGCGCGCGGCGACAGTTTCCTGAAGGCGTCGACGATGGCCGGCTTGACCAGCTCGGGCGCGAACATGCCGCCCCGGGCCGGCACCTGACGCGGGGTGCGCGCCACCGAAGTGCGCGTCACCGTAGTGTCTTGCTGCATACGATTCTCCACGATTACCGGGCCACCGCCTGGACGGCGGCCGGGATGTGCTGCAACTGCTCGGCCACCGGGCCCAGCGCCAGCGCCGGCACATAGGTCAGCGCGCCCACCAGCAGGACCGAGCCCACCAGCAGCACCACGAACAGCGGGCCGTGCGTCGGCATGGTGCCGGCGGTAGGCGGGGTACGGCGCTTGGCGGCCAGCGAGCCGGCCATCGCCAGCACCGGCACGATGATCCAGAAGCGGCCGAACCACATCGCCGCGGCGAGCAGCGTGTTATAGAACGGCGTGTTGGCGGAGAGGCCCGCGAACGCGCTGCCGTTATTGTTCGCCGCCGAAGAAAGCGCATAGAGGATTTCCGAGAAACCGTGCGTGCCGGGGTTGAACACCCCTGCGCGGCCGCCCTCGGTCATGACCGCGATGCCCGTGCCCACCAGCACCAGCAGCGGCGTGACGAGGATCGCCACGGCGGTCATCTTCATCTCGTAGGCTTCGATCTTCTTGCCGAGGTATTCCGGCGTGCGGCCAATCATCAGCCCGGCGATGAACACCGCCAGCACCGCGTAGACCAGCATGCCGTACAGGCCCGAGCCCACGCCGCCGAAGACCACTTCGCCCAGCTGCATCAGCAGCATCGGCACCAGCCCGCCGATGGCCGTGAAGGAGTCGTGCATGCCGTTCACCGCGCCGCACGACGCCGCCGTGGTGATCGTCGCGAACAGGGACGTCGCCGAGATGCCGAAGCGCACTTCCTTGCCTTCCATGTTGCCGCCGGCCTGGAGCGCAGAGGCCACGTGGTCGATACCCAGCGATGTCAGCGCCGCGTTGACCTGCTGCTCGGACACCACGGCGGCAATCGCCATGACCACGAAGATCACGGTCATCGACGCCAGCACCGCCACGCCCTGCCGGCGGTCACGCACCATCTCGCCGAAGGCGAAGCACAGCGCCGCCGGGATCAGGAAGATGGCTAGCATTTCCACGAAATTCGTGAACGGCGTGGGGTTCTCGTACGGGTGCGCCGAGTTAGCGTTGAAGAAGCCGCCACCGTTGGTGCCGAGCATCTTGATGGCTTCCTGCGACGCCACCGGACCCATCGCCAGCGTCTGCGTGCGGGTCTTGACGTCCTCGGTCACGGGCTGCCCGGCGGTGTCCAGCACGGGTTGGCCGGCTGCGTCCACCTTAGGCTGGGTATAGGAGAGTTCCGAGACGAGCGTGGCGTCCTGGTAGCGGTCGAAGTTCTGGATCACGCCCTGGCTGACCAGCAGCAGCGCGGTGATCAGCGACAGCGGCAGCAGCACATAGAGCGTGGTGCGTACCAGATCGACCCAGAAATTGCCGAGCGTGGCGGCGCCGTGCCGCGCGAAGCCGCGAATCAGCGCGAACACCACCGCGATGCCGGTGGCCGCCGAGACGAAGTTCTGCATCGTCAGCGCCAGCATCTGGGTGAGGTAGCTCATCGTCGATTCACCGGCGTAGCCCTGCCAGTTGGTATTGCTGACGAAGCTGATGGCGGTGTTGAACGAGGAGTCGGGCGAGATCGCGCCGAACGCCTGCGGGTTCAGCGGCAGCATGCCCTGCAGGCGCTGGATCGCGTAGACGAAGACCACGCCGAGCACGTTGAAGACCAGCACGGCGATGGCGTACTGCTTCCAGCCCATCTCCGCGTCGGCGCGCACACCGGCCAGGCGGTAGAGCGCGCGCTCGAAGGGACGGCCCCAGGCGGTCAGGCGATAGTCGCCCTCCTCCAGCGCGCGGCGCATGTAGCGGCCGAGGAACGGCGCCACTGCGAACAGGACCGCGAGGTACAGGACCAGCAGCCCGATGAATTGTGTGGACAACGGCGTGGACATCAGAATTTCTCCGGCCGGAACAGGGCAAAAAGCAGGTAGAGGAAGATCGCGGCGGCCAGGGCCCCGCTCAGGATGTCAGTCCAGTCCATCAGCGCCCCCGCTCGTCGTCCGTCTGCCGCGCAGACGGCGGGTTGGCGCCCAGCGCGGCGCACAATGCCAGCAGCGCGCCGGTCAGCGCGCCGAAGGCCAGCAACACGAGGAAATAGATCCCGTCCATACAAACCCCAAATAGGAAAAACGTGAAGGATTCACGTTGACATCACGTTCTGGAGATTAGGGACGGCGGGGTAAAAACGGGGTAGAGAGGGGAAGGAGGGGTGTAAAGAAGATATAAAAACGGCGCCAACACCAGGCGCGGCACCGTTTTCCAGCCATGGCAGCCATGACCGGCAATGCGGGCGGGGCTAGATCCAGCCAGCCCGGTGCAGCTTGCGCCAGAGCCAGGTGCAGGCCGTGGCGGTGATGCCGATGACCACCGGATAGGCGTAATGGAGCTTCAGCTCTGGCATAAAGCTGAAATTCATGCCGTAGAGGCTGAAGATCACGGTCGGCACGGCGAGGATGGCCCCCCAGCCGGCCAGCCGCTTGACCACCTCGTTCTGGCCCACCGTGACCAGCGCCAGGTTGACCTGCACGGCCGTGGTCAGCATCTCGCGCACCACGTCCAGCGTGCGGACGATGCGGCTGGCATGGTCCTCGATGTCGCGGAAATAGGCGCGCAGCTCCTTTGGCACCAGTTCCTCGTGCAGCCGGATCAGCTGGCTGCAGATGTCCTCCACCGGGTAGACCGCGTTGCGCAGCCGCAGCACCTGATGCTTGACCTGGTACAGCCGCTCGATGGCGGCACGGTCGAACTCGTCGCGGAAAATGTCCTGCTCGAGGGCCTCGAAGTTGTCCTCCAGCCGGTTGACGATGGGCAGGTAGTGGTCCACCACGAAGTCCATCAGCGCATAGAGCACGTAGCCGGGGCCGTTGGCCAGGCCCTGCGGGTCGCTCTCGCAACGCTCGCGCACCGGGGCGTAGGTGGAACTGGCGCCGTGCCGCACCGAAACCACGTAGTTCGGGCCGACGAACAGGTGGGTCTCGCCCATCACCACCTCCTCCCCGACCAGTTGCGCGGTATTGAGCACCACGAAGACCGAATCGCCGTAGGTTTCCAGCTTGGGCCGCTGGTGGGCGTCCAGGGCGTCCTCCACGGCCAGATCGTGCAGCCCGAACGCCTGCTGGACCTTGCGCAGCAACGCCAGGTCCGGTTCGTGCAGGCCCAGCCAGACGAAGGTGCCGGGGTCGGCCAGCACGCCGGCGATGGCGTCGAATTCGACCGGACCGAGCTTCTTGCCGCTGCGATAGGCCGCGCAATTCACGATGGCGCCCATGGGAACTCCGTTGTCGAGATGCGCAATCGTAACAAGAGCGTCACCCTTTACGCGAGCGCAAGCGGCATCGCCCGCCACTTTAGCGGTGCGATCCGGCCGGGAAGCCCCGCATCGGGCACGTTCGGGGCCGGGTTCGAGAATTGTTACAGTTCGCCGGAGAACCGACGTTAGAATGTGGCATTTCCACGGTCACCGACTATGTCTCAGAAGAAATCGCCACGCTTCGAGCTGCGCAGTGGCAACGTCGACGCCCTCCTTCTCGCCCTCAAGACCGCCGACATCGACGCGTTGCGGGACGATCTCCTCTCCCGCTTCGAATCGACCCCCGATTTCTTCTCCAATGACGTGGTTGCGCTGGACCTGCGCCGCCTGGAAGGCGATAGCCCGCTGGCGCTGGACCGCGTGATCGACACGCTTTCCACGCTGCGCGCCCGGGCCATCGGGGTGGTGGCGCGCGACGACCAGCGCAGCTGGGCCGAAGCCTTCGGCCTGCCGCTGCTGGAAAGCCAGAGCCGGCGTGGCGGCCGGGACGAAGCTGCCCCGCCCGTCCCCACCGCCGCCGCCAAGGCCGCCGACACCCCGGAATCCACTGCCGCCGAGGCTCCGCCAGTCAACGGCACGGCCTCGGATATCGCCGAGATCATGGCCGCCGCCGCCGCGCCGCGCGCGGTGCCGACCCTGCTGATCGACAAGCCGCTGCGCTCCGGCCAGCAGATCTACGCCCAGGGCGACGTGGTCATCCTGGACCTGGTCAGCTACGGCGCCGAGGTCATCGCCGAAGGCAACATCCATATCTACGCCCCGCTGCGCGGCCGCGCGCTGGCGGGTGTCAAGGGCAACCCGGACGCGCGCATCTTCTGCACGTGCCTGGAACCCGAGCTGATTTCCATCGCCGGCATCTACCGGACCGCCGAGCAGACGCTCCCGGCCGACGTGCTCGGCAAGTCGGCCCAGGTGCGCCTGGCCGACGAAAAATTGATTCTCGAACCGCTGCGGATGAAATAACCGCGCTAACCCATCGGTACGGCCGGCCCGCCCGGTACGAAATACCCTGCACCCATACTGGACCATAGAGCCATGGCAAAAATCATCGTTGTGACCTCCGGCAAGGGAGGCGTTGGCAAGACCACCACCAGCGCGAGCTTCGCCGCCGGCCTGGCCCTGCGGGGCCACAAGACGGCCGTGATCGACTTCGACGTCGGCCTGCGCAACCTCGACCTGATCATGGGTTGCGAGCGCCGCGTGGTGTATGACCTGATCAACGTGGTCCAGGGCGAAGCCAACCTGAACCAGGCGCTGATCAAGGACAAGAAGTGCGAGAACCTGTTCATCCTGCCGGCCTCGCAGACGCGGGACAAGGACGCGCTGACCCGCGACGGCGTGGAGAAGGTCATCAACGGCCTGGTGGACATGGGCTTCGAGTTCATCGTCTGCGACTCCCCGGCGGGCATCGAGTCCGGCGCGCTGATGGCGATGTACTTCGCCGACGAGGCGCTCGTCGTGACCAACCCGGAAGTCTCGTCCGTGCGCGACTCGGACCGCATCCTCGGCATCCTGGCCTCGAAGACCAAGCGCGCCAGCGAAGGCGGCGAGCCGATCAAGGAGCACCTGCTGATCACGCGCTACAACCCGAAGCGCGTGCACGGCGGCGAAATGCTGTCGCTGACCGACATCCAGGAAATCCTGCGCATCAAGCTGATTGGCGTGGTGCCGGAATCGGAAGCCGTGCTGCACGCGTCCAACCAGGGCACGCCGGCCATCCACCTGGAAGGCAGCGACGTGGCCGACGCCTATGGCGACGTGGTGGACCGCTTCCTGGGCAAGGACAAGCCGATGCGTTTCACCGACTACCAGAAGCCGGGCCTGCTCTCGCGCCTCTTCGGTAACAAGTAAGGAGGACTCATCCCATGTCGATCCTGTCCTTCCTGCTGGGGGAGAAGAAGAAGTCAGCGTCGGTCGCCAAAGAGCGGCTGCAGATCATCCTCGCCCATGAGCGCACCGGCCATTCCGCGCCGGCCGATTACCTGCCGGCCCTCCAGCGCGAGCTGGTAGCCGTGATATCCAAGTATGTGAAGATCAGCGACCAGGACCTGCGCGTCAGCCTGGAGCGCCAGGACAACCTCGAAGTGCTCGAGGTGAAAATCGAAATCCCGCAAAACTGATCGCCTTTCGGCATTTTCGGTATTCGCTTTTCGGTTTTCGGATTAATTCGAGTTTCTCGGTCCTGAACGGCGCCCGGATACCTTCCGTGCGCCGTTATCCCATTATCTAAGGGATAACCCGCCCCTCTCAAGTAGGGGCTTTTTGCATTGCAGCAACCCTCCGCGTGGTGGCTGCGATCGCGCCTGCACACCCGCCCCACTGCTCGCCTCCCACGTCCATGCACTGCCATGGCGCACGCTGCAATGCACCATTATCACGAGGGTGTGACATTGTGTAGCGACAAACCAACGGAATTGCACCAAATGTCTCTCTAGAGCGCTGGTTCACGCTGCTTTTATGTCCGAAAGTTCCGTGTTTTGTTAAATTTTCGCGGCGTTTACTGCAAACGTAAACCTTTGTGCCGGCCGTGATCCGGCTACGGCACAACCACAAGACAGAAAAGGAGCACCATGAAGAAATCGCTACTCACCCTCGCCATTGGCAGTCTGCTGGCCGGCAGCGCCTACGCACAGTCGTCGGTGACGCTCTACGGTATCGTTGACCAGAGCATCCGCTTCCAGACCAACGCTGACGCAGGCAACCACAGCCAGACCCAACTGACCAACGGCGCGATCACCAACAGCCGTTGGGGTATCAAGGGCAGCGAAGCACTGGGCAACAACCTGAAGGCCATCTTCCAGCTGGAAAACGGCTTCGATCCGGATACCGGCCGCGCAAACCAGAACGGTTCGCTGTTCGGTCGTCAGGCGTACGTGGGCCTGTCGGGCGAGTTCGGCACGGTCAAGCTGGGCCGCCAGTACACCGAAGGCTTTAATTTCTTCGGCGACTTCGATCCGCTGACCATCGGCAACTACGACAACAACGCCTGGCCGTTCTTCCTGACGCAATTCCGCAACAACAACGTCGTCAGCTACGCAGGTTCGTTCGCAGGCCTGAACGTCGGCGCCAGCTATGGCTTCGGCGAGTCCGCAGGCAGCATGACGCGGAGCCAGTACTGGGGTACCCGCGCTTCCTACGACATCGGGCCGTTCGGCTTCGGTGGCGTGTACCAGGAAGTCCGCGACCCGCTCGGCAACAAGCAGCAGATGTGGGGCGCCGCCGGCAAGGTCGGCTTTGGCGCGGCCAAGGTCTTCCTGGGCTACATCGGCGGCAAGGACCGCACTGGCCTGATCGACGCCAACTTCTTCTCGCCGGCCAACACTGCCAACCCGATCCCGGCTGGCGGCAACGCACAGGCCAACCCGCGTGAAGACATGATCGGCTACGTCGGCGCGACCTACCAGGTCACCCCGGCACTGGCCGTGACCGGCGTGTTCTACGGCGATCACATCAAGGGCAAGAACGGCTTGGACAACAGCGGCAACCGCTACACCGGCGTGCTGCTGGCCGAGTACTCGCTCTCCAAGCGTACCCAGGTGTACGGCACCGTCGACTACAACAAGGTCACTGGCGCCGCAGTCACCGAACTGCCTGGCAAGAACAACCAGACGGGCGTGGCCGCAGGTATCCGCCACATCTTCTGATTGTTGGTCTGACCGCATCGCAGAAAGGCACCTTCGTGAACTGACCCCCTAAAGTTGGACGGTCGGTGACGCTAGGCACCGGAGGGCTGAGTCCTGTATTGCACGGGACTCAGCCCTTTTAGTTTGAGCTTGATACGGTCGTGGTTGTAGTAGCGGATGTAGCGCGCTAGTCCGGTCTTGAGCTCGTCCACGCTGGCAAACTCGTTCAGGTGGAAGCATTCAGCCTTGAGCGTGCCGAAGAAGCTTTCCATGGCGGCATTGTCAAGGCAGTTTCCCTTGCGGGACATACTTTGCGTCACAGCATGCTCCTTGAGCATGCGCCGATAGGCAGGCATCTGGTACTG
>Ga0255338_1003246_pt1 | contig 20122 bp, 23 predicted proteins | sample MeOH1_35cm_T4_19_FD_203715 | JGI IMG/M metagenome (GOLD analysis project Ga0255338, IMG submission 203715) | Sandy soil microbial communities from University of British Columbia, Vancouver, Canada - MeOH1_35cm_T4_195 | ecosystem: Engineered > Artificial ecosystem > Sand microcosm > Unclassified ...
ATCGCCCACGTCGACCACGGCAAGACCACCATGGTCGACCAGCTGCTGCGCCAGTCCGGCACCTTCGCCGAGCACGAGAAGGTGGTCGACACCGTGATGGACAACAACGCCATCGAGCGCGAGCGCGGCATCACCATCCTGGCCAAGAACTGCGCCGTGAGCTGGAAGGGCACGCACATCAACATCGTCGACACCCCCGGCCACGCCGACTTCGGCGGCGAGGTGGAGCGCGCGCTGTCCATGGTCGACGGGGTGCTGCTGCTGATCGACGCCCAGGAAGGCCCGATGCCGCAGACCCGCTTCGTCACCAAGAAGGCGCTCGCCCTGGGCCTGCGCCCGATCGTGGTGGTGAACAAGGTGGACAAGCCGGGCGCCAATCCCGACAAGGTGATCAACGCCGCCTTCGACCTGTTCGACAAGCTCGGCGCCACCGACGACCAGCTCGATTTCCCGGTGGTGTACGCCTCCGGCATCAACGGCTGGTCTTCCCTGAACGAGGGCGAGCCGGGCGAGCAGTGGGGCCCCGACATGTCGGCCCTGTTCGACACCATCCTGAAGCACGTGCCGCAGCACGAGGGCGACGCGACCGCGCCGCTGCAGCTGCAGATCTCCGCGCTGGACTACTCCAGCTTCGTCGGCCGCATCGGCGTCGGCCGCATCAACCAGGGCACGATCCGCCCGGCGATGGATGTGCTGGTGATGGAAGGCCCGGACGGCAAGCAGCTGCGCGGCCGCATCAACCAGGTGCTGACCTTCGAAGGCCTGACGCGCGTGCAGGTGAAGGAAGCCGGCCCCGGCGACATCGTCCTGGTCAACGGGATCGAGGACATCGGCATCGGCGTGACGATCACCGATCCGCTCAATCCGCAGCCGCTGCCGATGCTGAGGGTCGACGAGCCGACGCTGACCATGAACTTCTGCGTCAACACCTCGCCGCTGGCCGGCCGCGAAGGCAAGTACGTGACCAGCCGCCAGATCTGGGACCGCCTGCAGAAGGAACTGCAGTCCAACGTGGCGCTGCGCGTCAACGAGACCGACGAGGAAGGCGTGTTCCAGGTCATGGGCCGGGGCGAACTGCACCTGACCATCCTGGTGGAGAACATGCGCCGCGAAGGCTACGAACTCGCGGTGTCGAAGCCGCGCGTGCTGTTCCACGAGGTCAACGGCATCAGGACCGAGCCGATCGAGCTGGTCACGGTGGACATCGAGGACCAGCACCAGGGCGGCGTGATGCAGGCGCTGGGCGAGCGCAGGGGCGAGCTGGTGAACATGGAGCCGGACGGCCGCGGCCGCGTGCGGCTGGAATACCGCATCCCGGCGCGCGGCCTGATCGGCTTTTCCAACGAGTTCATGAACCTCACGCGCGGCTCGGGCCTGATCGCCAGCATCTTCGACGGCTACGAGCCGTACAAGGGGGAGATCGCCAGCCGCAAGAACGGCGTGCTGATCTCGATGGACGACGGCGAGATCTTCACCTACGCGCTGGGCAAGCTGGACGACCGCGGCCGCATGTTCGTCAAGGCGAACGATCCGGTGTACGAGGGCATGATCGTCGGCGTGCACAACCGCGACAACGACCTGGTGGTCAACGCCACCCGCACCAAGCAGCTGACCAACTTCCGCGTCTCCGGCAAGGAGGACGCGATCAAGGTCACGCCGCCGATCGACCTCACGCTGGAATACGGCGTCGAGTTCATCGAGGACGACGAGCTGGTGGAGATCACGCCCAAGTCCATCCGCCTGCGCAAGCGCTTCCTGAAGGAGCACGAGCGCAAGCGCGCGCTGCGCGAAGCGGCGTAGGCGGCGCCGCGTAAGATCGCGGGAACCCCGAACATCCGGACGCAGAGGACGCGAAGGGTACGCAGAGGACGCAAAAGAAGACATTTCCTTGAAGGATGTCCTTTTGCGTCCTCTGCGTACCCTTTGCGTCCTCTGCGTCCGGCAGTTTGGTATTCGTTGTCCTGGCGCCCCACAACAAGAATGAAGCTCACCCACACCCGAGCCGTCTTTCTCATGATCGCGGTGACCCTCATGTGGTCCATCGCCGGCGTCGTCACCCGGCATCTCGAGCACGCGCGCAGCTTCGAGGTGACCTTCTGGCGCAGCTTCTTCACGGTGCTGTCGCTGCTGGTGATCCTGCCGTTCTTCCAGGGCCGGCAGGTGTTCGCCAGGATCCGCGGCGGCGGCTGGCCGCTGTGGCTGTCGGGCCTGTGCTGGAGCATCATGTTCACCGCGTTCATGGTGGCGCTCACGCTCGCCAGCGTGGCCAGCGTGCTGGTGACGATGGCGCTGGGTCCCTTCCTGACGGCGCTGATCGCGCGCGTCGCCATCGGCCACCGCATCCCGGCGCGCACCTGGCTGGCCATCCTGGCCGCGGGCGCCGGCATCGCCTACATGTACGGCACGCAGATCGAGTCCGGCCGCTTCACCGGCACGCTGGTGGCGCTGTGCGTGCCGCTGGCCGGCGGCGTGAACTGGACGATCAACCAGCGCGCCCACGCCCAGGGCAGCCGCGTCGACCTGGTGCCCGCCGTGCTGGTGGGCGCGGCGATTTCCTCGGCGCTCACGCTGCCGCTGGCCATGCCGCTGCAGGCCTCGGGCCACGACATCGCGCTGCTGGCGCTGCTGGGCCTGGTGCAGCTGGCGATTCCGTGCGTGCTGGCGGTGCTCTGTGCCCGCGTGCTGCCCGCGCCCGAGATCTCGCTGCTGGCGCTGCTGGAGGTGATCTTCGGCATCCTGCTGGCCTGGCTCGGCGCCGGCGAGGTGCCCCGGCCGGCGGTGCTCACGGGCGGCGCGCTGGTGATCGGTGCCCTGGTCGTCAACGAACTGGTCGGATGGAGGCAGCGGACATGAGCGATGTCATTGCCGAAGTGCGCGGCAGCGGCGGCTTCATCACACTGAACCGGCCGCAGGCGCTCAACGCGCTGTCGCTGCAGATGATCCGCGAGCTCACCGCGGCCCTGCTCGAATGGCGCGACGACGACCGCGTGGAGCGCGTCGCGCTGCGCGGCATGGGCCGGCAAGGGCCGTTCGGCGCCTTCTGCGCCGGCGGCGACATCCGCTTCTTCCACCAGGCGGTGCTGGCCGGCGATCCGCGGCTGGAGGATTTCTTCACCGAGGAATACACCCTCAACCACCTGATCCACGGCTACCCGAAGCCCTACATCGTGTTCCTCGACGGGATCGTGATGGGCGGCGGCATGGGCATCTCGGCCCACGGCGGCGACACCAGCCTGCGCATCGTGACCGAGCGCACGAAGATGGCCATGCCGGAGACCAACATCGGCCTGTTCCCCGACGTGGGCGGCGGCTGGTTCCTGGCCCGCTGCCCGGGGCGCACCGGCGAGTACCTGGCCCTCACCGGGCAGGCGATCGGCTGGTCCGATGCGCTGGCCGCGCGGCTGGCCGACGGCGTGCTCGCGTCCTCCGAGCTGCCGGCCGTGTGGGAGAGCCTGGCGGACGCGCAAGCCTTCGGGCGCCTGTGCGAGCGCCTGCGGCAGCCCGCCGGCGGGCAGGGGCTGGAGCTGGCGAGCCGGCGCGCGGAGATCGACCGCTTCTTCGGCCTGCCTTCGGTGGCCGGCATCGTCGCCGCGCTGGAGGCGGACGGATCGGACTGGCCCGCGCAGACGGCGGCCCTGCTGCGACAGCGCTCGCCGCTGATGCTGCACGTGACGCTGGAGCACCTGCGGCGGGCCCGCCACCTCACGCTGGCGCAGGACCTGCGGATGGAGCGCGACATGGTGCGGCACTGCTTCCACCTGCGGCCCGGCACGGCGAGCGAGACCTTCGAGGGCATCCGCGCGCTGGCGATAGACAAGGACCACGCGCCGAAGTGGAACCCGGCGCGCATCGAGGACGTCACGCCGGAGATGGTGCGGGCCTTCTTCGACAGCCCGTGGCCCGCGCACGCTCATCCGCTGCGCGGGCTGGCGTAGGCCGCGCGCGCCGCAGCCCGGCACCAGCCGCGATCAGATCTGCCGGTACACCGCCTCGGCCAGCACCAGCATCGCCGGCCGCGGCAACTTGCCCGTGATGGCGTAGCCGAAGCCGTTCTCGACCCAGTAGAAGCTCGCCACCCCGCCTTCGTTGGCGAAGCGGAAGGCCGTCTCGCCCATGCCCTTGCCGGCGGCGCCATCGACGGCGCCGACGTAGAGCGTGATGCGCTCGCCGTTGGCGTTCTGGTACATGAACTGGGCGCGCGCGCCGCTGTCCCCGGGCAGGAGGCGCCCGCCCACCAGCTCGTAGCCGGAGGGCGTCAGCGTCGGCAGCTTGAGCGGCCGGTCGAGGCGCTTGGACAGCCACTGCACCAGGTGCTGCTGCTGCGCGGCCTCGACTTCGACCGGGTGCCGCACCTCCGGCACATAGACCGCGTAGGCCATCGCGGCCTGGCGCACGAACTGGCCGGTGGCGCGGGCGCCGGTGGCCACCGTGACGGCGCGCTCCTGCCACTGCATGTTGCCGGCCCATCCCAGCACGAAGGCCAGCGCGATGGAGGCGGCCATGCCGCCCCAGCGGGACCACTGGCTGAAGCGGCTGCTGCGGCGATCGAGCAGCTGCGCGGCCTGCAGCAGGTGCGCGGGCACGGGCTGCTCCAGCACCTCGGCATGCAGCTCGCGCAGGGCCAGGCGCTGCGCCTTCCAGGCGTGGATCTGGCGCGCGAGCGCCGCATCGGCGGCCAGGCGCGCCTCCACCGCGGCGTGCTGCAGCGGATCGAGCCGGCCGTCGACGTAGGCGTGCAGCTCGGGATCTTCGGACATGGGAAAGGTGCTGTCCTTCATGGTCGTTCCATCACTTCAGGCGGCGCAGCGCCGGGCTCCGGGCCGCCGCCGCCGGGGCGCCGCCCTCCATCAGGTCGCGCAGGCGGCTGCGGGCCCGCGACAGGCGCGACATGACGGTGCCGATGGGCACCCCCGTGATGCGCGCGACATCCTCGTAGCGCAGGTCCTGCAGGGTCACCAGCAGCAGCACCTCGCGCTGATCCGGCGGCAGCCGCAGCAGGCAGCGCTGCAGATCGAGCGTCTGCTCGGGGCTTTCGGCGGGCGCCGGCAGGTCGTTGATCACGTCGTCGAGGTCGACGCGCTGGCCGGCCTGCCGCATGGCCCGGCGCGCGCCGTCGACGAACAGGTTGTGCATCAGCGTGAACAGCCAGGCCCGCAGGTCGCTGCCGGCGGACCAGAGCTGCCAACGATCGCAGGCGCGCTCGAGCGTGTCCTGCACCAGGTCGTCGGCGGCCCAGGCGTCGCCGGTCAGCGAGCGCGCGTAGCGCCGCAGGTCGGGGATGTGGCCGACCAGGCTGTGGGACGCTGCGGGAGTGCTCATGGCCGAGCTTAGCCCATGCCGCCGGGCCGGCGCATCGGGATCGACACCTCAGGGACGGGCGACGTGCCACACGTTGTTGACGCCTTCGCCCGTGCGGTCGCCGGCCTTGGCATCCTTGACCCAGAAGTACACCGGCTTGCCCTTGTAGGCCCACTGGCGAGTGCCGTCGTCGCGCACGACGACCGACCAGTCGCCGCTGGCGTGGTCGCTCGCCCTGGCCATCAGGGGCGGCCAGTTGGTGGCGCACTGGCCGTTGCAGACCGACTTGCCCGAGCCCATGGCGTCGCGGTCGAAGGTGTAGAGCGTCATGCCGTTCGGGCCGACGAAGACGCCGTCGGCCACGCGCGCGGGGGCGCTGGACGACGACATCGACATGGAGCCGCAGCCGGCCAGGGCGGCAGCCAGGGCGAGCGGGGCGAAGAGGGTGGCAAGGCGCATGGTCGTTCTCCTGTTTGGTTGGTATTCAACCGGATGAACGAAGCAGCCACGCGGTTTATTCCCTCAGCGGTGCCGCTCCTTCATCGCGCGCTCGACCTCGCGCTTGCCTTCGCGCTCCTTGATGGTCTCGCGTTTGTCGTGCGAAGCCTTGCCCTTGGCCAGGGCGATTTCGACCTTGGCGCGGCCGCCCTTCCAATACAGCTGCAGCGGCACCAGCGTGTGGCCCTTCTGTTCCACCTTGCCGATCAGGCGCCGGATCTCGTCCTTGTGCATCAGGAGCTTCTTGGTGCGCGCCGCCTCCGGCTTCACGTGGGTGGACGCCGTCTTCAGCGGGTTGATCTGGCAGCCAATCAGGAACAGCTCGCCGTCGCGGATCACGACGTAGCCGTCGGTGAGCTGCGCCTTGCCTGCGCGCAGGGCCTTCACCTCCCAGCCCTCGAGCACGAGACCCGCCTCGAACCGCTCCTCGAAGAAGTAGTTGAAGGCGGCCTTCTTGTTGTCTGCGATGCGCGCGGGTGTTTCTTTCTTGGTCGCCATGAATGGGGTCGCGCGCTCTCTACAATGGACCGCGGGCCTGCAATTCTCCCATGAAGACCATCCACAAATCCGTGCTGATCTGGTACAGCGCCGAAGAGATGTACGCGCTGGTCACCGACGTCGCCAAGTACTGCGAATTCCTGCCCTGGTGCGACCGCTCGCGCGTGGTGGCGCTGGAGCCCGATGGCATGAAGGCCGAAATGGGCATGGCCTTCGGCGGCATCCACCAGACCTTCACCACCCGCAACTACCACGTGCCGGGGCGCGAAGTGCGCCTCAAACTGGTGGACGGGCCGTTCACCAACCTCGATGGCACCTGGAAATTCCAGCCGCTGGGCGAGACGGGGCAGCGCGCCTGCAAGGTGACGCTGGAGATGACCTACGGCTTCAAGAACGCGGCGCTCTCCGCCGTCGTGGGGCCGGTGTTCGACAAGATCGCGGGCAGCCTGATGGACGCCTTCGTCAAGCGGGCCGAACAGATCTACGGCTGATGCTGCGCGTGACCGTCTGCTGGTCGCCGGCGCCGCGCGAGGTGCTGGAGTGGCCGCTGGAGCTGCCCGCAGGCGCCACGGTGGCCGACGCGGTGCGCGCGAGCGGCTTCGCGGCCGCGGCGGGCGCTGCAGGCGCTGCGGCGCCGGTCGAAGGCGAACTGGGGATCTGGGGCCGCCGCTGCGGTGCGCAGCAGCCGGTGCGCGAAGGCGACCGGATCGAGATCTACCGAGCGTTGCGGGTGGATCCGAAGGTGGCGCGGCGCGAGCGCTTCCGCAAGCAGGGGGCCCGGGCGGCGGGGCTGTTCTCGCAGCGCCGGCCGGGGGCGAAGCCGGGTTACTGACGGTCGGCGCGGCAGTCGCTCGCGATGATTTCCTCGGTGCGCTTGATCTCCGCGGCCCGGCGCGTGTCGTCCATGATCTCGCGCTCGCCCTTGTCGTTGACGAAGGCGATGCGCTGGCCCGACTCGAGGTTGGTCTTGGCGGCGCGGGCGCGGCCGCAGTTGTCCGCGCGCATCGCGGCGACCTTCTCTTCCTCGGCCTTCTTCTTCTCCGCTTCGGCGGCGGCGGCCTGCCTGCGCTTTTCTTCCAGGGCCTTGTCCTTGCCGGCCGGCTTGAGGGCGGGATCGACGCCGGCGGGGGCGGCCTTGGCGGCCACCGGGGCGGGCGCAGTGTCGGCGGGCACGGTGGCGCTGCGCATGCCGGGCTGCTTCAGGATGCGGTTGGGCGCGATGTCGGGCGGCGGCGGCTGGTCGCTGAACACGCGGCGGTCCTCCTTGTCCAGCCACTGCCATTCGGCCACGGCAGCCAGCGGCACCAGGCAGGCGAGCGAGAGCAGGGCGAGGCGAACAGCTTTCATCCGGCCAGTGTAGCCCGGCCGGCACGCAACCCCCCGCCGCGCGGCGCGACCGTGGCGCGGCAGCCCCACGCAGCCCGTGCAAAAGTGCACGCGGGTACAATCCTTTTTTTGGAGCCCTTCCCATGCGCCTTCTAGGAAAAGCGCTCACCTTCGACGACGTGTTGCTGGTGCCGGCGTTCTCCCAGGTCCTGCCCAAGGACACATCCCTCGCCACCCAGCTCTCGCGCAACATCCAGCTGAACCTGCCGCTCGTCTCGGCCGCCATGGACACGGTGACCGAGGCGCGCCTGGCCATCGCCATCGCGCAGGAGGGCGGCATGGGCATCGTGCACAAGAACCTGACGCCGCAGGAGCAGGCCGCCGAGGTGGCGCGCGTCAAGCGTTATGAATCCGGCGTCCTGCGCGACCCGGTGGTGATCACGCCCCAGCACACGGTGCGCCAGGTGATGGCGCTGCAGGAGCAGCTGGGGATCTCCGGCTTCCCGGTGCTCGATGCCGGCCGCGTGGTGGGCATCGTCACCGGCCGCGACCTGCGCTTCGAGACCCGCTACGACGTGCCGGTGAGCCAGATCATGACCCCGCGCGACAAGCTGATCACGGTGCGCGAGGGCACCAGCCTGCTGGAGGCCAAGGCGCTGTTGAACAAGCACCGGCTGGAGCGCCTGCTGGTGATCAACGACGCCTTCGAGCTCAAGGGCCTCATCACCGTCAAGGACATCACCAAGCAGACCACCTTCCCCAGCGCGGCGCGCGATCCGAGCGGCCGCCTGCGCGTCGGGGCGGCCGTCGGCGTGGGCGAGGGCACCGAGGAGCGGGTCGAGTGCCTGGTCAAGGCCGGCGTCGACGCGATCGTGGTCGACACCGCGCACGGCCACAGCAAGGGCGTGATCGACCGCGTGCGCTGGGTCAAGCAGAACTACCCGCAGGTCGACGTGATCGGCGGCAACATCGCCACCGGCTCCGCCGCGCGGGCGCTGGTCGAGGCCGGCGCCGATGCGGTGAAGGTGGGCATCGGCCCCGGCTCCATCTGCACCACCCGCATCGTCGCCGGCGTGGGCGTGCCGCAGATCACCGCGATCGACAACGTCGCCACCGCGCTGGCCGGCACCGGCGTGCCGCTGATCGCCGACGGCGGCATCCGCTACTCGGGCGACATCGCCAAGGCCATCGCCGCCGGCGCGAACACCGTGATGATGGGCGGCATGTTCGCCGGCACCGAGGAGGCGCCGGGCGAGATCGTGCTGTACCAGGGCCGCAGCTACAAGAGCTACCGCGGCATGGGCTCCATCGGCGCCATGCAGCAGGGCAGCGCCGACCGCTACTTCCAGGAAGCGACCACGGGCAACCCGAACGCCGACAAGCTGGTGCCCGAGGGCATCGAGGGCCGGGTGCCGTACAAGGGCTCGCTGGTCGCCATCGTGTACCAGCTCGCCGGCGGCGTGCGCGCCGCCATGGGCTACTGCGGCTGCGCCAACATCGACGAGATGCGCTCGCGCGCCGAGTTCGTGCAGATCACCGCCGCCGGCATGCGCGAGAGCCACGTGCACGACGTGCAGATCACCAAGGAAGCGCCGAACTACCGGGCGGATTGAGGGATGCAACACGACAAGATCCTCATCCTCGACTTCGGCTCCCAGGTCACGCAGCTGATCGCGCGCCGGGTGCGCGAGGCGCACGTCTATTCCGAGGTCCACCCCTGCGACGTGTCCGACGAATGGGTGCGCCAGTACGCCGCCGACGGCAGGCTCAAGGGCGTGATCCTCTCCGGCAGCCACGCCAGCGTGTACGAGGAATCGACCGACCGCGCGCCGCAGGCGGTGTTCGAGCTGGGCGTGCCCGTGCTCGGGATCTGCTACGGCATGCAGACGATGGCGCAGCAGCTCGGGGGCAGGGTGGAACCCGGGCACAAGCGCGAGTTCGGCTTCGCCGAGGTGCGGGCGCGCGGCCACACGGCGCTGCTGGCCGACATCGCCGACTACACCACCGAGCAGGGCCACGGCATGCTGCACGTGTGGATGTCGCACGGCGACAAGGTGGCCGAGATGCCGCCCGGCTTCAAGCTGATGGCCTCCACCGAGAGCTGCCCCATCGCCGGCATGGCCGACGAGGCGCGGCGCTTCTACGCCGTGCAGTTCCACCCCGAGGTCACCCACACCAAGCAGGGCCGCGCGCTGCTGGAACGCTTCGTCCTGGGCATCTGCCAGGCGCAGCCGGACTGGGTGATGCGCGACCACATCGCCGAAGCGGTGGCAGCCATCCGCCGCCAGGTCGGCGACGAGGAAGTCATCCTGGGCCTCTCGGGCGGCGTCGATTCCTCGGTGGCGGCGGCGCTGATCCACCGCGCCATCGGCGACCAGCTCACCTGCGTGTTCGTCGACCACGGCCTGCTGCGCCTGAACGAGGGCGACCTGGTGATGGAAATGTTCGCCGGCAAGCTGCACGCGAAAGTCGTGCGGGTGGACGCGGGCGAGCTGTTCCTGGGCAAGCTCGCCGGCGTGAGCGATCCCGAGCGCAAGCGCAAGATCATCGGCGGCCTGTTCGTCGACGTCTTCAAGGCCGAGGCCGCGAAGATCAGGCAGACGCACGCGCGCCAGGTCGCCTGGCTGGCCCAGGGCACCATCTACCCGGACGTGATCGAGTCCGGCGGCGCCAAGAGCAAGAAGGCCGTCACGATCAAGAGCCACCACAACGTGGGCGGGCTGCCGGAGCAACTCGGCCTGAAGCTGCTGGAGCCGCTGCGCGACCTGTTCAAGGACGAAGTGCGCGAGCTGGGCGTGGCGCTGGGCCTGCCGCCGGAAATGGTGTACCGCCATCCGTTCCCGGGCCCGGGCCTCGGCGTGCGCATCCTCGGCGAGGTGAAGAAGGACTACGCCGACCTGCTGCGGCGCGCCGACGCCATCTTCATCGAGGAGCTGCGCAACTTCCGCGACGAGGCGACGGGCAAGTCCTGGTACGAGCTCACCAGCCAGGCCTTCACCGTGTTCCTGCCGGTCAAGAGCGTGGGCGTGATGGGCGACGGCCGCACCTACGACTACGTGGTGGCCCTGCGCGCGGTGCAGACCAGCGACTTCATGACGGCCGACTGGGCGGAACTGCCCTACGCGCTGCTGAAGAAGGTCTCCGGCCGCATCATCAACGAGGTGCGCGGCATCAACCGCGTGACCTACGACGTGAGCAGCAAGCCGCCCGCCACCATCGAGTGGGAGTGACCGGTGTGGCTCCCGCCCCCTCCGGAAGAGGGCGGGGGTGGGGGCGCGCCGGCGCTCCGGTGCGTCGGCGCTCGCGGCCATAATCCTTCCCCATGTACCAGCCCCCGCAGTTCAAGTCCGACGACCCCGCCATCGCGGCGGACCTGATGCGCGCGAACCCGTTCGCCAGCCTGATCTCGAACGACGACGAGGGCTTTCCCTTCGTCACCCACCTGCCGCTGCATCTCGAGGAGCGTGCGGGCCGCTTCGTGCTGCTGGGGCACGTGGCGAAGCCCAATCCGCACTGGCGCCACCTGCAGGCCCGGCCCGACGCGCTGGTCACCTTCATGGGCCCGCACGCCTACATGTCGCCCAGGGTCTACCCGGACCTGCAGCGCGTGCCCACCTGGAACTACCTTGCCGTGCACTGCCGCGTGCAGGCGCGGCTGCTGGAAGATCCCCTCGCCAAGGACGCCCTGCTGAAGAAGCTGATCGCCGACCACGAGCCCGGTTACGCGCAGCAGTGGCAGGGCCTGGGCGAGGAGTTCGCCCACAAGATGCTGGCCGGCATCGTGGCCTTCGAGCTGGACGTGCGGCAGTGGGACTGCAAGCTCAAGGTCAACCAGCACCGGCCCGAGGCGCACGCGCGCATGCGCTCGATCTACCAGGCCGGCAACGAGGACGAACGCGAGCTCGCGCAGTGGATGCAGCGGCTCGGATTGGGAGGGGCGTGATGCGAGCAATATTCAGCATGCTGGGCCTGCTGGTGGTGGTGGCCATCGTCGGCCTGCTGGCGAAGAAGCAGCTTTCCTCGGGTGTGGCGCCGGCCGCGTCCACCGGCGCACCGGCCGGCGTGACGGTGCCGGCCGGCACCCCGAAGCAGCAGGTGCAGCAGTTCGAGCAGGCGGTGCAGGGCGCCATGCAACAGGCCCGCCCCATGCCCGACGACAGCAAGTGAAGCTGCCGCCCGCCGGGCCGGCCCGCGACGAGGCGTGCATGCGCGAAGCCCTCGCGCAGGCGCGGCTGGCGCAGGCGGCGGGCGAGGTGCCGGTGGGCGCCGTGGTGGCGCACGGCGACGCCATCGTCGGCCGCGGCCACAACGCCCCGGTCACGCAGCACGATCCCACGGCCCACGCCGAGATCCGCGCCCTGCGCGAGGCCGCCCAGGCGCTGGGCAACTACCGCCTCGACGGCTGCGAGCTGTTCGTGACGCTGGAGCCCTGCGCCATGTGCAGCGGCGCGATGCTGCACGCGCGCCTGGCCCGGGTGGTCCATGGCGCCAGCGATCCCAAGACCGGCGCTGCCGGCTCGGTGCTGGACCTGTTCGGCCAGCAGCGCCTCAATCACCAGACCGAAAGCATCGGCGGCGTGCTGGCCGGCGAATGCGGCGCGCTGCTGTCGGAGTTCTTCCGGGCCCGCCGGCAGGAGGCCCGCAGCAACGCCCAGCCCCTGCGCGAGGACGCGCTGCGCACGCCCGAGGACCGCTTCGCCGCGCTGCCGGACTACCCCTGGACAGCGCATTACGTCAACGACCTGCCGGCGCTGGCCGGCTTGCGCCTGCACTACCTCGACGAAGGCCCGCGCGACGCGCCGCTCACCTGGCTCTGCCTGCACGGCAATCCCTCGTGGAGCTATCTCTATCGCAAGATGATCCCGGTCTTCCTGCGCTCCGGCGCACGGGTGGTGGCGCCGGATCTCATCGGCTTCGGCAAGAGCGACAAGCCCAAGCGCGAAGCGGCGCACGGCTTCGAATGGCACCGGCAGGTGCTGCTGGAGCTGGTCGAACGGCTGGACCTCGCGCACGTCGTGCTCGTGGTGCAGGACTGGGGCGGGCTGCTGGGGCTGACGCTGCCGATGGAGGCGCCCGAGCGCTATCGCGGCCTGCTGGTGATGAACACGATGCTTGCCACCGGCGATGCGCCGCTCGGGCCGGGCTTTCTCGCCTGGCGCGAGATGTGCGCGAAGAACCCGGGCTTCGGCGTCGGTCGCCTGTTCGGCCGCGGCAACCCGCAACTCACGCCCGCGGAATGCGCGGCCTACGACGCGCCGTTCCCCGATGCCGGCCACCGCGCCGCGCTGCGCGCCTTCCCGCCCATGGTGCCGGAGCGCCCCGATGCCGAGGGCGCGGCCATTGCGCGCCAGGCGCGCGATTTTCTTTCCCGCCACTGGCAGGGCCAGGCATTGATGGCCGTGGGCGCGCAGGATCCGGTGCTGGGCCCGCCCGTGATGGATGCGCTGCGCGCGCAGATCCGCGGCTGCCCGGAACCCATCGTGCTGCCGCAGGCCGGCCACTTCGTTCCGGAGCACGGCGCGGAGGTGGCGCGCAAGGCGGTGGGATACTTCCGCCCGTGACGAAGCGCATCTACATCTTTTCCCCCTCCAGCGCCGTGCGCAACAAGGCCGCCGTCCGGCGCGGCATCGCGCGGCTGAAGGCCCTCGGCCACGAGGTCGAGGTCGACCCGGCGGTGTTCGCGACCCACATGCGCTTCGCCGGCGACGACGAGACGCGGCTGGGCGCCATCGAACGCGCGGCCGCCAGCGGCGCCGACATCGCCATCATCACCCGCGGCGGCTACGGCCTCACGCGGCTGCTGCCGGCGCTGCCATACAAGGCCATCGCCAAGGCGATCGACCGTGGTACGCAGTTCGTGGGCCTGAGCGACTTCACGGCCTTCCAGCACGCGGTGCTGGCCGAGACGGGGCGCATCACCTGGTCGGGCCCCGCCGTCGGCGAGGACTTCGGCGTCGAGACCGAGCCCGACGAGATCATGCAGGCCTGCTTCGAGGACCTGGTGGAGGGGCAGGGCGAGGGCAGCGGCTGGCAGTTGCCGCGTGCCGAAGCCTGCGCGCAGCCGCTGCAGCACAAGGGCGTGCTGTGGGGCGGCAACCTGGCCATGCTGGCGGCGCTGGTGGGCACGCCCTGGCTGCCGCAGGTGAAGGGCGGCATCCTGTTCCTGGAGGACGTGAGCGAGCATCCGTACCGCATCGAGCGCATGCTGACGCAGCTGCTCTATGCGGGCGTGCTGCATAGGCAGAAGGCGATTCTGCTCGGGCACTTCACCAACTGGGTGCCGCTGCCGCACGACAAGGGCTTCCGGCTGAAGACGGTGATCGACTGGCTGCGGGGCCAGGTGAAGGCGCCGGTGCTCACCGGCCTGCCGTTCGGGCACGTGCCGACCAAGGTGTGCCTGCCGGTCGGCGCCAAGGTCACGCTGGCGGCGGAAGGGCGCGACGCCTTCCTGCTGTGGGGGCACTTGTAGGCAGGCGGTGCGCCGCGGCCGCGCGCGCCGCAGCCTGCGACAACAAAAAAGCGCGGGAGCACCGCGCTTTGCTGCCCCGGCCGAGCCGGCTCAGCCCATGAGCGGACTAGGGCGCGAGTTCAGGCTCCCCGGCAGCATGCCCTGGAACATCTGGGTGATGCGCTGCACCTGCTGGCGCGCCGCGGACTCGCCTTGCGTGGTGGCCAGGGCGGCCATCAGGTCGCCGCGCAGGTACCACAGGCCCTGGATGTCGTTGGCATAGCGGATGCGGCGGGTGACGTTGACGAACTGCTTGGTGCCGGACTCGCCCAGCAGCTCCAGCATCGCCTCGCGGATGTCCTCGGTCTTGTTCTCCAAGGTGGAATCGCTCGGGGCCGCGGGATTGCCGAGAAGACCGTACACACTGTTACGAAGGCCGCCTTTGAACCAGCGCATTTGACGATGTCCCGGCCACGCGGGTGCGTGGCTCCATGAAAGGGAAATTATTCCCATTGTCTCCTGCTGGCAAGGCCCGATCGTGCCGGATTTCACGAAACGGGCGCTTGCGCGCCAGGGTATACGCGGATGGCCGGCGTCAAGCCGCCGCGTGCGGGTCCCGCACGGCCAGCACCGGCACGGGGGCCAGCCGCAGCACCTGCTCGGCGCCGCTTCCCAGCAGGATGCGGCTCATGCCGCGCCGGCCATGGGTGCCGACGACCACCAGGTCGGCCTCCCAGCTGCGGGCCTCCTCCGCCACCAGCTCGCCCAGGCGGCGGCCGGCCGTCTCCACCAGCTTGCCGTCGGCCGTGACGTCGGCCGACCGGGCCATGGCCTGCGCGTCCTCCAGCACCCGCGCGCCCTGGTCGCGCGCCGCCTTCAGCAGGTCGGCGCTGTATTCGTAGCCGGAGAGGTAGGCCAGTTCGTCCAGCGCATGGACCAGCCGGACGCGGCCGCCATTCTCGCGCGCCATCTGCAAGGCCGCCACCACGGCGCGGTTGGACGTCTCGCTGCCGTCCACCGGAACGAGGATGCGCCTGTACATGTGAGCTCCTTTCATCATGGGTCCTGCGACTCATCTTGGTCGCTTTGCGGCAAATGCATTTGAGCCGCATCAAGCGCGGCGCCCGCGCGCCGCGCTAGGACGATTCCTAGGCGCCCTCGGCGCGCGCCGCAAGCCGATTCGGACTCGTCCGAGCCGGCAATTCAGCCGCCGCCGATGGCCCGGCAGCAAGCCGGCGGCGATAGTTGCGGCCATGGATTCGAATGCTTCCCTGAAGGTGTTCCTGGCCGACGACTCGCAGTTGATCCGCGAGCGGGTCAACGCCTTGCTGGCGGGCGCGCAGATGGACGTCGTCGGCGAAGGCGCCACCCCGTCCTCCTGCATCGAGGGCATCCTGACCTGCCGGCCCGACGTCGTCGTGCTGGACGTGCAGCTCGAAGGCGGCAGCGGCCTGCAGGTCCTGAAGGCCGTCAAGTCGCAGGACCCGGCCGTCGCCTTCGTGGTCTTCAGCAACAACTCCGCACCCGCCTACCGCAAGCGCTATCTCGGGGAGGGCGCCGTGCGCTTTCTCGACAAGAGCACCGAATTCGACCAGCTGGCGCAGGCCGTGGCCACCGCCGGCCGGCGCGTCCACTGAGGCAGACAACACAGAATGAAAGAGGGCATCACCATGACCGTCAGCCAACCGGCCCCCGCCGTCCCCGTCGAGCGCGCCAGCGCCACCCCGGTGCAGATCGTGCCGCGCGCCCGCGCCGCGACGCCCAAGGCCGATCCCGCGCCGGCGCCGCTGCGCACCCAGTGTTCCACCTGTCACCTGAAGGACCTGTGCCTGCCCTGCGGCCTGACCGGCAGCGACGTGCAGCGCCTCGACAGCCTGATGTTCGCCCGCCGCCGCGTGAAGGAAGGCCAGGCGCTGTACCACGAGGGCGAGAAATTCCAGTTCATCTACGCCGTGCGCAGCGGCACCTTCAAGTCGGTGCTGACGCTCAAGGACGGCCGCGAGCAGGTCACCGGCTTCCAGATGGCCGGCGAGCTGATGGGCCTGGACGGCCTGGCCTCCGGCAAGCACGCCAGCGCCGCGGTGGCCCTGGAGGATGCCGAGATCTGCGCCATCCCCTATGCGCACCTGAGCGAGCTGGCCACCGTCAGCCCCGACCTGCAGCATGTCATTTCCCGCCTGATGAGCCGCGAGATCGTGCGCGAGCACAGCCTGATGATGCTGCTCGGCTCCATGAACGCGGAAGAGCGCCTGGCCGCCTTCCTGCTGAACATCTCGCAGCGGATGAAGGTGCGCGGCTACTCGGCCAGCGAATTCCACCTGCGCATGTCGCGCGCCGAGATCGGCAGCTACCTGGGCATGAAGCTGGAGACGGTGAGCCGCACCTTCTCGGCCTTCCAGCAGCAGCGCCTGCTGGAAGTGGACAAGAAGCACGTGCGCCTCATCGATCTCGACGGGCTGACCCACACCTTCGAGACGCGGGTCCAGTAGGGACGCGCGTCCGGCAGGCGCCGCCTTCAGTCCTGCAGGAAGCCCCGCACGCCCTCGGCCAGCCATGGTCCGAGGGCGATTGCATTGGTGGGGTGGGGAACGCTGTCGCAGCTGACCACGCGCGCCACGCCGGCGCGGTGCAGCAGGTCCATGCCGTTGTGGTCCAGCAGCGCGTGCACCGCGATGCACAGCGGCTGCCCCCAGCCGGCGGCGCGCAGCACCTGGGCGGCCGAGGCCAGCGTGTGGCCGCTGGAGGCGATGTCGTCCAGCAGCACCGGCGTGCGGCCCGCGCCGGCGGCGCCGGGCGGCAGGCACACCTGCACGTCGCGGTCGCCGTTGCGCTGCTTCGCCATCACGACATGCGGCACGCCCATGCGGCGGGCCACGTCGCCCACCCATTGCTCGCTCTCGCTGTCGGGGCCCACCAGCACCGGCTGCGGCACTTCGCACGCCAGCCACTGGGCGATGGCGGGAGCGGCCGCCACCACCTTGCTGCGCACGCTGTAGATCGCGGCCAGCGAATCGATGCGGTGCAGGTGCGGATCCACCGTCACCAGGAAATCGACCGCGCCGGACAGCAGCCGCGCGTAGGTGCGCGAGGTGATGGCCTCGCCGGGGCGGAAGCGCTCGTCCTGCCGCATGTAGGGCAGGTAGGGCGCCACCAGGCCGATCTCGGCCGCGCCGAGGTCGCGCGCCGCGTCGGCGGCGAAGACGAGCGGCAGCGTCTTGTCGTCGGGATGGTCCAGGTGCGCGGCCAGCAGCACGCGCTGGCCCTCGACACCGGTGCGCAGCCGTACCAGCCCTTCGCCGTCGGGGAAGCGGTGCACTTCCAGCATGCTGGCGGGGCAGCGCAGCAGCGAGGCCAGGGTCTGCGCCAGGTTCTCGGCGCCGGGGAGGGCCAGGATCGTCGTGTTCATGTTCTTCTAGCATACCCAGGTTGACGCAACGCAAGGCTGCCGCGCAGCCGCGACCGAAGAATCCTGCAGCAGCGAGGAAAGGACGGTGCCCATGGACAGCATGCTGGTGGTGGTCTCTTCGGAGACCGGTCTTGCGCGGGAGGTCGCCCGCCAGCTCCACGCGGAGCATGGCTGGCCGGTGGGCGAGGTCCACGACCTGCGCTCCCACCCCGAGGCCCCGGGCGTGCTGCGGCCGCTGCTAGATTCGCTGCTGCACCGCGGCGCGCCGGTCGCCTACGAGGGGCCCGAGCCGGGCGACTTCCGCACCGTCGTCGTCGTCACCCCCGTGCTCGCCGGCCACGTGCCGGCCGCGATGCGCGCCTTCCTCGGCCACCACCGCGAGCAGCTGCGGCGCGTGGCCATCGTCTCGATCCTGAAGTCCGAGGAGGCGGTGAGCGCCGTGCCCGGGGTGGCGCAGCTGCTCGGGCACGCGCCGATCCACAACGCGACCTTCACGCCCGCCGAACTCGAGGGCGCCAGCGGCGCGCAGCGCGTGCGCGACTTCGGCGACTTCCTGCAGCCCCGCAGCACCGCCGTGCAGCTGCCCGAGGCGGGCCCGTCGATGGCCTGAAACGAGGCTGGGTCAGTGCGCGGTGGGGCGTGCCAGCCCCACCGATTGCGCGAGCGCGATGCGCTGGTGCGGCTGCAGGCCCAGCGCCGCGGCGAGCGCGGGCCGGTCGATCTGGCCGCGCACCACGGTGGCCAGGCCGGCGCCGGCGCAGTACAGGTAGATGTTCTCCACGATGCAGCCGACGTCGGCGCCGGCCAGCACGCCGTGCTCCTCCGGGTCCATGCCGCTGTCGGCCGGCAGCCGCGCGTGGTCGATCACGTAGACCAGGTTGAGCGGCGCCACCGAGACGAAGTCCTGGGTGCCGGTCAGCGCGCGCAGGTCGCCGCCGCGCACCCGCAGCAGCCGGTGCTCGCGGGCGTCGTAGCGCCAGGCGCCCTCGGGCAGCACCGCGTACACGACGATCTCCTGCGTGTCGCAGGTGGTGGGGGCCGTGCGGCCCCAGCTGCCCGGCCGGTTGACGCCGAAGCCGGCCCACAGCAGGGCCGACACCTGCTCCAGCGTCAGCGCATCGGGCAGGTATTCGCGCGTGCTGTGGCGCTTCTTGAGCGCCGCCTCCACCGTGAGGCTGCCCTGCAGGCGTGGGGTGGGCAGCTGCACCGTGTCCATGAGCGGGTCGGACGGGATGCTGGCCATGGACGTTCCTCCTGGACTTTTCTCTCTCCTCGTGAAGATGACGCACGCGCGGCACGGCGCACTTGCGTTGCCTCAAGAAAGAGGTGCAACATGGCTGCCCGCCCGCAGCGGCGTCGCACTGCCCGCCCCATGTTCACCGATCGACTGCAAGCCGCCGAACGCCTGGCCGATGCGCTGGCGCACTACCGCGGCAGCCATCCGCTGGTGCTGGCGATCCCGCGCGGCGCGGTGCCGATCGGCGCGGTGCTCGCGCACAGGCTGGCAGGCGAGCTCGATCTCGTGCTGGTGCGCAAGCTGCACGCGCCGCATTCGCCGGAATTCGCCGTCGGCGCGATCGACGAAGCCGGCTGGACCTACGTCGCGCCGCATGCGGCGGCGGCCGGCGCCGCGCCGTCCTTCATCGAGGAGCAGAGACAGGACCAGCTGCAGGAGCTGGCGCGCCGCCGGCAGCTCTATACCCCCGGCCGCGGGCCGGCCGATGCGGCGGGGCGCGTGGTGATCGTGGTCGACGACGGGCTCGCCACCGGCGCCACCATGGTCGCGGCCCTGCATGCCGTGCGCGAACGCGCTCCCGCGCGGCTGGTGTGCGCGGTGCCGGTGGCCTCGCCGGAGGCCGTGGAGCTGGTGGGGCAGCACTGCGACGAGGTGGTGTGCCTGGACGCACCGGCGGGCTTCGCCGCGGTGGGGCAGTTCTATGCGTCGTTTCCGCAGCTGGAGGACGCGGAGGTGGTCGCGCTGCTGGCCGGCTTCGGCAAGGAACGGGCTGACCCGTAGGCCGGGCAGGGCCGCGCCCGCGCGCAAGGCCCGCGGGGGCCCGGGCCGATCAGCCCTCCAGCAACTCCGTCAGCGAAGCGTCGGCGTGCAGGCGCGAGATCGCCGCCGCGAACAGGGGCGCGGTGGGCAGCACGCGGACCTTCTCGCGCACGGGCCCGGCCGGCAGCCGGAACGGCGGCACGGTGTCGGTCACCACGATCGAGTCCACGGCGTCGTCGGCGAGCAGGTCGGCGGCGTTGCCCACGAACAGGCCGTGGGTGGCGGCCGCGTGCACTTCCGCCGCGCCCAGCGCCCGGCAGGCGCGCGCCGTGCGGGCCAGCGTGGCGCCGCTGCCGATGCGGTCGTCGATCACGATCACGCAGCGGCCCTTCACGTCGCCGACGATCAGGTCGCCGCCCTCACCCATCTCGCCGCGCGCCTCGTCGGCGAAGGCCGCCGCGACCGGGCGGCGCAGGACGGAGGACAGGCGCCGGCGGAACTGCTCCGTGCGCTTCATGTCGCCGGACCCCGGCGACACCACGACGGTCGCCCGGTCGCCCAGATGGGTGCCGAAGTGGCGCGCGAACATGCCCGCCGCCTCGAGGTGCTCGGTGCGGCAGCGGAAGGCGTTCTGGTAGGCGGCGAGGTTGTG
>Ga0255338_1003247_pt1 | contig 20093 bp, 38 predicted proteins | sample MeOH1_35cm_T4_19_FD_203715 | JGI IMG/M metagenome (GOLD analysis project Ga0255338, IMG submission 203715) | Sandy soil microbial communities from University of British Columbia, Vancouver, Canada - MeOH1_35cm_T4_195 | ecosystem: Engineered > Artificial ecosystem > Sand microcosm > Unclassified ...
GACTGCTCGCGCTGCTCGGGCTGCTCGGACTGCTCGGACTGCTCGCGCTGCTCGGGCTGCTCGGACTGCTCGCGCTGCTCGGACTGCTCGCGCTGCTCGGGCTGCTCGGACTGCTCGCGCTGCTCGGGCTGCTCGGACTGCTCGGACTGCTCGCGCTGCTCGGACTGCTCGCGCTGCTCGGGCTGCTCGGGCTGCTCGCGCTGCTCGGGCTGCTCGGACTGCTCGGATATGGCGCCCGCAAATGTCGCCATGGAAATTCCCGCCATCGAGGATATCCATCGAAAAATCTACGAAGCCGCGTCGCAACCAAAAGCCCTCAACATGAACGACTGGCACACCTGCGACACGACGCACTGCCGCGCCGGGTGGGCCGTTCACTTAGCTGGACCTGCGGGCTACGCACTTGAAGAGAAAACGTCCTCCGTGTTCGCGGCCATGCAGATTTACAAGGCGAGCGGCTACGAGATTTCTCCGTGCCGATTCTATGAGTCGAACGACGTAGCGATGGCCGACATGAAGCGGCTTGCTGAAGGCGTCCCCGTCTCCGCGACCCTAGAGCCGAAGGAGCAGTGATGAGCAAGCCCGCCCCAATTGCAGAGTTTCGCCTACGGTGTGAAGCGGCTCCCGAACTGAGTGCGGTGTGGATGCCTCGCAAGGATGCGTTGGCGCTACTGTCAACTGCAACTAACCTGCTCGCGGCGTGTGAGCGAGTGCTTGAAGAGTATGCCTTCATTTACAACGACGAAGTCCAGTTGGTGCTGAAGGCCGCCATCGCCAAAGCCAAGGAGCCGCAATGACCCCGACCCCCATCAACATGACGGACGAGAAAGCAACCGAAGGCGGCTACTGGCAGCCCGTGGTTAAGCAAGTGCGACTAGTCAACGCGGCAGCCGACTTGCTTGCCGCATGCGAGATGATGTTGCCAGTAATCGTTGACGCCATCATGCATGGAATGCCTGTCACGGAAGAAGTCGCCGCCGCTCGCAATGCGGCCGTTGCGGCAATCGCTAAAGCAACTGGTCCCGTGGAGAAGCAAGGCGAGGGCCTCGGCGCGGAGGGGGGAGCATGAGCAATCCAACAGACCAGCCATTCAGGCTGATCTTCACATCACGCGATGGGTCGGAGGAAATCCGAGACTTCACTCTGCGAATCGAAGTTGACCGCTGCCTTCAAGCGAGAGCGGGATGCGATTACTCGGTGGAATATTACGAATACGGCGTTCGTCAGTGGCGGAGGTACGGGTGAACCGCTTCGACCTCTCAGCCGTGCTGGCGTTCTCGCTGGCGAGCGTTTATGTGGGTTTGGAGATTTGGGGGACGATGTGAGCTACACGATCGAACATCACGAAACCGAACGCGAGTGGAAGCAAGCTCGCCTCAAAGGCATCGGCGCCAGTGAGTCGTCTGCCATCGTTCGTCTGAGCGGCTTCTGTTCTCCATACGGCCTGTATGTCCGCAAGCGCGAGGGCCGCGTCGAGGACGACGACGACACCGGCATGGCTGAGATGCAGGATGCTGGGCATCGGCACGAGCCTACGATTGAAAAATGGTTTTGCGAGCAGCACGAATTGCACGGTGTTCAGTACCTGTCCAACCCCGGCGACTACACCATCTACCGCAGCGTCGAGCGTCCGCACGTTTTCGCGACCGTTGACCGGATTGAAGACGCCAACCTTTTTGAAGCGCATCGCCCCGTCGAGTTCAAGTGTTCGTGGTACGAAGCGGCGAAGCAGTGGGAGCAGCGAATTCCCATCGCGTACCAGTGCCAAGGCCAGCATCAGCTTTACGTCACCGGCGCCGACGAAATGTTCTTCGCCGTGCTGCTCAACGGCTACAAGTTTCGCTGGTATCGGATGGAGCGTCACGAGCGGTTCATCAAGCGGCTGTGTGACAATCTCGACGACTTCTGGGGCCGCGTCGAGCGCCGCGAGCCGCCGGCGATTGACGGGCATAAAAGCTCGCTGCACGCGCTGTTCACGCAGCATCCCAAAGACAACGGCAAGGCGATCGACCTGCCGGATGACCTAGTCGCTGAAGTTCAGGCCGACTGGGACGCCAGCCAACGCATCGCTGGCGAATTGACGAAACGTAAGGACGAATTGAAGGCACGAATCCAGCAACAAATGGGCGACGCGAAGTTTGCTCTTCTCCCCGATGGCAGCGGCTTCCGCTGGAGCCGAAATGGAAAGTCGGGAAGATTCGAGCGCGTCGAGAAAGTGAAGGTAGCAGACGATGGTTACGCAGACTAACGGCAAGAGTAGCTGGGCTGAGCGCATCCAACGGTTGCGTGAGACGATCGACCAAAACCGAGAAAAGATTTTCTCAGGTTCGTCGTCTGACGTGGACCAGGAGCAGTACGTCGGCCTGTTCTTCCAGGCGATCGCCAAGCAGCCGAAGTTGCTCGACTGCACGATCGCCTCGCTCATCATGGGGCTGACCGACTCCGCAACGCTTGGCTTGCCGATCAACTCGATGGAGGGGGACGGCTATCTGGTCCCTCGCTCGCGCAGCGTCAAGAACGGCAACGAATGGCAGAAGATCAACGAGGCCCAATTCCAGGCGGGCTATCTCGGAAAGCTCAAGCTCGCCTATGAGTCGCCGCTGGTCGCCGGCATCACCGTTGAAGCCGTTCGCGAAGGCGACAACTTCAAGATTCAGCTTGGCACGACTCAGGAGGTGACGCACGAGCCGAAGGGCGGAAGCGTCATCACCGGAATCTACGCCGTGATGTGGCTCACTTCCGGCTGTCGCCGCTGCGTCTACTGGACGACGGAGCAGATTCAAGAACACGCGAAGGCGTTCGTCGACAGCAAGACGCTCGACAGTAGCAAGAGCGCTTGGAAGACGAATTGGCGTTCGATGGCGTGCAAGACGGTGCTGCTCAATCTCCTGAAGTACGCCCCCGTCTCCGACCGCGCTCGTCGCGTGATGCAGTCGGAAGAGTACGCCGACGCCGGCGTTGAGATCGCACGGCCCGGCCTTCGTTCGGGAGACACGGCGCCGACAGAAGACTTGGACGCTCTGGCCGAATCGGATGACACCGGATTCGCTGGCCCCCCGAGCGAAGAAGAGCAGCGGAAAGAGGGCTTGCTAAACGCATAGCGAAGTGACGTACCAGCCCCGCGTCCGCCGGCCGCTGTACTGATGGGCGCAACCGGCGGCGCGGGCATTACACCCAACCTGAAAGGAAACCGTGATGGTAGCTGCGACGAAAGAGAAGCCGGCCCAATGCGACGTAAGAATCGTGGGCGGCAAGACGACCGTTCGACTTCGCGCCGTGGGCGTAAAGACGATCGACCGCATGGGCGACCTACTGGCCGAGTTGCACCAGAACGCGGCGACGGCAAAGCCGATCCACGACGCGACGGCTACTGCCGCGGAAGCGTTCGGGAAGCTGCTGGCTCTTCTCAACGCCGAGGCGTGACCATGAGCAATCTCCGCCACCTATCAATGCAAGAACTAGAAGTAAAAGCGACCGCACTGGCCGTCGTGCTGGAGGTTTACAAGACCGACGCCAAGTGGTCGAAGCACTCCGGCGCTCGGCGGAAGGCGCAGGAGAAGGAGGCGGAGACGCGGCTAGATATGAAGGCGCTGACGGATGAGATTCTGTGCCGCCGGAGTGTGTTTGGAAACTAACCCAGGGCTGAGGCCCGCAACGAGAGGGATGACATGGCATTTTTACCAGCAGCCAGCGGCGTGGTCGATGACGACGAACCGGCGACGATGAAAGCTGATCACATCGGCCCAATCGACGGGCTGAACTTTATGTCGCTCAATATGACCGACCAGCAGTTGGACACTATCCAGCGCGCGATTGTCGACGCAATGTCACGTGGGTATGCCGGCTCCCGTCCGCGAGCAACCGAAGACGCATTGGCGTCGATTTGCCACCAGTACCTCGGAGCGATGGAATGGCAAGACATCGGAATGCCGTAACACTTAACAGTCTAATGAGGGGTTTCCAATGCACGCCGACCGAACGAAAGAAACTGAAGCTATATCTGCTCTTTCTGCGGTTCATGGACCTAATCGAGATCGTTGGCCGCTGAAGGACATCATCGCCACGTTCACTCGCCCGATGCGCGCCCATCCAACTCGGCTGATTTTGGATGGATTCGGGGCCGATTTCTTCATCCTGTTCGACACAGAGGAAGACCCGGAATCGCCGTCGACCATCGGAACCGTGAACATCGCAGTATGCCGTCTGCTGGCTGACGACTTCTTAGCGGACTCAATCTGTTTGGTGATGAACGCCAACAAGTTCGGGGTGATGCGATTCCTAGCGGCCATGGGCATCAGTCGCTTTGACGACCGGGTGAAGGCCGCATTTTACCAGACCAGTAATCCGCTGAGGGCCAAGTAACAATCTAACCCGCCGATGTCTGTTTCGCGAACGACGGCGAACAGATGGCACCTACTGGCATGGGAGACATGCCGAGTCGTGACAGCCGGAGAGACGGCACCCTGACACCGCCCCAGGCGACGACCGCCCGAGGCTCAGGATGCTTTAAGCCGATGGAGGCACGATTGCCATGGCCACGAACACGCTGCCCACATTCCGGGCTCACTTGCAGGCTTCCCCGCTGGAGCCGCAGTTTGTCGTCAGCTACCCGCACGAAGGCTCTACCTACGTCGTTGGCTTCGACTCGTTCAACGATTTGCTGCACAAGCTGACGAGCTACAGGAACGCGGACGGCGACTATCTCGACGGCGAGATTATCAACCGCATCGTCGACTTTTCAGAAGAGTCTCTGGAGTGGTCGCAGCCTGAATATCCGCTAATGCAGCCGGCCGATGCGGCCTGCGACTACGACGGGCCGGAGTACGACCCTAGGACGGTTGCGTTTCGCCGCTCAGCGCCCTCCCCCTTCTGGGGCTGGGCCGCCGCCTCTCTCCGTGTCGGGGCGGTGGTCGCTCCGTGGGTGGCGGCGCTGATTGTTGGGCGATGGTGGTGGGGGAGGTGATTGTGACAAAGCAACACGGAATGCTGTTCGCCGACCGGCTGATGCCGCCGCTGTTGGATGGGCGCAAGACTCAGACTCGGCGGCCGGTGAATCTGAAGCATGTCCTTTCGCCATCGCAGCGGAAGATTGGCTTCGAGGCGTGCGACGACCCGAGCAAGTTCCGGCGAACTCTACTCATTGAAGGCGTTCCAAGGCTGACGATTCCTACTCGCCATCCCGAAGACTCCAAGGTGCCGTGGGACGATTGCGGCGGCGAGTGCCTTTACTCACCGTGGTCCGTCGGCGACCTGATTTGGGCGAGGGAGACGTGGGCGTCAATTGGCGATGAGGATGAGGGCGTACCGATTGCATGCGTCTATCGCGCAGACGGCGGCGACTACTCAGATTGGGAATCAGTTGACGGCGATAAGTTCCGCTGGAAGCCCTCCATCCACATGCCGAAGTGGGCTTGCCGCTGCTGGCTCGAAATCACCGACGTGCGCGTGGAGCGGATTCAGGAGATTAGCGAAGAGGATGCGATTGCCGAAGGGTCAAGGCCGGGATGGCAAGAAGTGTGGTGGCAAGGTTATCGCGAAGTTGACGGTCGACTCCATCAGGCGCAGTCGGTTGGCGACGAACCGACGGATTGGCTATTAGAGCCGAAGCGAATGGACACTGACCATTTGAAGACGACTGCGAGAGACGAATTCTCGCGCTCATGGGACTCCATCTACCCCGGCTCCTGGGAACGCAACGACTACGTCTGGGCGCTGACCTTCAAGCGAGTGGAGGCCCCGCAATGACCACCCAGCGCACGATGTTCGACGTAGACGCCCCACCCCAGTACGACCACATGCCGCTCGCCCCAGCCCCCGACAGGAAGGCGGAGGGGGAACGGCGGAAGCGTGAGGGGATGGCTGCTGCCGCGCAGTCGAAGGATTCGCAGCTTGGGTACGCCAGAGAGTTGGCGATGGACCTGGCACGAGCCAATGACGGGATCTGCGACGCCGACATGGTCGCCGAGGCGTTGGAACGGGAAGGGCGGACGGGTCTGGGAAATGCCGCCGGCTCGCTTTTCTTGACGCACGTTTGGGAATTCACGGGGCTGCGGGTGAAGTCGAAGCGGGCTCACGCGCACGCCAACGAGTTGAAAGTATGGAGGCTGAAACATGGCTAAATGGAGTGGCCGCGCTCGGCAAGTGCCGGGCGTGATGAACAAGACGGAGCAAGCGTATGCCGACTATCTCGAGATCCAGAAGCGGGCCGGAGAAATTCAGTCCTACAAGTACGACCCGCTGAAGTTTCGGCTCGCCGATCGGACGTACTACTCGCCGGACTTCATGGTCGTTTGCAATGACGGCGTGATTGAGTTCCCCGAGGTCAAGGGGCACTGGGAAGACGACGCCCGGGTGAAGGTGAAGGTGGTCGCGGAGACGTTCCCCGCGTTTCGATTTGTCGCGGTAAAGGTCATCGCCAAAAAGCACGGCGGCGGCTGGGAGCGCGAGGAGTTTTAGGAGACACACGGATGAAGATGGAAGCGCACGACGCCGCGAACATTGTTCCGGCCATGACCGAGGCGGAGTTTAAGGAACTGAAGGCCGACATTGAGAAGCATGGGCAACGCGACCCCATCATCATTCTCGACGGGAAAATCCTGGACGGTCGCAACCGCTACCGAGCTTGCTGTGAACTTGGGATTAAACCCGACACGGTTAAGTTCGACGATCACCTCGTTGGCGGCGACCCGATCGCCTACGTCATCTCGACCAACGTTCACCGGCGTCACCTTACGCCTTCGCAGCTTTCGATGATGGCGATTACGGTTGAGGAGCTTTACGCGAAGCAGGCGAAGGAGCGAATGTACTCAGGAAAGAAGCCGGACCCTATGGCACCAGCGCCACAGGGTTTGGCTCGTGACCAAGCAGCCAAGGCCCTAGGCGTCGGCGCCCGCTCCGTTCAATCGGCCAAGACGGTCGTGAAGAGCGGTTGCGACGAACTGCAAAACGCCGTTCGCGAAGGCAAGGTTGCCGTGAAGACGGCTGAGAAATTCGCTAAGGCCGTTCCCTCCCCAGTCGCTCAAGCGGCGATTCTTCACGGGGCGTTACTTGAAGACGACCCGAACGCAATCATTCGTGAGCATTCGACAGTGAAGTCGTCTGCGCAACAGCGCAAGGAAGCGAACCAACAGCGCCCGCCAGCGGCGCGAGTCAAGGCTGCAATCAGTGCGTTGGAAGATTTAGTGGCGTTGCTAGACCGTCTCGGTCTGACCGCATCACTGAATCGGCACGTCGCGGCAATTAGAGAGGCTATTGAAAATGAACGCGACTAGCAATGTAGCAAGCCGATGCGATCGGCACGCCAGCGGCCGTCCACTTCGTGAAGTCTACGATTGGAATACCTCTGGCGAAAAGGGGAAGATGATGTGGCTCGACAAGCATCTATTGCACGTCGACCACACTTACCAGCGGCGCCGCACTTCGCAGGCTCGCATCCTCAAAATCGCCAAGGGATGGGACTGGCCGGCACTAGGCGTCATTGGCGTGTTCTGCCGCGACGATGGAACATACTGGATCTACGACGGCCAGCACCGACACGCAGCGGCATTGAAGCGCGACGACATTACGACGCTCCCCTGCATCGTATTTCAGGCCACCGGCGACAAGCACATGAAGGATGAAGCCGAGGGCTTCGTCGGAGCTAATACTGTGCGAGGGGCCATGTCCCGGCTTGAGAAGTTCCGAGCCGAGTTGATTGCCGAAAGCGCTTCAGCGTTGGCGACTCAAGACCTGATTGAATCGTGCGGCTACAAGGTTGGCGCCGGTTCTAATAAGGGAACAATTGCTTGCGTTGAGTCGATTGAACGCGCGCTGAATGTCGATCGCCATTCTTGCGAGGAAGCGTTTCTTCTCTGCGCATCCGTCGCGGATAAAGAGTGTTTCACTCACAAGGTGTTCAACGCCGTCTTCTACTTGGAAACGCACCTGCGCAAGCACGGCCTAAGCGTAGCGACATCGCACATTCGCGAGAAGTTGCACCAGGAGAACCACGAAGGGCTGCTGCGGATCATCGTCGACTCAGAGCGGTATCATGGCAGTGGTGGCGCAAAGGCCGGCGCCGAAGGGCTAGTTAAGTTCATCAACAAGGGCCGGCGGACTCGGCACGTTCCGAGCATCTTCGCGGGCTGATAGTGAACCACAGCCGGAGTAGTGCCCGCGCTGTGACGGGGCGGGTGTTCCGAGGCGGGTGGTCGGGAGTTCGAGCCGGCCGCCCGCCGCTCCCCGGCTTGGAAGGAATGGACGACTGACGAATGGACGTTTGGCGCATCGCAAAGTGGGACAAGGTTTTTGAGAACGCCGAGTCGCGGCGCATCAAGAATCTCGACTGGGTCGCTTGGCCGATCAAGCTCGACTCCAGGGGATACCACGCCATCGTAGAAGCGTTCGGCGAAGAGTCGCCGTCAATCTACGGTGCGTGGTGCGCGCTCGTGTGCGTCGCCGCTACATGCCCAGAGAGGGGCACGCTGGCGGACTCCGATGGCAAGCCTTACTCGATAGGACGGCTTGTTTTGAAAACGCACATGCCAGCGATGGTCTTTGAGAGACTGTTCGCATGGGCATCATCCGATGATGTTGCGTGGCTTGAACTTACGGCAGGCCCAGCAGAAACCCGGGCGTGCCCAGCGGAATCGCAGCCTACCGGAGACGAGAGGAGACGAGACGAGACGATAGGACAACGTCCGTCCGTCCGTCGACTGGGAGATGCGATTGAAATCGTCATCGACGACGCGATGTACGCAACGCTGCTCCCCACGGCTACGCGAATCGCTCGCGTGGTAACTCGCAACAAGGATGTTTATTTCAACCGCCTGAAGTCTGCCGACCAGACGCTGGCCATTCGCACCGTGGCGCTGGCGAATGAGCGTTACGGAATCGACTGGCTAAACGAACTTCTAGAGAAGTTGGCCCTGCAAAAGAAAGAACTCACAAACAAGTGGGGCTACTTCAGGAAGACCGTTTGCACATCGGTGATGGAGCAGTTCGGCGAAGAGTTTCGCGACGCGGAGAAGCTGGTTCACCGTCGCTCTGGCAAGCCAGTGGAGGTTCCATGACCGACGACCGCCAGCCCCAATGTCCTCACTGCCGCCGCTGGACTTGCGTGGTGACGAAGGCGGTGGGCGTGATGTGGTGCACCGTCTGCAAGAGAGAGTTTACCGACCCGAGGAAGTGACCGCCTGACTCCCCATCCCCCCGCCGCCGGAGAGACCATGAAAGAAACCTGGCGCGAGCGACTAGCCCCCATCGTGGCCCACATCATCGCCGAGAACGGCACGTCCGACATGAAGGCGCTGCGAAAGGCCCTTGCGGCGCAGCGACCTGCCGAGTCTTGGCTCTACAAGGTGTGGCTGAGCGAGATCCGGAACCAGTTGAAGATTAAGCCGAAGCACAAGCCGGACCCGACACAGCCTGAGTTGTTCTAACCCCGCGCCGCCACTGGACCGCCTGCCAAACATGAAGTCCATCATCCTGAGCCTGTGCGACGACGAACATCCTGAAACGATCGGCGACCTGGCGCCACTGCTAGGGTGCTGAGGAGGAAGCGATGCGATTCTCACTGTTAAGAATGCTGATTGCGACGACGCTGCTGGCGGTATGGTGCGGCTTCGGGGCGCTCGGCGTCATTCTAAGGCTGGACGATCAACCGCCGTTCGGGGCGTTCATTCTCGGGATGATCTCCCTCCCGCTCGCCGTGGCGCTCGTGAGCGTGATCGCGGCGATTGTCTTCGGACTGATTTGGATCGTCGCGGGCGGCATTGAACAAATGGTGAGAGGCGAACGCTGAAATTGTCTGGACCGCCTGTCCAGTAGCTATTTAACCCGAGAGGAAAAGCATGCCCTACAACTCATTAGCCGACGGCGATTTCTGTGGCGAGCAACGCGAATGGCACCTGCCACGACTCGCAAAAGCGACCGCCTGCCTGTGCCAACTGTTCCCGCAAGAGTTCTACGAAGCGTTGAAAGTGGCCAAGACGCCTTACGGAAGCCTCATTTGTCCTGAGGATGAACCCGTCGAAAAGAAGTAACCGCCCCCGTCCCTGCCCAGGGATCGCATTTAACCGGAGAGAGCGATGAACGAGGATCATGTCCAAGCGATGCGAGAAACCGGCAAGCATATCCGCCGAGTGCAAACCCTGATGGCGGAGGCGACCGCTAACTTGACAAAGCGGTCTATCGTCCATGATGAATCGAAGTGGGGGCCGGAAGAGTGGCCTCATTTCGCCGAAGCGACGGCTCGACTCCGTGGCATTACATACGGTTCGCCTGAATATAAGGCATCGCTCGATTCAATTCGCCCAGCGATTGACCATCATCAGCAGAACAACTCCCACCACCCGGAGTTCTGGGACAAAGGCGTCGAAGACATGACGCTGCTCGACCTCATCGAAATGCTCGCCGATTGGAAAGCTGCCGGCGAGCGTCACGCGGACGGGTCGCTGGCGAGAAGCATTGAAGTCAATGCAGAACGCTTCAAGATGCCAGCGACCATCGTGGCCCAATTAAAGAACACGGCGTGGGAACTTGGCTGGTTGCCCGTAGACGCGAAGCTGTAACCCACCCGCCCCACCCCGCACGGAGACAGGTCCAACTGGACACCTGGTTTCGCGGGAACGCCCAACAGCAACGACTTAAGTGCGATGGATGGACGTATCTCCTTTAGTGTCGGTCAGCGGCGAGAGACAAAATGGCCAACTGTACAATTCATTGTGTCGCCACTTATCCCTAATTGGAGATTGCAATGAGCAACGTCATTCGGAACGCAGCCCCTGGAGCCTGGAGAAACCTACCGCCCCTCGGCACGCGAGCGTGGGAGGTTGAGTGGTGCAACGACATCCCAACCGACGAGAACGGCGACAGCGACTTCGACCGGGCGGAGTATGAATCACGAATCGTTCGCACCAAGGGTCCAGCGTTCGCATTGGCGAAGAGAATGCTTCCGAAGGATTTCATTGGCGAAGTGCGCGTAACGCCGGTGGAGTTGTCGGACCCCTACGGCGACAAGCTGCCGTGGACGTACCTGTGGGAAGCTGTAGGCGACGCTGAGTTTGTAAGCAAGTAACCCCGCCCCGCCCCTCAACTGACGGAGACAAGACCGTGAGCTACCGACCACCATGGGGACATGAATCTCGGCACTGCATCTACTGCGGCCGCGTAGGTCCGCGCGTGATTGTCGCAGGCGGTTATTCCCACAAGTATTGCCTGCCCGACGACGTCCTGCGTGAGATGCGTCGCGAGGAATACGCTGCGAGAAAAGAAAAGGCGAAGCGCATCGCCAAGGCAAAGTAACCCCGCCCCTGGACGGGCCGTCCAGTAACCACGCGCCGCACGGCGGCAGAAAGAGAAGACGATGAACGAATCAAAAACCTACCCGCTGAGCGTCGTCCTAACGATTACCACCGGCCGCCTACTTGCACCGCCGGTTGGCGATTCAAACGGGATGCCGCACGTTTACGACATTCTCGGCTGGATGACTGGCGACCAGCCGTTCACGCATCAACTGCCGCGTGTCGTCGGTGAATGCAAGCCATGGCTGGAGCGGTGGTTTCCGGAGTTGACGCCTGAGTCCGAATACGTCGAAACGGCATTGATGGGCGTTGACAAGTTGGGCATGGACCAGGCCATCGCCGGTTACTTAGTTGAATCGCAGCGCCGCGGCTGTCGTGAGACTTACGACGTGGCACGCATTCCCAGGGACGACCACGAACGCAAGAACCCAATCGACGAGTTGGTCGAGATGCGCGGAAGCGATCACGGCGTCATTGTTGTTGAGATTTAGCGCCCCGCCCGCCGCGGCGAGGAGGAGGATGAAGATGAGCGAGAAAATCCAGAAACAGATAGATAATCTAGTCGCGATTTACATGCGAGAGAAATGCGAAATCCCAGACGGCCTGGAGATTCGCGTCGAGTTGCAAGAGTTGCGAGCCTTGCTGTCGGAACTCCGCGAGCGAGACGAGCAGCTTGCGGCGGTCACGAAAGAGCGGGATGAAATCGCAGACAAGCTCGACAATGTCTGCGGCCAACTTGAGCAGGCAAGACGCTTCGGCATTCGCACGGCTGACCTGAAAACCCGTGCCGAGGCCGCCGAGAGTCAGCTTGCTGGCCTCAAGGAAGTGCTTCAGCGATACCGACGCGCACGGGGCCTGGCGTTCGGGCGCGTCGCTTACGACCCTCGCGACCCCAAGAATCACGAGATGGTGGCGTGGGCGGAAGTGCTCGCCCTGCTCGCTCAGCCGGCGAAGGAGGTGGGGGATGGAAAGTAAGTGCGAAGGATGCGGCGCCGACATTGATTGCGAAGAGGGCTACTGGAAATGTGGCTCGCACAATCTGCGAGGTTTCTTCTATCAGTCGGACTTGTGTGAAGCGACGGCCCGCATCGCCACCCTCACCGCCGACCTCGCCGCCGCGAAGAAGGAGGTGGAGCGGCTGAAGGCGGAGAACGAGCAGCTACGCCGTGGCGCGCCGCTTGGACCAATCATCGGAGCACAAACGATACTTGAGCAGGAGATTGAACTGAAGAAACTGCGGAAGCAAGTCAAGCTGCCGCACCCCGAGCTTGCGTACAAGGCCGTAATGGCGCGCTCGGAACAACTAAAGGAGGAGCCAAAAGATGCCTGACGACCTGATTCGCCTCGCCGATGCGAAGGCGGCGATTGAAGCTGTGTTACAGCAGCGAGAGAAAACATTCAAAAAACTTCGCACCGGAACCCTGCTGCGAGACGTGTACAAAGGTGGCATAGATGGCCTTAAGTCGGCACTTGCCGCCCTCGACGCCGTGCCTGCCGCTGAGGGGCGCTGGGAGAACGAGCGATGAGACGCAACCGGAACGTGACGCTGACCGAACTGAGGGCCGCGCTAACGCGTTTCAACGGCAACCGATCCAAAGCGGCCGAATGGCTCGGCGTCTCCTACCAGTGGACGCTGCAACTGATTCGCAAGCACGAAACGAGCGGCGTCGACCTGCCGCGTACCCCGCACCGCCGGTTGCATCGCTTGGAGGTCGAGGACGAATACGAGCCGACGCCGGCTGAGATTGAAGCGGCGAAGGCGGAACTTAACCAACGACGAATGGAGGCCAAATGTCCGACGCAGTGAACCACCCGGCGCATTACACGACCGGGAAGATTGAAGTCATTGACTTCATCGAAGACCAGAAACTCGGCTTCCATGAAGCGAACACGGTGAAGTACATCGCTCGCGCTAAGCACAAGGGCCGGGAGTTGGAGGATCTAGCCAAGGCCCGCTGGTATCTCGACCGGCGGATTAAGCAGTTGGAAGGCTTGAGCAAGTAACTCAATCGGAGTGGGACTTTGCGATCAATGACGATGGAGGGGACGGAGCGTAACCATGTGCATTTTAGTCGGCGGACCAACGCTGTTTCTTCCACTAAACGGAAAAGTGCAACCGTTTGAGTTGCATCCCTATTGCGGACCATGCCCGCTCAGTAGGCGCGACAACGACACGCCCTTGGCGGTTGGCCGCGAGCCGCGAGGATTCTTTGACGCGATTGAGCGATGGGAATTAGGCGGCAAAAAGCTCGACGACAATCTGTGCGTTGTCCCTAGTTGGTGCCCCGTTTGCAACGGCTCTGGACGAAGCGTTGAACATATCGGCGGCCGCACCTATCTCGACAATGGCCCGTGCGAATCGTGCAACGGAAGTCGATTGTCTGCCTAAGCCCACCCCCGCGAGCCCCGAGAGACGCAATGGATGCGAACGACAAAGCCCGGCTCAGCGCCCAGCGCGGACAGCTTGACAAAATCAAGTCCCTGCTGCAACAATTACACGAGTCGGCGGTAGTCGAACAACGACACGGCCGGCTTAGGCTCGATCTCGTCTACAAAGACGGGACGGTCGTTCAAGTCATTCACACAAACGAGTCGTCGATCCTGCTTAGCTGACAACCCGTAGGCATTGGAACAACCAAGCCGCGCATTCCCAATCTCGGGAGTGTCGCGGCTTTTTTCGTTTCCAGAGCCAATGGGTCGGGCCCCCGAACCACAGAAGGCGAGGTGATCTAGCCGCAGTCGTGGTAGCTCAACAGGCAGAGCGGCAGATTTCCAATCTGCTGGTTGGCGGTTCGATTCCGCCCCGCGACTCTTGGCCGAGTGTCCTAGGAACATGCCGGCCACCCCCTCCTTGCGAGAGCCGTAATCACTCGGGCACGCGGGAGGATTTTACTTGCCACGCATCCCCGGCCGATCCCGGCCAGCACCAAAAGTGAGAGGGCCAAATGGCCACTGTAGATCAAGTCAACAGCGTCCTCGGCAAGATCATATCTGCCGGCGAATACCTGTCGCTGCTCATTCCCGGCAAGGTCGACGACCTGCTCTTCAGCGTCGCGAAGTTTGCCCGCAATGATGCCGTGCTTCAGGGCTGGCTGGCGACGGCTCTTGAGCCTGACCCCAACTCCCTGTCGGAAATCCCGCCAGTGCTGGTCGAGGCCGCGCGTCGGTTTGACGAGGAGAGCGGAACCCCGCCAGTTCCTGGCAAGCGGCTCCAAACGATCATGGCGCTGCTGCAAATCCTGGCCGAAATCCGCAAGTTCTTTCCCGCCAGCTAAGGGGATTCCGTGAGCGAACCCGAGACGCTAGCCGCCGGCCCATTCCGCTTCTGCGGCGTGCGCGAGTCCCTGCTTGAAGAGGCTCGCGCACGCCAGTGGCAATGGAACAAGAAGCGGCGGCTCAAGTGGTATCTCGGCGACAGGCTCACAGGGATTCCGCTCGATGTGCTGACGGCCGCTTACGCTGAAACCTACGCCCGTTGGCAGCGGGTCTGCGGTCTGGTGTTCGAGCAGACGACGACGAGCAGTAACGCTGACATCGTCATCCTCGCTCGCAAGATCGACGGCAATGGCGGGACGCTGGCCGAGCATGAATTGCCCAACGGAACCGACCAGCAGATTCGCGGCTGGTACGACGTGGGCGAAAAGTGGACGACGAACAGCCCGCCGGGCAACAAGATCAATCTGATCGCCGTGGCGTGCCATGAAACTGGCCATGGAATCGGCCTGAGCCACACCAATCGCGCGGGCAATCTGCTCAATCCGTACTACGACCCCTCGGTATCGACTCCTCAAGAGTGGGACATCGCCGAAGCCCAATCTCGTTACGGCCCGCCGGTGGAGGAACCAAAGCCCGTCGACCCTCCTACGACGCCCGGTGGAACACTTGACAAGTTCACCGGGGTCATCGAACTGCCGTTCGGCGTCTACACCGCAACCTTTGTGAAGACCCCCCTTTGATGCGACTGACGCATACGCTCTTGCTGCTCACCCTCTTCGCCGGCATGGCCGCTGCGAACGATGGCGCTGCGGCGTATCAGGATCAACTGACGCAGCCGCCGACCGCCCGCTACATCACGACGGCGACCGCCTCAAACGCCCTGGACCGATACAAGCAGGAAGTCGCTTTGGCGTTCGTCGTGGCGTCGACCACTCGCCAAGACAATCTGGCCTACTGCCGCCCCGTCCAGGTGACGGACACGCTCTGGCGGATTGATCTTGACTGGCTGAAGTGGAGCGTGGGCGACTGGAATCGGCTGGTCGCCAAGTACCCTTATCATCCACAAGGTCTTGAGAAATCAACGCTGGTGCGAGCCGACTGGCTCATCCTGCAACTCACCGACCAGACGGAATCGGATGTTTACCTGCGGTTCGTGTTTGGCCGCGTGCCGAAGAACCGGGACGACGCGCTGGCGATTCTGGCGGTCGACGCGGAGCCTCAATTCCGATTCGGCCTGATTCAAGGCGACTCCGGCGTCTCGGTGAGCGGCACGCGCTGGATTGAGAACCGGCCGATCTCACGCGGCTACGCCTGGGGGACGCGCGACAGCCTGAAGCTCGACAGCGACAGCGACCCGCTGGAGCGACCGGATGGAGGATTCAAGCATGACGGAGAAGAGTGGATCTGCGGTCTACCGAAGTTTGATCCAATCACTGGCTACAGGGGGGCCTTACAGGTGTACTTCCTGGCGAATGGAGGGGGGGCGATTGTACCCCGTGCGCCGGTTGATCTCGTCCGCGACCATCGCGAGTTTCGTGGCTTCGCGGAGATTCGCAACCCGGGAAGCTGCATCGACTGCCACGATAGCGGACTCAACCCGCTGGGCCCGAACCAGCTAACCGAGATCATCAAGAGCGGCGTGGAAGCATACGCCGACTACGACAACTATCAGCAGATCGAAGCGTTTCACTTTTCGCAACTCGACCGCGAAGTCTCGCGGAACAACGAGGACTTTCAAGGGGCGGCGCTACTTGCGTGTGGCGAGCCGTCCGCGGAAGCCTCGCTCTACGTCAAGCAAGTGGTAGAAGCCTACGACGCTCCGGTCGATATCGAGCAGGCGGGGGCCGAGGTCTATTTAGCGCCCGAAGAACTTAAACGGGCTCTCGCGCTTGGTAGTGCGAGCGGATACAGTCTCGGCGCCCGCCTGTCCGCTTTGGCCCACGACGGGACGGTTCCGCGTGAGGCGTTTGAAGAGAACTACGTCGCGGTGCGCGCCATCGCAGACTCGTGGGAGGCAAGTCAGTGAGCCAATCCAAATTAGACGCGATGTTGGGAGCGGCGATGGCGTTTCTCATCGCCATGCTAGTGCTGATGTTCCTTGGCGTCATGTCGAGTGTGGCCAGGGCGGGGCAGACTTATTGCCGGCAGGATGTCGTGAAGAATGGGCAGTACGTCGCGCCGCTCGCGGTCGCTCCGGTCTACTACCAGATTGGACAGTCCGTGCAGCGGGAAGCGGTCGACACGCAGCAGTTCCGCCACTCGGAAGAGTACATCGAGCTTCAGCAACTTCGCGGATTCAAGGCTGGCGTCGATGCTGTGACCGCCTCTGGAGATCGTCCCTCCAGCCCTCCTCAGCCCGCTTCCCTCCCGGGGCATCCGGCGGCAACTGAGGAGGGGCAGACCACTCCGCCACCTGCGACTCCGTTTGAGGCCCGCTACCCAACGCTGGCCGCGAAGTGCAGCAAGTGCCACAGCGGCGACACGCCCAAGGGCGACGTGTTCATTGACGGCAGCGTGACCCTAGAAGGCCCCGACGCCGCATCGAAACGCGACGCCATCGCCGCAGCGATCGTCAACCAGCGGATGCCCAAGGGCGGGCCGCTCGACGACAAAACCACATTCAACGCGCTCATTGAAGTCTTTAGTGAGCCAGTCCCACCTGAAGGAGAGTAACCATGAACCGTTCCGCCCGTTCCTTTTGCATCGTCGGTGCGATTGTCGCCATCGTCTTCGCGCTCGCCGCACCGTCGTTCGCCGGTTGTGCCGGCTGCCAGCAAGTGCAGCAGGTCCAAGCCGTCTACGCTCAGCCGGTGATTCAACCGCTGGCCGTCGTGCAGCCGTACTACGCCGCGCCGCTCATACAGCGACAGGTGATTCAGCAGAGCTACGTTCAGCCGGTCGTCGCCCAGCAAGTGCTGTTCAACAAGGCCCGCTTCGTTCCGCAACGGCAGCGGATCGTGCAGGTGCAGCGAGTTCGCCAGCCGGTTCAACGGCAGGTGATTCGTCAGCGCAACGTGCAAGCGATCCAAGCCTACTAACTCGCTCTCCACCCTTGGGGGCCGGCGTCAGCGCGACACGACGGGCTGGCGCCGGCTTTTACAACGATGGACACACGAATGTCAGCAACCGCGACTTACACGGCGTACTACTTGGTTGGCTTGGCGGTTAGCGCCCCAGCCGCCAAGTATTCGGTCGCTTGGTGGAATGTTTTGGCGCAGGCCGACGGCGTCATTCCTTCGCTGCCAACCGGAGCCGACACGGTTGCGACGGCGGCGCTCGGCGGGGTGATTGCTTGGCTGCTGGGGAAGGTGATTCCAAAGCTGAGCGACGATCACAAGGAAGCGATGATCCAGTCCGCAAGGACACACGCCGAATCGCTCGACAAGCTCAGCGGAACAATGGAAGGCGTGCGTGCGGAGATTCGCGCCGGTAACGATTCGCAACTCGCGCTGTTGCGGAACGTGGTTCACCAAGGGAAGCAGCAAACGTGACGAACCTCCAACGCTTCAAACTCCTGCGAATCGCATTGCTGCTCTGCGGAGCGGCGATTGTGCTGATTTGCGCGAGCATCTCGTGGGGGCAGACGCTCAACTTCGCCCTGAAACCCGGCCAACCGACTAGCCGTGACGTATCAGACGCCTTACTGAAGCTGCCGACAGTCAGCGGACTCACGATCCGCGTGCCGTGGTTTGCCATCAACTCACGACCCGGCGTCTACGATTTCTCCGTCATTGACCGCTGCCTGGCTCAATCTCAGCGATGCGGACACAAGCCTGTGAAGCTGATCGTGCAAACGGGGCGCGACGGGCTGTCGCCCAACTGGTTCGGTGGTCAAACCTACCAAGGTGCGCCCATCCCGTGGTCGCCGGAAATGCTGGCGGCTCACGCCCAGCTAATGAACGAACTGGGGCGCAAGTATCGGTATCGCTTCTATGCCGTCCACATCACCGGCCCGACGCACCCCAGCGCCGAGATGCACCCCGCCCCGAACCTGGACCGAGTGCGCGGCTACAGCGACGCAAAGATGATTCAGGCGTGGGCGACGGCCGCGCAGAGCGTGGCGGCGGCGTTTCCTGATGCAGCCCTCCCGCTCTCCATCAGCGTGAAGAAGCCGGCGAATCGGTACGTCGACGCGACCATCAGCAAGATTCGCACAATCGTCGGCAGTCGGCTGATTCTCCAGCACAACGCCCTCCAGGCTGATACCAGCGTTACGGCGCCTCATCACCAACTGCTGATGAAGTATCGGCAGCTTGGCGTGCGCGTGGCGTTCGAGATGGCCTGTTCCGCTGCCGACTACCCAGTCCGATTCGGCAGCGCCGACGTGATGGACGGGGTGCGTGTTGGGCGGAACTCGGGGGCGGAGTTTATTGATGTTTACCCTCCAGACCTGAGGGGGCTGAAGTGAACGACCCCATCGCCTACATCCTTTGTGGCGGCAACACCCAGCCCATCGACGCCCCAGCAACGGTGCGCTGGCCCAGCTACGTCGACATGGCGCTGCAGGTCGGCCCGAACCTCCGCGCTGCCGGCGTCAAGCGAGTCTTGCTGCACAACCCCGGCGGCCACTTCTACCTCGGCTGGTCGCCCACGCCAACGAACGTCCACGACCCGGTTCCGCTCGAAGCTGCAAAGAAGCAAGGCGTCACCACGCTCCACATGTGGGTGACGCAATGGCTCCTGGCTGAGCAATCCGGCCTTCGCTTCGCTGACCGCGACAAACTCGCCCTCGGCCACCACATCCTCCGCTTCTACGGCGTCGAGGAAGTGATTTACTACGTCGGCACCCCCGCCGTTCTCCGCGACGCCGCCAAGGAAGGACCAGCCTGCATCGAGATGTTCCAGGCGTGCGGCAAGGGGGCCTCAGTCGGATTCGACGCACTCGCCTGGACCGGCAGCCGCTGGAAAGAGGGTGACGACATCTGCGCATTCCTGGACGCGACCAGGGCGGCAGGCACGAAGGTCTACATCGAACCGCGGCTGAGCAAACAACAGATCGACGCGGGCCTCGGCAAGCACGTTGACGGGACGATCGCGCAGTCCGAATGGGACACGACCTACAAGCCCGACTTGACCATCCAACCAGGCGAGACGATACGCGACATGAACGTGGTGCTGACGCTCGGGGCGAAGGGGCCGGACGGGGTGACGCCGATGTGGCGCGGGGTGAATAACTGGACGGGGGCGGTGAAGTGAATGACGTTCACAGCAGACATGATCGGCAAGCGCAACGTGGATTGCATCAACGGGCGTAAGTGGGTGCTGGAGCACCTGCGAGATTTGTACGTCTCCGGCTCTGTGGAGATCCGAATTGCCCTGAAGCACTTCTGCCAAGTTGCGCAGGAGATGTTCCCGCGGAAGCGGAACACGAACTACTTCTACATCATTTCATGGACGGACAACGAGGACATTAGTTACCAGAACATTGCGGACGTGCTGAACGAATCGGTTAGTCGAACGGAAAGAGAACTATCTTGCTCGGCCTGATCCTCGCCATCCTGATCGCTTGCGTCCGCTGTGTGCGGCGGCTGGTCGCCGTTTGCTATGGGGCGACGTCGACGTTCGTCTCGATCGTCGGCCCGCCGCGGCTCGTCT
>Ga0255338_1003248_pt1 | contig 20084 bp, 16 predicted proteins | sample MeOH1_35cm_T4_19_FD_203715 | JGI IMG/M metagenome (GOLD analysis project Ga0255338, IMG submission 203715) | Sandy soil microbial communities from University of British Columbia, Vancouver, Canada - MeOH1_35cm_T4_195 | ecosystem: Engineered > Artificial ecosystem > Sand microcosm > Unclassified ...
GCCGGCGTCCGGATCGGCCGACGACGAGGCGGCGTCGCTCGCCGGCGTCATCGCGATCGGCGGCAGCGACCCGGCCGAGACGCTGATCGCGCTCGCCGCCGCCGAGCATCTCGCCGCCCGCCGCGGAGGCGGCCTGCCGCTCTACGGCGGCGACGGCGTGGCGGCGCTGCTGCCGGAGGAGACCGGCCTCTCCGTGACCGAGGCGACGCCGCCGCCCGGTGCCGTCGTCGCCGCGCTGCCGGCCGTGCCCGAGCTCGCCGGCGGCGCGCCGTGGCCCGTCCGGGCGCCGCGCCTCGATCCGCTGCGCGCGCAGGCGTGGGCGGCGGCGCTCGACGGCTTGGCACGGCCGTGGATCGGCATCGTCTGGAGCGACGGCGTCGCCGGACCACCGCTCGCCGCCCTCGCCGCCGCCCTCGACGCGGCGCTCGCCGGCGCCGGCACGGTCGTCGCGCTCACCGGCGGCGAGGCCCGCCGCGCCCTCGCCGCGTTCCCGGCGATCCTCGACGGCGGCCGCCACGTCGTCGACTTCGTCGACGTCGCCGCGGCGGTCGCCGGGTTGGACGCCGTCATCGCCCCGGACGGCGCCGTGCTCGCCCTCGCCGGCGCCCTCGGCCGGCCGGCGGCCGCCGTGCTGCCGCCCGGCCACGGCTGGGCGTGGCACGCCGGCGCCGACGGCCGGGCGACGTGGTTTCCCTCCGTCACCGTGCTGCGTCAGGCCCGGCCGGGGATCGACGCGGCCGCCTGGGTGGAGCCGCTCGCCGGGCTCGCTGGTTTCGTCACGGCGCTCGGCGTGGAGAAGGCGTGATGTTCGACAGCCTCGCCTGGCGGCCGCCGACCGCCGAGATCGACCCGCTCGAGAAGGCCGTCGTCGACGTCGCTCGCCGCACCGTCCTGCCGATGGCCGAGATCGGCGTGCCGCCGGCCGACGGCGACGGCATCACCACGATCGCGCTCGCCGATGGCCGACGCGTGCAGCTCGTGCTGGCGGCGCAGGCCGTCGGCGCCGCCTCGCGACACGGCCGGGCGGCCATCGAGTTCCGCGTCACCGGCCAGGGCCGCGTCGACGACCGGGCCTTCCTCGTCGACGGCCGGGCGGTGCTCGACCAGGCGACGCGGGCGTTCCTCGACATCGCCGTCGACATCGCCGGCAGCCGCGCCTGAGCGGCGCCGTGGCGCGTCTCGTCCACGCTGCGACCTACGGCTTCGCGGCCCCGGCGAAGGGCCTCGTGCTCGATCTACGGCTGGCGCCGGCCGCCTGGGAGGAGCACCGCGCCGGCGCCGCGCTGTCGCTGGTGCCGCCGCCGGCACGGCTGCGGCGGACCGTCGATGCTTGGGGCAACACAGTCGATCGCGCCCTGTTCGCCCGCCCGATCGCCCGGCTGTCGCTGTCGATGCTGATCGACGTCGCGGGCACGCCGGGCCCACGGCCGGGCCACCCGCCGACGGCGGCCGACCTCGCCCCCGAGCCGGACGGATCGCCTTGCGCACCGCGACCGGCCGCCGGCGTCCCGGTCTGCCGCACGCCCGACGCGCCTGCCGCTGTCCACGACAGAGTCTCGGCCGAGCTCGCCGCGCTGTCGCACGGCTGGCGCTTCGCGCCCGTCCCGGCTGGCCCGGACACGCCCCTCGCCGCGCTCGAGCGCGACCGCCGCGGGCTCTGCCTGGAGATGTCCCGCCTGCTCGTGCGGCGGCTGCGGCTCGCCGGCATCGCCGCCCGGTTCGTCCTCGGCTATGCCCTCGACGCCCGCGACCGGGCGAGCGTGCGCGAGCGCCACGCCTGGGTCGCCTTCCACGACGGCCGCGGTTGGCACGAGGTCGATCCCGCCGCTCCGGACCGCCCGTGCGAGGCCCGGTTCGCCACCGCCTGGGGGCCGGCCGTCGCGGCGATCCTGCCGGTGCGGGCGCGCCGACCCTCCAACCTCGTCACCGCGCGCGCCGAGTGGTCGACCCAGATCGACCGGTGAGGGATCGTCGGGGCCCGTCACGAACGGGCGCCGGCGCACCCCGAAAGCGCCGCGAGGGTTGCGCAGGCCGTCGTACGCCAATGGCCGCTGCGCAGGAACCTGCGCAAGACGGGCCTGCGCATGACGGCCGCGAATAGAGCCTAGAGCATTGGAAAACTTAGATATTGACGCGGCGCAGCGAGTTGGCGCGGGGCTTGCGCTGTCGATCGGCGCCGAACCTCACGGCGAACCGACAACGGGAGACCGACGATGCCGACCCCGGCTTACCTGACGATCAAGGGCGCCACCCAGGGCGATATCAGCAAGGGCGTCAATTCCTCCGACAGCATGGGCAACAGCTGGCAGGAAGGCCACGAGGACGAGTGCACGGTCCAGGCGCTGATGACCAACATCGCCGTGCCGACCGACCCGCAGTCGGGCCAGCCGACCGGCCAGCGCGTCCACCTGCCGACGACCTTCACCAAGCTGTTCGACAAGGCCTCGCCGCTGCTCGCCCAGGCGCTCGCCACCGGCGAGGTCCTGCAGCTCGAGATGAAGTTCTTCCGCACCAACGTCGCCGGCCAGCAGGAACACTACTTCACCATCAAGTGGGAAGACGCGGTCCTCGTCGGCGGCAAGGCGTCGATCCCGAACTGCCTCGACCTCGACAACAAGAACTTCGGCCACATGGAAGACTGGTCGTTCAGCTACCGCAAGGTCGACTGGACGCACGAGAAGGGCGGCACCTCGGGCTCCGACGACTGGCGCAAGCCGGCGACCGCCTGACGCGCCGGGGCGGCCGTCCACAGGACGGCCGCCCGCATCGCCGCCCGCCACACCGGCGGGCGGCGCCGTCCGCGGGCGATGCAACCGGCGGGCGGCACCGCCGTCGACGACGCCGATCCGGCGAGCGTCATGGGCGAGCGTCATGGGGGGGTCATCGAAGGGCTGTTGCATGGCCCGATCGTGACGCCGCGGCTTGCGCCGCCGGCCTTCCCGCAAGGACCCCCGGATGATCGACCTCGACCTCCGCAAGTTGTTCGACCGGCTGTCGCCGTTCTGCCGCCGCGCCCTCGAAGGGGCCGCCGGCCAGGCGGTGTCGCGGGGACACTACGAGGTGACGGTCGAGCACCTGCTGCTCGCCCTCGTCGACGAGGACGACCACGACGTCGCCGCCATCCTCGACGCGGCCGGCCTCGATCGGGGGCCCGTCGCCGGGGCCTTGCGCCGCGCCGTCGAGGCCATGCGCACCGGCAACACCGGCCGGCCGGTATTCGCGCCGCCGCTCGTCGCGCTCCTCTCCGACGCCTGGCTTGCCGCCTCGATCGAGCTCGGCCTCGGCCGCGTCCGCTCCGGGGCGCTGCTGCTCGCCGTCCTCTCGGCGCCCGGCCGCGGCGCCGGCGGCGACTGGTTCGACCCGCTGCGGCCGCTGTCGGCGGCCGAGTTGAAGCGCCGGTTCGGCGAATGGACAGCGAAGTCGCGCGAGGAGACGGTGGCGCTCGCCACCGGCGCGGCTCCGGCCGCCGGTGCAACGGGCGCTGCCGGCGGCCTCGACCCGGAGGGCATGCTCGCCCGCTTCACGGTCAACTTCACCGCCCAGGCGCGCGACGGCCGCATCGATCCGGTGTTCTGCCGCGACCGCGAGATCCAGCAGATGGTCGACATCCTCGGCCGCCGCCGCAAGAACAACCCGATCTGCGTCGGCGATCCCGGCGTCGGCAAGACGGCGGTCGTCGAGGGCCTGGCGCTCCGCATCGTCGAGGGCGACGTGCCCGAGTTCCTGAAGAACGTCGAGCTCGTCGGCCTCGACCTCGGCATGCTGCAGGCCGGCGCCAGCGTCAAGGGCGAGTTCGAGAACCGGCTGAAGGGCGTCATCGAGGAGGTGAAGTCCTCTGCGAAGCCGATCGTGCTGTTCATCGACGAGGCGCACACCCTGGTCGGCGCCGGCGGCGCGGCCGGCGGCAGCGACGCGGCGAACCTCCTGAAGCCGGCGCTCGCCCGCGGCGAGCTCCGCACCATCGCCGCGACCACCTGGTCGGAATACAAGAAGTACTTCGAGAAGGACCCGGCGCTCGCCCGCCGCTTCCAGCTCGTCAAGCTCGACGAGCCGTCGCCGGAGGAGGCCGCGACCATCCTGCGCGGTCTGCGCGCCGCCTACGAGAAGAGCCACGGCGTCTATATCCGCGACGACGCGGTCGCCGCCGCGGCAAGCCTGTCGGCCCGCTACATCTCCGGCCGGCAGTTGCCCGACAAGGCCGTCGACGTGCTCGACACGGCCGCGGCGCGGGTGAAGCTCAGCCTCGGCACCCGCCCGGCGGCCCTCGTCGAGCGGCGGCAGGCGGCGGCGGCGCTCGGGCGCGAGCGCGCGGCGCTCGCCCGCGACGCGGCGACCGGCCGGATCGGCGACGGCGGCCGCCTCGCCGAGATCGACGCGACGATCGCGCGTCTGGAGACCGAGGCGGCGGCGATCGAGGCGCGCTGGAGCGAAGAGAAGGCCCTCGTCGACCGCGTGCTGGCGCTACGCGCCGAGGCGCGCACGGAGGAGAGCGAGGAGGCCTCGCTCGGCGGCGAGGCGTCCGCCCCCGACGTCGCCGAGGCGATCGCGCCGCGGCGCGAGGACACCGAGACCGAGCTCGCCGCGGCACTCGACGCGCTGAAGGCGGTGCAGGGCCGCGATCCGCTCGTCCACTACGAGGTGACGCCCGACGCCGTCGGCGCGGTCATCGCCGACTGGACCGGCATCGCCGTCGGCCGCATGGTCCGCGACGAGGCCGCCTCGCTGCTGACCCTCGGCGGCGACCTCGGCCGGCGCATCAAGGGCCAGGACCACGCCCTCGGCGTGCTCGAGGAGAGCCTCAAGGCGGCCAAGGCCGGCATCCAGGACCCGAACCAGCCGATGGGCGTGTTCTTGTTCGTCGGCCCCTCCGGCGTCGGCAAGACCGAGCTCGCCCTGGCGCTCGCCGATCTTCTGTTCGGCGGCGAGCGCTTCCTCGTCACCATCAACATGTCGGAGTTCCAGGAGAAGCACACCGTCTCGAAGCTCGTCGGCTCGCCGCCCGGCTACGTCGGCTACGGCGAGGGCGGCGTGCTCACCGAGGCGGTGCGCCAGCGGCCCTATTCGGTGGTGCTCCTCGACGAGGTCGAGAAGGCCGACCTCGAGGTGATGAACCTGTTCTACCAGGTCTTCGACAAGGGCACGCTCGCCGACGGCGAGGGCCGCGTCATCGACTTCCGCAACACCGTCATCATCCTGACGAGCAACCTCGCCACCGACATCGTCACCGAACTCGGCATGGCCGACGAGCCGCCGACGACCGACGAGATCACCGCCGAGATCCGCCCGACGCTGTCGCGCCATTTCAAGCCGGCGCTGCTGGCGCGCATGCAGATCGTGCCGTTCCTGCCGCTGAAGCCCACGCAGCTCGCCGCGATCGCCCGGCTCAAGCTCGACAAGGTGGTGCGGCGGGTGGCGGCGAGCCACAAGATCGCCTGCCGCTATTCCGATGCGGTGGCCGAGGCCATCGTCGCCCGCGCCACCGAGGTCGAGAGCGGTGCCCGCGCCATCGACCAGATCATCCGCCGCACCTTGTTGCCGGCGGTGGCGACGGAGATCCTGTCGCGCATGGCCGACGGTGGGGCGCTCCGCGACCTCTCCATCGACGTCGGCGCCGACGGCGGCTTCGCCTTCGCCGACGGGCCGTCCGACGCGGCGATGTCCGACGCGGCGCTCGACATCGACGAGGCCGGGCTCACGGCGGCCGTCGCTTGACCGGTCGGGTGCGAGGTGCGCGGCGGTGAAGGATCCCATCGCCATCGCCGAGGAGCTGATCGAGCTCACCACGGCACTCGCCACCGAGCGGCGGCTGGAGACGCTGCTCGCCGGCGTCATCGGCGCGGCGCGCCGCCTGACCGACGCCGAGGGCGGCCGCATCCTCGTCCTCGATCGCGTCGGCCGCGAGCTGCACTGCGTGCACGGGCAGAACGAGGCGAACCCGGCCGCGGCGGACTGGCCGGCGCCGGTGCCGCTCTACCGGCCCGACGGCGGCTTCAACGTCACGGAGCCGAGCGCCTTCGTCGCCATCACCGGCCGCATGCTCAACTTCGCCGACGTCTACGCCTACACCGGCTTCGAGTTCGCCGCCCTCTACGAGCGCGACCGGGCGATCGGCTACCGCACCGGCGCCTTCCTCGCCTTGCCGCTGCGCGGCCCCGACGCCGCGACCCTCGGGGTCCTGCAGCTCGTCAACATGCGCACCGCCGGCGGCGGCGTCGGGGCGCTCGCCGCGGAGCACGAGCGGGCGGTGCGCTCGTTCGCGGCGCACGCCGCGGTGGCGATCTCCAACGTCCGCCTGCTCGAGGAGAATCGTCAGTTGATCCGCCAGCTCGACCGGGCGAACAGCGAGCTCGTCAGCGAGAACACGCTGCTCAGGACCGCCGTCGAGCGCACCTCGGCGGGATCGGCGGTGATCGGCGACAGCCCGCCGTTGCGCACGGCGCTCGACCTCGCCCGGCGCGCCGCCGGCGCCCGCGTGCCGGTGCTGCTGCTCGGCGAGACCGGCACCGGCAAGGAGGTGTTCTCGCGCTTCGTCCACCAGGCGAGCGAGCGCAGGAACCGTCCCTTCGTCGTGCAGAACTGCGCCAGCCTGCCGGAGACGCTGCTCGAGAGCGAGCTGTTCGGCCACCGCCGCGGCGCCTTCTCCGGCGCCGTCGCCGACAAGAAGGGCTTGGCCCAGGAGGCGAACGGCGGCACGCTGTTCCTCGACGAGATCGGCGACATGCCGCTCGGCCTGCAGGCGAAGATCCTGCGCCTCATCGAGGAGGGCGAGGTGCGCCGGCTGGGCGACACGCGCCCCGAGAAGATCGACGTGCGCATCGTCGCCGCGACCAACGTCGATCTGAAGCGCAAGATCGCCGATGGCGGCTTTCGCGAGGATCTGTTCTACCGCCTCTCGGTCTTTCCGATCACCCTGCCGCCGCTGCGCGAGCGGCCCTCCGACGTGCCGCAGCTCCTCGATGCCTTCCTGGTGCGCGCCGCCCAGGCGGCCGGCCGGCCGGTGCCGCCGCTGACGCCGCGCGCCCTCGACGCGCTCTTGCGCTGGCGCTATCCGGGCAACGTCCGCGAGCTCAAGAACATCGCCGAGCGCGCCGTGCTGCTCGTCAACGAGGGCGAGCGCATCGACCTCTCGCACCTGCCGGCCGAGCTCAGCGGCCGCGGCGGCGCCGAGACGCTGGCGGTCGCCCCGCACCTCTCCGCCGACAGCCTGAAGGCGATGCTGGAGCGCTTCGAGGCGCTCGTCATCGAGACCAAGCTGCGCGAGGCCGGCGGCAACCAGAGCCGCGCCGCCGAGCTCCTCGCCATCTCCCGTCGCAGCCTCGTCGAGAAGCTGCGGCGCTACGGCATCCGCAGCCGGCCGCCGCGGGCCGAGAGCTCCGCCGGCGTCGCCCGCATCGCCTGAAGGACGCGACCGAATTGGCATCGACATCGGCCATCGCCGCGACGCTCGAGGCCTTCCTCGCCGGCCGCATCGGCTTCGACCGCGTCAGCGAGGACCTCGCCGCCGGCAGCCACCCGGCAGCGGCGGTCGCGGCGGCGTTCGCCGAGCTCGTCAACACCGGCCGGCTGCCGGCCGACGTCGCCGGCCTCCTGCAGGCGAGCGTCGAGGCCGCCGTCGCCGCCCGCGCCGCGGCGCCCGCCGCCGACCCGCTCGGGGCGCTGAAGAGCCGCGTCGAGGACGTCGTCACCGAGGCGCTCGTCGACGACTTCCGCCGCTTCCGCGACCGTCCGCGCGGCGGCGGCCGCGACCGCGTGGCGGAGCGCCAGCTCGACGTCCTGCTCACCGACTTCCGCGGCCTCCGGCTGCGCCGCCAGGCCGGCCGGGCGGCGGCCGCCGGCGGCGTCGGCGACGACGCTCCCACCGCCGGGCTGCAGCTCGCCGCCGCGCCGGAAATCGGCCCCGGCGATATGCTGAGGGAGCGCTTCGTGCTCGACGCCGAGCTAGGCCGCGGCGGCATGGGCCACGTCTTCCGCGCCGTCGATCGGCGGCGGCTCGAGGCCCTCGACCCGCAGCCCTATGTGGCGATCAAGCTGCTCTCCGGCGATTTCCGCTCGCACCCGGACGCGCTGCGGGCGATCGAGGCGGAGGCGCGCAAGGCCCAGGCGCTCGCCCACCCGAACATCTGCGCCGTGTTCGACTTCGACCGCGAGGGTGCCCACGCCTTCATCGTCATGGAGCTGCTCGACGGCGAGACGCTCGACGTCGCGCTGCGCCGCAGCCCGGACCGCCGCCTGCCGCCGGAGCGGCAAGTCGAGGTCCTCGGCGACCTCCTGGCGGCGATCGCCCACGCCCACGCCCACGGCGTGGTGCATGCCGACCTGAAGCCCGGCAACGTCTTCCTGACCGCCGCCGGCGGCGCCAAGGTGCTCGACTTCGGCGTCGCCACCGCGCTGCACGGCACCGGCTTCGACCCGACCAGCCTGCGCGCCCTGACGCCCGGATTCTCCAGCCCGGAGATGGCCGGCGACGCACCGCGCGACCCGCGCGACGACGTCTTCGCCCTCGGCGCCATCGCCTATCTCGTGCTCGCCGGCCGCCATCCCTACGACCGCCGCCCGGCCGAGCAGGCGGCCCATCTCGGGCTCGTGCCAGCGCCGATCGAGGGCCTGCCGGCGGCCGGCTGGCGGGCGATCGCGGCGGCGCTGTCGTTCGAGCGCAACGCGCGACCCGCCGATGCCGGTGCCCTCGCCGCCGCGCTGATGCCGGCCCTCGCCGGGGGGTGACCGCCGGTCTCCGGGACGACCGCCGGTCTCAGCCGTCGATTTGCGTCGCCAGCCGCCGGATCTCCTGGGCGAACGGCAGGTGCGGGTGGATCAGCGAGACGAGGCCGGCGCTGCCGAGGCGAATGAGCTCGTCGGCGAGCGGGAAGACGGCGCCCACCGGCACGTCGTAGGTGGAGGCGATGCGCTCGGCGAGCACCGCCTGGTCGAAATCCGGGTGAACCTTGTTGAGAACGAGCAGGATCCGCGGCACGGCCAGCCGGCGGGCCAACTCCAGCGTCACCGCCGTGCCCTGGTAGTCCTGGTGGTCGGGACGCAGCAGGATCAGCGCCGTGTCGGCGATGGCGATCGACAGCAGCGTCTCCTCGTTCAGCCCGGGGTGGCTGTCGATGACGAGGTAGTCGAGCGCCAGGCACCGGCAGAGCTCGGTCAGCCCGTCGTTGAGGAGCTCGACCTCGTAGCCCTCCTTCAGCACCCGCGCGATGTCGCCGGCGCGCACGCTCGACGGCACCAGGCTGACCCTGCCGGCGACCGGGCCGGCGTCGGCCGGCAGGGCGCGCTCGATCGCGCCGGTGACGTCGGTGGCGGCGCGATCGATCGGGCAGCGGCCCCACAGGAAGTCGTTGAGGGTCGATACCGTCGTCGGGTCGACGCCGAACGGCACGTGCACGCCGGGCGACTGGATGTCGGCGTCGACGACGGCGAGGCGGCGGCCGCGCCGGGCGAGCTCGGCGGCGAGGTTGGCGGCGATGTTCGTCTTGCCGGTGCCGCCACGATAGGAATGGACGGCGACGATCGTCGTCATCGGGGCCCCCGGCGTCAGCGGTAGCGGTCGCGCAGCGCGCCGGCGCGGACCTGCAGTTCGCGGAAGTAGTCGGTTTCGGCGATCTCGGCGACCTCGCGGTCGCGCGACAGCACGTCGACGCGGATGCGCAGCCGGTCGACCTCGTCGGCGAGCGTCCGATTGTCGACGGTGAGCCTGGCGTTGTGGACCTCGAGCTGGCGCTTCGCCTCCTCGAGCTCGGCGAGCATGCCGGCGAGGCGGAACTCGCGCGCCTCGACCTTGACGACCATCATGCCGAACGCCTCGGCGAGGCGGCGCACCGCGTCGGGCAGCCCGCCGTCGCCGGTCATCGCCATCAAAGCGTCGACGCGCTCGTAGCGGCCGGCCGAGATGTCCTCGCACAGCGCCCGCAGCTCGGCCAAGGCGCCGTCGTCGCGCTCCCCCTCGCTCACCCCGCCCTCCGACGCACGCGCTTCCTTTGCCTGCGTACCACCGTCGCGTGACAGCCGCGCATCGGTCGGCGGCCGGCCGGCGCGGCGCGGCCGACGCCCCTGATCGCCGCCCACCGAAAGGTGAGCCGGCATGGATCGCCGCGCCTTGACTCGATCAAAAAATCTCCATAGCGTTTGCATGTTCAAAAAAACGGACCTCCTTCTGTAGGTATGCCGTGAGCGCATCTCCCGAGCCGCCGCGCAAGCCGTACTCGATCGGCCACGTGACCAAGGTCACGGGGGTCAACGTGTCGACCCTGCGCTCGTGGGAGGCGCAGGGCCTGATCGCCGCCGCCAAGTCGGCCGGCGGTCGGCGCACCTTCGACGAGGGCGACATCCGCCGCATCCAGGAGATCGACCGGCTGCGCCGCGTGCACGGCTACAGCCTGGCGAGCCTCAAGCAGATCCTCGCCGGCGCCGCGGCCGTCGCGGGCGAGGAACCGCCGTCGGCGGTCGCCGCCGAGCCAGTCGAGGAGAACCGCGTCGACCTCGTAGGCGCCCGCGTCCGTGCGCTGCGCCTGGAGGCCGGCCTGACGCTGCGCCAGGTCGCCGAGCAGACGGGGCTGACGCCGTCGCACCTGTCGATGTTCGAGCGCGGCGTCGCCTTCCCCTCGCCGTCGCGACTGAACGCCATCGCGCGGCTGTTCAACTCGTCGCTCGCCGAGCTCCTCGGCGGCACCCGGACGAGCGGTCAGTGGCTGATCCGCAAGGGCCGCGGCCGCATCGTTGGCTCGTTCGGTCCCGGCGTCGCCGTCGAGCAGCTCACCGTCAGCGAGAAGCTGATGGACTGCGAGATCTGGACGCTCAATCCCGGCGCCGAGAGCGAGGACTTCTACGGCCACGAGGGCGAGGAGCTCGTCCACGTGCTGGAGGGCGCCTTCGAGCTGACGCTCGCCGGCGACGCGCCGCAGGTGCTCGCGGCCGGCGACAGCGCCTATTTCGACAGCACCCGCCAGCACCGCTGGCGCAACGCCAGCGCCGGCGCCACCGTCGTGCTGTGGGTCAACACCGACACGGCCCGCCTCGGCTCCCTCGACGGGCACGCCAGGGCCGGCGGCGGCCGGGCGCTGCCGCTCGGCACGCCGATCGGCGGCGGCCTCGGCGAGAAGGTCCACTCCCTCGCCCTGCCGGAAGGGGCGCAGACCTTCCGCGTCGTCGACACCCACACCGCCGGCCACCCGACGCGCATCCTGCTGGAGCCGCTCGAGGGCCTCGAAGGCAAGACGGTTGCCGCCCAGCGCGAGCACTTCCGCGCCACCCACGACCACCTGCGCAGCCTCTTGCTGCACGAGCCGCGCGGCCATGCCGCCACCTTCGGGCTGGTGCCGGTGCGCTCGTCCAGGGCCGATTTCGGCGCGATCTTCATCTCCTCCTACCGCTATCTCGACATGTGCGGCCACGGCGCCATCGGCTATGCCCGGGTGCTCGCCGCCCTCGGCCGGCTCAACGGCCGGCCCGGCTTCAGCCTCGAGGTGCCGGCCGGCGTCGTCCAGGTGCGCCTCGGCCAACACGGCGCCGCGGCGAACGTCAGCGTCGAGAACGTCCCGAGCTTCCTCGCCGCCACGGCGGTGCCGCTCGACGACGTCGCCCCGGGGCTCACCGCCGCCGTCGCCTACGGCGGCTGCTGGTACGCCCTCGTCGACGCCGCGGCGCTCGCGGTCGCCATCGAGCCCGACGCGGTCGCCCGCCTGATGCAGCTCGGCGGACGCATCAAGGAGCGCGTCAACGCCCTGCTGCCGGGGCTCGGCCTCGGCGTCGCCGAGATCGACAGCGTGCTGTTCCACCAAAACCTGCCGAGCGGCCGCACCCGCCAGCTCGTCGTGCTCGAGTCGAACAAGTTCGACCGTTCGCCCTGCGGCACCGGCATGTGCGCCCGCATGGCCGAGCTCGCCGCCACGGGCCGCATGCGGCCGGGCGACCACGTCGAGGTCGAGAACGTCCTCGGCGTGCCGTTCCTCGGCCGCCTCCTCGCCGAGACCACCGCCGGCGGCCGGCCGGCCGTCGTCTGCGAGGTCACCGGCCGGGCGAGCCTGACCGGCTTCGCCACCTTGATCGCCGAGCGGGACGACCCGCTTCCCGATGGATTCCTGTGCCGCTGAGGCCGGAAGAGGCGGCGCAACGGCGCCGGACTGAGAGGGGACTACGATGTCGAGACTGATGCATACCCTGAAGGCGCTTCCGGCCTTCGTCGCCGCGCTCGCGGCGGCGCTGGCGCTCACCGTGGCGGCCGCGTCGGCCGATCCGAACGCCACGCTCGACCGCATCCGCGGCGCCGGCGTCCTCAAGGTGCCGGTGATGATCGGCGAGGAGCCCGGCTACGTGAAGGACCCGGCGACCGGCGAGTGGAGCGGCTTCTACGTCGAGTGGGCGAACGAGATCGCCGAGATCCTCGGCGTCAAGGTCGAGCCGGTTGAGACCACCTGGGGCAACCTCGCCGCCGACTTCCAGGCGAACAAGGTCGACATCGCCTTCGGCCTCAACCCGAACCCGAAGCGCGGCCTCGTCGTCGACTATCTGAGCGTGCCGCTGTTCACCGACGCCTGGGCGATCGTCGCCCGCCCCGGCTTCGACAAGAAGACCTGGGCCGAGCTCAACGATCCGTCGGTCCGCCTCGTCGTGCAGAAGGGCGGCACCATGCAGGTCGTCGCCGAGGCGCTGACCCCGAAGGCGCAGATCATCGTCGTCGAGGACCGTCCGCTCGGCATCCTCGAGCTCAAGGCCAACCGCGCCGACGCCATGGTGCTGGCGATCTTCGACGCCGTGAACGTGCAGCCACTGATCGGCGGCGAGATCATCCTGCCGAAGCCGATCCTCTACAATCCGGCGACGATCGGCGTGAAGCGCGAGGACGGCAACGAGGGCTACGAGAACTGGCTGACCAACTGGGTCAACCAGCAGCGCGCCCTGGGCCTGGCGCAGGGCAAGCTCGCCAAGCACTTCGAGAAGTTCGGCATCGACCTGTCGCTGCTGCCGAAGGACTTCAGCTTCTAAGGGCGTCACGCCCGCCGTCCATCCCCGCCGGAGCCTCGCGCAGGCTCCGGCGCCCGCCGCCCGCCGCGGCGACCATTACGCCCATCTGAGAGCCGATCATGTTCGACTGGCAGATCCTCGTGGCCAACCAGCATCTGCTCTGGTACGGCCTCTTGACGACGATCAAGTACACGATCGTCACCTCGCTCGCCGGTCTCGCCATCGGCCTCCTCGTCGCCGTCGGCCAGCTCAGCCGCTTCTTCGCGCTGCGCGCCGCCGGCCGGATATTCGTCGAGTTCTTCCGCAACATCCCGCTCTTGGTGTGGCTGTTGTGGAGCTACTACGCGCTGCCGATCTTCGCCGGCATCAACATCTCCCGCGAGATGGCCGGCGTCGTCGCGCTCAGCCTCTACGTCGCCTCCTACTACGCCGAGATCTTCCGCGCCGGCATCCAGTCGATCGACCGCGGCCAGTTCGACGCCGCCCGCGCCATGGGCATGTCCGACGGCCAGGCGATGCGCCGCATCATCCTGCCGCAGGCGGTGCGCCGGATGGTGCCGCCGCTCTCCGGCCAGACCATCATCCAGATGAAGAACACGACGCTGCTGTCGGTCATCACCATTCCCGACCTGCTCTACCAGGCGAGCTACATCTCGTCGTTCACCTACAAGCCGATGGAAGTCTACACCGCCGTCGGCCTGGTCTTCCTCGTCATCCTGATCCCGCTGACCTGGATCGCGCGGCGGCTGGAACACCGGCAGGAAGGGCGCTGAGCGATGACCGTGAACGATCCCAAGAGCGCGCCGCTCGTCCGCATCCGCGGCCTGGAGAAGAGCTTCGGCAACACCCGCGTGCTGCGCGGCATCGACCTCGACGTCCGCAAGGGCGAGGTCGTCGCCCTGGTCGGCTCGAGCGGCTCCGGCAAGACGACGCTGCTGCGCTGCGTCAACCTGCTCGAGCACCCGACCGCCGGCCGCATCGAGATCGGCGGCGAGCGCCTCTTCCATGTCGAGGCCGGCCGCGACGTCGCCCGCCTGCCGGCCGCCGCCATCCATCGGATGCGCGCCCGCGTCGGCATGGTGTTCCAGCAGTTCAACCTGTTCCCGCACATGAACGTGCTGGCCAACGTCATGGAGGGGCCGCGCACGGTGAAGCGCGAGGCCGCCGCTTCGAACCGCGCCCGCGCCCTCGACCTCCTCGCCAAGGTCGGCATGGCCGAGTTCGCCGACCGCATGCCCGACCGCCTCTCCGGCGGCCAGAAGCAGCGCGTCTCGATCGCCCGCGCCCTCAACATGCAGCCCGAGCTGATGCTGTTCGACGAGCCGACCTCGGCGCTCGATCCCGAACTCGTCGGCGAGGTGCTGAAGACGATGATCGCCCTCGCCAAGGAGGGCATGACGATGCTCGTCGTCACCCACGAGCTCGGCTTCGCCCTCGAGGTCGCCGACCGCGTCGTCTTCCTCGACCAGGGCACCGTCGCCGCCGACGGGCCGCCGCGCGACATCCTGCTCGACCCGCCGAACGACCGGCTGAAGGCGTTCGTCAACCGCTTCCACGAGACCGCCGACCTGATGCGGCCGCTGATCGGCTGACAGCCGCGGCCAGCCCACACGCTCAACCGGAGACAAGATCCGTCATGCCGACCCCCAACTGGCAGGGCATCCACAGTGTCCTCGTCACGCCCTTCGACGCGACCGGCGCCATCGACTTCGCCCGCTTCGAGGCGCTCGTCGACAAGAACATCGCCAACGGTGCCGACGGCGTCATCGTCTGCGGCTCGACCGGCGAATTCTACACGATGACGGTCGAGGAACGGGTGGCGCTGTTCGCCGCGACGGTGAAGGCCGCCGCCGGGCGCGTGCCCGTGCTCGCCGGCGTCTCCGATCTGCGGACCGACGTCGTGCTCGAGCTCTGCCGCAAGGCCGAGGCGGCGAAGTGCGACGGCATCCTGGCGCTGCCGCCGATCTACGCCGTGCCCGACGAGCGCGAGGTCGACCACTTCTACCGCCAGGTCGCCGGCGCCTCCGGCCTGCCGGTGATGCTCTACAACTCGCCGCGGCGCATCGGCGTCAATGTCGGCCCCGATCAGGTCGCCCGCCTCGCCGAGCTGCCGACGGTCGCGGCGATCAAGGACTCCTCCGGCGACATCGTCCAGGTGACGGAGCTCTGCCGCCGCATCGGCGGCAAGATCGGCGTCTTCGTCGGCTACGAGACGATGATCCGTGCCGCCCTGCCGGTCGGCGTCGTCGGCGTCGTCGCCATGGCCCACCAGCTCTCCGGCCGCCTGGTGCGCGCCTATTTCGACGCCTGCGCCAAGGCCGACAGGGCGACCGCCGACCGGCTCGAGCCGGCGCTCTTCGCCATCTATCGCGGCTTCCGCTGCGGCAGCTACTACGCCGGCATCAAGACGGTGATGACGGCGCTCGGCGAGGACGTCGGCGCGCCGCGCGAGCCGCTGCTGCCGTTCACTGACGCCCAGAAGGCCAAGGTCGAGGCGATCCTCGCCGAGGCCGACGTCGCCGCCGTCATCGCCTCCCTCGCCTGAGAAAGACCCATGCGCTCGACCCGCATCATCCAGGGAATCGATTCCCACACCGCCGGCTGCCCGCTCCGGCTCGTCACCTCGGGCTTCGGCCCGATCCGCGGCAAGACCATGGTGGAGAAGCGCGCCGACCTGATGCGCCGCGACGAGCTGCGCCAGCTGGTGCTGTTCGAGCCGCGCGGCTCGTTCAACATGCCGGCGGCGGTGCTCACCGAGGCGTGCTCGCCCGACGCCGACATCGGCATGATCATCCTCGAGCCCGACACCTACCCGCCGATGTGTGGCCACTGCGCCATGGCGGTGGCGACGATCGCCGTCGAGGCCGGCTACGTCACGGCCGTCGAGGGCGAGACGCTGGTCCGTCTCGACACGCCGGCCGGCGTCGTGCCGGCGCGCGTCAAGGTCGAGAACGGCCGCGCCGTCTCCGTCACGCTGGAGATGCCGGCGTCGTTCCTCTACCGCCGCGACGTGATCCTGGAGACGCCGAGCTTCGGCAAGGTCAGGGGCGACATCGCCTTCGGCGGCGACTTCTACCTGCTCGTCAAGGCCGCCGACCTCGGCCTCGACCTCGTCCCAGGCCAGGCCTGGCCGCTCGTCTCCGCCGCCGCCGAGCTGCGCGCGGCGCTCAAGGACGTCGCCGTCCAGCACCCGACGCAGGCGCACATCAACGAGATCTACCAGATCGAGCTGATCGGCCCCGGCAACGGCACCACCTCGGATGCCCGCAACGTCGTCGTCTGCCCGCCGACCGTCATCGACCGCTCGCCCTGCGGCACCGGCACCGCCTCGCGGATGGCGATGCTGCACGGCCTCGGCGAGATGAAGGTCGGCGACAGCCTGCGCCACGCCGGCATCCTCGACACCGTGTTCACCGGCCGGATCACCGGCGAGACGATGCTCGGCGACACCCCGGCGATCACCTGCACGGTGACCGGCTCCGCCTATCTCACCGGCTCGTTCAACTTCTTCCTCGATCCCCACGACCCCTTCCAGGCGGGCTTCCGCCTGACCGGCGTCTGACAACGCCGCCGCGGGCGGCCGCCGCGCCGCCCGCACCCATCGACGAGACGCACGCGAGCGGCCGACGCATGTCCGGCCGGACGGGATCCGTCCGGCCGCGCGCCGGGACGCGGCAGGAGGCCCCATGACGTTGAGCTTCGACCCGAACTCGGTCCGCCTGACGGCCGACCACTTCATCGCCGGCCGCCGCGTCGCCGGCAGCGGCGCCGAGATCGAGGTGCGGCGGCCCTCCGACCACGCGCCGGCCGAGCCGATCCGCGACGCCGGCGAGGACCTCGTCGATCATGCCGCCGTGAGCGCCGACGCGGCGCTGAAGACCTCCGGCTGGGCGAGCGCCGACCCGCTCGCCCGCACCGCCGCGATGCGCCGCTGGGCCGAGCTCGTCGAGGCGAACGGCGCCGAGCTCGCCCGCCTCGAATCCGCCGGCTCGACCCGGCCGATCGCCGACACCGCGGGCCGCGACGTGATCCGCGCCGCCGGCGCAATCCGCTTCTTCGCCGAATATGCCGACAAGCTCGAAGGCACGATCACCGCCACCGGGCCGAACGACACGAGCCTCGTCCTCAGCGAGCCCTACGGCGTCGTCGGCACCATCGCGCCGTGGAATTTTCCGCTGATCAACGCCGTGTGGAAGTCGGCCCCGGCGCTCGCCGTCGGCAATGCGGTGGTGATGAAGCCCTCGGAGCTGACGCCGGCCTCCACCGTGCGCGTCGCCGAGCTCGCCGTGGAAGCGGGGCTGCCGGCCGGCCTCTTCAACGTCGTGCAGGGCCTCGGCGCGACCACCGGCGCGGCGCTCGTCCGCCACCCGCTCGTCCGGATGGTGTCGTTCACCGGCTCGACGGCGACCGGCGCCCGCATCATGGCCGACGCGGCGGCGCACGGCACGAAGCCGGTGACGCTCGAGCTCGGCGGCAAGTCGCCGCAGCTCGTGCTGCCCGACGTCCGCGACCTCGGCCCGGTGGCGGCGCACGTCGCCGGCGGCTTCCTCGGCAATGCCGGGCAGGTCTGCACCGCCGGCTCGCGGCTGATCGCGCCGCGGGCGCGGATGGACGAGCTCGTCGAGCGCATCCTGGCGATCGCCGCCACGAAGGTCGCCGGCCCGACCTGGAGCGAGGCGACGACGCTGCCGCCGATCGTCAGCGAGCGGCAGGCGCAGAGGATCGAGCGGATGCTCGCCGGGACGCTCGCCGCCGGCGCCGAGCTCGTCGCCGGCGGCCGCCGCTCGGCCGGGCAGAACGCCGGCGCCTATTTCGAGCCGACGATCCTCAAGAACGTCGGCGAAGCCTCGGTCGGCTTCCGCGAGGAGTTCTTCGGCCCCGTGCTGGCGATCTACCCCTACGACGACGAGGAGGAGGGCATCGCCATGGCGAACCATCCGATCTACGGCCTCGCCGCCAGCCTCTACACCGACGACGCCCGCAAGGCGCTCGCGATCCCGCGCCGCATCGAGGCGGGCACCGTGTGGGTCAACACCCACGGCCGCCAGTTCGGCTTCGCCCACCCGCAGGGCGGCTTCAAGCAGTCCGGCTTCGGCAAGGAGATGGGCCGGGCCGGGCTCGAGAGCTACCTGCGCCAAAAAACCCTCTGGCTCGCGCACGGTTGAACCCATGTCCACCCCCGAAGCCTATGACTACGTCATCGTCGGCGGCGGCGCCGCCGGCGCCGTGCTGGCGAGCCGTCTGTCCGAGGAATCGCGCCTCTCCGTCGCCCTCGTCGAGGCCGGCCCCGACACGCCGCCGGGCGCCGAGCCCGCCGAGATCCTCGATTCCTATCCGATCGTCGCCTACTTCAACCGCGCTCTGCACTGGCAGAACATCCAGGTGCAGCTCGCCGAGCCCGGCCCGATGCCGACCGCGCCGCGCCGCTACGAGCAGGCGAAGGTGATGGGCGGCGGCACCTCGATCAACGGCATGTTCGCCTTCCGCGGCCTGCCGTGGGACTTTTCCGAGTGGGTCGAGAAGGGCGCCGAGGGCTGGGGTTGGGACGACGTCCTGCCCTACTACCGCAAGCTCGAGACCGATCTCGACTACGGCGACGAGCCGCTGCACGGCAACGCCGGGCCGCTGCCGATCCGCCGCATCCCGCGCGAGCGCTGGCCGGCCTTCACGTCCGCCGCCGCCCGCGCCATGGAAGGGCTCGGCTACGAGGACATCCGCGATCACAACGGGGCGAGCGGCGACGGCTTCTTCCCGATGTCGATCAACAACGTCGACGACCAGCGCGTCTCGACGGCGCGGGCCTACCTCACCGCCGCCGTTCGCCGTCGCGCCAATCTCGCCATCCTGTCGCGCACCGAGGTCCGCGAGCTCCTGTTCGAAGGCGACCGGGCCTGCGGCGTGCGCGTCGCCTTCGGCGGCAGCGAGCGGGTGATCGCGGCGAGGGAGGTCATCGTCTGCGCCGGCGCGCTGCAGTCGCCCGGCATGCTGATGCGCGCCGGCATCGGCCCGGCCGACCACCTGAAGGCCCACGGCATCGCCGTGCGCGCCGATCGCCCCGGGGTCGGCGCGAACCTGCAGGACCACCCGATGGTGGCGCTCGCCGCCTGGCTCAATCCCGGCAACCGGCTGCCGCCGAGCCTGCGCCGGCACATCCAGATGGGCCTGCGCTACACCTCCGGCGTGCCGCAGACGCCGGCGGGCGACATGTTCATCCTGCCGTCGAACCGCGCCGCCTGGCACCCGCTCGGCAAGCGGCTCGCCTCGATCCTCGTCTGTGTCAACAAGCCATACTCGACCGGCCACGTCCGCCTGTCGGGGCCGGGCGCCGACGACGCGCCGGCGATCAACTTCCGCCAGCTCTCCGACGAGCGCGACGTCAAACGCCTCGTCGACGGCATGCACCTGCTGTGGAAGATCATCAACGCGCCGCAGATGCAGGGCGTCATCGCCGAGGTGTTCCCGGCGACCTTCTCCGAGCGCGTCCGCAAGCTCGGCGCGGTGAGCCGCAAGAACTGGTGGCTGACGCTCGTTGCCGCCGGCGTCATGGGCACCGGCTCGCTCGCCAGGCGGCTGATGATCGACAACGTCATCTCGCCGGACGCCGACGTGCGCGGCCTGATGAACTCGTCGAACGCGCTGCGCGACTGGGTGATCGAGAACACCTGCGGCTCGTGGCACGCGAGCGGCACCTGCCGGATCGGCCGGGCCGACCAGCGCGAGGCGGTGGTCGACCGCAATGCCCGCGTCATCGGCGTCTCCGGCCTCCGCGTCGTCGACGCCTCGATCATGCCCTCGGTCGTCAGCGCCAACACCATGCTGACCACGGTGATGGCCGGCGAGAAGATCGCCGACGCCATCAAGGCCGGCGCCTGACCGCGCGCCGCGGCCGGCCGGCCGCGACGCCCCTCCCCTCGAGCGACGGACCCCGACGGTGAAGACCGAGCGCTTCCTCACCACCATCGACAGCCACACCGCCGGGCACCCGACGCGCGTCGTCACCGGCGGCCTGCCGCCGCTGCGGGGCGACACCGTGAAGGCGCGGCGCGACGACTTTCGCGCCCGCCACGACGGCCTCCGGACCTTCCTGCTGCACGAGCCGCGCGGCCACGCGGCGATGGTCG
>Ga0255338_1003249_pt1 | contig 20071 bp, 17 predicted proteins | sample MeOH1_35cm_T4_19_FD_203715 | JGI IMG/M metagenome (GOLD analysis project Ga0255338, IMG submission 203715) | Sandy soil microbial communities from University of British Columbia, Vancouver, Canada - MeOH1_35cm_T4_195 | ecosystem: Engineered > Artificial ecosystem > Sand microcosm > Unclassified ...
GAGTTCTGCGCGCTCCTGGCGGAAACGCTGGGTAAGATCACCTCGGCCCGGGTGCTCACCAGCAAGCATCTTAAGGAATGTGTGGGCGTCGATCCAACCCTCGCGTTCATCATGGGGCCCGAAAGCGGCCGCATCTCCGCGTGGCTCAGCGAGGAAGAGGAGAAATTCGACTACGTCATCTATCAGGCGGACGAGACCCCTTCCACCTGGACGTCCTGGTGCGTCCGCCAGGCGGACCGCGTGCTGCTCGCGGCGCCGTCTAACAGCGTGCCATCGCAAGGGGCGATTGGCGCCAGTCAACTCGACCGCCACGCGAGTGAGCTTCGGCCACGCCGCGAGCTCGTTTTTCTTAGCCAGACCGATCAGACGCCCAGCGGAACCGATCGGTGGCTCGACGCATTCGCAGTGGATGGACATCATCACGTCAACCTTTCGTCGCCGCCCAACATCCAACGGTTGGCGCGCCGGATCACCGGGCGCGCCATCGGCATCGCGCTTGGCGGCGGCGGCGCGCGCGGCTTCGCGCACATCGGCGTGCTCCGCGCGCTTGAAGAGGCTGGAATTCCGATCGACATGATCGGCGGGACGAGCATGGGATCGGTGCTGGCGGCGCAGTATGCGTTCGGACTTTCCCCTGCGGACATGCTCTCGCTCAACCAGAAGGCGTGGATCGCCGGCAAGCCCCTGGGCGACAAGACGATCCCGGTCATGTCGTTCGTCAAGGGACGCAATCTACAGCGGATGCTCCACGGGATGTTCGGCGACACTCTGATCGAAGACTTGCGGCGCGACTTCTTCTGCGTCTCCAGCAACCTGTCACGCGCAGAGCCGATGATCCACCGCTCCGGACTGGTGCGCGACTGGACTTACGCCAGCGCCGCCCTGCCCGGCATCGCCCTGCCCGCCATCTACCAGGGCGATCTGCTGGTGGACGGCGGCGTATTGAACAACGTCCCGGCAGACGTGGTCCGCGAACTGGGCGGCGGCACTGTCATCGCCTGCGACGTGGGCGCGGCGCAGGAGCTACGTCTGGACGAGAAGATTGTGACGCTCCCTTCCGCGTGGGAGATCCTGTCGCACCGGTTTCTGCCCTTCAAGACGGCGCTCCAGGTGCCCAGCATTCTGGACATCATGATGCGCACCTCGATGTTGAGCAGCGTCCGCGGGGTGCGCCGCACGCGGGAGCAGGCAGACCTGTACCTGAACCCACCGGTAGGCGCCCACGGCATTTTCGAATGGAAGTCGATCCAGGCCATTTCTGAAATCGGCTACCGGGATACGCTAGAGAAGCTCGAAGCGTGGACCGCGTCCGGCTGGAGCGTGCCCGGAGTGTAGATCAGTCAATGGGGAAATGATTGAATCGGTCAATGAGTAAACGGCGCTCCACTTCGCCTCTTTCCATTCCTCATTTCCTCACTGACCCGTTTCCCAGTTTAACGAGATTCCCGAGATGCAAGTCGAAGAGCCGGCGCGGGTGTCCCCGGCCAATGAAACGCCCGAGCCCCCGGCGGAGCGCAAGCCGGATATCGAGAAGGAATGGGTCCACTGGAGCCCCCCTTCCCGGCGCCTTCAGAAGATCACCCGGTTCCTACTCCGGTGCCTTACCCGGATGGACATTCAGGGCGTGGAAAACTTCCCCGCGGAAGGCGCGGTCCTGATGGCGGTGAACCACATCTTCATGCTGGATGTGCCACTCTACTTCGCCGTGGTGCCACGGCGTCCGGTGGTCTTCGTCGGACACAATTGGGAGCGCGTGCCCCTGCTCAACCGCTACCTGGAGCGAGCGCTCACCGCCATCTTCGTAAACCGGGAGATCGCGGACCGGCAGGCGCTACGCAAGGCCACCAAGGCGCTGAAAGCGGGGTGCCTCTTTTGCATGGCCCCCGAAGGCACCATCAGCCAGTCCGGCGGGCTAATCGAAGGCAAGAGCGGCGCAGCCTACCTCGCCACCCGCACGAACGCCACCATTGTGCCGCTCGTGGCGTGTGGCCAAGAAAAGGCGTTCCACTACTGGAAGCGCCTGCGACGCGTACCAGTTTCCGTACGCGTCGGCGCGGCATACCGCCTCCCCGGAGGCAAAGCGGACGCCGCCGCCCTGGATCAGCACACCGAAACGATCATGGTCTCCCTGGCGAAGCTGCTGCCCGCCGAGTACCGCGGTGTTTACGCGGACCGGGTGGAGTAGCCAACCTCGGAATGGCGGGTTTGAAGACACCTGTGAACACGGTCCTCGCCCACGACAACATCTGGGTCACTACGGACAGCGGCGAAGTGCTTCACCGGGAAGACCCCACCAAGTGGGCCACCGCAGAGTGCCTGGATGACAACGGGCCGTAATCCATCTGACTGGATGGCATAGCCAAGAAGGGGACCGGAACAGAGTTGTTCCAGTCCCCTTCTCTACGTTCCATCCGGTCCGGCATGCGCCGCGTTGACCTGCTGCGCACCCCAGGCCAGGCGCCTCAGGCAGGGCTCAACTCGAAGAACGGCTGAAGCCCCTGGGCGCGGCGGTGGAGCTCTTGGCGCTCCGCGTCTGCAATGGGCTGGAAGTTCTCCGCGGTGTCGAGGGCGATCCGGAATAGCTCCGGATGCCCGGGGGGAATGGCGGCAGTAATCGGCTGGCTCAGCGTAAAGCGCACCGCGAGAGCCGCTTCTCTCGGGTCGGTGCACGGTTCGTACCAGCATTTGGTCCAGGGACCATGCTCGGCGCCCTCGGGCCATTTCTGCCGTGCCATCGCCTTGAGCGCCAGGCGGCCGACGCCCTTCTGAACCGCCTTCTCCACCACTTGCGGCCCGAAGCCGGCGTTGAAGTACTCCATCCAGTTCAGCGGAAACAGTACGCTTGCGAAATCGAAGCGGTCCATCAACTCCAGCGCCACGTCTACGTTGTGGGCGCTGAATCCGATGTGCCGGATCAGCCCTTGGTCCCGCGCCTCGACAAGTGCCTCCAGCGCCCCCCCGGGACCGGTGGCCGTCTCCAGGTCTTCACGCGTAGTCATCGCGTGGAGTTGGAACAGGTCGAAGTGGTCCGTGCGCATGCGACGCAGGGAGTCACGCAATTCCGACGCAGCCTCGGTACGGGTACGCTTCTGCGTCTTACACGCGAGGAACACCCGGTCGCGGTACGGCTCCAGCGCGGGACCCAGCCGCTCCTCCGCATTGCCGTAGCTGGGCGCCACGTCCACGTAGTTGACGCCGCGGTCGACGGCCTCCGCCACGAGGCGGTCCGCCTCGGCGGGCTCGACGTTCATCACCAGGATGCCGCCGAACCCGATGATGGAAAGTTCGTCCCCCGTCTTTCCCAGCGGTCTTCGCTCCATCCGGCCTCCGAAATCAAAAGTAGATGGTGGAAATGAGTAAATGGGGAAATGGCCGAGGGACCGCGTGACGCGACTCTCTTTTCCACTTGCTTCCCAGATTACATACCCGGCGCGATCGGCGCCGGGTGCTCCAACTCGGTGACGTGGACCTGGACCTGATCGTCGCCCCGCTCCGCGACGAAACCGCACGCCTCTGCGACCCCCTCACTGAGGAGCCGGTCGGAGACAATAGAGCGGACGACAGCGTCGGTCAGGTTTAACCGGCAGCGTACGCTCTCCCACGTGCTGCCCGGCAAGTGTCCATCGTGGTCCAACTCCAGGATGCCCTCATCCCGCAGTAAAAGAAACCACGCCAGCCGGTGAGATGAGGAAGGCGCCGCGCCGCAGTGAACGTTCAACTCCTCGTTCACCTGCGCCAGCGGCACCCAGTTCCGCGAGCGCTGGTGCTCCTGGGTGACACGGATGATGGTGTTCCGTACGTGCAGCGCTTCGGTGACGATCGGCTCGTCGGACTTCAGCCGGCAGCCGGTAGTGGAGTGCTCCTTTTGGGGGTTGGGGTAACTTTCCGTCACCAGCGCCCCCAGGTTTTGCAACCCCTGGAGTACCGCCTGGAGCTCTTCGCGACCCATGGCTTCCAGAGAGCGGCGCAACGCCCCCATCGCCATCCAGGGCTTCCGGTTGCGGGTCATGAAGTGATCGACCGCGAGGATGGCGCGCTCCGCCGCGAGACGTGTCCCTTCCAGCGCTTCGACAACCACCAGCCGGGAGAGCGGGTGCTCCTGGTTCAGACGCAGCGCCGTCACCGGATAGTCCGGGTTAACCAGGTTGGGCTCTTTGGTCATCCGGATCGCGCCGTCGTGGATCAGGAAGTTCAGCCACTCGTCGATCCCCACGCCGTCCAGGTGAAACGGCGGCCCGCCGAGCCACTGCTCTCGCGCCAACACGTTACGCAGCAGCTTAAAGCTCACCCAGGGGATCTTTTGGAGCATCTGGTGCAACAGCCGCAGGCAGCGGTCCGGCACATCGGTCGCGGTCTGCACCAGGGGGTGTTCCGGGTTGGGTCGGCAAGCGGAGAGTCGCGCCGCCGGCTCGCCGCGCTGCCACTCTGGCTCCGACAGCAGGAGCCCTTCCGACCGCGCGCGGTTGATCCACAAAACCGCGTTGGCGGGCGTGGGGCCAAACTCTTCCAACTCCGCCAGCGTGCTCGCCAGCTTCCGGGACGAGATCCGGCTCACCCGGCCCTGCCGCAGCAGGCACTCCGTGTAATAGACCAGGCGCGTCCACGGGCCGAGGCGGGCGGGCTGCAGGCCGGGGTCGGCAGGCAGCTCGTCCCACGCCGGGAGCGATCCGCTAACTTCCACACTCGACCGGATCGCCGGAGCCGGGCACTCGAAAAGGGCGGGGATCAGGCCGATCAAGCTGGAGCAGCCATCCGCTTCCGCGCGGGTAGCGAGCGGGAGATCCATCTCGGACGGGGGCCAGAGCAGCACTCGAATGCCCCGGGCCTGCGCCCTCCTCATCACCTCGGTGATCCAGGGCGCTTCCGTTACCAGGATCCAGGTGCGTGGCGCCAGGGGGTCGTCCGCCAGGCGCGTCAACTCGGCATGGAGAGAGCGGGCCCGCTGCATTCCCTGCAATGAGTGAGTGCGTAACTCCGAAGGCGCCGTGCGTGCGCCTGTCCCTGCGTATTCAACGCCCCACTCGTCTCCGGACGCCCCGAACACCTGCGCAGTCACCACGGTTCCAGCCAGGTCTGCGTGCCTGGCACATTCCCGCGCCAATAACGCGGGATCGAAACTCACGCCCCGGCCCTCTAGCGCGGACCAATCCACGAAGACCCCCACCGGGTGAGCGGTGGAGAGTTGCAACGCCCGAGCCAATTCGCGAGTCTCGGCTCCGCCGGCGTCCCCTTCTGGCGTCCAGATCTCAACCTGCGGCGCGGGCGGGTCCAGTGCGGACAGGAGGGCTTCGGCCCGCTGGCGACTCATCGCCAGCACCAGGTGCTCCGCGTCCGCGTGCGCCGTTCGCAGCGAGACGAAGGTATCCGGATCCAGGGTACTGGACAGCAGGCGGAGCCCCCAGCGCCGGAAGACCTCCCCGGTTTCCAGATCGCCGCTCGTCCATGCGTAGGCACTGGCGGACTCGCAGCGTAGAGATAACTGGCGGCGCAATCGAGCGGCCACCAGGGCAGAAGAGAAGCTCGCGCTGGGCAAGCCCCCCGCAAAGTCAGGCCAATAACACAGAAATAAACAACCGGCCATGGACACCCTCCGCGCGTGAGCCATCCGGCAGGGCCAATGGAACCAGGGGATTTCAATCGATCTAACCGCTGCGGCTCCTACCACGCCACTGCTCGGGTGGAATTCAGCACCGGGGAGGCAGCCAGGAAGAGTGCTGCCGGGGGGAGTATAGCCCGCCCCTGATTGAGCGTCAACGCGAGAACACGCCGCGAGCCGGGATGGCCCACAAGCGCTGGATGACGCGCATTCCAGGCACCGAGTCGTTCGGACTCCGGCCGGGTTCTCCCTTCCGAATCCGGCAACAAGCCCTCCGTACTGTTCGGAAGCTCGGTCTTCGGGCGTTAAGACACACGCCGCTGAGATCTATCAACCGTTTCGCAGGCAACATAAAAAAATCTCGTAACCAATCCGCAATCACGCCGTTAGGGAAAGGAATACGCCGCTTTTGCTTTACCTGGGAAACCGGAGCGGCCCGGAACTCACTCCGATGACGGCAGGTGTGCGATGCCCAGTTACCACGTCGAGTTTACCGATCTCGCAGGCGGAAACGCCACGACCGCGCTCAACGCGCCCAGTCTTCCGGCGCTCGCGCTGCGGATGCGCCAGCAGGGTCACTCGCTGCTTCGGGTCCACCCGCGGCTGCCGGACCGCTCGGTCCGCGGCTACTGGCACCGGGTGAGCGAGGGAGAAGCAACCACGTTTCTGCGCCAACTCGCGGTGACGCTGGAGAACGGCGTCTCCTTACCCTCCGCCCTCGCGCTCCTGGCGCGGGAAATGCAAAACCCCACTTTCCGGGCTTTGCTGCTGGACCTGGAGCGCTCCGTACAAGACGGCGACACACTCTCCTGCGCGTTGGGTACGTATCCGCGCCTCTTCTCCCCCATTTACCTCCGCTTATTGGAAGCGGGTGAAGCGGGGAACCGGCTCCCGGAGGTGCTGCGGCAATTGGCGGACTACGCCGAGCGCTCCGGCCAGGCGACCCAGCGGATCCGCACTTCCATGGTGTACCCCCAGGTGGTCGGCCTCTTTACCCTGGTGCTCCTCTGCTTCACCTTCATCTTCACCGTCCCGAAGTTCGAAGAGCTGTTCCAGGAGTTGGGTGTTAAGGAGCTACCGCCCACTACCCAGATGCTGTACTGGTTTGCCGGTACGGCGATGCCGGTGCTGGTGTGCCTGGTCCCGCTGCTGGCGCTTGCCGGTTGGTTCTTCTACGTCCGGGCGGAGCGGCGGACCCCCTTCCAACTGGCGGTCATGCGCTATCGATTGCCGGTAGTGGGCGTGCTTTACCACCATTTCGCGCTCCTCCGCCTCACCCGGCTCCTCGGCGCACTACTGGAGGGTGGGGTCCCACTGCTGGAGGCGCTCCGCCTGGCCGGCCAGGGCGCCGAAAGCCCGCTCCTCCAGGCAGCGATGTGGGATGCGATCCCGCACGTGGCCGCCGGAGAGAGCCTCAGCACGGCTTTCGGGCACGCGGGTATCCTGCCCCCCACCTTTTGCGGCCAGATAGCATCCGCCGAGACCAGCGGCGACCTGCCGGGCGCCCTGCTCCGGTTGTCGAACTGGTACTCGGACCGCGTGGACTACCTCGCGGCCCGGGTAGGCGCGTTGGTCGAGCCGGTGATGATCCTGCTGCTGGCGGGGATGGCCGGCTGGGTGGCCTTTGGGGTCTTCGCTCCGATGGTGGGGCTGATCCAGAGCCTCTCCGGCAGCGGGCAGTAGGCTTTCGTTCGCGGGGGTGGGAGCGGGACGAAGGGTGGGGCACAGCGGCGGAGCCGGAGTAATGGAGTGCTGGAGTAGTGGGGACGGCGGAAGGTCGCCGAACTCCTCGGCATTGCGCCATCACTCCGTCACTCCGGCCTCGTGGATCCTGGTTCTACTGGATCACACCAGATCTTTGTTGATTGACCTGAGGCACGTATGGAAACGGTGATCGAAGCGCGATGGAAGCGGCGGCCGGGCGCGCGGCTCCACGTGGCGCCGGAAGGTATGACGCTGGTGGACGACCACGGCGCCGTAGTCGGCAGCGTGGGGTATGACGAGGTATCCGGGGTCACGGCGGGCAAGGACGGGCGCAAGTCGCTCCTCAACATCGACCTCGGCGCCAAGGGGGTGTGGGCGCTGGACGGGCTCCACGCGCTGCAGGCGCGGTTCGCGGCGGAGTTGATCCAGGAGCAACTCTCCGCGCTCCACCGGCGCTCGCTGCCACTGTTTGTGGCGCCGCTGCCCGTGGGCCAGATCGGCGCCACCGCGCACTCGCTGCTCACCACGGCTCCCCGCGGAGTGGTGGACATGCTCGACTTCTTGCTCACGCAGGCGGCCCACCACGGCGCCAGCGACGTGCACCTGGAGCCGTTCCCCCATGACCTCCGCGTCCGCTACCGCATCGATGGGGTGCTGGTGGACATCATGCAGGTGCCGATCCTCTGGATGCCGCGGCTGATGGCGCGGCTGAAGATCATAGCGAACCTGGCGATCTATCGCGCCGACGTTCCCCAGGAAGGGCGTACCGCGGTGCACCTTGCGGACCGGAGCATCGACATTCGCGTCAGCCTGCTCCCCACGCTGCACGGCGAAAAGGGCGTACTGCGGTTGTTCGATCCTGGCCGCTCCCTGCTGCACCTCGGGCAACTCGGAATGGCGCCCGGCACCCGTGAAACCTGGGAGCGGCTGATCCAGCAGCCGCAGGGGATGCTCCTGCTCACCGGCCCCAGCAACCACGGTAAGACCACCACGATGTACGCCAGCCTGGCGCACCTCCACGAGCACCGGCGCGATCTTTCGAACCTCTGCACGGTGGAGGACCCGGTGGAGTACGACCTCCGCGTGGTGAACCAGACGCAGGTCAACCAGGCCGCGGGGCTCACCTTCGCCGCCGGGCTGCGGACCGTGCTCCGGCAGGACCCGGAGGTGATCATGATCGGAGAGATCCGGGACGAGGAGACGGCCGGGATCGCCGTGCGCGCCGGGCTTACGGGTCACCTGATCCTGAGTACGGTACACGCCACGTCCGCTGCCGGCGTCTTTGCCCGGCTCGTGGACCTCGGCAGCGAGCCGTTCCTGGTGGCCAGCGCGGTCACCGGGGTGCTGGCGCAGCGGCTCATCCGCAAAGTGTGTACCGAGTGCCGCCAACCAGCCGCCTCGACACAGCAACAGCGAGCCCGGCTCGGCATCCGGGACGACGAGGGGGGTTGGGTCCACGGGCGCGGCTGCGAGGCGTGCGGCGGCACCGGTTACCGCGGCCGCACCGGTGTCTACCAATTGCTCGTGGTGGACGACTCCGTGCGCGAGGCGGTAGTCGCGGGCAAGACGACCGGCGAGTTGGAACGGCTGGGAGGCGTGGAGGACGCGCTGCGGGCGGATGCCGTGGCCAAGGCGGCGGCGGGCATCACCTCGCTGGACGAAGTGACGCGCGTGCTGGGAGGGCTCTGAAGTGACCGGCACCGCGATGAGCGTGGCATTTGTGATCCTTGCAATCGCCGTCCAATGGTACACGGTAGTCACTTGTAACCGTTTCGGGCGCTGGCTGTTTCCAACCGTAGTCGCACTGGACTTCCTCATCGGCTGCGGCCGGTGGCCGGTCTCCTTCCTGCTCTGGAAACTCTGCTTCTTTTACGGGCTTGCCAAGTGGGACCCGCTGCGCGGCCTCTTCCGGCTGCCGCGCTGGCCGCGGGTGCATCAGCGCGGAAAGGGCGGCAAACGGAAGCGGGAGTTTCCGGAGCCCATGCCGTGGTACCGGGGGCCGGGAACCTATTAGGGGAAGTCCCCACCCCAACCCCCTCCCCATCTCACGATCTATAGGAGAGGGGGAGTCTCTGGGGTGCGAAGTGTGAACGCGGAGTGGGACTTGGTTCCGCGCTCCGCGGTGGCGGTGGCAGTTAAGTCGGAGGGCAGCACGGAACTTTGAACGCAGAGCGGTTTGGGGAAGGGGGTGGGTGATGGGTGTGGGAAAGCCGAGGGCTGGGCGGGGAAAGCTGCGGCGTGGGGGCACGCTGCTGTGGGCGGTGGCGGCGCTGGCTCTGGCGGCAGTGATGACGCCGCTTTATGTTTCCGCCTGCCATTCCCTCACGCGCCTCACGGCGCGGGGCGGGCACCGGCTCATCGCCACGCAGCGAGGAACGGCGGAATTGGACCGTCTCCGTGACGCGGGCGCTGCCGCACAGAGCCGCGAGTTTACGGTGACAGAGCTGCCTTCCGGAAAGGGATCGGTGACCCTGAAGCCGGGGCCAACGGCGGGTCTGCGGCAGGCGGAGATCCGGATCACGTGGCAAGACAGCGGAGCTACCGCCCAGGCCGAGTGGACTACCCTGGTCAGCCGTTGAACCGGCAAGTAACGTGGGGGAATGCGATGAGTGCCTCGTTACAGATCAAGCCTATGCGCCCTGGGGGTGAACCCCGGCGCCGCGGTTGGGGCCTGCTCCAGACGCTGGGAGGCATGTTCGCCGGGTCGCTGGTTCTGGGCGTCTGCGTGCCGCTATTCGTCACCGCGCAGCGGGAGGCGGACCTCGGCACGGCCCGCGCACGAATGACCCTGGAGGCCCGAGAGATCTCCAGCCACTTCCGGGAAGATGTGCGGCAGGCCTCTGCCATTCAGGTTTCCGAGGACGGACGGTCGCTGCGACTGACGCACTCCCGGCCGGATCAGCCAGGAGTGAGTGGGTTGGTGAGCTATCAGGTAAACCGCGCGGGCCTGCTGCGGGAGGTCCGCACGGAAGGGGCGACCTCGGAGCGGAATGTGTATGCGCACTCGCTCCGGGGTGCCCGTTTCAATCGCGCCGGACGGGCAGTGACGGCGCGACTCGACTTCTCCCACGAGCAGTATGGCCGCACGCTCCGATATCACCTGGACTGCGAGGCAACGCCGAGGAGCAGCTTATGAACCAGTCTAGAAGAAGTTGCCGGCGCGGCAGCACGCTGGCGCTGGTGCTTTGCCTTTACCTCGCGCTGGGCGCCATCCTGGGCGGAGCCGTCACCATGGCCGCCACCGCCGGCCGTGCCGGGGAGCGCGACTATCGCCGCAGCCAGGCCCTGGCCCTCGCCGAAGCGGGCGTCGCCGAAGCGCGCGCGGACGCGTCGCCCCACAGCGACCGGCCCCTGGGACAGGGAACCTACGCCTGGAGCGTCTCGTCCGGCAACGGAGGGCGCCTGGTGATCTCACACGGAGCCGTCCCCTCCGTGTCCGGAACGTCGGTGACGCGCACGGTCCGCGCCCTGCTCCGCAAGACGAGCAGCGGCTGGGCTATCCAGGCGTGGGAGGAGGGACCATGACCGAGCGAAGAGGACCATTGCCAATTGGCAATTGCGGCGGTAGCCGGCGCCGGGGCTTCACGATGGTGGAGCTGCTGGTGGTGATCTCCATCATTGCAATTCTGGCGGCGATTCTATTTCCCGTCTTCGCCCGGGCCCGAGAGAAGACCCGGCAGACGTCATGCTGCGGCAACCTCCATCAACTCGGCCTCGCGCTCCAGATGTACGCACGCGATTATGAGGGCCGCTTGCCCGCGGAGCACAACAATTTCCGCCCGCTGGTATTGCCCTACGTAAACGGAGTGTTCGTGTTCCGGTGCCCGTCAGACAGTGATCCAGTGGCATTCGGCACCACCAAGGTTGATTCGAAGACCCGGCTAGGGGGTCCGGACGACCTCCTGCTCCGCTTGCCCGCAGGGGCGATGGAAACCAGCTACCAGTACCGGGGCGGTTTCACCACGCAGGACCACGGCGACCTGCCGGTTGCGGCGGACTGGGGGTTCGTCCACACCGAACGGGCCAACGTGCTCTACCTCTCCGGAGCCGTGCGCGGGGTACCGCGCGAGACGTGGCAGCCGGTGGCGCCGGGTCCGCGACCGGGCACTGCCGTGAAAAAGGTAGACGAGCGGAGCGGGGCGACGCCTTTCCTTCCGCTTCCCTGGAGCGGATCTGCTCCCGTAGGACCACCGGCTCCCCGCAAGCCGGTCATCAAGCTGCCGATAGGTGCGCCATGAGCGATACTCGCACTCCATACTCCGCGCGCAGAGGGTTCACGTTGGTGGAGGTGACGATCGTCGTCACGATCATCGCCATCCTCGCCGCCATCCTGTTTCCGGTGTTCGGCCGGGCGCGAGAGGCCGCTCGCAGAACGAACTGTGCCAGCAATCTCTATCAAATCGGCGCTGCTTTGCAGTTGTACGCGCGCGACTACGATGGGCGCTTCCCGCCTGCAGACCACGACCTGCGCCCCGTGATCCAGGGCTACCTCAACGACCCCGGCGTGCTTCGATGCCCCAGCGACCAGATTCCTGCAAGTGCCTGGCAGGGTTGGACTGGCCCCTACTCCGGCAGTTATCAGTACCGAGGCGGTCTTTCCATCGAGGACCGGGCGGACCTACCGATTGCCGGGGAATGGACGTTCGCCCATAGCAGCAGCGCGCTGACGCTAACCGTCTCGGGAAGCGCCAAGTCCTACAATGCGAAGGACTGGGTTCCCGTCGCGCGGGGACCGCGACCACTCCCGCAGGGGATTACCGCGCCCACGGATCTACCAGCCACCCCGCTTCTTGGCGAAAAGCCGAACCCCGCCGCCAGCGGCGGCTCCGGAAGTTCGGAGGAGTAATCCCATGACCAGCAGGCCTTCTACCTATCCGAGGGGCTTTACGTTCCTGGAGCTAATGGTCAGCATGGCGCTGATCCTCGTGCTCATGGCGCTCCTCTCACCGATGCTGATGCGCGGACGAGACAGCGCCCGCCGCGCCGCGTGTATGAGCAACCTGTCGCAGTTGGGCGGCGCGCTCCACCTGTACGCGCAAGACTACGACGGGCGCTTCCCCGCCGCCGATAACGACTGGACGGTCACCGCCCGGGTTTACAGCAAGAACACGCGCATCTATCTCTGCCCCGATGAACCCGCCGCTTCTCGGGCACAGTTCGAGCCGGGCACCACAGCCAAAACGGCGTCCGGCCACACGCAACTCTCCAGCAGCTACAGCTACCGCGCCGGCCTGGCCAATGACGATCCGGCCGAGGAGCCCGTCTCCACCGATTGGGGACCATGGCACGGCGAAGGTAAGAACGTGCTCTACCTCGGCGGAAACGTCCGCTGGAAGCCGGCCCGGGAGGTGCCCCGACTAGCGGTCGGTGCCCGGCCACCGTTCACCGGAGAACGGCAGGCTGAAGCGGCCGATCCCGGGATGGAGTAGAGGAACGGCATTCGCCGGTTCCATTACCGTCCGTCCAGGGGACACGATCCGCGCCGCTGACGGTCGCGACTCAACACTTAAGGTTCATTCTTTCAGGGAGCTCCGATGAACGCCACAGCCAGACTACCGCAGAGGGCTCGCCGCGCCTTTACGCTGATTGAGCTACTGGTGGTGATCGCCATGATCTCCATCCTCATCGCGATGACCATGCCCATGATCCCGGCCGTCAACGACCAGGCTCGCATCGGCACCTGCGAGTCGCGGCAGCAGCAGGTCGGCGTGGCCTTGCGGCTGTTTGCGGAGGACCATCACGCCTACCCGAAGAGCCTGAACGAGCTGTACGCGGGACACTACCTCGACCAGCGGTCCCTGCTCCGCTGCGACAAGACCGGTCGCGAGTATTACTACCGGCCCGCGCCGCTCACCGCGAAGCCGGAGGAAGTGCTCCTGGCATGCGTCGACCCCGCCACCGCCACTGGTAAGCGCCCGCACCGGCACGGTACGGTGAGCGTGCTCCTACACGCCAATGGGGAAGCGACGCTCACGCGGTGAACGTGCGAGGTCGAATTGTGCTGATCGCCTGCTTCAGCGCCTGGTCGCACGGGACGCTGGCGTTTGGCCGGCATTCGAGGACTGTCTCGACCCTTATGCAACCGACTATCAATCCAAAGTAGGAGGAAGTCCGGCTGCGGATTGCGTGGCACGGGTCCGCTGCAAAGGAGTTCGTCCGGCATGGAGCGTGCCACCCTCTCCGCCATCCTGGCCTGGGTGCTGATCGGTTGTTGTGCAGGCTCGGCTGCGGCCGCGCCGGGAGGCGGCAATCCCACGCCCCTGCAGCCGGTGACGCTCCAGCTCAAGTGGAAGCATCAGTTCCAATTCGCCGGATACTACGCCGCTGTCGAGCGCGGTTATTACCGGGAAGCGGGTCTGGACGTGCGGCTCCAGGAGGCCCCCAGCGAGGGCGAGCCATCCACCGCGGTGTTGGAGGGAAAGGCCGAGTTCGGGATCGGCGCCTCCGACCTGGTGGTGCTGCGGAGCCAGGGGAAGCCGGTAGTGGCCCTCGCGGCGATATTCCAGCACTCCCCGCTCGTGCTCGTCGCGTTGAAGCGCTCCGGCATCGACCACATCCACGACCTCGCCGGCAAGCGGGTCATGATCGAGCCGCATGCAGCAGAGCTCCTCGCCTATCTGGAGCAAGAGGACCTCCCGCCGAGCAAACTCACCCAACTGCCCCACCGCTTCGATGTGGCCGCACTCCAACGGGGGGAAGTGGCTGCCATCTCCGCCTACTCCACCGATGAGCCGTTCCAACTCCGCCAGGCCGGATTAGAGTACGAAACGTTCAACCCCCGCGCGGGCGGCATCGACTTCTACGGCGACACGCTCTACACCACCGAAGATCAGGTCCGCCGACATCCGGAGCGAGTGCGCGCCTTCGTCGAGGCCTCGCTGCGGGGCTGGCGATACGCGATGTCGCATCCGAACGCGATGATCACGCTCATCCGCTCCAAGTACAGTCGCCGCCACAGCCGGGAACACCTGGAGTTCGAAGCCGAACAGATGCGGAAGCTGATCATCCCGGACGTGGTCGAGATCGGCTACATGAACCCGGGCCGCTGGGCGCATATCCTGGAGAACTACGCCCAACTCGGGATGGCGCCGGCCGACACCTTCCTCTCTGGCTTTCTCTACGATCGCAATCCCAAGCCGGACCTCACCTGGGTCTACGTCTCCATCGGCAGCGCGCTGATACTGCTGGTGGCTGCCTCTACCGTGGCCGCCCGCTATTACCGCATGCACCGCGCCATCCACCGTGAGATTACGGAACGCGCCCGCACCGAGCAGCATCTGCGCACCCTGGAGACCCGCTACCGCGTGCTGGCGGAGAGCGGACCCTTCCCCATTGTCATCACTCGTATTGCGGACGGGCTGATCCGCTACATCAATCCCATGGCAGCCCGAGTGTTTGAGCTGAGTCCTGAGCAAGCGGTCGGTCTTTCCGTGGCTACCTTCTACCTCCACCCCGAAGATCGCCGCGGCTTCGTGCGTAACCTTGAAGAAGACGGTTTCGTGCGCAACCACGAGGTGCGGCTCCGGAGCGCCTCCGGCCATTCCTTCTGGGCCGCCCTCTCGGCGACCACGGTCGACTTCGAAGGCGATCAGGCCGCGTTCGTCGCGATGATGGACATCTCCGAGCGCAAAGAGCTGGAAACGCAGTTGGAGAAGCTGGCCACCACAGATGACCTGACCGGTATCTACAATCGTCGCTCGTTCACCCAACACGGGCTGGATGCCGTCGTCCAGGCGCGCGCGCTCCAGCAGCCGCTCGCCGTGCTAGTGCTGGACGCGGACCAGTTCAAAGGCATCAATGACACGCATGGCCATGAGGCGGGCGACCTCGCGCTGCGCCACCTCGCCGCAACGTTGAAGCTGGTGCTGCGGCAAGGCGATATAGCGGCCCGTGTGGGGGGCGAAGAGTTTGGGGTGCTGCTCCCCAATGCGGACCTGCGCCAGGCGGCTGCCGTAGCGGGACGCCTTTGCGAGCTGATCGAAAGGCAGGAGATCGACGCCCAGGGGAAGCGGTTCCGGCTCACCGTGAGCATCGGGGTTGCCGAACTGGACAGCAAGACGCCAACCCTTGAAGAGATGCTGCGACGCGCGGACCTTGCCCTCTATGGAGCCAAACGCGGGGGCCGCAACCGCGTAGAGGCGTACTCCCCCGCCCTGGAGCGGGAAACCGTGGGCGCGGGGTAACCACCGTCCGGCAACCACGGCATTTCCCCCAAAGTACCGGGACGCATCCCCGGCATGGAGCCCGCGCCGCCGAAATTTCCGGTAGCAAGAGGGCTCATCCCTCGTTCGACCCTTGAGCCTCCACTCGGTAGGCGTACGCACCGCTAGCGGGGGAGGGATCAAATATCGAACGAACCACGAGGGTCCTTGCTACCGGTCCTGGCGAGAAGTCACCTCTCGGGAGGCGCGCGCACCGTCACCATGCGGCAATGTTCGGAAACGAGCGGACCACGAGGAAGGGCGAGGCGCCCTACAACCCGCTCGTATCCGAAAGCTCGTCATCATCCTGCGCCAGGGCAAAGTCACCGACCATCTCCGCGTCGGGAGGCTGCGGGTCCGGCGGATGGGGGCTGTCCAGGGGCAATTCCGGCGGGGCCTGGCGGCGGGGGAACAACTCCGTCAGCACCAGCTTGCCGACACCGTTCGAGCCCGCGTCGCTCGCTGGGGTATGTTGGAGGAGGTCCAGCGCTGGGGAGCGCTCGGGCTCCCGGTTATGCTCGGACAATGCCTGTTCGAGGAAATACGCCTGGGAGTCGACCTTCACTTCGCCTTTGCGCGGCCGAATGCGGCGGTAGCACCCATCCGGCTGGAGTTCCCACGCGTTCTGGTTATCTCGCAGCTTGATGGCGAGGATCTCGTCCACGAGCCGGCGCTTGAACTCCGGGTCATCAATCGGGAACATCGTCTCCACGCGGCGGGAGAGGTTGCGCGGCATCCAGTCCCCGCTCGAAAGGTAGAGCTCTTCCTCGCCGCCGTTCCCCACGTATAGGATCCGGGGATGCTCCAGGAAGCGGCCCACAATGCTGATGACCCGGATGTTCTCGCTCACGCCGGGCACCTGGGCGCGCAGGCAGCAGATCCCCCGGACGATGAGATCGATCTTTACGCCCGCCTGGGACGCTTGATAGAGGGAGTGGATTACCTCTGGGTCGACCAGGCTGTTCATCTGGACGATGATGCGCCCCTGCAGCCCTTTGCGAGCGAGGTCGGTCTCCCGCGCGATCAACTCCAGCACCCGTTCCCGCAGGCCCAATGGCGCAACCGAGAGTTTGCGCCAGTTCGGCACGCGTGAGTAGCCGGTAAGGAGGTTGAACAGCCGGGAGACGTCTTGTCCGAACTTGAGCGAGCTGGTGAGCAGCCCCATGTCGGTGTAGAGGCGCGCAGTGGTGGGGTTGTAGTTGCCGGTGCCCAGGTGGACGTACCGCTTCAGCCGCTCCTCACCCGCCTCGCGGCGCACTACGAGCAGCACCTTGCAGTGGGTCTTGAGGCCGACCAGGCCGTACACCACGTGCACGCCCGCGCGCTCCAGGGCTCTCGCCCAACCGATATTGTTCTCCTCGTCAAAGCGCGCCTTCAGCTCCACGAGCGCCGTGACCTGCTTGCCGTTCTGCGCGGCCCGGGCGAGGGCGGCGATGATCGGCGAGTCGCCGCTGGTCCGGTAGAGGGTCTGCTTGATGGCGAGCACGTCCGGATCGTCCGCGGCGCGCTGCACGAACTCCACCACGGTACTGAATGACTCGTACGGGTGATGGAGCATCAGGTCCTGCTCGCGGAGCACCGCGAACAGGTCGCGTTTGCCCTGCAGCGGACGGACCACCGGCGGCACGAACGGCTTGTCCTTCAGGTGGCCGTAATCCGGCAGGCGATAAAGCGCCATGAAATCCTGAAGGTTGAGCGGGCCGTCGATCCGGTAGATCTCCTGGTCCGCCACGTGGAGCGCGCCCAACAGTTCGCGGAGCGCACGGGGACCGGTGTTCCCCGCCACTTCGAGCCGGACGGCGTCCCCCCACTCCCGCTTCCGCACTTCCTGCTCGATCGTATCGAGCAGATCTTCCACTTCTTCCTCATCGAAGCTGAGGTCGCTGTCCCGGGTGATGCGGAACGGGTAACAGCCGGTAATCACCATGCCCTGGAACAACTCCCCCATCTGGTGGCGAAGCACGTCTTCCAACAGCACGAACTGGAAACCACCCAGCAAGCCCGCCGGTACCTGCACGATCCGCGGAATGACGGTGGGCACCTGGACCACCGCCAGGTAGACCGGTGCGTTGGGCGCCTTGGACTTCCGCAGCGAGACCACCAGGTTGAGACTGCGGTTCCGGAGGTGCGGGAACGGGTGGCTGGGGTCCAGCGCCAGGGGAGTGAGAACCGGGAAGACCTGGCGGTGGAAGTAGTCCTTGACCCAGCGAGACTGCTCCGCGGACAGGTCTTCCACGCGTAAGTGCACGATGCCATGCTGCGCGAGTTGCGGAAGGAGGTCTTTGCGCAGGCAGCGGTAGAGGTCTTTGACCATCTCGTGCGCCCGCGCGCTGATCGCCCGGAGCTGCTCTTCCGCCGTCATCCCGTCCGGGCCGCGCTGGGCCGTCTGAGACTTCACCTGGCGGTTGAGGCCGGCGACCCGCACCATGAAGAACTCGTCCAGGTTAGAGCTGACGATGGTGAGGAACTTGAGCCGCTCCAGCAGCGGTACCTCGGGGTTCAGTGCCACCTCCAGCACGCGGTGGTTGAACTCCAACCAGCTAAGCTCCCGGTTGATGTACAGGGATGGGTCGTTCAGATCGACCGGGGGCAGGACGACCGCAGTGGCGCTATCGGGCATTTCCAGCTCTCTCGCGGGGTTCGAAACTCGACTCTATAGGATAGTCGGCTGTAAGCCGCGTTACGACTTAAATCGTTAGTTCTCGCTACACTGAGTGTGGGACAAGTTAGAATGGGCATAGCGCGCCATCGGGGCACTCGCAACTCCAGAGCGAGACGCTAGTACCACCGGCGGCCGATTTCAGGCATCACCCAAACAGGACTGTTCACCTCCCATACCCGAGTATGCTGGGGCCTGTTGCGTTTCCGTGACGTCCCGCCATATCGGCTAAACTGGTGAAACACCCTCGGAGTTTTAGGGTCTACTAAAGAATAGGGTTAGCGTGGATTGACGCTCCCTAACCCGGGTGATATACTCCCAACGATAGTAGCCTTACGAGGCTCTTCCGCTGGTGCCCTGCGAGAGGTACGATGACTAACCTGAGTGCGGTTCGTCCCGGTTCTTCGGTTCGTGTTCTGAAGCTGGAAGCCCAGCCGGAAGTGTGTCATCGACTGCGCGAAATGGGTTTTTCAGAGAACTCGGTGATCCGCTGCCTCCAGGCTGGCGCTGCCTGCGTCTGCCAGATCCAGCACGCCCGCGTAGGGCTGAGCGGACAACTCGCCCGGCAAATCCTGGTGGAGCCGCTCCGCTAATCGTTTTCCGCAGGCGAGCCCGCGGTGCCCTAGCGGGTATCGCGGGCTTTTCTGTTCTTAGTCTCCTGATTTCAGAAAGAGTGCGCTCTCCCGAATCCTATCGATCCAGGGAGAGCGCCTTGAGCCCGGCGTCCCGCGCTCAAGGCGTGTCGCTCCGATGCTCGTCCAGAACTTTCTACTATGGCTGCGTGTACACTGACGGAGCTTACGCCCGGCAAATCCGGCCGTATCCAGCGGGTAGAAGGACCGGTTGCCGTGCGGCAGCGGCTCCAGGAGATGGGGCTGATCCGCGGAACCACCATCACGTTCGTGCGCGCTGCTCCTCTAGGCGACCCGATCGAGATCCGCCTGCGTGGCTATCACCTTTCCCTCCGCCGCCAGGAGGCGGAATCAGTTCTCGTGGAGTGTGAACCCTGATGAGCGTCACCGTGCAGTCGCCCGAGATCTCGGGCGCGGCGAGCTCACCCCTCAAGTACGTCGCCCTTGCCGGCAACCCGAACTGCGGCAAGACCACCGTCTTCAACGCGCTCACCGGCCTGCGCCACCGCGTGGGTAACTATGCGGGGGTGACCGTGGAGCGGAAGGAAGGGCGCTTGCTCGGCACCGGCCTTACGGTGCTGGACCTTCCCGGGACCTACAGCCTCATCGCCCGCTCCCCGGACGAGGCGGTGGCCCGCGACGTGCTCCTCGGCTGGTATCCACCTGTCCCCGAAATGGTGGTCGTCGTTATCGACGCCAGCAACCTGGAACGGAATCTCTACTTCGCCACGCAGATCATCGACCTCGGCCTGCCCGTCATCGTCTGCCTCAATATGGTGGACGTGGCAAAGCAGATGGGCCTGGAGATCGACGTCAAAGCGCTGGAGCGCGAGCTCGGGGTGCCGATCATCCCCACCATCGCGGCGAAGGGGAAGGGGCTCGACGACCTCCGTGCCCGGCTGCAGCAGCCGGCGCCTCCGCTTCCCGTGCGCCGGTGGCGCGTTCCCGACGCGATCAAGACCGAAGTGGTGGAACTGGCCCACGTACTGGTAGAAGAGCACCTCTGCTCCCCCACTGGCGCGTTCTTCGTGGCGCTCAGCCTGCTCACCAGCCCGGAAGGTCACCTGACCGACCCGGCGCCCGACGCCGCCGCCATCGCGCAGCATCCGCGGGTGCAGGACCAGGTGCTCCGCGCGCTCCAGCGGCTGGAGTTGATGGGCGAAGACCCTACGTCTTCCGCAGTCGAAGCGCGCTATGAGTGGATCCAGGGAGTGTGCGACCGCGTCACCCGGCAGGGCGAGATTCCGGTGACCTGGAGCGACCGCTTCGACCGGATCGC
>Ga0255338_1003250_pt1 | contig 20064 bp, 18 predicted proteins | sample MeOH1_35cm_T4_19_FD_203715 | JGI IMG/M metagenome (GOLD analysis project Ga0255338, IMG submission 203715) | Sandy soil microbial communities from University of British Columbia, Vancouver, Canada - MeOH1_35cm_T4_195 | ecosystem: Engineered > Artificial ecosystem > Sand microcosm > Unclassified ...
TGGCGAGCACCGAGCGCTTCTCGCGCGTCTCGGCCACCTGCACCAGCGCGGGCTGGGCGCCGGGGACGTCCATGCGCACCCAGGTGTAGGCCACGCGCACGTCCAGGCCGCGCACCTCGTCGTCGCGCAGGCGCGTCTCGCCCGGCGCGGGGCGCTCGTCCTCGGGCGGCGAGGGGAAGTCGCGCTCGCCGGAGAGCAGCTCGCCGCGCGAGCCGAGCACCTGGTAGTAGACCTGGTCGGCGTCGTCGGCGCGCAGGATCTCGCGCGCCGGCTGCGGCAGGTTGAAGGAGGTGCGCTGGCCCTGCAGCGTGACGAGCTGCGCCAGCGCCTGCACGTTGTATTCGAGCGCGCGGTCGAAGGGCTTGCCGGCGATGCTCTGCGCCACCAGCCAGGTCAGCGCCAGGCTCACCGGCCACAGCAGCAGCAGCGGCGTGAGCATCCAGTCGAGGATCTCGCCGAACAGCGAGCGCTGCTCACGCTGGAAAATCTTCACTCGGGGATACGGCTCAGGGGATCTTCTCGAGACAGTAGCCCAGCCCCCGCACCGTCGCAATGCGGATCGGCCCCTTCTCGATCTTCTTGCGCAGGCGGTGGATGTACACCTCGATGGCGTTGTTGCTCACCTCCTCGCCCCACTCGCACAGGCGCTCCACCAGCTGGTCCTTGCTGACCAGCCGGCCGGCGCGCTGCAGCAGCACCTCCAACAGGCCCAGCTCGCGCGCCGACAGTTCGACCATCCGGCCGTCGATGGTGGCCACCCGCCCCGCCTGGTCGTACACCAGCGGGCCGTGCTTGATCGTGCTGCTGGTGGCGCCCATGCCGCGGCGGGTGAGCGCGCGCACGCGCGCCTCCAGCTCCGACAGGGCGAAGGGCTTGGCCATGTAGTCGTCGGCGCCCAGGTCCAGGCCCTTGACGCGCTCCTCGATCGCGTCGGCGGCGGTCAGGATCAGCACCGGCATCGTGGAGCCGCGGGCGCGCAGCTTGCGCAGCACTTCCAGCCCGTGCATGCGGGGCAGCCCCAGGTCCAGGATCAGGAGGTCGAACTCGTTGTTCGTCATCAGGGCGGCGTCGGCCTCGGAGCCGCTGGCCACGTGGTCGACGGCGGCGCCGGAAGCGCGCAGGCTGCGCAGCAGGCCGTCGGCGAGCACCTGGTCGTCTTCGGCGATGAGGATCCGCATGCTGGTCTCCTGGGCGCCTTCGGGGGCGCCAGATGTCGGCGAATTCTAGGGTGGCGACCTCGCGTGGAACTGACGTGGATCAGCCGCACGCGGGAGGTCTATCCGGCGCTGCCTGCATACGCTTCCAGGCCGATGGCCACGACGGTCGCCACCTCGGCGCCGACCTCGGCGCGGAACTCGCGCTCCGCCCGTGCCACCGCGTCCTTGAAGGCCTGCAGCCAGGCCAGGCCGGCGGGCGTGAACTGCACGATGCGGGCGCGCGCGTCGCGGGCGTCGGGCCTGCGCGTGACCAGGCCCCAGGCTTCGCACTGGTTCACGAGGTCGCCCATGGCCTGCTTGCTCATGCCGGCGCGCTGGGCCAGCTCGGTCAGGCGCGTGCCCTGCAGCTCCAGGTGGCGCGTGATGTGGATGTGGGCGGCGCTCACCTGCGCGCGCGCCGCGAGATTGGACAGCGCCAGCGGCACGTCGACGTTGTGCGCCATCAGGTGCAGCACCCGCGCGTCGAAGCGGCGCATGGCTTCGCCCAGCAGGCGGCCCAGGTGCGTCAAACGCCAGCCGTCGTCCAGTGCATTCATGCCCAGATCGTAAGGCAAACTGACCAAAAAACGGGTTGTCCTGAAGCGCCCCGCTTCGTTACATTACTGGGCATGCATCCAGCCTGTTCTTGAATCCAGCTGGAAGACCGCAAAAAACCCGTTGATTTCCAAGGAGAAACTTCAGATGGACGCCCAAGTGAAAGGCTCGAAGGTCGCCGCCGCCGACAACGAGAAAGCCAAGGCGCTGGCCGCCGCGCTGGCCCAGATCGAGAAGCAGTTCGGCAAGGGCACGATCATGCGCCTGGGCGAAGGCGAGGTGATCGAGGACATCCAGGTCGTCTCCACCGGCTCGCTCGGGCTGGACATCGCGCTGGGCGTCGGCGGCCTGCCGCGCGGCCGCGTGGTCGAGATCTACGGCCCGGAATCCTCGGGCAAGACCACGCTGACGCTGCAGGTCATCGCCGAGATGCAGGCCCAGGGTGGCCAGTGCGCCTTCGTCGACGCCGAGCACGCGCTGGACATCCAGTACGCGCAGAAGCTGGGCGTCAACGTGTCCGACCTGCTGATCTCCCAGCCCGATACCGGCGAGCAGGCGCTGGAGATCGTCGACAGCCTGGTGCGCTCCGGCGCGGTGGACCTGATCGTCATCGACTCGGTGGCGGCCCTCGTCCCCAAGGCGGAAATCGAAGGCGAGATGGGCGACTCGCTGCCCGGCCTGCAGGCCCGCCTGATGTCGCAGGCCCTGCGCAAGCTCACCGCCACGATCAAGAAGACCAACTGCATGGTCATCTTCATCAACCAGATCCGCATGAAGATCGGCGTGATGTTCGGCAGCCCCGAAACCACCACCGGCGGCAACGCGCTGAAGTTCTACGCCTCCGTGCGCCTGGACATCCGCCGCACCGGCACCATCAAGAAGGGCGAGGAGGCGATCGGCAACGAGACCAAGGTCAAGGTGGTGAAGAACAAGGTCGCGCCCCCGTTCAAGACGGCGGAATTCGACATCATGTTCGGCGCCGGCATCAGCCGCGAGGGCGAGATCATCGACATGGGCGTGCAGGCCCAGGTGCTGGAGAAGTCGGGCGCCTGGTACGCCTACGCCGGCGAGAAGATCGGCCAGGGCCGCGACAACGCGCGCGAGTTCCTGCGCGAAAACGCGGACCTCGCGCACGAGATCGAGAACAAGATCCGCGACCACCTGGGCATCCCGCTGCTGCCGGCGGACGGTGCCGAAGAGAAGTAAATGGCGCCCCCGCGCTCCCCCACTGCGTGTGGGTCGCCGCCCCCCGAGGGGGCCTCGGCCTCCTTGAGGCGGCTCGGCGGAGGCTGACCATGGCCTTCGGCCAGCTCTCGGTGAAGGGGCGGGCCCTGAAGCTGCTGGCCGCGCGCGAATACTCGCGGCAGGAGCTGGAACGCAAGCTCGCCGCGAAGGAGCCCGAGCCGGATCCCGACGAGATCCGGCGGGCGCTCGACGAACTGCAGGCCAAGGGCTTCCTCGACGAGCAGCGGGTGGTGGAGTCGATCCTGCACCGCCGTGCCGGCCGCGTCGGCGCCGGCCGCATCCGGCAGGAGCTGCAGGCGAAGGGCATCGATGCCGAGCGCGTGGCGGTGGCGGTCGCCAGCCTCAACGCCACCGAGTTCGAGCGCGCCCGCGAGGTGTGGCGCAAGAAGTTCGCGCTGCTGCCGCAGGATGCGGCTCAGCGGGCGAAGCAGGCGCGCTTCCTCGCCGCCCGCGGCTTCGGCGGCGAAGTCGTGCGGCGCGTGCTGAACACGCCCGACGACGAGTGAGGCATCAAGGCGCGTCGCAGTCGCAGCCGGATTCCGCCGCGATCACCCGGTGCAGCTGCGCGAAGCGCTGGTCCACCTTGCCGGAGAACAGGGGATCCGCCGGTGCGGCGCCGACGGCGGCGGCGATCGCCTGCCAATCGGCCTGGTCCAGGCTCTTCGCCGCCGCGGGGAACAGCACCAGCTCCTCGAAGGCGATGTTGTGGCGCAGGCGCTCGGCGTAGAGCCGGGCGTTCAGCGCCACCAGCTCGAGCGGGACCGTCTCCTTGCGCATGGCCCCTTCCACGTCGCGCAGCAGGTCGGCCCCCTGCCGTGCCAGCCGGGCGTGCTGCGCCTCCAGCTCGCGGCACAGGTCCGCGTCCAGCGCAGCGCGTGCGACGAGGCGTTCGGCGATGCGGTCTTCCAGCGGGTGATGCGAGACGTCCGGAAAGTTCGTCAGGTACACCAGCACATCCAGCAGCAGACCCACGTTGGCCGCCGCAGGGTCGGGCTCCAGCGACGGCTGGCGTTCCAGCAGGCCGATGAGGACCGTGAGGTCCCGGTGCTGGGCCGCGAGGGATTCGAGGATCGTTTGCATTTGGAGCAATCTATCAGGGGCCGGATCCCATGCTGGCGGTGCCGGAATGCGCGCCCGTCCGCGCCGCGGCCACTAGACTGGCAGCTTCCACGCCCAACCCGGACCTACCATGACAGCTGCAGCGAGCGGCGGCGCCACCACGCGCCGGTTCATCGTGTACCGCTACGATCCCGACCGCGACGCGAAGCCGTACATGCAGCAGATCGACGTGGCGCTCAAGGGCGACGAGCGGATGCTGCTCGATGCGCTGATCACGCTCAAGGAGAAGGACCCCAGCGTCGCCTTCCGGCGCTCCTGCCGCGAGGGCATCTGCGGCTCCGACGGCATGAACATCAACGGCTGGAACGGGCTCGCCTGCCTGACCAACCTGCGCACCCTGAAGGACCCGATCGTGCTGAAGCCGCTGCCCGGCCTGCCGGTCGTGCGGGACCTGATCGTGGACATGACGCTGTTCTTCCAGCAGTACCACTCGATCAAGCCCTACCTGATCAACGACGAGCCGCCGCCCGAGAAGGAGCGGCTGCAGTCGATCGAGGCGCGGGAGGAGCTCAATGGCCTGTACGAGTGCATCCTGTGCGCCTGCTGTTCCGCCAGCTGCCCCAGCTACTGGTGGAACCCGGACAAGTTCGTCGGCCCGGCGGGCCTGCTCTGGGGCTACCGCTTCCTGGCCGACAGCCGCGACGGCGCCACTGCCGAACGGCTGGAGAACCTGCACGACGCGTACCGGCTGTACCGTTGCCGCACGATCATGAACTGCACCAACGTCTGCCCGAAGGGCCTCAACCCGGCCCAGGCGATCGGCAAGATCCGGGAGATGATGGTGCGCAAGAGCATCTGAGATTGCGCGAGCTCTGGGCGATCTCTGACTCGCCAGCGCCGCGTGCCCTCACCCCAACCCTCTCCCCAACCCTCTCCCGAGCGGAGAGGGCGGAAAGCCGGGTTCTGCCGCGCAAACTCCTGGCCTAGATTCCCAGCATCAGCTTCAGGTTCTGCACCGCCGCCCCGCTGGCGCCCTTGCCCAGGTTGTCGAGCCGCGCGATCAGCACCGCGTGCGCGTAGTCCATGTTGCGGTACACGCGCAGCTCCATCCTGTTGGTGTCGTTCAGCGCCGTGGGTTCCAGCTTGCCGTCTTCGGTGGCCGGCTCCACCGTCACCCACTCGCTGCCCTGGTAGTGGCGCTTCAGCACGCTCTCCAGGTCCGCCGGCGTGGGCTTGCCGGGCAGCGTGTTCAGGTGCAGCGGCAACTGCACCAGCATGCCCTGGCGGAAGTTGCCCACCGAAGGCACGAAGAGCGGCCGCCGCACCAGGCCCGTGTACTTCATGATCTCGGGCAGGTGCTTGTGCTTCAGGCCCAGCGCATAGAGCTCGTAGGCCGGCGCCCGGCCCGACTCGTAGGCCTCGATCATCGTGCGGCCGCCGCCCGAATAGCCGCTCACCGAAGGCAGCACCACGGGGTAGTCGGTCGGCAGCACCCCGGCATCGACCAGCGGCCGCAGCAGCGCGATCGCACCGGTCGCATAGCAGCCCGGGTTGCTCACGCGCTGCGCCTTCGCGACGGCCTCGCGCTGCCCCGGTGCCAGCTCGGGAAAGCCGAACACCCAGCCTTCGGCCGTGCGGTGCGCGGTGGAGGCGTCGATGATGCGCGGCTTGCTGCCGCCGGCGCGACCGATCTCTTCGACCATCGCGGCCGATTCGCGCGCGGCGTCGTCGTGCAGGCACAGGATCACGAGGTCCACGCCCGCCATCAGCTCGCGCTTGGCGGCGGAATCCTTGCGCTTCTCGGGCGCGATGCTCACCAGTTCGATCTGCGGCATCGTGGCCAGCCGCTCGCGGATCTGCAGGCCGGTGGTTCCGGCTTCGCCATCAATGAAGACCTTGGGCATCTCTTCTTCCTATAGGAACTGCTTATGGTGACTGTAAGTCCCGAGTCGGAAATGGTGCATTGCACCATGATACAGTCCGAAATCGAGCCCCCGCTTGACCGTCCAGCCCCGCAGTTCCGCGCCCGCCGGTCTTTCTGATTTCCCACTTCCCCGAGAGACAGCCTCATGAAGATCCACGAGTACCAAGGCAAGGAAATCTTGCGCAACTTCGGTGTCCCGGTGCCGCGCGGCATCCCCGCCTTCACGGTGCAGGAGGCGGTCGAGGCCGCCCAGAAGCTCGGCGGCCCCGTGTGGGTCGTCAAGGCGCAGATCCACGCCGGCGGCCGGGGCAAGGGCGGCGGCGTCAAGCTGGCCCGCTCGATCGAGGACGTGAAGAAGCTCGCCGGCGAGATCCTGGGCATGCAGCTCAAGACCCACCAGACCGGCCCGGAAGGCCAGAAGGTCCGCCGCCTGCTGATCGAGGACGGCGCCGACATCAAGAAGGAGCTGTACGTCTCCGTCGTCACCGACCGCGCCAGCCAGAAGGTGGCCATGATGGCCTCCAGCGAAGGCGGCATGGACATCGAGGAAGTGGCGCACAAGACGCCCGAGAAGATCATCAAGGTCTTCGTCGATCCGCTCGCCGGCCTGACGAAGGACCAGGCGGTGCAGCTCGCCAAGGGCATCGGCATCCCCGAGGCCTCGCAGCAGCAGGCCGTGGACGTGTTCCAGAAGCTGTACCAGTGCTACATGGAGTCGGACGCCTCCCTGGTGGAAGTGAACCCGCTGATCCTGGAAGGCAACGGCAACGTCAAGGCGCTGGACGCCAAGTTCAACTTCGACAGCAACGCGCTGTTCCGCCACCCCGAGATCGTGGCCCTGCGTGACCTGGACGAAGAGGACCCGGCCGAGATCGAGGCTTCCAAGTTCGACCTGGCCTACATCTCCCTGGACGGCAACATCGGCTGCCTGGTCAATGGCGCCGGCCTGGCCATGGCGACCATGGACACCATCAAGCTGTTCGGCGCCGAGCCGGCCAACTTCCTCGACGTGGGCGGCGGCGCCACCCCCGAGAAGGTGACCGAGGCCTTCAAGATCATGCTGAAGAACCCCAAGGTCAAGGCGATCCTGGTGAACATCTTCGGCGGCATCATGCGCTGCGACACCATCGCCACCGGCATCATCACCGCCTGCAAGGCAGTGAACCTGAACGTGCCGCTGGTGGTGCGCATGAAGGGCACCAACGAGGAACTGGGCAAGAAGATGCTGGCCGAGAGCGGCCTGCCGATCATCAGCGCGGACACGATGGCCGAGGCCGCGCAAAAAGTGGTGGCCGCGGTCAAGGCGTAAGGAATACAGACATGTCGATCTACATCAACAAGGACACCAAGGTCATCACCCAGGGCATCACGGGCAAGACCGGCCAGTTCCACACCGAGGCCTGCCAGAAGTACGCCAACGGCAAGAACTGCTTCGTCGCCGGCGTGAACCCGAAGAAGGCCGGCGAGAAGATCTTCGACATCCCGATCTTCGGCTCGGTGAAGGACGCGAAGCAGCAGACCGGCGCGACGGTCTCCGTGATCTACGTGCCGCCGGCCGGCGCTGCGGCGGCGATCTGGGAAGCGGTGGAAGCCGACCTCGATCTCGCGATCTGCATCACCGAAGGCATCCCGGTGCGCGACATGCTGGAAGTGCGCAACAAGATGAAGCAGAAGGAAGCCAAGGGCGGCAAGAAGACGCTGCTGCTGGGCCCCAACTGCCCCGGCCTGATCACGCCCGACGAGATCAAGATCGGCATCATGCCCGGCCACATCCACAGGAAGGGCCGCGTGGGCGTGGTCTCGCGCTCCGGCACGCTGACCTATGAAGCCGTGGCGCAGCTCACCGAGCTGGGCATCGGCCAGTCGTCCGCGGTCGGCATCGGCGGCGACCCGATCAACGGCCTGAAGCACATCGACGTGATGCAGGCCTTCAACGACGATCCCGACACCGACGCCGTGATCATGATCGGCGAGATCGGCGGCCCCGACGAGGCCGACGCCGCCCGCTGGTGCAAGGACCACATGAAGAAGCCGATCGTGGGCTTCATCGCCGGCGTCACGGCGCCCGCCGGCAAGCGCATGGGCCACGCCGGCGCGCTGATCTCCGGCGGCGCCGACACCGCCGAGGCCAAGCTGGCCATCATGGAGGAGTGCGGCTTCAAGATCACCCGCAACCCGTCCGAGATGGGCCGGCTGCTGAAGTCGCTGCTCTGAGCGCAGCCCCCGTGCGCCACCCGAGGAGGCCGGTTGCCGCAAGGCGCCGGCCTTTTTCGACTCCGGATGGCCGCTGGCGGGCGCCCGCGCGCGCTTTTGCCACAATCCTCCCGCGCCGTGGGGGAAAGTCGCTTGTCCGGCGCGGTGGCCTCTGCTACCTTCGCGCGCACGGCCGGTACGGGCACTCCGACCGCCCGGCGCTGCATGCAGACAACGGTTTCAGCAAGACCCTGCCGGCCTCAGGCCTGCCCGGCTATGATGCGGATGAGAACGACCGGCTGACGCGCGAGGTGCAGCCCGGCCCATCGTCCGCAGTGAACATGTCCGGGGGCCCGGAGATGCCCCAGGCCGGCGGCGGGAAGGCCGGCCGGGAGCCTTGACCCGCCAACTATGAACTACGAGTTTTGCTTCCGCACGGACCCCGGTCTTGCGCGCGAAAACAACGAGGATTCGGTCACTGTCGACGAAGCGACGCGCCTGGGGATCCTGGCGGACGGCATGGGCGGCTACAACGCGGGCGAAGTGGCCAGCGGCATGGCCACGACCTTCATCAAGTCGGAGCTCGGGCGCTGGCTCGCCCAGGCGGGGCGCCACGCCAACGCGCGCGAGGTGCGCCGGGCGATGGAGATCTGCGTCGACAACGCCAACCGCTCGATCTTCAACGCCGCCAACTCCAACCCGCAGTACAGCGGCATGGGCACCACCCTGGTAGTGGGCGTGTTCCAGGACGGCCGGCTGATGCTGGGCCACATCGGCGATTCGCGCTGCTACCGCCTGCGCGGCGGCCAGCTGGAACAGATCACGAAAGACCATTCCCTGCTGCAGGAGCAGATGGATGCCGGCCTGATCACCCCCGAGCAGGCCGCCACCTCCACCAACAAGAACCTGGTCACGCGCGCCCTGGGTGTGGAAGACGCGGTGTTGCTGGAAGTCAACGAATACAAGGTCGAACCGGGCGATCTTTACCTGATGTGCTCGGACGGCCTGTCCGACATGCTCGACGACGAGGCGATCACCCGCATCATCGCACCGGACATCCCGCTGGACCAGAAAGCCGTCCAGCTGGTGGACGGGGCCAATGCCAACGGCGGGCGCGACAACATTTCGGTGCTGCTGGCCCAGGCCAACAGCGGCTCCAGGAAAAAAGGCTTGATCTCGCGTTGGCTGGGACAATGATGCGAGACAACGAACGGGTTAAGAACAGGAGTCGACCATGCCGAAAATGATCGTTTCGATCGACGGTGTCGTCATCAAGGAAGTGCAGCTGACCAAGGACCGCACGACGCTGGGTCGCCGGCCCTACAACGACATCGTGATCGACAACCTTGCCGTCTCGGGCGAGCATGCCGTGCTGCAGCTGACCGGCAACGAGGTCTTCCTGGAGGACTTGAACAGCACCAACGGCACTTACGTCAACGGCAAGGCGGTCAAGAAGCAGCTGTTGCAGAACAACGACACGGTTGAAATCGGCAAGTACAAGATCAAGTTCATCAACGAGGCGCCCGGGGCGACCTTCGAGAAGACGATGATCATCAAGCCGGGCATGGTGCCGCCGCTGCCACCGCGCCCGGCCGCCGCGCCCGCGGGCGCCGCCGCCGCCGCTGCCGTTGCGCCCACTGCCGCGGCCCCGGCTCCGGCCCTCAGCGCGCAGGCCGCCGCCCAGTCCGCGGCCGCCGCCGTGATCAACAAGCCCTTCGACCCCAGCTCCATGAACGCCAGCATCAAGGTGCTGTCGGGCGCCGCCGCCGGCCGCGAGGTGCCGCTGGTGAAGGTGGTCACCACCATCGGCAAGCCGGGCGTGGCCGTCGCCGCGATCACCAAGCGGGCCAATGGCTTCGTCGTGGCGCACGTCGAGGGCGTCAACAAGCCGCTGCTCAATGGCAGCGCGATCGGCGCCGAGCCGGTGATGCTGAAGAACGGCGACATGCTGGAGCTCGCCGGCACCCAGATGCAGTTCCTGATGGCGACCTGAGGGCCGGGCCGGTCCCCGAGCCCATGGGACTGCTTGCCCGGCACGGGTGGCGCGTCGCGATCACCCTGCTGCCCCTGGTGTTCGCGCTGCTGCACGCGGTGGGCGCGCTGCCGATCCAGTTCCTGCACCGGCTCGACGCCATCCTGTACGACGCGCGGCTGCGCGCCAGCATGCCGCAGACGCTCGATCCGCGGGTCGTGATCGTCGACATCGACGAGAAGAGCCTGGCCGAGGCGGGCCGCTGGCCCTGGAGCCGCAACCGGCTGGCGCAGATGGTCGACGAGCTGTTCGAGCGCCAGCAGGTCGCCCTCCTCGGCTTCGACGTGGTGTTCGCCGAGCCGGACGAGAGCTCCGGCCTCAGGCGCCTGCGCCAGCTGGCCGGGGACGAACTGCGCGATGCGGCCCGCTTCCAGCAGCGGCTGCAGCAGCTGCAGGCCTCCCTGGACTACGACGCGGTGTTCGCCCGCTCGCTGGAGCAGCGCCCGGTGGTGCTGGGCTACTACTTCACCGCCGACCACCAGGCCCGCAAGAGCGGCGTGCTGCCGGCGCCGGTGATGACGCGCGACAGCCTGCAGGGCCGGCCGATCGCGTTCCGCCGCTTCGACGGCTACGGCGCCAACATCGAGGCGCTCGCGCGCGCCGCGCCGCTGGCCGGGCACTTCATCCCGCTGACCGATCCCGACGGCGTGGTGCGCTCGATCCCGCTGCTGGCGCAATACCAGGGCGCCTACTACGAGGCGCTGTCGCTGGCCATGTTCCGCCTGCTGATGGGCCAGCCTTCGGTGCAGCCCGGCTTCCCGGCCGACGGCTTCGCCGGCGCGGACTACCCCAATCTCGCCAGCCTGCTCCTGAAGCAGGGCCAGCGCACCGTGCGCGAGATCCCGGTCGACCAGCAGGTGGGCCTGCTGGTGCCCTATCGCGGCCCGGGCGGGCCGGCGGGCGGCTCGTTCCGCTATGTCTCCGCTTCCGATGTCCTGCTGCACCGGCTGCCCGCCGGCGACCTGAAGGACAAGATCGTGCTGGTGGGCACCACCGCCCCGGGCCTGCTGGACCTGCGGGTGACGCCGGTGGGCGAGGTCTATCCCGGGGTGGAAACCCACGCCAACGTGATCACGGGCCTGCTGGACAACCGGCTGCACGTGAAGCCGGATTACGCGCTGGGCTACGAGGTGGTGGTGCTGCTCGTGGCGGGCCTGCTGCTGGCCGTGCTGCTGCCGGTGCTCTCGGCCACCGTCGCGGTGCTGGTGAGCTTCACCGTGGTGGGCGCGCTGGTGGGCCTGAACTACTGGCTGTTCGCAGCGCACGGCCTGGTGCTGCCGCTCGCCTCGGCGCTGGCCATGGCGGCCACGGCCTTCGCCCTCAACATGAGCTACGGCTACTTGGTCGAAAGCCGCAGCAAGCGCCAGATCGCCGGCCTGTTCGGCACCTACGTCCCGCCGGAGCTGGTGGACGAGATGGTGAAGGATCCCCGCAGCTACAGCATGAAGGCCACCAGCAAGGAGCTGACCGTCATGTTCTGCGACATGCGCGGCTTCACCAAGATGTCGGAGCAGATGGAGCCGACGCAGCTGCAGGCGCTCCTCAACGAGGTGTTCAGCCGCCTCACGGACATCATCCGCGCCCACCGCGGCACCATCGACAAGTACATGGGCGACTGCGTGATGGCCTTCTGGGGCGCGCCGGTGGAGACGCCCAGGCACGCCGAACTGGCCGTGCAGGCGGCGCTGCAGATGGCGCAGGCCGTGGTGCAGATCAACGAGGCCCACCGCGCCAAGGGCATCCCGGAGATCGGCGTCGGCATCGGCATCAACACCGGCACCATGTGCGTGGGCGACATGGGTTCCGACCTGCGGCGCAGCTACACCGTGATCGGCGACGCGGTGAACCTCGGCTCGCGGCTGGAGGGCCTGTCCAAGGTCTACGGCGTGTCCATCGTCGCGAGCGAGGCCACGCGCGAGCAGGCCGGCGCCTTCGCATGGCAGGAACTGGACCGGGTGCGGGTGAAGGGCAAGGAGCAGGCGGTGGGCATCTTCACCCCCGTCGGGCCGGCCGCCCCGCTGCAGCGCGAGCGCGCGGAGGAACTTCGCAGCTGGGGCGAATTCCTGCAGGCGTACCGCGCGCAGGACTGGGCGCAAGCCCAGCGCCAGTTGCTCAATCTGCAGCGAAACCACGCCAAAAAATACCTTTACGAGCTCTATTGCGAGCGTGTAGCCTCCATGAGGCTGCTGCCCTTCGACCCGTCGTGGGACGGCGCGACCACTTTCGAGACGAAATGAGCCGGGGGCGCTGATGCGGGTGCGGGTCCTGGGCTGTTCCGGCGCCATCGCGAAGGACAGCCGTACCACCTCTTTCCTCGTCGACAGCGATGTGCTGGTCGATGCAGGCACGGGCGTGGGCGACCTGACGCTCGAGGAGATGCTGGGCATCCGCCACGTCCTGCTCACGCACTCCCACCTCGATCACATCGCGGCGCTGCCGCTGATGGTGGACTCCGTGGCTTCGCGGCTGAAGGAGCCGATCAACGTCTGGGCGCTGCCCGGCACCATCGCCGCGCTCAAGACGCACGTGTTCAACAACGTGATCTGGCCGGATTTCAGCCGCATCCCCTCCACCCAGGCGCCCTTCATCCGTTTCCACGAGATCCAGGTCGGCCAGACGCTGAAGCTCGGGGGCAAGGCCATCGAGGTGCTGCCGGCCGTGCACACGGTGCCGGCCTGCGGCTTCGCGCTCACCACCGGCGACGGCAAGGGCAGCTGGGTGTTCACCGGCGACACGGAGCGCAATCCCGCCTTCTGGAACCGCCTGAACCAGCTGGAGGTGGCGGCCCTGGTGATCGAGACGGCCTTCAGCGACCGCGAGCAGGACCTCGCGCGCCGCAGCCTGCACCTGTCGCCCTGCGCGCTGGCCGAGGAGCTGGACTGCATCGACAAGCACAAGCGCTTCCCGATCTTCATCACGCACACCAAACCGGCCGAGACCGAGCTGATCATGAACGAGATCCAGAAGTTCGACCAGACGCAGCGCTTCGGTCCGGAAGTGGAGCACGACATCCGCTGGCTGCGGGCGGGGCAGGAGTTCGAGCTGTGAGCGCCGGCCGGCCGCCCGCAGGCGCGAAGGCCAGCGCAGCCCACGAAGTGACGAGCGTGAGGGCATGGGAATGAGCTCGGTGCTGCGCGAGCAGGAGTTCTTCAGCTCGCAGCAGCTGCCGCCCGAGCAGCGCGGCATCTCCTTCGAGGCGCTGTTCTTCCGCCAGCTGCAGGCCGTCACCACCCGCATCCACGCCACCGAGCACGTCGACGAGATCATGCTGGAGGCGAGCGCGGACATCTGCCGCCTCTTCAACGCCGACCGGCTGACGCTCTATGCGGTGAGCGAGGACCGCACGGCCATCGTCTCCAAGATCAAGACCGGCCTGAACACCAGCCGCGACCTGAAGCTGCCGATCAGCCCGCAGAGCATCGCGGGCTACGTGGCGATGTCGAAGGCGCTGGTCAACATCGCCGACGTCCACGACGAGGAGGCGCTCCGGCGCATCCATCCGAGCCTCACCTTCCTGAAGGAGGTCGACAAGCGCTCCGGCTACCGCACCACGCAGATGCTGGTGGTGCCCATCCTCGACGGCGAGGCGCTGCACGGCGTGCTGCAGATCATCAACAACAAGAGCGACCAGCCCTTCGGCGAGCTGGAGGTCGAGGGCGCGACGCAGCTTTGCAAGACGCTGGCCACCGCCATCCACCAGCGCATGCAGCGCGCCGAGGAAGGCGTGCGGCGCAAGGCCACCAAGTACGACGGCCTGATCGCCGATGGCGTGCTGACGCAGGAGGAGCTCGCCGCAGCGGTGCAGCAGGCGCGCGCGGAAGCCAGGCCGGTGGAGCAGGTGCTGCTGGCCCGCCTGGCAATCAAGCCGGCCCAGATCGGCCCGTCGCTAGCCAAGTTCTTCGGCGTCCCCTACGAGCCCTTCGATGCCCAGCGCATCCGCGTCGAGTCGCTGCAGGGCGCCCTGAAGCCGGAGTACGTGGCGGAGCACGGCTGGATCCCGCTGGAGGAAGGCCCGGAGGGCCTGGTCGTGATGTGCCTGGACCCGGAGGCGGTGCGCAATTCGCGCGTGCTGCCGCAGATCTTCCCGCGTATCGGGCGCTTCGCCTGGCGCGTGACGACGCAGGGCGAGTTCCAGCAGACGCTCGACCAGCTATGGAACATCCCGAGCCGCGAGGAGACCGTCGAGGAGCTGCTGGCGGACCTGAACGCACCGCTGGACGATGAAGCGGACGACGGCTCGCTCGAATCCGCGGCGGCCGACAACGAGCTGGTCAAGTTCGTCAACAAGATCATCGTCGACGCCTGCCACCAGCGCGCCTCCGACATCCACATCGAGCCGCTGCCCGGCAAGGCCAAGACCGGCATCCGTTTCCGCATCGACGGCACGCTGGCCCCTTACGTGGAAGTGCCCGCGCACTTCCGCCAGGCGCTGGTGACGCGGCTGAAGATCATGTGCGATCTCGACATCTCCGAGAAGCGCAAGCCGCAGGACGGCAAGATCAGGTTCAAGAAGTTCGGCCCGCTCGACATCGAGCTGCGGGTGGCCACCATCCCTTCCGCCGGCGGCGTCGAGGATGTCGTGCTGCGCATCCTGCAGGCCGGCGAGCCGATCCCGCTGGAGAAGCTGGGCCTCACCGAGCACAACCGCGTGGCGCTGGAGCAGACGGTCAGCAAGCCGCACGGCCTGTTCTATGTCTGCGGGCCGACGGGCTCGGGCAAGACCACCACGCTGCACTCGATCCTGAAGTTCCTCAACACGCCCGAGACCAAGATCTGGACGGCGGAGGACCCGGTGGAGATCACGCAGCGGGGCCTGCGCCAGGTGCAGATCAACAGGAAGGCCGGCATCGACTTCGCCACCATCATGCGGGCCTTCCTGCGCGCCGACCCGGACATCGTGATGGTCGGCGAGTCGCGCGACAAGGAAACCGTGGCGATGGGCATCGAGGCCTCGCTCACGGGGCACCTGGTGTTCTCCACGCTGCACACCAACTCCGCGCCGGAGTCGGTCATCCGCCTGCTGGACATGGGCATGGACCCGTTCAACTTCGCCGATGCCCTGCTGGGCGTGCTGGCGCAGCGGCTGGCCAAACGCCTGTGCGAGTGCAAGCAGGCCTACGCGCCAGCGGGCGAGGAGTTGCGCGCGTTCATCAGCGAATACGCGCTGGACCTGGCGAACACGCAGGCCTGGAAGGCGGATCGCGGCGGCGAAGCGCAGAAGCTCCTGGAGGCCTGGGTGGAGGCGCACGGCCACGAGGGCGGGCTGCGGCTCTATCGGGCGGTCGGCTGCGAGAAGTGCCGCGGCACCGGCTACAAGGGTCGGGTCGGGCTGCACGAGCTGCTGGTGGCCGACGAGGAGATCAAGCGGCTGATCCAGGAGCGGGCGCGGGTGAAGGAGATCTTCACGGCCGCCGTGGAGGCCGGGATGCGCACGCTGAAGATGGATGGGATGGAGAAGGTGCTGATGGGGCTGACGGACCTGAAGCAGGTTCGGTCGGTCTGTATCCGCTAAGGCTTGACAAATCTTGTCAGCGAAAGTGACGCGGTACGTCGCCTTTCCTCATGAATGGTCGCTCAGGCAGTGCAAAAGTGTACATTTCGACCCGGGCACATGGATTGCAGAGACTTCGACGCTTCTCTCAATTCCAACTGGAGGTATTCAAATGAAGCGTCAGATGCAGCAGGGCTTTACCCTGATCGAACTGATGATCGTGGTCGCGATCATCGGTATCCTGGCGGCGGTGGCCCTGCCGGCGTACCAGGATTACACGAAGCGCGCGAAGATGTCGGAAGTGATCCTGGCGGCGTCGAGCTGCCGCACGTCGATCACTGAAGTGATCCAGTCGTCCTCCACCCTGCCTGCCGACGGCGCGTGGGGCTGCGAGCAGACCCAGGCTGGGGGATCTTCCCAGTACGTGAAGAGCGTCAAGACCATCAGCACTCCGCACGCGGGCACCATCGAGGTGACCAGCCAGGGCATCAAGAACACCATCGGTGACACCGAAGGTGGGATCGTGACCCTGGTGCCGTGGAAGAACGCCGACGGCACGGGTGCCCCGGCGGCCCAGGACACCATCGGCAAGTGGCAGTGCGGCGGTACGGGCACGACGGTGGCTGCGAAGTTCCTGCCCGGCTCCTGCCGCGGCTGATCGGGCAAGCCATGACTCCCGTTCCGACCCTGGAATGACGGAGTCAGCATAGCCTCGCGACGAGCGGCCCCGGGCCGCTCGTTTGCTTTGCAAGACCCCCTTTCCCCTCGACTGCTCGCCCCCCATGGCTGCCCTCGCTGCCGAATCCCTCGCCCCTGTTCCCGCCGTCACGGAATCCCCGATCGAGCTCACGGTGCTGATGCCGTGCCTCGACGAGGCGCGGACGGTGGCGGCTTGCGTGCAGGCGGCGCAGCGCTTCCTGGCGCAATCCGGCGTGGCGGGCGAGGTGCTGGTGGCCGACAACGGCTCTACTGACGGCTCGCAGGAACTGGCCCGGCGCGCGGGCGCGCGCGTGATTCACGTGCCCCGGCGCGGCTACGGTGCGGCGCTTGGGGCCGGGATCGCCGCGGCGCAAGGCCGCTACGTGATCATGGGAGATGCGGACGACAGCTACGATTTTTCCGCCCTGCACGGTTTCGTGAACGCACTGCGTCAAGGCGCCCAGCTCGTCATGGGCAATCGCTTCCGCGGTGGCATCGCCCCCGGCGCCATGCCGCCGCTGCACCGCTACCTGGGCAACCCGGTCCTGAGCTTCGTCGGGCGCCTCTTCTTCCGTTCCGACATCCGCGACTTCCATTGCGGGCTGCGCGGCTTCTCGCGCGAGGCGATGAACCGCCTCGGCCTCGTCTCGCCCGGCATGGAATTCGCCAGTGAGATGGTTGCCAAGGCGGCACTCGCTGGCATGCGGATTGAGGAAGTGCCGACCAGACTGCGGCGGGACGGCCGCGACCGCCCGCCGCATCTGCGCACCTGGCGCGACGGCTGGCGGCACCTGCGCTTCCTGTTGCTGTTCTGCCCGCGCTGGTTGTTCCTTTATCCCGGCCTGGCCTTGATGATGGTGGGGCTGGGCGGGTTCGCACTTGGCGCCGCCGGCGCGCAGGGCGCCCTGCCGCTCGGCATCCACTCGCTCCTGTACATGGCCGCGGCCACGGTGCTCGGCGCACAGTTGGTGCAGCTGGCGCTGCTCACCAAATGGGTGGGCATCATCTCCGGCGTGGTTCCTTCGCAGCGGTGGCTGATCGCGTTGTCTCCCTATCTAAGACTGGAGAACGGCCTGCTCGCGGGCATGGTCCTCGTTGTCGTGGGCCTGGCCTGGTCGGCTTGGCTGACCTGGGACTGGGGCACGACTGGCTTCGGCGCTCTGGATCCGACGCAGACGATGCGAGTCGCGATCCCCGCGGTGACATTGATGATCCTGGGTGCGCAGGTGGCCGCCGGCTCACTGTTCGCCGGGGCCCTGAACTTCAGCTGGGCCTCTTCGGAGCGAGAGGGCGCCGCGTGATGAGGGCAGCCCTTTCTGCGCTGGAGCGCCCCCTGCCGGCGGCGGTGCTGCGCTGGGAGGGAGCAGCGGTGCTCCTGCTCGCGTGGAGCTGCCTGCTGGCGATCCCGCTGTCGCTGGGAGAGTTCGGTCTCGGGTGGGACGCGCTGAACCATCACATCTATCTCGGCTGGACGGCGGAGCAACATCGCTTCGACTACGACTTCCTCGGCGCCGGTTTCCAGTCCTTCCAGTCACCCTACCTGTACTGGCCGGCCTACAAGATGGCGACCAGCGGCTGGTCCGGAACATCCGCGGGAGTCGTCCTCGCGTCGCTCCACCTCGTCGGAGTGTGGCCGGTCTGGATGCTGGCGCGGGTCTGCGCGCCGGGCGCGACGGTCTTCGACCTGGCGATGCGGGTCCTGGGCGTGGGCCTCGCATTGATGTCAAGCTTGGTGCTCTCCGCGTTCGGCACCAGCATGAACGACCTGCTGGCTGCCGCGCCGCTCGTCTGGGCGGTGGCGCTGGCCATGGAGCCCGCGGCCCATGCCGGCATGGCGCCGGCAGCGGCGCGACGGCACGTGCTGCTTTCCGGGGCATGTGCCGGGCTGTCGGCAGCCGTGAAGCTGAGCAACGCTCCCTTCGCCATCCTGCTGCCCGGCCTTTGGATGCTGTGTGCCAAGGGGGCGCGCGGGCGCCTGGCGGCGGTGCTGCTGGGAACGCTCGGTACGGTGGCGGGTTTCCTGGCCGCCTACGGATACTGGGGCGCGGTGCTGTGGCGCCACTTCGGCAACCCGATCTTCCCCTTCTACGACCACTGGTTCGCACCGCTGCGCGCCTGGGTGGGTTGGGCGGGCTGAGCCATGCGCTTCCAGCCGGACACCTGGGGCGAAGCCCTGCTGCGTCCGATCGCGATGGCGGCGGCCGACGCCAACACGTACGTCGAGATCATGGCGCCGGACTTCCGCTTTGTCTTCGCGCTCGCCTTGCTGGTGGCTCTGGGGCTGCTGGTCGGCCGTCGCGGGACGCGGGCTGGCGGTGATGCGCAGGGCAGGCGCGCGGCACGGCCCGTGTTCATCCTCCTGGCGGTCGTGGCGGTCGCGTTCGTGCCCTGGCTTGTCGTCTTGGGAGGCAACGGCCGCTACTTCATGGCGGGCCTGCTGGTCATCGGCCCCGTGTGCATGGGATTGGCCCGGCTGCTGCCGGCGACGCGGGCGCTGCGCCTGACGCTGGCCCTGGGCATGGTGGCCATCCAAGCCTTCGCGGTGCAGCAAAGCGCGCCGTGGCGCGCCTGGACCATGGTCTCCTGGAAGGAAGCGCCGTATTTCCAGCTGGACGTTCCACCGGAACTGCGTGCCCAGCCGGCCACCTATGTGACCATGTCCGCGATCAGCTACTCGCTCCTGGCCCCGATGTTCCATCCGCAGTCCCGCTGGATCAGCCTGCACAATGCGCCGCCTCCGGACAGCGGGGGGCCGATGGCGCGCCGCACCGAGGCGTTCTTCGCCGTGGCCGACCCTGCGCGCCTGCGGCTGCTGGTGCCCGTCATCGCTGGCATGTTGACGCCGGAGCGCCTGCCGAACGCCAGGGTGTCCGAGGTGATGAACGAGCAGCTCGCGCCCTATCGCCTGGGTCTGGCGCGGCCGCAGTCATGCCGCTTCCTTGCCGCTCCCGCGCTGGCGGACATGGGGCTCGGCGTCAAGTCCCAGGAAGAGCGCTCGCGCGAGGGGTTCTGGCTTTGCGGGCTCGCGCGGCTGGATACAACGGTCCTGCCGAAGACCACCCGCGGCGGGCGCCACGATGCCGTCTTCAAAGCCCTGGAAACGCAATGCCCCCGCTTCTTCCCTGTTGGCGGCGACGGAGCCATCCTGGAGTTGCCGACCGGCGAGGTTCGCAGCTACCTGCAAGCGGAGATGAAGGCCTACGTGTACGACAGCGGTGAGGTGTACTACAAGTACTATCGCGCGCTGAACCCGGTGCGCGTGGGCAAGGCCGAAGACGTGCTCGCCGGCCGCTCGCGGGTGGACTGCGCCAACATCCGTGGCCGCGCGGGGCTGCCTTGGGAGCGCGAGATCTAGCCTCTAGCCAGGTGACGCATCGATGCGGAACGACACGATGGCCCCAGATTCAACCCGCCCATGAATTTCACTTCCCTTCTCGGCCACAGACGCCAGAGCCTGTTCGGCAGCACACGCATGTGGCTGCGCAAGGCGGCGCACGTCGGCTACGTGTTCACGCCGCTGCCGATCAAGTGGAAGAACCGTATCGCTTACCTCATGTACGGGGCGACGGGGTGGATCTTCAAGGGCGACAAGAACTACGAGATCTGGAAGCGCAAGGGACGCGTCCGGCGGCTCGCGATCGAGGCGCACCCGGTGGACATCGAGCGGCTC
>Ga0255338_1003251_pt1 | contig 20059 bp, 18 predicted proteins | sample MeOH1_35cm_T4_19_FD_203715 | JGI IMG/M metagenome (GOLD analysis project Ga0255338, IMG submission 203715) | Sandy soil microbial communities from University of British Columbia, Vancouver, Canada - MeOH1_35cm_T4_195 | ecosystem: Engineered > Artificial ecosystem > Sand microcosm > Unclassified ...
AGATCAAGTGGGAGAAGGACCAGGTCTTCTGGAACACGGTCAAGGACTCGGACGACCCGGCCGACTTCAAGGCCTACATGGACGCCCAGGACCGCGGTGAGATCACCGGCTCGTTCCGCAAGCTGGCCTCCAACCGCATCCGCGCGCTCGAGAAGCTGCCGGCCGGTTCGTTCCAGGTCGCCTCGCGCTCGGCCCAGCCCGGCCAGGAGCTGGTCGTCTCGGCCCGGGAATCCTTCAGCCGCGGCGACTACGCCGCCGCCGCCCGCGACTGGAACACGGCCGCCAAGGCCGGCAACGGCGCGGCCATGTACAACCTTGGCGTCATGTCGCTCACCGGCAAGGGCGCCCCCAAGGACGTCGCCGCGGCCGCCCGCTGGTTCAAGGCCTCGGCCGACGCCGGGCACTCGGGCGGCATGGTCAACTGGGCGCTGTGCCGCCTGAACGGCTTCGGCACGGCCAAGGACGAGGCGGACGGCTTCCGCTGGCTGCAGCGGGCCGCGGACAAGGGCTCCGCCAACGCCATGGGCATGCTGGCCGAGGCCTATCTGCGCGGCCGGGGCGTCGGACAGGACGCGCGTCAGGCGGCCAGCTGGCTGCAGAAGGCCGTGGACGCCGGCGACGGCCCCTCCATCGCCCAGCTCGCCGATCTCTATGAGCGCGGTCAGGGCGTGGGCCGCGACCCGCGTCGCTCCTTTACCCTCTACGAGCGCGCGGCGATCGCCGGCGACACCGACGCCATGGTCCGCCTGGGCTACGCCTACGAGGACGGCGAGGCGGTCCGCAAGGACGAGATCCAGGCCGCCACCTGGTACCAGCGCGCCGCCGAGGCCGGGAACAGCGAGGGCATGTCCAGCCTGGCCGTCATGCTGGAGAACGGTACCGGACTACCGCAGGACTATGCGCGTGCAGCAGAATACTATCGGTTGGCCGCAAATGCGGGTGACGCCCGCGGCTACCTCGGCCTAGGCAGCATGACGGCGCGCGGCGCGGGCATGCGGGCCAACCCCGCCGAGGCCGTGCGGCTGTTCCAGGCCGCCGCGGACCGCGGAAGCGCGCTCGCCATGCGCAATCTGGGGATCATGTACGAGACCGGGCAAGGCGTGCGCGCCGACCGGAAGAAGGCGATCGACTACTACCGCAAGGCTCTTGCGGCCGGCGACCAGGACGCGCGCGGCGAACTGGATCGGCTGGGGGCCAGCAGCTAGGACGACGGGGGACGACGAGATGGAAACGCTTCGCAACGCACGGCGCCTGCGGATGGCGGTCAGCGCGGTGGCGCTGCTCAGCCTCACGGTCCAGCCGGTGATGGCCCAGGGCAAGGGCGGCAAGGACGCGATCCTCAACGCCTGCGCGCCGCAGCGCGAGCCGCTGCAGAAGCTCGACAAGGAATACACCGACCTGAAGAAGTCGAAGATGAGCGCCGCCATCGGCGAAGGGCTCAAGTCCGGCGCCATGGTCCTGGGCAAGGCCGTGATGAGCGGCGGGATCGGCCGCGGGGGCGGCGGCGGTTTCGGCGGCGGCGGCCTGGGCGGCATGGGCAGCCTGATGGGAGCGGTCGGCGGCATGGCCATGCAGAGCGCGGCCCAGCAGCAGGCTCAGGCCGGCGGCGCGCCGGCCCCGGCGGCCTCGATGATGTTCGGCCAGGACATGCTGACCGGCGCCATGGGCCTGAACGTGCCCGGCGTCTCCAGCTACGGCGGCTTCGGCGGCGGCGGCGACAACATGAAGGCCTACGCCGCGCTGGCGGTGCTGGTGGCTATCGTCGCCACGGCCGACGCCTACGCCAAGCTCAAGGAACAGGAAGCCGGCGGCGACCTTAAGAAGGCCTCGTTCAACATCGACCAGGACGCCGGGCGCCAGCTCGCCGTCAGCCGCTCGATCGCCGACAACGGCGCCGCCCTGGTGGAATGCCGCTCGGCCCAGCTCACCGACATCAACAACCGCCTGGCCAGCGCCAGCAACGACAAGGACCGCAAGGCGATCCGGCGCGAGCGGACCGACCTGACCAATGCGCTGAAGAAGGACATCGACCTGACCGGCGGCGTGGTCGACCAGCACACCAACATGGCCAAGACCTTCACCCAGGGCCGCGCCATGACCGACGGGTCCTCGGAAGCCGACGTGCTGGGCAACCAAGCGCCGGCCTATGCGCCCGCGGCTTCAGTGACCAAGGTCTCCATGCCCAAGTCGGCCGCGCCCGCCCAGGGCCAGGCCCAGCAGGCCGCGCCGGCCGCCGCGCCGCCGCCCGCCCTGGTGACCACCCGCGCCGCCGTGGTCCGCTCGGCCCCGGTGGCCTCGGCCGCGCCCGTGAAGAGCCTGCCGGTGGGCAGCGCGCTCCAGGCCAAGGCCGGCGCCGCCGACGGCGGCTGGTGGGAGGTCGATGTGGGCGGCCAGACCGGCTATGTCCGCGCCGCCGAGGTGGGCCCGCCCGGCTCGGCGCCGGCCGCCCCCGTCCAGACCGCGACCCGGGGCGGCAAGGGCAAGGGCGCCGCCGCCAAGCCCGCGCCGCCGCCGCCCGCCCCGGTCGGCCCGACCAACATCCGCGCCTACAACCAGTCCGTCATCGCCGCGCGCGACAACGGCAAGGGCCGTCTCTCGACCCTGATGACCGACATCCAGGCGGCGCAGCGCAAGGAGTCGGTGTTCTACGCGATGGTCTCGAACTGGCGGCTGGGCTGAGGCCACTTCCCATCTGCTCGTCATGGCCGAGCTTGACCCGGCCATCCATTCCAGAGCGCTGAACGGACGGGCGCGGCCCTGACCGACAGCCGGTTGGATCCCCGGGTCAAGCCCGGGGATGACGAGCGAGGGGAGAGTGGGCCCTCGCCCTAAGCCGCCAGCGCCTGCCGCCGTCTCGCCAAGAGCTCCTCGGCGCAGGCGTAGGTGCGGGCGTTGTCAACGTCGATGGCGTGGGCGCCGTCGGCCAGGATCACCGGCTCTACCGCCAGGCCAAAGCGCCGCCCCAGCCGACGCAGCGCGCCGCGCAGCGACAGGCGCTTCAGCAGCAGCAGGGCCAGGTTGATCGGGCCCAGGGCGACGACCATCCGCAGCGGCTTCTTGGCGAACTGGCCGCCGCTCCGGAAGCTCTCGGCGACCCGCATCGCGCTCATGCCGCGCAAGGCATAGAGGTTACAGTTCGAATAGGCCTCGTCCGCGAACCGGTAGAACCGCCGCTGGCCCTCAGGGTGGGCCGCCAGCACCGAGGTCTCGGTCGCCAGCGCCAGCGACACGTCGGCTCCGGCCAGGAGCGGCGCCAGGGTGGCCAGCACCGCGTCCGGCGTCAGCAGCACATTGTCCGAGGTGGTGATCAGCATCGGCCCGTCGACGCCCGCCGCGGCCGTGTAGACGCTGTCGGCCAGGTTGTCGGCGGCGGTCACGAAATCCACCGGCGCGCCCCGGGGCAGCACGGCCTGGATCGCCGCCGCGGTCTCCGGCTCGACCACGATGCGGACGGCGCCAAGGCCTGGCGTGGCGAGCAGGGCGTCCACCACGTGGCGGATCAGCGGCGCGCCTGCGATGGGAGCCAGGCTCTTGTTGGCGACCCCGGCCTGCGCGGCGACCGGGTCCATCCGCCCCACCCGCTGGGCGGCCAGGACGATAGACGTGAACGGCCGGGGGTCAGGCGGCGACATCGATCTGGCGGCCCATCAGGCCCTGACGGCGAAGGCTCTCGGCCAGGATGGTCTCGATCAGCTCGCCGTGGCTCCAGCCGATCTGGGCGGCCGCCATGGCGATCGTCTTCCGAGACCAGAGATTGCAGTTGAGGTTCACTTCCAGGAACTGGATGGCGCCGGTGGTCACGTCGAGGCGGAACTCGAACCGCCCGTAATCGAAGGGCGTGAACTCGCGCATCATCTCCCGCGCACGGGCCTCGACCACCGCCAGCACCCGGCCGTCGGTCAGCGGCCGGATCTCGTAGGCCTGGCCTTCGCAGAGGTTGCGCTTCTCCTGGTAGGTGCGCAGCAGGTCCGGATCGGCCTGCTCGACGATCTGGGTCGGCAGCACCAGCGGCTCGTCGTCCACGGTGATCACCGAGACCTCGATGTCGTGCCCGGCGATGAACGGCTCGACGATGGCGTCGTGGCCCTCGTCGTGCAGCCGGATGACCGCCTGGCGCACGCCCGCCCAGTCGTTGGCGTCGCTGACCCCCCAGCTCGCCGAGCTGGCGTTGGGCTTGATCACGAAGCGCTCGCCCGCGGGACAGGCCGCCGCCTCGATCGGCGCGCCCTGGCGGAAGATGGCCCAGGGGGCGGTCGGCACGCCCCGGGCCACGGCCGCCCGCTTGGCCAGGTGCTTGTCGTCGGCCAGGCCGCGCAGGATGGGCGTCGCGCCCAGGTAGGGCAGGTGCAGCCACTCGCACAGCAGCGGCAGGAGCATCTCGGAGTTCAGGAAGCCGCCCCGGTTCAGCAGGGGGAAGACGAAGTCCACCAGCGGCGCGTCGAACAGCACCTGGTAGTCGTCGGCCAGCATCAGGTTCAGGCCGATGCCCTCCAGCACCTGGCGCATCTCGCGATGATAGACCGCGTGGGTCCCATCCTCTGGGTGCAGGCCGCCCTCCCAACGGGCGTGCCTGGCGATGAACAGGACCCTAAGCGCGCGCTTGAGGCTCGCGGGAATGGCCCGCGGCATGGCGTGACGGCTCATCGGACTCTCCCCAATCCGCGGCCCGGCGCGTGGTCTGCCGACTCAGGGACGACGGGCCTTCGCTCCCTCAGGTACGCGCCGGGCGTGACGCCTGCGCTACGCTTTGGTGGCAAGATGATGAGCGAGCAGCGCGCCGTAGCGGCCCTCGCCCAGGCCGCGCCGGGCCGCGCGCTGCGGCATCAGGACCCCCGGCTTGCCGTTTCCCTCGATCAGCAACGGACCGTCCGGCGTCATGGCCACGTCCCAGCCGACCAGGGCGTAGTCGGTGAACGCCTGGCCGTGCGCGCGAGCGCTGAGCGCCTTCACCGCCGCCCAGTCCGGCAGGGCGCGGCCGGTGATCGGTGCGGCCGTCACCGGGTGAACGTGGTGGTCTCCGCCGCCATAGCCGCGGCAGGCCGCGCCCAGGGTTCCGGCGTCCAGGTCCACGGCCGCGATCAGGCCGCCGGCCTTCATGTTGTCCACCCGCGCGTTGGGGTCGGAGGCGAAGCGGAAGGTCGCGCTCACCACCTCCGGCGCCCCCGCCTCGTCCAGCAGGGTCACCACCCGCACGGTGGGCAGGGCGCCCAGGGCCAGGTCGACGAGCGCCGGATGGGTCGCGACCCGCGGCTGGATCACCATGACGCCCCGCGCCGCCCGGAGCGCTTCCGGCAACCGCGCCGCCAAGTCGTCCGCGTCGGCGAAGGCTCCCAGCAGGACCAGCCCGTCGCCCCCCTCGCCGTCCGCCGGCTTGGCCACCAGCTCGCGCCCGGCGGGATCGGCGCCCGGCGTCAGCCGTCCGCCGGCGACCACGGCCACCGTCTCCGGGTGCCGCAAGCCGGCGTCACGGCAGCGGGCGTAGAAGCGCGCCTTATCGGCGAGGGCGCAGGCGCGGGTCCAGCCCAGCGGATTGATCCGCTTGTTCAACGCCGCGTCCTCGAAGCGGCGGATGTAGCCATCCAGTTCGCCCGCCGCCTCGATGCGGAACAGCGCCACGTCCTGCGGGTCCACGAAGCGGGTCCGGGCGATCTCGACCGCCCGCGCGCGCCAGGCGTCGTCGAGGCCGAACTTCCGCTGCACCTGGCGCGCCCGCCACGGAATCCACGCCTGAAACCCCAGGCCCACCAGGGCGTCCAGCGCCGCCCGCAGCGGACCGCGCCCGGCGCGCCGCTGGCGGTAGTGGTCGGTCAGGAACCCGCCGCTCACCGGCGCGACCACGCCGGGATAGATCGCGTAGGCCTTCTTCAGGAAATACAGCCGGTCGTACCCCATCGGGCCGCCCTAGCATTCGTTTGTTACAATACGGCGGTAGCGCAGGGGATCTCTCCGGAGCCCGCGATGCGCCACGTCTACCTCTACGTCCACGACCTGCGGTCCAGCGGCGTGGTGCGGAACGCCATCGACTTCGCGAAGCGGCTGGCGGAGGACCACCCGACCACGTTGGTGACCGGCTACGGCGAGGGCTTCTTCGCGGAGGAAGCGGCCCGGGGGCCGTTCGCGCTCAAGGTTCTGGCGGAAAGGGAGGGCGCGCTCGGGCGCGCCGCCGCGGCGCTCCGCCTACGCGCCTGGCTGTCGGGCCAGCCGGCGGGCGCCCTGATGTCGGTGGGCAACATGGGCCACTGGACGCCGTTCCTGGCCTGCCAGGGCCTCCCCCACATCGCCCGCATCTATTGCATCAGCAACGAGGTGGCCCGCGACGACGGCCTGAAGAGCCGGACCAGGCTCCTGTGGATGAAGCTCCTGACCCTGGACGCCGCCCGCATCGTGGTCGTGGGCCGGGCGCTTCGGCGGCTGCCGTTGTTCGCCGAGGCGATCCAGTCGGGTCGGGCCGTGGAGCTGCCCAACGGCGTCGACAACGCCCTGGCCGCGCGGCTGGCCCAGGCGCCGGCGCCGCACCCCTGGCTGGAGGAACCCGTGCCCGTCGTGGTCGGCATCGGCCGGCTGCGCCCGCAGAAGAACTTCGACCTGCTGATCGAGGCCCTGGGCCGGGCGCGCAAGGCGCGGCGGCTGCGCCTCGCGATCATCGGCGGCGGCGCCGAGGTCGAGCAGGCGCGGCTGCGAGGCCTGGCCCACGACGCCGGCCTGGGCGAGGATTTCCTGCTGGCGGGTGAGACCGACAATGTCTTCGCCTGGCTGAACCGTGCAGCCGTCTTCGCCCTGCCCTCGCGCTGGGAGACCTCGTCCCTAGCCCTGCTGGAAGCCCTGGCCGCCGGGACGCCCTGCGTCGCCTCACGGCTGGCGGGCGACGCCGCCCAGGTGCTGGGCGAAGGCCGCTATGGCCTGCTGTTCGACGGCCATGACCCGGACCTGCTGGCCCAGGCCGTGCTGGCTCAGGCCGAGGCGCCGGTGCGTCCGGGCGACCGCGCGCTGGCCTACGACCTCAGCCTGACCAACGACGCCTACGCGGGCCTGGTGGCCGAGGTTCTGGCGGCCGGCTCGCCGCGCTGGCGGCCCACGCCGCGGCTGGCGCCGGCGACATAGCCGACCGCATCCGTCGGGCCCTGGGGCCCGCCGTCGGCGGCTTGGATCTTCAAGGAAAATTGGAGCGGGCGAAGAGATTCGAACTCTCGACCCCAACCTTGGCAAGGTTGTGCTCTACCACTGAGCTACGCCCGCGCTCCGTAGGGGTCCGAAGGCCCCAAATGCGAGAGGCGGCCTTATGGCAGACGGACTTTGGCTTTGCAAGCGGTCCGATGACCCCTGCGGTCAGCGGAATTTGGGAGCCTTCAATCGGCGCTTGTTCACGTGGCCTTCCGGGTTCGGGGCGTTGGCCTCTTCCGGGAACTCGCCCTTGAAATAGAAGCGCTGCCAGGCCTCCTTGGTGGCCTCCGGATCGCCCCGGAAGATCCGCTGGTTGAACTCCGAACGGTGCTTCTCCCACACGTCGTACTGGTGGCGCAGCTCAGGGTCGGAATCCATCCGCCGGATCACCGGCTGGATCTCGTGCAGCGTCTTGTCCTGGACCAGGGTGATGAAGCAGAAGGGCTCGCCCTTCTCGAAGCGCACCCGGCCCGGGCGGGTGAACATCCAGTTCATCGTGAAGGGGAACGGCAGCCAGTCGGTCTCCACCACCCCGGCCAGCGGCTGAATGCCGTCCTTGACGTGGTTGGGCGGTCCCATAGCCATCATCGACCAGCCCGGCGGGGTGCGGAACAGGTAGCCCGGGTGCATCGTCAGGACGCCGTGGCTGAAGTGACTGGTGGCCAGGCGGTGGAAGTCGGGGTTGGGGTAGTCCGCCTTCAGGGTGATGTCGGCCTGCATCAGGCCGCCATTCCACTCCGCCGTAAAAGCCACCGGGCAGAGGATCTCCCAGCCCGAGCAGTTGGCCATGCTGAGCGGCAGGCAGCGATAGGGGTGACGGGCGGTGAAGGCGTCCATCCAGGCCCGCTGCGGGCGGCCCGGCACGATCTCCGGCGGCCGCTCTGTGGTCGGGAAGCACTCCAGTTCCATGGATCTCACTCGCGCTTAAGGCAACGACCCTTAAGCGCGGGCCCGGCGTCGCGTCCAGTGCGCAAGGCCAGGCTCGTGACAAGGAGAAGCCCCGGCCGCTCGCGCGACCGGGGCGGTTCCTGTCCTCGGGCGTTCGGAGACCCCGGCGAAGTCGCCTAGGCCATCGCGAACTTGCGGCGACGGATCATGGCGCCGGCGGCGCCGAAGCCCAGGATCATCAGGGCCCAGGCGCTGGGTTCCGGCACGCCCACTTGCCCGGCGAGACCGTCGAACTCGAAGGCGTCGCTGCCGGTCGAGGTGAAGTCGATCGACGACACGTGCGCGCCGCCGAAATCGTAGTAGACGCGGAAGCCCATATCCCGGTTGCCGCCCGGATTAGCCGGAACACCACCCCAGATCTCGTTGCCCGAGAAGGTCTGCGACGAGCCGTCGGTGAGGTGGAAGGTCATGCCGTTGTAGGCGTCCGGCGAGCCCAGGTAGAAGCTGAACGTCGTCAGATAATAGCCGCCGAGCGTCGAGAACGTGCTGGTCTGGTTGGCTTGCACGGAAGCGTATTTGGTGGTGTCGCCCGCCTGGCTGCCACCATAGGGCGGCGACGCGCTGCCGCTGCCGGTTTGCGGCCCCTGCAGAACATTGCCGGTGAACGTGGTGTTCACGTTGGCGATGGCGTCGAAGTCCCACAGCATCTGCTGGTTGTTGAGGCCCAGCGTGACGCCGAACAGGTCGTCCGCGACCGGGTAGCCCGGCGAGGTGTTGACCGTGATGGCGGCGTTGGCGGCCGAAGCCGTCGCCAGGAGACCAAGAGCGGCCGAGGCCGCCGCAATATGTCGAATCTTCATCGTTGCACTCCCCAGCTAGCCCGCTCCGAATTAGGACGCGGCCTTGATTATTAACGATATATGAAAGATCGACATTCGCCGAATAGATTCGCCTAACAAGGGTATCATTAATTTCAAGGGGTGTTGGCAGCGTCGGTGCGGGGGCCTCCTGCGGGGTTGAGCGAGACTCCAGACAAGGAAAAACCCCGGCCGCTTTCGCGACCGGGGCTGTCCTTGGTTCGCGGAGCCCGAAGGCTCCAGCGAGCGTAGCTTAGGCCACCGCGAACTTGCGGCGACGGATCATGGCGCCGGCGCCGCCGAAGCCCAGGATCATCAGGGCCCAGGTGCCGGGTTCCGGAACGGCCGTGCCGGCCAGACCGTCGAATTCGAAGGCGTCAGCGCCGACCGATTCGAAGGTGATCGAGTTCACGAGCGCGCCACCGAAATCGTAATACACGCGGTAGCCGAGGGTACGGTCGCCGCCCGGGTTCTCCGGCGTGCCGCCCCAGATCGAGTTGCCTTCGAACGTCTGGCTGGTGCCGTCGGCCAGGTTGAACGTCATCTTGTTATAGGCGTCCGGCGAACCGAGGTAGAAGCTGAACGAGGTCAGCACGTTGCCGTTGATCGCCGAGAACGTGGACGACTGGTTGGCCGCGACCGAAGCGTACTTCGTGGTGTCGCCGGCCGGGTCGCCGTTGAAGGGCGGCGAAGCGGAGGCGCCGCCGGTTTGCGGGCCCTGCCACACGGCGCCGGTGAAATCGACGGTCGGCGCGGCGATCGCGTCGAAGTCCCACAGCATTTGTTGGCCTTGCGACACCGGGCCGAAGAGGTTGTTCTCTTCGACGAGGCTGACCGTGATGGCCGCGTTGGCGGCCGAAGCGGCGGCCAGGAGACCAAGAGCGGCCGAGGCCGCAGCAAAAGTACGGATATTCATTGTTGCATTCCCCAACTAGCCCGCCCCGGAAGTCGGACGCGACCTTCATTACTAACAGTATATTAATGGCGGAGGTTCGCCGAATCGATTCGCCTAATGGGCGTATCTTTTGGAGAAACCCTGGAAAATCCGGACCCTAGCGGATCGAACCTTCGCTATCGGCGACAGATTGGCGCACCAGCCTGCCACAGTTATGACGCCTTCCATGAAGACCCGCAACGATCTTGTTAAGCTTCTTTCCGCCCTCGGCGTCGATCCGGTGACGCTTGATCATCCGGCCGTCTTCACGGTGGGAGAAGGCGCCGAGATTAAGGCGCGGCTCCCAGGAGCGCATACGAAGAATCTATTCCTCAAGGACGCCAAGGATCAACTTTGGCTGATCTCTGCGGAAGGCCACGCCCAGATCGATCTGAAGCGCCTGCACACGGTGATCGGCTCGGCCCGCCTGTCGTTCGGCAGCCCGGCGCTGATGGCGGAGACCCTGGGCGTCGCCCCGGGGTCAGTCACCGCCTTCGGTCTGATCAACGACACGCACCGCCGGGTGCGCTTCGTCCTCGACCGCACCCTGGCCGAAGCCGACTACGTGAACTTCCACCCGCTCACCAACACCGCCACCACCACGCTCAGCGCCGAGGGCTTCCGAAAATTCCTGGCGGCGCTGGATATCCGGCCGCTGGTGGTGGATTTCGTCGCGATGCGGGTGCTCGACTAGCGGCGCAGCCAACTTGCGACCATCTTTGCGTGAAGACGTTCAACGACATCAGACAAGGGACTTTCGGGCGATGACCCTGATCGGGGAAACCCAAGGCGCGCCAGGCGCCGCCGACCTCATCAAGGACACCACGGACGCCAGCTTCATGGCCGACGTGGTCGAGGCCTCGAAGACCACCCCGGTGATCGTCGACTTCTGGGCGCCCTGGTGCGGCCCCTGCCGTCAGCTCGGCCCCGCCATCGAGAAGGCTGTCCTGGCCGCCAAGGGCGCGGTGAAGCTGGTCAAGGTGGATATCGACAAGAACCCGGCCTACGCGGGCCAGCTGCGCGTGCAGTCCATCCCCGCGGTCTTCGCCTTCGTGGACGGCCGGCCGGTGGACGGCTTCATGGGGGCCCTGCCCGAGAGTCAGGTGAAGGACTTCGTCGACCGCCTGGCCAAGCAGGGCGGCGGCGGCTCGCCGGTGGACGAGCTCCTGGAGATGGCCAAGGAGTCGCTCGCGCTGGGCGACGCCGGCGGCGCGGCCCAGGCCTACGCCCAGGCGCTGCAGATGGACCCGACCAACGTGAAGGCCATTGGCGGCATGGCGCGGGTGCTCCAGCAGGCCGGCGACCTGGACCAGGCGCGCGAGGTCCTGGAGATGGCGCCGGAAGGCGCGAAGGACCCGGACATCGACGCCGTCCGCGCGGCCCTGGCGCTGGCCGCCGAGGCGCCGTCCGAGACCGCCGAGTTCGAGGCCCGCATCCTGGCCGACGCGGACGACCACGAGGCGCGGGTGGAGTACGCCAAGGCCCTGGCCGCATCCGGCCAGATGCACGAGGCGGTGGACCAGCTCATCGAGAGCATCCGCCGCGATCGCGCCTGGAACGACGAAGCGGCGCGCAAGCAGCTCCTGATCATCTTCGAGGCGGCCGGGCAGATGTCCGACGTGGCGAAACAGGGCCGCCGCAAGCTGTCATCCATCCTGTTCAGTTGAGGCCACGGCACCGATGGCGTCTTACCGGCAACTCTCCGACCTGCCGCAGCTGATCCCGGTGTTCCCCCTGGACGGCGCCCTGCTGCTGCCCGGCGGCGAGCTGCCGCTCCAGATCTTCGAGCCGCGCTATCTCAACATGGTCGACGACGCCATGGCCGGCGACCGGGTGATCGGCATGATCCAGACCCGGGGCGGCAGCCGTGCGCGCCCGAAGCTGGCCGATGTCGGCTGCGTGGGGCGGATCACCAGCTATGCCGAGACCTCGGACGGCCGCTACCTGATCACGCTCACCGGTGTCTGCCGCTTCCAGGCCGGCGAGGAGCTGGACCTGCGCCTGCCCTACCGCCAGCTGCGCGCGAACTACGACCGGTTCGGCGACGATCTGGACGACGAGGAGGCCCAGGCCAGCGAGGCCGCCCGCGCCCGCTTCGCCACGGCGCTCAAGCGCTACCTGAACCAGCGCGAGCTCGACATCGACTGGGAGACGGCCCACGAGGCGCCGCTGGAGGCGCTGGTGAACAGCCTGTGCATGGGCCTGCCCTTCGAGCCCGCCGAAAAACAGGCGTTCCTGGAGGCGCCGGATCTGGCGGGACGCTTCGAGGTGCTGACCACCCTGCTCGAGATCGACGCTTCCGATCCGGATGACGAGCACCACCAGCTGCAGTAGATGGACCGCATGAGCGATCCCACCCCTACGCCCAGCCTCGACGTCGATCCGCGGCTGCTGGAGATCCTGGTCTGCCCGGTGACCCGCGGCCCGTTGAGCTATGACCGCGAGAAGGCCGAACTGGTCAGCAAGCGCGCCCGCCTCGCCTACCCCATCCGCGACGGCGTGCCGATCATGCTGCCGGAAGAAGCCCGGGACCTGGGCGAGGGGGAGTAAATCGCTCCCCAATTGCTCCCCCGTCGGGGGAGCTGCCGGCGAATGCCGACTGAGGGGGTCCTCAACCGCGTTCTGAGCGGACCCCTCCGGCCCTCCGGGCCACTTCCCCCACCTGGGGAGGAATTCTCGCCTACAGCGCCTCACCCCTCAACAGCCTGGGCAGGTCCCCCACGGCGCCGCCGGCTTCGTGCATGAAGAAGCGGCGCGCGGGCGCAACACGATTCACCGCCGCCATGCCGGCCCCGCGCACCAGGCGTAGCAGCGGATTGTCGTTGGAGAACAGGCGCACGAAGGCGTCCATCCCGGCCGACAGGGTCACCGTGTCGAAGCGGCGCCAGGCGGCGTAGCGCTCCAGCACCACCTCCGAGCCGATGTCCTCGCCCACGCGCAATGCGTCCACCAGCACCTCGGCAAGGGCCGCCGCACCCTTGAGGCCCAGGTTTAGCCCCTGGCCCGCGATCGGGTGCACGCCGTGGGCGGCGTCGCCCAGCAGGGCCACACGCGGCGCCGTGAAGCGTTCAGCCAGCTGCAGGCTCAGCGGATAGGTGAACACCGGCCCCTCGAGGGTAAGGCCGCCCAGGAAGTCGCCGAACCGCCGCTCCAGGTGCGCCTGGAAGATCTCGGGCCGGGCCGCCTTCAGCGCCGCCCCGCGCGTCGTGCTCTCGGTCCAGACCAGGCTGGCGCGGTTGTCCGTAAGCGGCAGGATGGCGAAGGGACCGCCGGGCAGGAAGTATTCGTGGGCCACGCCCTCGTGCGGGCGGTCCATCCGCACCGTCGCGACGACCCCGGTCTGCCTGTAGTCCCAGCCGATGGCGCCGATCCCCGCCTCGGTGCGGATCACCGAGCCCCGGCCCTCCGCGCCCACGACCAGGGGCGCGCTCAGGGTCCGGCCATCGGCCAGGGTGACCTCGGCGGCGCGGGGTCCGAAGGTGGCCCTGGCCACGCGGGCGGGCGCCAGCACTTCGATCCCGGCGGCCTGCACGGCGGCCGCCACGGCGGCGCGGGTGTGGCGGTTCTCCAGCAGGTAGCCCAGCGGCTCGCCGTCGGAGCGGTCGGCGATCTCGGCGGAGTCGAACCGCAGGAAGAAGGGCAGCGGCCCGCCCGACGCCGCGCCCGGCGTCGTGCCGTCGGTGACCAGGATCTGCTCGATCCGCTGGGCCTGCGGGTCGAGGGCGTCGGCCAGCCCCAGCGCGCGCCACTGGCGATAGGCGGCGTAGGCGATGGCCGACGCGCGCCCGTCGAACGTCGGCGCCACCTGGGCGTCGAACGCCACGGGGTCGATCAGGATCGGCTTCAGGCCGGCCCGCGCCAGCGACAGGGCGAGCGTCGCCCCGGCGATCCCCGCGCCCGCGATGATGACGTCGGCATCCTGGCTCATGCGGCGGATAGGCCACGAACCTCGCCTTGCGTCCAGACGCCACGGCTAAAGTTGGACCCTACCGTCCAATCTTCACTTGCGACTAACCCAGGGCGGGCATATCTCGACGATGTAGGATGGACCGCTGGGTCCATTTTTCGGACGAAGGACTCAGCGTCATGGCCGGCAGACCCAGGGGCCACATCGTCCCCATCGCCGCGGGCGGACTAGCCGCCGTGGCGGTCGCCGTGGGCGGCGGCTTCTGGTGGATCGACAAGCAGAAATACGAGACCACCGACAACGCCTTCGTGGCCGCCGACAAGGTCACCGTCGCGCCGCTGGTGGACGGCTATGTCGCCGAGGTCCTGGTGGACGACAACCAGCCGGTGAGCCCAGGCCAGGTGCTGGTCCGCATCGATCCCGCCACGCTGAAGGCGCGCCTGGCCCAGGCCGAGGCCAATGCCCGGGCCCTCGAGGCCGGGGTGGCCGCCGTCGACGACAAGGCCCGCCTGGAGCAGGCGATGATCGCCCAGAAGGCAGCCATGGTGGACAGCGCCCGCGCCGAGGCCAACCTCGCCGACGCCGAGCTCAAGCGCTACGGCGCCCTGGCCCAGGAGGGCTGGGTCTCGCCGCAGCGCGCCCAGACCGCCCGCAGCGCCCAGCAGCAGGCCGCCGCCGGGGTCGGCCAGGCCCAGGCCGCCCTCGAGGCCGAGCGGCGCGTCGCCCAATCCCTGGGCTCCGCCCGCGAACAGAGCCTGGCCCAGGCCGCCGCCGCCCGCGCCGCCGCCGACCAGACCCGCATCGACCTGTCCCGCACCGAGATCCGCGCCCCCGTGGCCGGCGTGGTCGGCGCCAGGGCCGTGCGCACCGGCCAGTACGTGCGGCCGGGCGGCGCCCTGATGAGCATCGTGCCGCTGGCCGACGCCTATGTGGTCGCGAACTTCAAGGAGACCCAGGTCTCGCGCCTGCGGATCGGCCAGCCGGTGGAGATCCACGCCGACGCCTTCGGCAAGAACGCCATCAAGGGCAAGGTCGCCAGCTTCGCCCCCGCCACCGGCGCCGAGTTCGCCCTGATCCCGGTGGAGAACGCGGTGGGCAACTTCACCAAGATCACCCAGCGCCTGCCGGTGCGGATCGCCATCGACCGCAACCAGAAGCTGGCGGGGGGCCTGCGGCCCGGCCTGTCGCTGAAGGTCAAGGTGGACGTGAGCCGCGACACCGGCCCGTCGTTCGCCGAGTCGGGCGGGTCGCCCGCCCGTTTCGCCCGCCAGGGCGCCCAGAACTAGTCCGGTGACCGACGCGGTCCTCCATCCCGATTCCGCCCAGGCCAGGACGCCGGGCGCCCCGGTCGTGCTGGGTTCGGACGGCGCCCTGATCAACTGGACCAAGGTCTTCCTGGGCTTCGGGGGGATGGTGATCGGCCAGTTCATGGCCATGCTCGACATCCAGATCGTCGCCAGTTCGCTGGTGCAGATCCAGTCGGGCATCGGCGCAACGGCCGACGAGATCAGTTGGGTGCAGACCATCTACCTGCTGGCCGAGGTGGTGATCATGCCGCTCACGGCCTACCTGACCAAGATGTGGGGCACGCGGCCCTTCTACGTCTTCGCGGTGCTGGGCTTCATCCTCACCTCGGTGGCGGTGGGGCTCTCCACCTCCGTGGGCATGATGATCGTGTTCCGGGCGCTCCAGGGGGTGTTCGCCGGCGCTATGATCCCGCCGATATTCGCCACCGCCATGACCCTCTTCCCGCCCGAGCGCCGGATCACCGCCAACGTCATCGTGGGCCTGATCGTGACCCTGGCCCCGACGGTGGGGCCCACCCTGGGCGGGCACATCACCGACGCCCTGAACTGGCGGTGGCTGTTCTTCATCAACGTGCCCGTGGGCGCGCTGGTCGTGTTCCTGGTCTGGCGCTACGCCGACTTCGACAAGGGAGATCCCAGCCTATCCAAGGGCATCGACTGGTGGGGCCTGGGCCTGATGACCGTCTTCCTGCTCTCGATGCAGTACGTCCTGGAGGAGGGCGCCGACGAGAGCTGGTTCCAGGACGACGTCATCCTGTGGCTGACCGTGACCGCCGTCCTCACCGGCGCGGCGTTCATCTGGCGGCAGCTCGTCTACTGGCAGCCCATCGTCTCGCTGAAGCCCTTCCGAGACCGCAACTTCAGCCTGGGCATCGTCATGACCTTCGTGACGGGGGTCAGCCTGTTCGGCGGCACCTTCCTGCTGCCGATCTTCCTGGGCCAGGTGCGGCACTTCTCTTCGGCCGAAGTCGGCACCACCATGCTGGTGTCCGGCCTGGCCATGTTCCTGAGCGCGCCGATCGCGGGCCGGATCGTGCGCATGGTGGACGCCCGCATCTCCATGGTGGGCGGGTTCGCGCTCGCCGCCTGGGCGATCCAGCTCGGCGCGCGGGTCACCGACCAGTGGGGTTTCTCCGAGTTCTTCGTCCTGCAGGCCGCCCGGGGGCTGGGCACCATGATCGCCATGATCGCCGCCCAGCAGATGAGCGTCTCCACCCTGCCGGTCTCGATGATGAAGGACGCCTCCGGGCTGATAAACCTGGTCCGCAACGTGGGCGGCGCCATCGGCCTGGCGGTGCTGTCCACCATCCTGACCCATCAGACCGCGGTCCACTACGCCGACCTGGCGGCGGCGGTGAACACCGCCAATCCCACCAGCCAGGCGATGCTGGAGGGGCTGACCCAGATGATGTCCGCCGGCGGCATGGCCGATCCGGAGGCCGGCGCGCGCAAGGCCTTCTTCGGCATGATCCACCGGCAGGCCTCGGTGCTGAGCTTCGGCGACGCCTTCGCCTTCCTGGCGCTGGGCTGCTGGGCCGCGGTGGCCCTGGCCTTCTTCGCCAAACCCGGCAAGGCCATGACCGCGCAAGGCGGAGGTCACTGATGGCGCGGGTCACGGGCCAGATCGACGTTTCCAAGAACGAGGCGATCCTCGACGCCGCCATCGCGGTGATGAGCGAGCGCGGCGTCGCGGCGTCGGTGGAGGAGATCGCGCGGCGCGCCTGCGTGTCCAAGCAGACGATCTACAACCACTACGGCTCCAAGGCCGATGTGGTCCGGGCGGTGATGGACCGGCGCGTGCACGAGATCACCGCATCCCTCGAGACGGCGATGGCTCTGGAGCATCCTGCGGAAGCGCTCGGCGCCTTCGCCCGCGCCCTCTTGCAGGCCGTGATGCGGCCGCAGGGGCCGGCCTTCCTGCGGATGGCCATGCTGGGCGTCGCCGAGATGCCCGAGGTGGGGGCCGCGATCTACGAGGCCGGAGCGCGCGCGAGCCGCAAGCGCCTCGCGACCTTCCTGGAGTTGGAGACCGCCGCCGGCCGCCTGGTCTGCCCAGACCCGCTGGAGGCGGCGGAGTTCTTCGCGGGCATGGTCCTGGGCTCGTTCCAGACCGCCACGCTGCTGGGCGTCGACCCCGAACTGGACCCGCCCCGCATCGATCGCATCGCGACCGAGGCAGCGGCGCGCTTCCTGCGGGCCTACGCGCCCTAGCTACGCCTCGGCGCCCTCGTCGTCCGAGAAGCCCATGATGTGGAAGCCGGCGTCCACGTGGATGACCTCGCCCGTCGTCGACTTGCCGATGTCGGACATCAGCCACAGCGCCGCCCCCGCCACGCCCTCCATGGAGGTGTCCTCCTTCATGGCCGACAGCGAACGGCCCTTGGCCAGCATGCCGCGGCCGCCGGAGATGCCGGCTAGCGAGAGGGTCTTCATGGCGCCGGGCGACAGCGCGTTCACCCGGATGCCCTTCGGCCCGAGGTCGCGCGCCGCGTAGCGGGTCGCCGCCTCCAGCGCCGCCTTGGCCACGCCCATGGTGTTGTAGTTCGGGATCGCCCGCTCCGAGCCCATGTAGGTGAGAGTCACGATCGAGCCGCCGGTCTCGGGCATCAGCTCAGCCGCGCGCCGGGCGCAGTCCACGAAGCTGAACGCCGAGATGTTCATGGCCCGCAGGAAGCCCTCGCGGGTGGTGTTGTCCACGAACGAACCCTTCAGCTCGTCCTTGTTGGCGAAGGCGATGGCGTGGAGGAAGAAGTCGATCTGGCCGAACGTGCTCTTCACCGCCCCGAAGGCCTCGTCCATCGAGGCGTCGTCGGTGACGTCGGCGGCGACGATCAGCTTGGCGCCCACGCTCTCGGCCAGCGGCGTCACGCGCCGCTCCATGCCCGGCAGGTGCATGAAGGCCAGTTCCGCGCCCTGGGCGGCCAGCTGGCTGGCGATCCCCCAGGCGATGGACTGATGATTGGCGACCCCGGTGATGACCCCCCGCTTGCCCTTCATCAGGGTCCCGGTCGGCATCTGGTATTCGTCGGCCACGTGGTCTCTCCCATCCGTCGTTGGGCGGGTTTTGGACGATCAGCCGCCGGGTGTCATCCCCCGGTGCGCAGCGAGCACCTCGGCCGGATCATGCCCCAGCGCCCGGATACGGGTCTCCCAGCGTTGCATGGCGCGGTCGTAGTAGTCGAGGATGCAGGGGTCGCAGCCGCGCTGGCAGCACTCCTGCGGGTCGGGCGGCGTCGGCGGGCGCGGCAGGTCGGCCGGCGCGGCCACGGGCCTAGACCCGCGACATCACCAGGCAACCGTTCGTGCCGCCGAACCCGAAACTGTTGCTCATGACCGTGTCCAGGGTCCGGTCCTCGCGCTTGCGCACGATGGGCAGGTCGGCGAAGGCCGGGTCCAGGTTCTCGATGTGGGCGCTCTCGGCCACGAAGCCGTTGTTGAGCATCAAGAGGCTGTAGATCGCCTCCTGCGCCCCGGCCGCGCCCAGGCTGTGGCCGGTGAGACTCTTGGTCGAGGAGATCAGCGGGGCCTTGTCGCCGAACACGGCGCGGACGGCCTCCATCTCCTTGATGTCGCCTACCGGCGTCGAGGTGCCGTGCGGGTTGAGGTAGTCGATGGTGCGGTCGCCGATGGTGGACATGGCCAGCTTCATGCAGCGCGCGGCGCCCTCGCCCGAGGGGGCGACCATGTCGAAGCCGTCGGAATTGGCGGCGTAGCCCACGATCTCGCCGTAGATCTTGGCCCCGCGGGCCTTGGCGCGCTCGTACTCCTCCAGCACCACGATGCCCGCGCCGCCGGCGATCACGAAGCCGTCGCGATCCTTGTCATAGGCGCGGCTGGCCACCGCCGGGGTCGCGTTGAAGTTCGAGCTCATGGCGCCCATGGCGTCGAACATGACGCTCAAGGTCCAGTCCAGCTCCTCGACGCCGCCCGCGAACACCACGTCCTGCTTGCCCATCAGGATCTGCTCGTAGCCGACCCCGATGCAGTGGGCCGAGGTGGCGCAGGCCGAGCTGATCGAGAAGTTCAGGCCGCGGATCTTGAACCAGGTGGCCAGCACCGCCGAGGCGCCCGAGCTCATCGCCTTGGGCACCGCGAAGGGGCCGACCCGCTTGGGCCCGCGCTCGCGCGCCGTGGCGGCCGCCTCGACGATGGTGCGGGTGGATGGGCCGCCCGCGCCCACGATCAGGCCGGTGCGCTCGTGGCTGACTTCGCCCTCTTCCAGGCCGGAATCCGAAATCGCCTGCTCCATGGCGATGTGGCCATAGGCCGTGCCCTGGGCCAGGAACCGCGCGGCGCGGCGGTCGACCATGGATTCCCAGTCGATTGTCGGGGCGGCGTGCACCTGGGAGCGGAAGCCGAGTTCGGCGTACTCCGGCGCGGCGCTGACGCCGGACCTGGCCTCGCGCAGAGAGGCCAGCACCTCGTTGGTGTTGTTGCCGATGGATGAGACGATGCCCATCCCGGTGACGACCACGCGCCGCATAAGTCTACTCCCTCCGACTGCCGCCTGGCTCAGACCAGGTCTTCGGGCTTGAACAGGCCCACGCGCAGATCGCTGGCCTCATAGATGGGCTTGCCGTCCGCCAGCAGAACCCCGTCGCCCACGCCCATCACCAGCTTGCGCATGATCACGCGCTTCAGGTCGATCTTGTAGGTGACCTTTGTGACCTTTGGGGTCACCTGGCCGGTGAACTTCACCTCGCCCACGCCCAGGGCGCGACCGCGGCCCGGCGCGCCGGACCAGCCCAGGAAGAATCCGACCAGCTGCCACATGGCGTCCAGGCCCAGGCAACCGGGCATCACCGGGTCGTTGATGAAGTGGCAGCCGAAGAACCAGAGGTCGTCGCGGATATCCAGCTCGGCCTCGACATAGCCCTTGCCGTGCGCGCCGCCGGTCCCGCTGATTTCGGTGATCCGGTCGAACATCAGCATCGGCGGCGCCGGAAGCTGGGCGTTGCCCGGCCCGAACATCTCGCCACGGCCGCATGCCAGGAGCTCTTCGAGC
>Ga0255338_1003252_pt1 | contig 20038 bp, 19 predicted proteins | sample MeOH1_35cm_T4_19_FD_203715 | JGI IMG/M metagenome (GOLD analysis project Ga0255338, IMG submission 203715) | Sandy soil microbial communities from University of British Columbia, Vancouver, Canada - MeOH1_35cm_T4_195 | ecosystem: Engineered > Artificial ecosystem > Sand microcosm > Unclassified ...
ACCAGCACGCTCGCGAACAGCTGCACCAGCAGGTAGCGCTGGATCTGGCCGTGGATCTCGTCCAGTGCCTGCACCGTGATCTTCTTGTCGCTCAGCGTCTTGCCGGTGATCTTCACCAGCTTGCGGCGGAAGGTGTCGCCCGAGAGCAGCAGGAAATAGGTCAGGAAGGTGACCACGGTCACCTGCCCGATCAGGCTGGCCAGGCCGAGCGTGCCGGTCCACAGGTGCTCGCGCAGGTCGAACGCCGGCTTCTCGATGACCACGCGCTGCACGCCGCGCACCGGCGGCGTGGCCGGGCCCGCTTCCTTGGCCGCCTGTTCGAGCTGCGCCGCGGCCTCCTGCACCGTGCCCAGCGTGGTGTCCTTGCGCCCGTGGTGCACCCGCACCGAGTCGCGCAATTTGCGCGCGGCCTGCGGCAGCGAGGCGACCAGCTGGTTGGCGTCGTCGCTGAACGAATACAGCGCCGCGCCGGATCCGGCCAGGACCCCGAGGATCAGCACGGCGGCGCTGGCCGCCCGCGGGACGCGCCAACGCTCGAGCGCGTCGACGATCGGCGACAGCGCGTAACTGAACAGGAATCCCACCATCAGCGGGATGAAGAAGGCGGCGGCCCAGCGCAGGATGGCGAGCGAAGCCAGGGCCGCCAGCACCACCAGCGCCATGCTGCGCACGTTGACCGGCACATGCAGCAGCGCGTGCGAAGGATCTTCCGGGTCGGCGGGAAGCGGGGCTGCCGCCGGTTTCACCTCATCGCCTGGTTCTTCCATCGAACTCCCTTCTTCTTGCGCTCCCGCGCCGCGCGCCGGGTTCACATGGCCAGCGCTTCCCGCACGGCGCCGAGCTGCCGCCGCGAGACGGCCACCAGCTCGTCGACGCCGTTCAGCCGCACCGCCCAGCCTTCGCCTTCTTCCGGATCGTCGTGGCGTTCCAGCGCGCGCAGGGCGCAGCGGGCCACCAGCGCATTGCGGTGCACGCGCAGGAAGCGCGCCGCATGACGCTCCTCCAGTTCGCTCAGCGAAGCATCCAGGATATAGCTTCTGGCGCCGGTGCGCACGGTGACGTACTTGAGCTCCGCCTTGAAATACAGCACTTCGTCGACCGGCACGCGCTCGGTCCGGCCACGGTCGTGAATGAGCAGGCTCTCCCGCGCCGCGGCCGGCTCGCTCCCGCGGGTGGCCGCCGCCCGCTCCACCTTCTGCAGCGCCGCCTGCAGCCGCTCGCGCCGCACCGGCTTGGTCAGGTAGTCCACCGCCTCGAGTTCGAACGCGGCGACCGCGTGCTCCGCATAGGCGGTCACGAAGATCACGGCAGGGGCTCGCGGCATCGACCGCATCGCCTGCGCCAGGCCCAGGCCGTCGGCCCCCGGCATGTGGATGTCCAGCAGGACGGCGTCGAACGGCTGGCGCAGCAGCAGCTCCATCGCCTGGGCGGCATTGGCGGCTTCGGCGGCCGGCACGGCCGCCGGCTCGGCGCACTCGGCCAGCAGCGTCCTCAGCCGCGCGCGGGCGAGCGCCTCGTCGTCGACCAGCAGCACCTTCAAGGTCATCGTCGTCGCGCCGGCTCAGGCCGGCACCTCCATGCGCACCTGGTACACCCCGTCTTTCAGCGCGGTCTGGAATTGCGCCTGCACGTCGTGCAGCAGCCGCAAGCGGTCGCGCACGTTGGCCTGCGCGACACCGCTGCCGCCGCGCCCCTGCCCCGCCGGCACGGTGTTCGTCACCTTGACGACCACCGTGCTGCCGCGGCGCTGGGTGCTGATCCTGACCTGGGCCCCGTCCGGGCTCGGCTCGACGCCGTGCTTGACGGCATTCTCCACCAGCGGCTGCAGCACGAGCGGCGGCACGCGGGCGCCCTCGGCCCGCGGATCGAGCGCCCACTCCACCTGCAGTCGATCGCCGAAGCGCACCTGCTCGATCGCGAGGTAGCGCCGGGCGAGGCCGATTTCGTCGGCCAGCGTCACCGCCTCGCCGCGCTCGGCCAGCGCGTGCCTGAACAGGTCGCCCAGGTCCTCCAGGATGGCCTCGGCCCGCGCCGGGTCCTCGCGCACCAGCGCGACCGCGCTGTTGAGGGTGTTGAACAGGAAGTGCGGCCGGATGCGGGCCTGCAGTTCGGCCAGCCGGGCGGCGGCGTCGGCCGGCATCCGGCCCTTGGCCCGCAGCACGAGCGCCAGCACGAGGGCGGCCGCCAGCAGGGCGCCGGTGACCGCCGAGGCCAGCCAGGGCGCGGGGCCGGGCACGATCTGCCCCAGCGCCACCAGGGCGCAGCCGAAGGCCCCTGCGATGGCGCCCAGCCCCATCCCGAACGCATGCTGCACCCGTGCCGGCAGCCGCGCCAGCACGGTCTTGAGGCTGCAGGCGACGATCAGCCAGGCCAGCGTCCCCGGCAGCGCCGCGCCGCTGAGGAACGCCACCCGCCACAGCCAGTCGACCGGATTGGCCGCGCCGAACATGGCGCCGGCGCCCATCACCGCCTCCACGAACAGCACCGCCCGCAGCACCACGCCGACATGGCAGGCGTCGAAGACGAGCACCGACGCCGGCCCGTCCGGCGGGCGCCGGGCCGGGATCTCCTGGAACGCCGATAGAATTTGAGAATCCTTCATAGCGGGACGGTGGTCTCGTCCCCGATTATTGGTGATCCCAGCCTTGCCATGGCCATCCGGCCATGTCGGACAGGCGGCGCCTCCCCCGAACCATGAGTCAACTCGAAAAAAAATCCAGCAGCTGGTCGGCCCTGTTCGCCGAGCCGATGAACGAGCTGGTCAAGCGCTACACCGCCAGCGTGTTCTTCGACCGGCGCCTGTGGCGCGCCGACATCGACGGCTCGCTCGCCCACGCCCGCATGCTGGCGGCGCAGGGCATCCTCGGCGCCGCCGACCTGCAGGCCATCGAGGCCGGCATGGCGCAGATCGCGCAGGAAATCGAATCCGGCCGGTTCGAATGGAAGCTGGATCTCGAGGACGTGCACCTGAACATCGAGGCACGCCTGACCCAGCTGGCCGGCGACGCCGGCAAGCGCCTGCACACCGGCCGCAGCCGCAACGACCAGGTGGCGACCGACGTGCGCCTGTGGCTGCGCGGCGAGATCGACCTGATCCTGGGACTGCTCGGGCAGTTCCAGGGCGCCCTGCTCGACCTCGCCGAGCGCAATGCCGACGTGATCCTGCCCGGATTCACCCACCTGCAGGTCGCGCAGCCCGTGAGTTTCGGCCATCACCTCCTCGCCTACGTCGAGATGTTCAGCCGCGACGCGGAGCGATTCGCCGAAGTGCGCGCCCGGGTCAACCGGCTGCCGCTGGGCGCGGCGGCCCTGGCGGGCACGAGTTACCCGCTGGACCGCGAAAGCGTCGCCCGGGCGCTCGGCATGGAGGGCGTGTGCCAGAACTCCATCGACGCCGTCAGCGATCGCGACTTCGCGATCGAGTTCACGGCGGCCGCTTCGCTGGCGATGGTGCACATCAGCCGCTTCTCGGAGGAGCTGGTGCTCTGGATGAGCCAGAACTTCGGCTTCATCCGCATCCCGGACGGCTTCACGACCGGTTCGTCGATCATGCCGCAGAAGAAGAATCCGGACGTGCCGGAACTCGCGCGCGGCAAGACCGGCCGGGTCGTCGGCCATCTCATGGGCCTGATCACCCTGATGAAGGGCCAGCCGCTGGCCTACAACAAGGACAACCAGGAAGACAAGGAGCCGCTGTTCGACACGGTGGACACCCTGAAGGACACGCTGCGGATCTTCGCCGACATGGTCCAGGGCATCACCACGGTCCCCGAGGCCATGGAGCGCGCGGCGCTGCGCGGCTATGCCACGGCGACCGACCTGGCCGACTACCTGGTGAAGAAGGGCGTGCCCTTCCGCGACGCCCACGAGACGGTGGCCCACGCCGTCAAGACGGCGATGGCGCAACAGGTGGACCTGTCGCAGCTGCCGCTCGCGGACCTGCAGCAGTTCAACCCCGCCATCGGCGAGGACGTGTACCAGGTGCTGTCGCTGCGCGGCTCGCTCGATGCCAGGAACATCCTGGGCGGCACCGCCCCGGCGCAGGTGCGCGCGCAGATCGCGCGGCACCGGGCCCGGCTCGCCTGAATTCCGCCGCGCGGGGTCGTCGCGGGCGTGGCGAATCCTCCGCGCCCCGGCGTTCAAGTACCGCAGCCGCTGCGGCGCCTCCGGTGCACAATCCGGCCAGCCGAAGAAGAGTGAGGAGACCGACCGTGACCGTGATCACCAACATCGAGGACCTGCGCGTCCTGGCCCGGCGGCGCGTGCCCCGGATGTTCTACGACTACGCCGACACCGGCTCGTGGACCGAGAGCACCTACCGAGCCAACGAGGCCGACTTCGACAAGATCCTGCTGCGCCAGCGCGTGGCGGTGAACCTGGAGAACCGCACGACCCGCGCCACGATGGTCGGCCAGCCGGTCGCCATGCCGGTGGCGATCGCTCCGGTGGGCCTCACCGGCATGCAGCACGCGGACGGCGAGATCCTGGTGGCGCGGGCGGCGAAGAAGTTCGGCATCCCGTTCACGCTGTCGACGATGAGCATCTGCTCGATCGAGGACGTCGCGCAGGCCACGGGCAGCCACCCGTTCTGGTTCCAGGTCTACGTGATGCGCGACCGCGATTTCATCGAGCGCCTGATCGACCGCGCCAAGGCGGCCGGCTGCTCGGCCCTCGTGCTGACGCTGGACCTGCAGATCATCGGCCAGCGCCACAAGGACCTGAAGAACGGCCTGTCGGCGCCGCCGAAACTGACGCTGCCCAACATCCTCAACATGATGACCAAGCCGCGCTGGTGCATGGGCATGCTGGGCACGCCGCGGCGCGAGTTCCGCAACATCGTGGGGCATGTCAAGGGCGTGGAGGACATGGGATCCTTGTCGGAGTGGACGGCCAGGCAGTTCGACCCGGCGCTGTCCTGGGCCGACGTGGAGTGGATCAAGAAGCGCTGGGGCGGCCCGCTGATCCTCAAGGGCATCCAGGACGTCGAGGACGCCCGGCTGGCGGTGGAAAGCGGCGCCGACGCGCTGATCGTGTCGAACCACGGCGGCCGCCAGCTCGACGGCGCGCCGTCGTCCATCTCCGCGCTGCCGGCCATCGTCGACGCCGTGGGCCGGCAGATCGAGGTCCACATGGACGGCGGCATCCGCTCCGGCCAGCATGTGCTCAAGGCCACGGCACTGGGCGCCAAGGGAACCTACATCGGCCGCGCGATGGTCTACGGCCTGGGAGCGATGGGCGAAGAAGGCGTCGAGACGGCGCTGAAGATCATCCACAAGGAACTGGACCTGACGATGGCGTTTTGCGGCCGCACCGACATCAACACGGTGGACCGTAGCATCCTGGTACCCGGCACGTACTGATCGCCCCCAGGCCGCCGCCTTGCGGCGTCCCCCCCGAGGGGGACAAGGAAACTTGGGGCGGCCCAGGGCGGCCCGGCGTTTCGTTGACGCCGCTCAGGGCTTGGCCGCTTCCGCCGCCGGGCTGCCCTTGTCGAAGACGATGCGCCAGCGGCCCGGCGCCTCAAGGCGCCACACGGACGTGAACCGGGCGATCAGCTTGCCCGAGGGGTCTCGCACCGGCCCGGAACTGAGCGCCAGCTGCCCGGAGGCGAGCACTTCCACCTCGGCCGGTTCCCAGGAAAAAGGCGCCTCGGCGCCTTCGTAGAAACGCGCCCACCAGCCCACCACCTGCTCCTTGCCGCGCAGCGGGGCCGGCCCCGAGAAGAAGACGGCTTCGTCGGATACGAACTCGGCGAACGCGCGCAGGTCTCGGTCGGCCATGGTCTGCGCGAAGGCGCGCTCGACCGCCATCACCTGCCGCCGCAGCTCGTCGTGGTCCGCGCCGCCGCCGGCCTGCGCCACGGCCAGCGTGCACGCCGACAAGGCCGCCCCACCCGCTGCCCACCAGGCCGATCGTGTCATGTCTGCCTCCGTTCACGATTCCACGGGACGCCGCGCACGGCAGCCGGTTGGTGCGGCGGACGGCGGCCCCGTCCCGTTCTTGGGGAAAATCGCCATTGTGACCAAGCTCCGCCGCATCGCCCACCTCGACATGGACGCCTTCTTCGCGTCGGTGGAGCTGCTGCGCTATCCCCAGTTGCGCGGCCTGCCCGTGGTGATCGGCGGCGGGCGCCGTTCGGTCGACGACGCGGTCCTGCGCGCGCACGCCGGCCTGCCCTTGAGCGAGATTCCGGCGGCGGCCTTTCCGCTGCTGCGCGACTACGCGGGGCGCGGCGTGATCACGACGGCAACCTACCCGGCCCGCCAGTTCGGCGTCGGCTCCGCCATGGGGATGATGAAGGCGGCCAGGCTGTGCCCGCAGGCGATCGTGCTGCCGGTCGATTTCGACGAGGTGCGTCGCTACTCGCGCCTGTTCAAGGGCACCATCGCCGAGATCGCCCCGGTGATCGAGGACCGCGGCGTCGACGAGGTCTACATCGACTTCACCGACGTGCCCGGCGGCCAGCGCGAAGGCGGGCGGGTGCTGGCGCGCCTGATCCAGCGCGCCATCTTCGAGCGCACCGGCCTCACCTGCTCGATCGGCGTGGCGCCCAACAAGCTGCTGGCCAAGATGGCCAGCGAGTTCGACAAGCCCAACGGCATCTCGGTCCTGCGCGAGGAAGACGTGCAGTCCAGGATCTGGCCGCTGCCGGCGCGCAAGATCAACGGCATCGGGCCCAAGACCGATGCGCGCCTGGCCGGGCTGCACCTGCACACCATCGGCGACATCGCCGCCCAGCCGCTCGAATGGCTGATCGACAACTTCGGCACCGGCACCGGCACCTGGCTGCACCATGCGGCCTGGGGCCGCGACGACCGGCCGGTGGTCACCGAGAGCGAACCGGTGTCGATGAGCCGCGAGACCACGTTCGAGCGCGACCTGCACGCGGTGCGCGACCGCGCGGAACTGGGCGGTGTCTTCACGCAGCTGTGCCGGCAGGTCGCCGCCGACCTGCAGCGCAAGGGCTACGCCGGCAAGACCATCGGCATCAAGCTGCGCTACGACGATTTCCGCACGGCCACCCGCGACGCGACGATCGAGCACGCCACGGCCGACGCGGCCACCATCCGGCGCATCGCGGGCCAGTGCCTCAAGCGCGTGGACCTGTCGCGGCGCCTGCGCCTGCTCGGCGTGCGCGTCGGCAAGCTGGTCAAGGCCGGCCCGGCCGATGCCGCCGCCGTGGCGCGCGCCGCCGAGCCGCAGCCCGCGGGCACGCCCGACCTCTTCGACGAGCACTGAACGGCCGCGGCGTTCACCTGGCAGCGTCCTACCGACCGGGCCGCCGGGCGCCTACATCAGCCCGGCTGTAGCCGGGGTAGGGTGGCGGCCAGTACCACTTCAGGGGTTCGCCATGAAACGACAACTGCGCCACCACGTGGCCGCCCTGTGCCTGCTCGCACCGGCCGCCCTCGCCTTCACCGCCCTGCCCGGCACGGCGATCGCGAGGCCGGCGACGCCCGAGGTCCACGCGCTCCAGATCGAGAGCGACAACGGCGTGAACCCCGGCTCGCAACTGCAGTTCACGCTGCAAGGAACGCCGGGCGCGCGCGCCTCGGTCCGCATTCGCGGCGTGCAGCAGCCGATCGGGTTGCGGGAGACCGCCCGCGGCGTCTACACGGGCCGCTATACGGTGCGCCGCGCCGACGACATCGATACGGGCGACAAGATCCGGGCCATCCTGCGCCACGGCAACCGCACGGTGGCCGCGGTCTACGACCTCCCGCCGGGCCTGCGCGATGTCGCCGCCGCGCCGCCGCCGCCACTGCGCATCGAACGCTTCCAGGTGACCACGCTCGAACGCGTGCAGCCAGGCGCCGACATCAGCTTCACCGTCGAGGGCGCGCCCGGCGCCGTGGCCTTCGTCGACCTGCCCGGCGTGGCCGAGCACGTGCCCTTGCGCGAAGTCAGGCCCGGCCGCTATGAAGGCAGTTACACGATCCGGCGCGCCGACCGGCTCGATCCGAACGGCCCGGTCGTGGCCACGCTGCGGGCCGGCAACCGCGCCGTGACGGCCAACCTCAACCATCCGCTGGTGGTGGCGGACCGCGGCGAGTCCGACACCCGGGCGCCGGTGGTGCGCGACCTCACGCCGCGCGAAGGCGAAGTGGTCGCCGGTGCGCCCACGGTGGTGTCGGGACGGTTCGGCGACCGCGGCGGCAGCGGCGTCGACCCGAACAGCGTGCGGATCATGCTGTCGGGACGCAACGTCACCGGCGACGCCGACATCAACCCGCGTTCCTTCTCCTATCGTGCGCCCTTGCCGGCGGGCCGCCACACGGTGGACGTGACGGCGCGCGACCGGGCCGGCAACGCCATCCGCCGCAGCTGGAGTTTCGAGGTGGCGGCGGCGCCCGCCAATGTGCCGATCCAGATCCTGAGCCACACCAACAACGCGCAGGTCGACGGCAACGTCACGCACGTGCGCGGCCGCGCGGCCCCGTACGCGTCGGTGACGGTGCGCGTGGACGCCGTGCCGCCGGTCGTCGGCCAGTTCGGCGTGGCGCAGCAGGTGTTCTCGCGCACGCTGCAGGCGGACCGCGAGGGCGACTTCGAGTTCAGCTTCTCGTCGCCGTTCCCGGTGCCGGGCACCCGCTACGACGTCCAGATGACCGCGACCAAGGCCGACGTCACGAACGAGGCGCGGCTGACGCTGTTCCAGCGGCAGGGTTGAACGCCCGCGACCTGTCCCGCAGTTGGCAGGCCGCGCGGCGGGCGCCGCGCTACAGTGGGAAAGCCGCCCGGCACCCGCCGGGCGGCTTTCCTTCATCGAGGCCGCCATGCACTGCTTCACACTGACCGAGCAGGACCAGATCGCCCACCTGGTCCTCAATCGCCCCGAGGCGCTGAACACGATGCACATGGGCTTCTGGCGCGAGCTCGACGAGGTGCTCACCCGGCTGCACGCCGAAGGCCGGGTCCGGGCGCTGGTGATCTCCTCGACCGGCAAGCACTTCAGCGCCGGCATGGCGCTTGAGACCTTCGGCGGCGACATCGCCATGGACGACGCGACGCCCGAGGGCCGCAGCGCCGTGTTCGACCTGCTCGGCCAGCTGCAGGCGACGTTCACGAAGCTGGAGACGCTGCGCGTCCCGGTGATCGCCGCGATCCAGGGCGGCTGCATCGGCGGCGCCGTGGACATGGTGACGGCGTGCTGCGTCCGCTATGCGAGCGCGGACGCCTTCTTCTGCATCCAGGAGATCAACATCGGCATGGTGGCCGATGTCGGCACCCTGCAGCGCCTGCCCAAGCTGGTGCCGCTGGGCATCGTCAAGGAGCTGGCCTACACCGGCCGGCGCCTGCCCGCCCAGCGCGCGCTGGCCTGCGGGCTGGTCAACGAGGTGTTCGACTCGCAAGAGGCCACGCTGGCCGCAGCGCTGCAATGCGCCCGCGAGATCGCGGCCAAGCCGCCGGTGGCGGTGTGGGGCTCCAAGCAGGTGATCCACTACGCGCGCGACCACGGCGTCGACGATGCGCTGCGCCAGATGGGATGGATCCAGGGCGCGATCTGGAGCAACCGGCATGTGCGCGAGGCGGTGCAGGCGATGAAGGACAAGCGCCCGGCGACCTTCCCCGACCTGCCGCCGCTGCGCCCGCTGCGCGACGCCGGCTGAGGCGCGCGCTCACTGCCGCGCGGTGCGCACGTTGGCCGGCAGCCCCGCCGGGTGGCTGGTGCGGAACGGGTTGATGTCCAGGCCGCCGCGCCGGGTGTAGCGCGCGTACACCGCGAGCTGGACCGGCCGGCAGTGCCGGAGGATGTCCATGAAGATGCGCTCCACGCACTGCTCGTGGAACTCGTTGTGGTTGCGGAAACTCACCAGGTAGCGCAACAGGCCGCCCTGGTCGATCTGCGGTCCGGCGTAGCGGATCTGCACGCTGCCCCAGTCCGGCTGGCCGGTGACCAGGCAGTTGCTCTTGAGGAGATTGCTGGTCAGCACCTCCTGCACCGGCTGCTCGCCGAAGGCCGCCGTCAGCAGCTCCGGCGCCGGCGTGTACCGGTCGCACTCGATGTCGAGCCGGTCCAGGCTCAGGCCGTCGAGCTCGTGCACCTGCTCCCGGTCGAACTGGTCGGGCATCACCAGCCGCACGCCGACCGAGGACTGCCCGCCGCCGCCGCGCCAGACCGCTTCGCTCACGTCGGCGCGAATCCGGTCCCTGACCTCGTCGGGCGACGCGAACGGCGTGTTGCTGAAGCTGTTGAGGTACAGCTTGAACGACTTGCTCTCGACGATGTTGGGCGTCTCGCTGGGCACCGTGACGTGCGCGATCGCCACGTGCGGCCGGCCGCGCGGGCTGAGCCAGCTCAGTTCGTACGCCGTCCACAGGTCGGCGCCGAAGAACGGCGGATCGCCGGCGATCCCCAGCTCGGCGCGCTTCGTTTGCCGCGCGATGGGAAACAGCAGCGCGGGGTCGTACTGGTCGACGCAGGGCGAGGGCTTGCCCAGCTGCGACTGTTCGGGGGTGTTGCTCATGGCGGCGCGCCTGACTTCAGACGAACGGCTGCTGGCGCAGCCACTTGGTCGCGATCCACTTCTCGCCCGCCAGCACGGGAGTGCCGCCGTGCAAGGTCCTGGTCGACGGATGCGGGCGTTCGTAACTGAAGAAGACCGCGTTGCCCCGCTTGGGCGCCACTTCGAGGTGCACGTCGGGGAACACCGTCCCGCCGCCCTTTTCCGGTTCGCCGAGGTACATCACCAGCGTGCCGACGCGCTGGCCGCCGCGCCTGAGGATGGTGGGCGTGCCGGGCTGTTCGGGGTCGAAATAGTCGTAGTGCGGCTTGTATTCCGCGCCCGGGCCGTACTGCAGGATCTGCAGTCCCTCGCCGTGCTCCACCGGCCAGTTCACCAGCCGGGCGATCCGCGCCTCGATGCGCCGCACCAGCTCGTTCTCGCCGCGCTGGAAAAACATGCCGTTGCTGGTCCGGTCCCGGTTCACTTCCTCGCCGCCGGTCTGCGTCTGCACCGTCAGCGAACGAGCGAGCCGGGGCCTGGCCAGCCCGATCAGCTGCTCGCACTCCTCGTCCGACAGCAGGCTGCCGAAGACCACGATGCGCGGCGTCGCCATCGCCTGCACCACGTGCACGCGCCGGTCGCCGGCATCGAGATAGAGCGGCGATTCGTCGAGATCCGGCTCCGGCACGTCCACCGCCGGCGGCAGTCCCTGCTGAGTCGCCTGGTGCTCCAGGTGCCCGCGCAAGGTGACCTCCATGGCCTCGACGGCCACGTCCTCCTGCCAGCCGGCCGCCAGCATCGCCTTGAGCACGGCATCGGCGCCGTGCCCGGCCTGCGCCTGCTCGATGATCCATTGCCGCAACTGCGGCGTCACCTTCTGGGTCGAAATCGTACTCATTGTTCTCCCTTGGGAGCCTCGCGCCTGAACACCAGCCGCTCGTTGCCGGACGCGCCGGCGTCGAACGAATAGCCTTCCAGGTCGAAGCCCCGCAGCTGCGCCGGCGTCTGGAGCCGGTTCGCGACGGCATAGCGCGCCATCAGGCCCCGGGCGCGCTTGGCCGAAAAGCTCACGATCTTCCAGGCATTGCCGCGCCGTTCCTCGAAGACGCAGTCGACGACCCGTGCCTTCAGCGCGCCCCGGTCCACCGCCTTGGAGTATTCCTGCGACGCCAGGTTCACCAGCACCGGCGTCGTCTGGCCGGCCAGTTCCCTGTTCAGCGCCTGCGCGATCCGCGGGCCCCAGAACTGGTACAGGTTGCGGGCGGTGCCGACCGGCAGCGCGGTGCCCATCTCCAGCCGGTACGGCTGCATCCGGTCCAGCGGCCGCAACAGCCCGTACAGCCCGCTCAGGATCCGGATGTGCGCCTGCGCCCAGGCCAGATCGTCGGCGGACAGCCGCCGGGCGTCCAGGCCTTCGTACACATCGCCGTCGAAGGCCAGGATGGCCTGCCGCGAGTTCCCGGCGGTGAACCGGGGCGACCACGCCTGGTAGCGGGCCACGTTCAGGCCCGCCAGGGCGTCGCTGAGGTCCATCAGGCGGGCCACCTGGGGCGGCGTGAATTCCCGCAGGACCGAGATCAGCTCCTGCGCCTGCCCCGTGAACCGGGGGCGGGTATGCGGCAACGGCGGCAGCGGCGATTCGTAATCGAGGGTCTTGGCCGGCGACAGCAGGAACAGCATGGCGTCCCGGCCTTCAGGCGCGCCAGCCGCCGCCGCCGCCCCACTGGGTCAGCGCCACGGCGCAGACCAGGACCGCGTAGGTCGCCATCTTCCCGTCCACGCCGAAATGCCACAGGCCCAGGGCCAGGACGGCGATCCCGACCATTGAATTCAGGACGAGCTGCATCCACCAGGAAACCAGGCCCCGCGGCCGGCGCAGCAGGATCCGCCCGCCGGCCGCCAGGATGGCCGCGACCGCCAGGGCCGGGGCGGCAAAGCTCAGGAAATGAAGGAAAAGGTCGACAGGACCCATGGTCGAGGGACTTGAGAAAACGCAACTACTTGAAATTCCGCCAAATTTTATAATCCGGCGCATGGCTGTCTGGGCACTCGGGATCAACCACACCACGGCACCGCTGGATTTGCGGGGCCGTTTTGCCTATGCCATCGACCAGGTCGAGCCGACGCTGAAGGCCCTGCGCAGCGCCCTGGCGCGCAAGCCCGAGGCGGCGATCCTGTCCACCTGCAACCGCACCGAGATCTATTGCGCCGGCGAGCACGGCGACATCGACCACACCCTCGACTGGCTGGCCCAGTCCGGCGGGGTGTCGCCGGCGCTGCTGCGCTCCCATTCCTACGCCCTGCGCGACGGCCAGGCCGCCCGCCATGCGTTCCGGGTCGCCAGCGGCCTGGATTCCATGGTGCTGGGCGAACCCCAGATCCTGGGCCAGATGAAGGATGCCGTGCGCGCCGCCGAACAGGCCGGCGCCCTGGGCACCACCCTCAACCAGTTGTTCCAGCGTTCCTTCGCCGTGGCGAAGGAAGTGCGCACCTCCACCGAAATCGGTGCCCACTCGATCAGCATGGCGGCCGCGGCCGTGCGGCTGGCCGGGCAGCTGTTCGAGGACCTGGGCCAGATCAAGGTGCTGTTCGTCGGCGCCGGCGAGATGGTCGAACTGGCCGCCACCCACTTCGCGGCCCGCAACCCGAAGGGGATCGCCATCGCCAACCGCACGCTCGAGCGCGGCGAGAAATTGGCGACGCGCTTCGGCGGCGAGGTGATGCGGCTGGCGGACCTGCCGTCGCGCCTGCATGAGTTCGATGCCGTGATCAGTTGCACGGCCAGCACCCTGCCGATCATCGGCCTGGGCGCCGTCGAGCGCGCGCTCAAGGTGCGCAAGCACAGGCCGATGTTCATGGTCGACCTGGCGGTGCCGCGCGACATCGAGCCCGAGGTCAAGGACCTCGAGGACATCTACCTGTACACCGTGGACGACCTGGCCGGCGTGGTCCAGACCGGCCAGGCCAACCGGCAGGCCGCGGTGGCGCAGGCCGAAGCGATCATCGACGCCGGCGTCCAGAGCTTCCTGCACTGGATGGACAAGCGCGGCACCGTGCCGCTGATCCAGCAGCTCAATGCCCAGGCCGACGAGTGGCGGGCGCTGGAACTGGCGCGCGCTCGCAAGGCGCTCGCCAGGGGCGAGAACGTCGAGGCCGTCCTGGAGGCCATGTCCAAGGGCCTCACCCAGAAGATGCTGCATGGCCCGCTGGCCGAGCTGCATGCCGGCGACGCCACCGCGCGCGAGCGCGCCAGCACGGCGATCCAGCACTTCTTCCTGCGCAAAGAGCGTTAGCGCCCTTCGACAGGCTCAGGGCGAACGGTGCCTGCCGTCCGTCCACGGTCTTCGTCCCGACCGTTCCGGAAAACCTGCTCCGGGATCGAACCGGGCTTCACACGCTCTCCAATGAAACAGTTCCTGCGCCAGCAACTCGAACGCTATCCGGTCCGGCTCGACGAGCTGAACTTCTTCCTGCAGCAGCCGGAGGTGGTGCAGGACATGGAGCGCTTCCGCGCCCTCACCCGCGAGCACGCCGAGGTGAGCGAGATCGCGCAGCTGTACCTGCAATACCGGCAGCGCGAGCGCGATCTGGCGCAGGCCCGCGAGATGCAGGACGACCCGGAGCTGGCCGCCATGGCCGCCGAGGAGATCTCCGCCATCGAAGCCGGGCTGCCGCACCTGGAGGAGCAGTTGCAGCGGCTGCTGCTGCCCAGGGATCCGGACGATGTGCGCAACACGTTCCTGGAGATCCGCGCCGGCACCGGCGGCGACGAGTCGGCGCTCTTCGCCGGCGACCTGTTGCGCATGTACACCCGCTATGCCGAGCGCCAGGGCTGGCGCGCCGAGCTGGTGAGCGAGAGCCCGGGCGAAGTGGGCGGCTACAAGGAAGTGGTGATCCGCGTCGTCGGCGTGGGCAGTTACGGCAAGCTCAAGTTCGAGTCCGGTGGCCATCGCGTGCAGCGGGTGCCGGCGACGGAAACGCAGGGCCGCATCCACACCAGCGCCTGCACCGTGGCCGCGCTGGCCGAGCCCGACGAGGCGCAGGCCGTGCAGATCAATCCGGCCGACCTGCGGATCGACACGTACCGGGCCAGCGGCGCCGGCGGCCAGCACGTGAACAAGACGGACTCGGCCGTGCGGATCACGCACATCCCGACCGGCATCGTGGCCGAATGCCAGGACGACCGATCGCAGCACCGCAACAAGGCCAAGGCGATGCAGGTGCTGGCCGCCCGTATCAAGGAGAAGGAACGCGCCGAGCGCGCCGCCAGGGAGGCGGCGACCCGCAAGGGGCTGATCGGCAGCGGCGACCGCAGCGACCGCATCCGCACCTACAACTTCCCGCAGGGCCGCGTCACCGACCACCGCATCAATCTCACGCTGTACAAGCTGCAGTTCGTCATGGAAGGCGAACTCGACGAGATGGTCGAAGGCCTGTTGCTGGCCCGCAAGGCGGAGCAGTTGCAGGAGCTGGAGAACAGCCTGGGCGGGGGCGCCGCGTGACCCTGGCGCAGGCGCTCGCCGCCGCCGCGCACCTGGGCCTGGAGCGGCTCGACGCGCAACTGCTGCTGTTGCAGGCGCTGGGCCGGCCGGCGGGCGACCGGGCCTGGCTGCTCGCGCACGACGCCGACTCCCTGGACGAACAGCGCCAACGGCGGTTCACCGACCTGTGCGCCCGCCGGGCCGCCGGCGAGCCGCTCGCCTACATCGCTGGGCGCAAGGAGTTCTTCGGCCTCGATCTCGCCGTCGACGCGCGCGTGCTGGTGCCCCGGCCCGATACCGAGACCCTGGTCGAATGGGCGCTGGAGCTGCTCGCCCCGCTGGCGACGCCGCGCGTGATCGACCTGGGGACCGGCAGCGGCGCCATCGCCCTGGCGATCAGGAGCCGGCGACCCGACGCGCAGGTGACCGCCACGGACCGCAGCGCCGCTGCACTGCAGGTCGCGGCGGCCAACGCGCAGGCGCTTGGCCTGGACCTGGCCTTGCGCTGCGCCGACTGGCTCGCGGGCGTGGACGGGCGCTTCGACCTCGTCGTCAGCAATCCGCCGTACATCGCCGCCGGCGACCCGCATCTGCCGGCGCTGGCCCATGAGCCCTCGACCGCCCTGGTCGGGGGCGCGGATGGCCTCGACGACATCAGGGTCATCGTGGCGCAGGCGCCGGCCAGGCTGGCGTCCTCGGGCTGGCTGCTCGTCGAACACGGCCACGACCAGGCAGCGGCCGTTCGCGCCCTGCTGGCGCACGCCGGTTTCACCCAGGTCGCCAGCCGCATGGACCTCGCCGGTATCGAGCGCTGCTCGGGCGGCCGGTGGCTTGAACTGGGATAATTGGATCCATCTCGGCCTGCGGCCTTCAACAGGAGTTTTTTGGTATGAGTGATGCTCAGCAACGGATCGAACAGCTGGTCAAGGGCAACGACGTCCTGCTGTTCATGAAGGGCGACGCGAATTTCCCGATGTGCGGCTTTTCCGGGCGTGCGGTGCAGATCCTGAAGGCCTGCGGCGTCGACCCGAAGAACGTCAAGACCGTCAACGTGCTGGAGGACGACGAGATCCGCCAGGGCATCAAGGACTACAGCAACTGGCCCACCATCCCGCAGCTGTACGTGAAGGGCGAGTTCATCGGCGGCTCGGACATCATGATGGAGATGTACCAGAGCGGCGAACTGCAGCAGGTCCTCGGCACGGGCGCCCAGCCCGGCTGATCGCCGGAACGCCCAGGGCGCACCAAGCGTCCTGGGCGCAGAAGAACAGGAGGCAGAATCCGGCATCATTCCTGTTGCCCGTTCTGCGTCCTCTGCGTCTCCCTTGCGTCCTCTGCGTCCGGCTGTTGGGTTACCCAGCACGCGGGGACGGCCCGGCTCCGGTGTCGGCAATTGCTGACATCAGCTCGCGCTTGCGGTCCCACTCGATTGCACCCTGGCACGGCCTATGCTCGAATCCAGCCAAAGGCAAGCCGGAAGGAGTGATCGATGGAACCACGCAGTCTCGTTCCCCGTCAGCCTGCGACGTTCACGCTGCCCGTCGCCAGCGTGCGCAGCGTGTTCCGTCCGGACGATGTCGAGCGCAAGCTCGCGAAGCTGCCGGACCGCGATCACGAGAACCTGCGCACCACGTACGAGCGCATGCTCGAACGCGGCCCCGAGCGCTTCCAGGTCAAGCCGAGCGGGCTGCCGGACATGCTCACGCTCTACGAGCAACTGCCCAACTTCGTGGGCGCCCTGGACGACGTGAGGCGCCATGTCGCGCTGTCGCAGGACAGCCGCGACGGCCTCGAGGTGACGCCGATGCTGCTGCTCGGACCGCCGGGGATCGGCAAGACGCACTTCGCGCGCAAGCTCGCCGACCTGCTCGGCACCGGGATGAACCTCGTGCCCATGAGTTCGATGACGGCCGGCTGGCTGTTGTCCGGCGCATCGTCGCAGTGGAAGGGCGCGAAGCCGGGCAAGGTGTTCGACGCGCTCGTGGAAGGCCAGTACGCCAATCCCGTGATCGTGGTCGACGAGATCGACAAGGCGGCGGCCGACGCCCAGTACGACCCGCTCGGCGCGCTGTACGGCCTGCTCGAACACGACACGGCCGGCGCCTTCATGGACGAGTTCGCCGAGGTGGCCATCGACGCCAGCCAGGTGATCTGGATCATGACCGCCAATGACGAGCGATGCATCCCCGAGCCGATCCTCAACCGCCTGAACGTGTTCGAGATCGAGCCGCCCTCGCCTGACGCCGCGCGCCGGATCGCCCGCAACATGTACGTGTCGATCCGCGCCGGGCACGGCTGGGGCGAGCGGTTCGCATCCGAGCCGGCCGCCGACCTGCTCGACCAGCTGGCCGAACTGGCCCCGCGCGACATGCGGCGCGCCCTGATGACCGGGTTCGGCAACGCCCGGCTGCACGAGCGCGCCGAAATCCTCGCGGACGACCTGCCAAAGCCGGGTGCCGCGAAGGGCAAGATCGGCTTCGTTCAGTAGAGGCGTACGCAGCTTCTGGCCTAGTTCGGGCCGCCGGGGACTTCGCCGGGCTTGCGGCCCGGCGCCGGCGAGACCTCCGGCCGCGGCAGGTCGCGGAAGTCCCACAGCCTGGCCGCCGCGAACACGGCGTTCGGATACAGCGGCTTGCCCCGGCTGCCGTTGTAGCGGCCGAGCGCCATGAACAGGTTGCCGCGCTCGCGCTCGATGTAGTGGCGCAGGATCACGCAGCCGAACCGCAGGTTGGTCTGCATGTGGAACAGCTTGCCCGCATCGCCGTCGCCGATCAGCCGCGCCCAGAACGGCATCACCTGCATGTAGCCGCGCGCGCCCGCGGAGCTCACCGCGAACTTGCGGAAGTTGCTCTCGACCTGGACCAGGCCCAGGACCAGCCCGGTGTCGAGCCCGGCCCGGCGGCTTTCGTACCAGATGGTCTGCAGGAATTCCTTGCGCTCCAGCCACTCGGTCTTGCGCTTGCTCAGGCGCGAGCTCATGGCGCCCAGCCAGCGCAGGTACTGCAGCCGCGCCTCGGTGTCGGCGAATTCGGGAATGGGCGGCGCCGCGTTCGCCACCGCCGAACCGAGCGCCGTGCGCACCGAATCGGCCAGCGGCTCCTCGACCTGCGCGCCGCCGCGGGCGAGCGGCGGCAGCGCGGCCAGGGCCAGCCCGGCCGGCAGCGCCTGGAGGCAGGCCCGCCGGCTGATCACGCCTGCAGCCTGCCCTTGACGAAGGCCAGCATCTCGCCGGCGGCCACCTTGGTCGCCGCCGCGTCGCGGCGGTGCTGGTACTCCAGCTGGCCTTCCTTGAGGCCGCGGTCGGAAATGACGACGCGGTGCGGCACGCCGATCAGCTCCCAGTCGGCGAACATCGCGCCCGGGCGCTCGCCGCGGTCGTCCAGCATGACGTCGACACCGGCGGCCAGCAGCTCGTCGTGCAGCTTCCCGGCCGCCGCGCGCACCTCGGCGCTGCGATCCATCCCGATCGGGCAGACCACGACCGTGAACGGGGCGATCGCATCGGGCCAGATGATGCCGCGCTCGTCGTGGTTCTGCTCGATGGCGGCGGCCGGCAGGCGGGTGATGCCGATCCCGTAGCAACCCATCTCCATCGGCTGCGGCTTGCCAGCCTCGTCGAGGTACACCGCGTTCATCGGCTGGCTGTACTTGGTGCCGAGGTAGAACACGTGGCCGACCTCGATGCCGCGCTCGATCGCGAGCACGCCCTTGCCATCGGGCGAGAGGTCGCCCTCGACGATGTTGCGCAGGTCGGCGACGGCTTCCGGTTCCGGCAGATCGCGGCCCCAGTTCACGCCGGTGAGGTGGAAGTCCTCCTCGTTGGCGCCGCAGATCCAGTCGGACATCACGGCGACGTCGCGGTCGGCCACGATGCGCACCGGCTTCTTCAGGTTGATCGGCCCCAGGTAGCCGGGTTTCGTGCCGAAGTGCTCGACGATCTCGGCGGTGGTGGCGAACCGGAAGCCGTTCTCCAGGCCCGGCACCTTGCCGACCTTGATCTCGTTCATGTCGTGGTCGCCGCGCAGCAGCAGCAGCCAGACCTGGGTGCCGACCACCTCGCCCTTGGCGCTGAGCTCGTCGGTGGCCAGTACCAGCGACTTGACGGTCGTGCGCAACGGCACCTTGAGCAGGTCGGCGACGTCGCCGCAGGTGCTCTTGCCGGGGGTAGGCGTCTTCGCGAGCGGCCCGGTGGCCGCGCCGCGCGCCTGCTGCGGCGCCAGGGCCTCGGCCTTTTCCATGTTCGCGGCGTAGTCGCTGTCCGGGCAGTAGACGATGGCGTCCTCGCCGGTGGCGGCGATCACCTGGAATTCCTCGCTCAGGTCGCCGCCGATCGCGCCGCTGTCCGCCGCGACGGCGCGGTAGGTCAGGCCGAAGCGGTCGAAGATGCGCCGGTACGCCTGCGCCATGACCTGGTAACTGGCCTTGGCCGAGGCCGCGTCGCGGTCGAAGCTGTAGGCGTCCTTCATGATGAACTCGCGGCTGCGCATCACGCCGAAGCGCGGCCGCCGCTCATCCCGGAATTTCGTCTGGATGTGATAGAAGTTGCGCGGCAGCTGCTTGTAGCTGCGCAGCTCCTGGCGGGCGACGTCGGTGACCACCTCCTCGCTGGTCGGCTGGATGATGTAGTCGCGCTCGTGCCGGTCCTTCACCCGCATCAGCTCGGGACCCATCTTTTCCCAGCGGCCGGTCTCCTGCCAGTACTCGGCCGGCTGGACCACCGGCATCAGCAGTTCCACCGCGCCCGCCCGGTTCATCTCCTCGCGCACGATCGCCTCGACCTTGCGGATCACGCGCAGCCCCATCGGCATGTAGGTGTAGATGCCGGCGCCGAGCTTCTTGATCATGCCGGCGCGGGTCATCAGCCTGTGGCTGACGACTTCAGCGTCCGCGGGCGCTTCCTTGAGCGTGGAAATGAGGAACTGGGAGGCTTTCATCGGGGTGTATGCGGCGAGTGCCGACCGAGTCTTTGCGGGCGCGCGCGGCGCCGTGCATAATGAACTCAGTTAAAGAATTGGGGTTTGATTATGCTCGACCGGGACGGCTTTCGGCCCAATGTCGGCATCATCCTGCTCAATCAGAAAAACCAGGTGTTCTGGGGCAAGCGCATAC
>Ga0255338_1003253_pt1 | contig 20025 bp, 20 predicted proteins | sample MeOH1_35cm_T4_19_FD_203715 | JGI IMG/M metagenome (GOLD analysis project Ga0255338, IMG submission 203715) | Sandy soil microbial communities from University of British Columbia, Vancouver, Canada - MeOH1_35cm_T4_195 | ecosystem: Engineered > Artificial ecosystem > Sand microcosm > Unclassified ...
TGCAGCGCGTGGCGCTCGCCCGCGCCATCGCCGGGCGCCCCGCCGTGCTGCTGCTCGACGAGCCGCTCGGCGCGCTCGACCTCAAGCTGCGCAAGGAGATGCAGCTCGAGCTGAAGAACCTCCAGCGCCGCCTGGGCATCGCCTTCATCTACGTCACGCACGATCAAGAAGAGGCGATGACGATGTCCGACCGCATCGCCGTCTTCAACCACGGGCGCATCGAGCAGGTCGGCACTCCCGGGGAGATCTACGAGATGCCGAAGACCTCCTTCGTCGCCGACTTCATCGGCGGCGCCAACATCTTCTCCGCCAAGGTCCTGCGCGGGGAGCCCGGCCGCGCGCACCTCCTGCTCGAGGACGAGCACGAGCTCAACGTGCCGCTCGACGCCAACGAGTCCCTGCCCGGGATCGGGGCGCGGGTGAAGGTCGCCATCCGGCCGGAGCGCGTGAAGGTCTTCTACAAGGACGAGCTGCCCTTCGGCCTGATCCGCTTCGACGCGATCCTCAAGGACACCGTGTTCCTGGGCGACGCCTGCCAGATCTACCTGCAGATGTTCAAGAAGAACCCCGAGCGCCTGACCATCGCCTGGGCGGGCGGCGACCGCTACGCCGTCCACGACGACATGGACGTGCCCGTCATCGCGGCCGTCGACCCCGAGGACGTGTACATCCTCGAACGGGACAATGGCTGAGCCGGTCTCCCGACGGTCGTTTTTGAAGGCGGCCATACTCGCGCCGCTGATGCCGGCCCTGCTGGCCGCCTGCCGCCGCGCCGACGACAAGAAGGTCGTCAACTTCTTCAACTGGTCGAACTACATCGGCAAGGACACCTTGCCGGAGTTCACCAAGCGCACCGGCGTGGCGGTCCGCTACGACCTGTTCGCCGACGAGGACGAGATGTTCACCAAGCTGCGCGCCGGCGCGCGCGGCTACGACCTGATCGTCGTCGGCGACTACCTGATACCGCGCTTCAAGTCGATGAACCTCATCGAGCCCGTGCCCGCCGGCACGCTCAAGAACCTGGGCAACCTGGGCCCGCGCTTCCGCCGCCCGGTGTACGACCCCGACGAGACCACCGTGCCCTACCTGTGGGGCACGACCGGCATCGCCTACAACAAGAAGAAGATCAAGAAGGCGCCGACCTCCTGGCACGACCTGTGGGACCCGCAGTACAAGGACCGCGTCTCCATGCTCGACAACGTCCGCGACTGCATCTCGGTGGCCATGCAATTGCTCAAGATCCCGCAGACGACGCGCGACCCCGAGGATTTCAGGAAGATCCGCGAGCTGCTGGTGAAGCAGAAGCCGCTGGTCAAGCAGTACTCGAGCGCCTCCTACCTCAACAGCCTCGTGGCGGGGGAGATCGACCTGGCCATGACCTGGTCCGGCGACCTGTTCCAGACCGCGCGCGAGAACCCCGACCTCGACTACGTGATCCCCAAGGAAGGCACCTACATGTGGGTCGACTGCCTGGCGATGATGCGCGGCGCGCGCCATCGCGCCGACACGCTGCGCCTCATCGATTACCTGCTCGAGCCCTCCGTCGCCGCCGGCATCGCCAACTCGGTGCGCTACGCCACGCCGAACCTCGCCGCCCAGAAAGAGGTCGACAAGACCTTGCTCAAGGACCCGCGCGTGTACCCGACCCCGGCCCTGATGAAGCAGCTTCAGCTCCACCACGTGCTCGACAGCGAGCAGAGCGAGCTGTGGAGCCAGACCTGGGCCGACGTAAAGGTCGCCTGATGGGCCGCGCACTCTCCTGGCTCCTCGGCGGCCGCAGGCCCCTGGCGAGCCATCTCCTGCTGGCCCCGGCCTCGCTATGGCTGATCTTCCTGCTGATCATCCCGGCCGGCGGCCTGATCCTCCTCTCCTTCGCCAAGAACGGGGCCTACGGCGCCATCGTCTGGGAGTTCGGCCTTCACAACTACGCGCGCGCCTTCGATCCCAAGTACCTGCCCGTCATCTTCCGGACCTTGGCCTTCGGGGCCGCCACCACGGCGCTGTGCCTCATCCTCGGCTACCCGCTCGCCTACTACCTCGTCTTCCGCGCCGGGCGCTGGCGCAACGCGCTCCTCATCGGCCTGATGGTGCCGTTCTGGAGCTCATGCCTGGTCGCTTATTATTCCTGGATGATCGTCCTCGGCAAGGAAGGCCTGCTCAACACGGCCATGATCCGCTTCGGCTTCCTGTCCGAGCCGATCGGCTTCCTGTACACGCCCTTCGCCATCCTGCTCGGCCTCGTCTACTTCTACCTGCCCTTCACGGTCCTGCCGCTGTACGCCTCCCTCGACAAGGTGCCCCGGTCCGTCATCGAGGCCGCCTACGACCTCGGCGCGGGGCGCTGGACGGCGTTCTGGAAGGTCACGCTCCCGCTCTCCCTGCCGGGCGTCGTCGCCGGCTGCATCCTGACCTTCATCCCCTGCCTCGGAGACTTCCTCACGGTCGAGATCCTCGGCGGCCCGCGCTACTACCTTCTCGGCAACCTCATCTCCAACCAGTTCATGATGGCCCAGGACTGGCCCTTCGGCTCCGCACTGACGAGCCTGCTCCTCGCCGGCCTCGTCGGCGGCCTGTGGCTGTACCAGCGCTGGGAGAAGGCATGAGCAAGGGACGGGGCATGGGCGTCTACGTCGCCGCGCTGTTCGGCTTCCTCTACCTGCCGCTCGGCGTGATGTTCGTCTTCTCCTTCAACGACGCGCGCCGCAACGTCGTCTGGCGCGGCTTCACGCTCAAGTGGTACAAGGCGCTGTTCCACGACGCGGAGCTGATGAGCGCCATGTTCACCTCGCTCGAGCTCGCGTTGGCCGCCGCCGCCATCGCCGCCGTGCTCGGCATGCTCGCCTCCTACGCGATGGTCAAGCACAAGCCCTTCCGCGGGCGGGGGGCCTACGACGCATTGCTCAACGTCCCGCTGATGATGCCCGAGGTGGCTTTGGGCGTGGGCATCCTGACCTTCCTCGTCAGGGCGGGCTACGAGCTCGACTTCATGGCGCTGGCCAGCTCCCACGCCCTGATCTGCCTGCCCTACACCGTCGCGGCCGTGCGCGCGCGCCTGATCTCCCTGCAGGAGTCGTCCTTGGAGGACGCCGCCATGGATCTGGGCGCCACCGAGTGGCAGGCCTTCGTGAAGGTGACCTTGCCGCTGGCCATGCCCGCCATCATCTCCGGGGCCCTGCTCTCCTTCACGGTGAGCTTCCAGGACTTCGTGACCTCCTTCTTCGTCGCGGGCATCGGCATCGTGACCATGCCGATCAAGATCTACTCGATGATGAAGTTCGGCGTGACGCCCGAGATCAACGCGCTGTCGGTGTGCCTGCTCCTGGCCACCTTCCTGCTCATCGGCCTCAACGCCGCCTTCGCCGTGCGCCCCGACGAGGCGTCGCGCCATTAGCGTGGGACGCGTCAAGGCGCCCGCCTTCGCGCTCCTCGCCGCGCTCGCCCTGTGCCTGGCCCAAGCGGCGTTCTATTTCCGGCGCCTGCCGCACCTCGCCGTGTCCCACTTCAACGCCCAGGGCCTGCCCGACGGCTACATGGACCGCAGCTTCCTCGTCGGGCTGTACGTCGCGGCGGAGCTGCTGATCGCGGGCTCGTTCCTGCTCGGCGCCCTCTTCATGGCCCGCTTGCCCGATGCGTGGATCAACCTGCCGCACAAGGAGCACTGGCTGGCGCCGGAGCGGCGCGGGGAGACCATGGATTGGTTCGCGGGGAGCCTGCTGTGGTTCGGCGCGGCGACCTTGATCTTCCTCCTCGACGTCTTCGGCCAGATGCTGAGCGTCAACCTGGGCTCCGCCGCCGGGCTCGCTCACCCCGAAGCGAGCGTCGGGGTCTACTTCGCCTTCAGCGCGCTCTGGACGGCCGCGCTCTGGCGGCGCTTCGGCGCCCGCCCCTAGGCGACGAGGCCCTCGGCCTCGAGGGTGATGGCGTCGAGCGAGAGCTTGAGCTCCGCGGCCTTGACCTTCAGATCGTCGAGCGGCCCGACGAAGATCGGCGCGCCGTATACCACGACGGAGCGCCCGAACGGCATCGGGATCTGGAACTGGTCCCAGGTCTTCTTCAGGATCAGGCGGTTCGATGAGGCGTTCGTGATCGGAAGGATGGGCACGCCGAGCTTCTGCGCGAGGTACATGACGCCTTCCTTGATCTCCTCCTTCGGGCCCTTGGGGCCGTCGGGCGTGATGCCGAGGTCGAGGCCGGAGCGAAGGGCGGTGATCATCCCGCGGACCGCGTCCGAGGCGCCGCGGCTCGTCGAGCCCCGGACCGCGGTCACGCCGCAGCAGATGCGGATCGTCTCCGCGATCATCTCGCCGTCCACGGACTTGCTGATGAGGACGGACATCCTGTCGCCGCGGTGGGAGACCGTGAAGAAGACCTGTCGCTGGTGCCAGAAGGCGTAAATGAAGCGCTGGTCCTTGTCCCGGAGGCGTTCACGGAGTTCGCCGTGGACGATGGTCAGTCTCGTCGTTACCTTGATGAAAGAGGAGAACAGGTACCCGAGGTAGGGGACGAGGAAGCGGAGGATGGGCACCACTCAGTGTAACAGTTCCGCCGAGCGAGCCCCGAGGATAATTCGCGCATCTCGCCGCTATTTTCCGACGAGAGATCGCCGTCGCGAGCTTACAACGCCGGCGGCTTTCCGGCCGCGATACGTTATCCGCAGGCGGCGCCGAAACTGTTGTTGACAACAGTTTTTGTCAGTGGCCCAGTGGAAAGCGGGGATGACTTCACCGAAGCTGCAGCGGGGCCAGCGGGAGGAGACTTCTACTTCGAGGGAACGGGCGCCGGCTTGGCGGAGTCCGCGGGGGCACCGGACGCCTCGGCCGCGGGCTTGGCGGCGCCGGCGCAGCACGAGTCGGTCTTCATGACGGGGCACATCCCGCCGCCGCAGTTCAGGCGGTGGAGGCCGTAGCCGGCGGCGATGAGAAGGGCGACGGCGCCGAGGCGCCCGAGGATGTTCCCGTCGGCGTTGAGCTTGGTCATGCGTTCATTGTAGCGTACGGGGACCGTCGGTTCAAGGACGCCACGTCCTTGCGGATCCGGGCCTTGAGCGCCGCGAGCGAGGGGAAGCGCCGCTCGGAGCGGATCTTGGAGAGGAAGCGCAAAGTCAGGGTACGGCCGTACAGGTCCCCGCGGAAGCCGGGGATGTGGACCTCGACGACGAGACGGACGCCGCCGAGGGTGGGGCGCACGCCCACGTTGCAGGCGCCGAGGCGCTCGCCGAGGGTGGTGCCCTTCGCCAGGACCTTCCAGACGCCCTTCGGCGGCCGCGCCGTGGAGGGGACCTTGACGTTGGCGGTCGGGAAGCCGAGCTTGCGGCCGATACGCTCCCCGCGGACCACGCGGCCGCGCACGGTGATCATGGCTTTTCTTTGAGGGCCTTCTCAAGGACCGGCAAGGAGGCCAGCAGGCGCTGGGCGAGCTCGACGGGGGGCAAGGCGCGGATCTTGTCGAGCGGCAGGGCGTCGGCGAGCAGGAACGGCCCCACGGACTCGCGGCGCAAGGTGGAGACGGTCCCGCCGCAGCCGAGCTTGGCGCCGAGGACCTCGGCGAGGGTCCTGACATAGGTTCCGCTCTCGCAGCTCAGGCGGTGGGTGAGCTCGGGGGCGTCCCATGACAGGGCCTCCCAGGAGTGCACCACGGACTGGCGGGCCTTCACCGGGACCTCCAGGCCTTTGCGGGCGTACTCGTACAGGGGACGGCCCTGATGCTTCACCGCGGAGTAGGCCGGGGCGGGGGCGTCCACGGTGCCGACGAGGGCCGAGCACTCGGCCTTCAAGCGGGCCAGGTCGAGAGCGGGGACCGGCTTCTCCTCGAGGGTCTTGCCGGTGATGTCTCCGGTGTCGGTCCTGACCCCGAGGCGGATGGTGCCCGAGTAGGTCTTGTCCATGCCCTGCAGGCGCGCCTGGAGCTTGGTGCAGGGGCCGATGAGCGCCACCAGGAGCCCCGTGGCGAGGGGGTCGAGGGTGCCGGTGTGGCCGACCTTGGTGTTGCGGGGGAAGAGCTTGCGCAGGACGGCCACGCAGTCGTGCGAGGTCCAGCCCGCGGGCTTGTCGATGAGGAGCATCCCCGCGACGGGGAGGCCCGGGCCCGTCACTGGCCCTTTTCGCGCTCGAGCTTGTTGAGCAGCTCGTCGATGCGCGACGCCTTCTTCGGCGTGTTGTCGTAGGTGAAGATCAGGTTCGGGATGGTCTTGACCGAGACCTTCTTCTTGATGAGCTCACGCAGGTACGGGGCGGCGCGCTCGAGGGCCGCCGCGGCGCGTTCGCGCTCGGCGTCGGTGCCCAGGATCGAGTAGAAGACCTTGAGCGTCTTGCGGTCGTGGGACAGGTCCACGTCGGTGACGGTGATGAAGCCGACGAGCCCCGGGTCCTTGACCTCGCGCAGGTGCGTGGAGACGAGCTCTTTATAAAGCTCGCGAAGGCGGTCGTTGCGTTCGAACATGGCCGCCTATTAGCGCGGCGACTGGGACAGTCGCCGCGTGCGCGATTCCTTGACGAAGAACTCGAGCAGGTCGCCGACGGCGAAGTCGTTGAAGCCCTCGGTGCCGATGCCGCACTCCTGGCCCTTCTCGATCTCCTTGACGTCGTCCTTGAAGTGACGCAGGGTCGTGATCTTGCCGGTGTGCAGCGTCTTGCCGTCGCGGAGCACGCGGATGTGGCCGCCGCGGCTGGCCTTGCCGTCGCGGATGGCGGAGCCGGCGATGACGCCGGTCTTGACCTTGAACAGCGCCTTGACCTCGCCCTTGCCGACGACGACGTCGACGATCTCGGGGGCGAGCAGGCCTTCGAGGGCCGCCTTCACGTCCTCGATGAGGTCGTAGATGACCTGATACTTGCGGACCTCGACGCCCTCGCGCTCGGCGAGCTCGGCCGCGCGCGGCTCGACCTCGGCGTTGAAGAGCAAGGTGACGGCGTCGGAGGCGGACGCGAGCAGGATGTCGGACTCGTTGGCGTTGCCGATGGCGCCGTGGATGATGCGCACGCGGCACTCCGTCGTGGACAAGCCCTCGAGAGAGTCGCGCAGCGCCTGGAGCGAGCCCTGAACGTCGGCCTTGAGCAGGATGTTGAGGTCCTTGGCCTTCGACGCGCCGGAGCTCATCGCGGAGCGCAGGCCCACGAGCGTCATGTGCTTCTGGTGGGCCATCGTCTGCTCGCGGTGGATCAGGCGCCGCTTCTCGGCGATGTCGCGGGCGGCCTTCTCGTTGTCGACGACGGTGAAGGCGTCTCCGGCCTGGGGCGTGCCCATGATGCCGAGGATCTCGACGGGGGTCGCGGGGCCGGCGGCCTCGATGCGCTTGCCGTTGTCGTCGACGAGGGCCTTGATCTTGCCGTGCGCCAGGCCCGCGACGAACGCGTCGCCGAGCTTGAGCGTGCCGGCCTGGACGAGCACGGTCGCGACGGCGCCGCGCTTGGGATCCATCTTGGCCTCGAGGACGGCGCCGTAGGCGGGGCGGTCCGGGTTGGCCTTGAGCTCGAGGATCTCGGCCTGCAGGGCCAGGGACTCGAGGAGCTTGTCGAGGTTGAGGCGCTTCTTCGCGGAGACGTCGACGAAGATGTTCTTGCCGCCCCACTCCTCGGGCTGGAGGCCGATGCCGGAGAGGTCCTGGCGGATCTTCTGCGGGTTCGCGCCGGGAAGGTCGATCTTGTTGACGGCGATGACGATGGGCACGCCGGCGGCCTTGGCGTGGTCGACGGCCTCGATGGTCTGAGGCATGATGCCGTCGGTGGCGGAGACGACGAGGACGACGATGTCGGTGACCTTGGCGCCGCGCGCGCGCATGGCGGTGAAGGCCTCGTGGCCGGGCGTGTCGAGGAAGACGATGTCGCCCTTGTCGATGTGGACCTTATACGCGCCGATGTGCTGGGTGATGCCTCCGGACTCGCCCTCGGCGACCTTCGCCGAGCGGATGGCGTCGAGCAGGGAGGTCTTGCCGTGGTCGACGTGGCCCATGATGGTGATCACGGGGGGACGGGGCCTGAGCTTGGCGGGGTCTTCCTTCTCGGCCTTGACGACCGCGAGCTCCTCTTCCTTGTACATCGCGACGACCTCGAGCTCGAAGCCGAAGTCGGAGGCGACGACCTGCGCGGCCTCGGTGTCGAGGCGCTGGTTGATCGTGGCGAAGATGCCGAGGCCCATCAGCTTCTTGATGACGTCGTTCGTCTTGATCTCCATCTTCTCGGAGAGCTCGCGGACGGTGATCATCGACGACACTTTGATCTTCTTGAGCGCGGGCTTCTGGCCGGGCTCGAGGGGCTTCGCGGCGGGCGCGGCCGGGCGGCTCTGTTGCTGGGGGCGGTTGCCGCCTCCCTGGCCCGGGCGGTGCTGGCCGGGGCGCTGGCCGGGCATCGGCGGACGCGGCGCGCCGGGGCGCGGCGCGAACTGCGGGCGCGTGGTGATGGCACCGGGGCGGAGGATGACGGGCTTCTGCGGCCCTGACGTCCCGGGCTTCGGCGGCATCGGCGGCAGCGCGCCGGTCGTCGGCGGCTTCTGCGCGGGCGGGACCGGAGCCCCGGGGACGGCGGGCTTCGGCGCGACGGGGGCCGCGGGCGCGCCGGCGACGGGCGCGGCGGGCTTCGGCGGCAGCGCGCCGGGGACGGCGGGCTTGATGGTGACGGGCACGCCGGGGACGGGAGGCTTCGGCGCGACGGGCGCGCCGGGGACGACGGGCTTCGCGGGAGACGGCGCGGGAGCGGGGGCCGGCGCGGCGGCGACGGCGGGAGGCGCGGGAGGGACGACGGGCTTAGGAGCGGGCGGCTTCGGCAGCGCGGCGCCGGCGGCGAGGCGCGTCACCGTCGGTCCGGCGGTGGACACGTTGCGCTTCTTGAACATAGCGAACGCGGAGACCAGGTTGGCGGAGGGAGGCGCGATCGAGCCCTCCTCCTGCGTCGTGCGGACTTCGGCGGCCGTTCCCTTGGCGGCGGCTTTCTTAGGGGCGGCCTTCGCCTTGGCGGCCGCGGGCTTCGCGGCGGCGGGCTTTTTCGCCGGAGTCTTTTTGGTGGTCTTTTTTTCCATTACCGGACGATTATAGCAAATTGGCGGGGGCCTAGGCGGGGCCTAGGTCTACGCCTTCTCGAGCGTCGCCTTCGCGTTCGCGACGATCTTGGCGGCCGTCTTCTCGCCGACGCCCGCGGCCTTCAGGTCCTCGGCCGTCGCCGCCGCGAGCTTCGCCGCGTCGGTGATGCCGGCCTTGACCAGGAGCTCGAGCGTCTTCGGGCCCACGCCCTCGAGCGTGGACAAGGACGCGTCGGCGCCGGAGACGGCGGCCTTCGCGGCCGGCTTCGCCGGCTCGGCCTTGACCTCGAGGGTCCAGCCCGTGAGCTTCTGCGCCAGGCGCACGTTCTGCCCGTCCTTGCCGATGGCGAGCGCGAGCTGCTCCTCGGCGACGAGGACCTCGGCGATGCGGTTCTCGGGGTCCATGACCTGCACCGACGAGACCTTGGCCGGGGCCAGGGCCGCGGCGAGGGATTCCTCGACGCCCTCGGCGTAGGCGATGAGGTCGATGCGCTCGCCGGCGACCTCGTTCATGATCGAGCGGATGCGCGAGCCGCGCAGGCCGACGCACGAGCCGATGGCGTCCACGCGCGGGTCGTTGGACTTCACGATCACCTTGGCGCGGAAGCCGGGGTCGCGCACGATGCGCACGATCTCGACGGTCTTGTCCGCGATCTCGGGGACCTCCATCTCCATCAGCCTCTGCAGGAAAAGGTCGGCGGCGCGGGAGAGCACGACCGCGGGGCCGCGCTGGGACTTGTCCACGCGCAGGATGACGGCGCGCACGTTGCCTCCGATGTTGTAGCGCTCTCGGCGGATCTGCTCGCGGGGGGGCAGCACGCCCTCGGTCTTGCCGAGGTCGACGATGATGCTGCGCTCGACGAAGCGGTGCACGGAGCCGGAGACGACCTCTCCTTCCTTCGGCTTGAACTCCTCGTACAGCTTGTCGCGCTCGACCTCTCGCACGCGCTGGGTCAGCACCTGCTTGGCGGTCTGCGCGGCGATGCGGGCGAAGTCCGCGGCGGGCGCGGGGTAGATCAGCTCGTCGCCGACCTTGGCGCCCTTCTTGATCTTCTGCGCGTCGGCCTCGGTGAGCTCGAGCTCGGGGTCGACGACCTCGTCGACGACCTTCTTCGCGACGACGGCGGAGAAGACGCCGGTATCACGGTCGATAGACGCTCGTATATCGGCGTTCTTGCCGACATGCTTGCGCAGGGAGGACACGACGGCGCCCTCGATCATGGACAGGATCTCGTCCACCGGGATGTTCTTCTCGCGCGCGATCTGCTCCAACGCCGTCATCAGTTCGGATTTGCTCATAAGATCAATCCTCCGAGAAATCGACCGCGGCGGAGTCGTCGAGCCGGAGCTCGTCGATGTTCTCGCGCGCGAACGCCTTCAGTTCCTTCTCCACCTGGACGGAGACCTTGCCCTCGTTCAGGCCCTGCAGGACCCCGGCGAAGCGGCGCTGGCCGTTCTCCGGGAGCTTCAGCCGCAGCTTCACGGGCTTGCCCGAGAAGCGCTCGAAATCCTTGTCCTTCTTGATCACGCGGTCGAGGCCCGGGGACGACACCTCGAGCACGTAGGACTTCGTGATCTTGTCGCCTTCGTCGAGGGTCGCGCCGACGCGGTCCGAGAAATAGGCGCAGTCGTCCAGCGTGATCCCGTTCGGCTTGTCCAGGAACAGGCGCAGGACCCACTGGGGGCCTTCCTTGCGCCACTGGAGGTCCACCAATTCGCCGCCTTCCTGCTCGATGAGGGGGGTCAGAAGCGCTTCGATCTCTTTGGCGTCCATGGTCTTAATCCAATAAAACTCAATAAAAAAAGTGGCTCAACACGGCAGCCACTCCTTAAGAAAGCGCGCCCCCCAAGACGTTGGGAGGCGAACGAGGACATGGTAGCACGAACCGGCGGCGGCTGTCAAGCACTTGCGCCCGATAATTACACGGGTTATACTGCGTCCATGAACCTCCTCGACCGCTTCAAGAACGGCTTCGTCCTGCTCGGCAATTCGTTCTCGGTGATGCGGGCCAACCCCCGCCTGCTCCTCTTCCCGGTCGCGACGGCCGCGCTGACCTGCGTCATCGGCTTCCTGTTCCTCACCCCGATCGTGTTCCAGCCCTCCCAGCACGGCTACAGGACGGCGGCGCACTGGGCCGAGGTCGGCTCCCGCCTCGTCGTCACCAGCGAGCCCGACGCGGTCGACCTGATGAAAGGCCGCAAGCAGCATTACGCCCTGTCGAAGCAGGCCCTCGCCTATTTCGCTCTCGCCTACTTCCTGTCCATGTTCCTCGCCACCTTCTTCAACGTGGCCTTCGTCCACGAGATCTTCGACGCGCTCGACGGCAATCCCGTCTCGGTGACCGAAGGGATCGCTTTCGCTCTCACCAAGATAAAACCCATCTTGATGTGGACCTTGTTCGCGGGAGTGATCGGCCTGCTGATCAAGGCCCTCGAGGAGCGCTTCGGCTTCTTCGGGCGCTGGGTCGTGCGCCTCATCGGCACCGCCTGGAGCGTGGCGTCCGTGTTCGTCATCCCCGTCCTCGTGCTCGATGAGCGCGCGGAGAATCCCATCGAGGCGGTCAAGCTCTCCGCCGGCGTGATCCGCAAGGCGTGGGGGGAGGCCCTGGCCGGCTACGCGGGCCTGCAGATCGGCGGCGTCATCGTCGTGACGAGCCTGTTCGTCGTCGGCGGCCTGTCCGGCTGGGCGGGCTGGGCGTCCCAGTCCTTCGCGCCCTTCGTGTTCGGGATGCTGGCCTGGCTCCTCTTCGCGTTCGCCTTCACCTACGCTCTCGGCGTCGCGGGGCAGATATACCTGTGCGTGCTCTACCGCTTCGCGACCTCGGGCACGGTGCCTCCGGGCTACACGCCGGAGATGCTCGGCTCCGCCTGGACGCCGAAGAAGGCGTGAAGCGCCTCTCCGCGGCCCTGCTCCTCGCGCTCGCCGCGCCGCCCGCCCGCGCGGCGCTGCTCGACGTCCTCTTCCCGAAGCCAAAGGCCGAGGCCGTCGACCCGGCCGCCTACCGCGGGCTGACCCATCTCGTCGTCGTTGCCGGAAGCACGCAGCACTCCGCCGCCCAGGAGATGGTCCTCGGCAACATCGAGCAGCGTCTGCGCGAGAGCGGGTGCTGGCAGGTGATGGGACACGCCGAGGCGCGGGAGAAACTGCCTCACGCTCTCCTGTCGCCGCCGTCCCCGCGCAAATGGGCCAACGGAGGCGAGGTGACCTCCGGACTGCTCTCCCGCATGCCGCGCCGGGACGCCCGGGTCGGAGTGCTCGTCTTCTGGGTGAAGGACTGGCGCGGTGAGAAGTACTCGCGAGGGACCGGCGCCGAGGCGCTCGGGAATTTCCTATCGGACCGGTTGAAGACACCCGGCACGCCGAACGCGACGAGGGAACTGTACGAGCGGGACGCCGTCGCCCAGGTCTTCGACAGCGCCAGCGGCGCGCAGATCTGGCGCGGGCACATGTTCCTGGGCTCCGGAACGGCCGTCGACGCGGACGGCCGCCTCCCTTACGCCGACCAGGAGACGCGCGACCAGAACGCCTCCGCCGAGTACGAGTCGTTCATCTCCTTCTTCTCGGGGAACCTGAAGCATCCCCCGAACATGGAGAACGGCTGCACCGTGCGGCCCGCCCCGCGGCCCGCCGCCGCAGCCGCGGCCGCCGCCCTCCCGCCGCCGGATCCCGACGCGGGGGCCTTCGCCGCCCTCGCCGGCGCCGACCCCGCGGCCCGCGCCCGGGCGGCGCTGAGCCTCGGCCGAGAGGACAACGAGCAGGCGGTCGAGCCGCTGATCAGGGCCCTCGAAGATCCCGACCCGAAAGCGCGCGGCAGCGTCATCGAGGCCCTCGGCCTGATCGGCAGCCCCAAGGCCGTCGACGCCCTTCTCCCCGCGCTCTCCGACGAGAGCAAGCTCGCCCGGGCTCTCGCGGCGCGCGCGCTCGGGAGGATCGGCAGCGACCGCGCCAAGCCGGCCCTGCTCCGGCTCGCCGCGAGCGAGAAGGAGGAGATCGTGCGCAAGGAGGCCGCGGCCGCCGTGAAGTCGATCGACGATCCGCTCAACATGAAGATGGACGTCGGCGCTCTGCCGGACTGAGCGGGGGGGTGCCCAGTCAACGCTCGCCGGGCGCCCGGAGATCGACCGAGCGCCGGAACTCGGCGCCTTCAGGAGAATGGAGCGCGAGCTCCATCCCCACGAAGAGCAGCGCGGCGAAGGAGAGGGCGGCCACCAGCAGGTTCCGGCGCTTCTCCGACGGCGTGACGACGACGCAGCCGTTCTTCGCCTCCAGGTCGCGGCGCGCGCGGTGCTCGCGCGCGGCCAAGGTCAGGCTGGCCGCGGCGGCGGCCGCGGCGGCGACGAGAAAGGGCACGCGCAGCGGCGAATGGTCGAGCCAGAGGGCGAAGGCCAGCAGCGCGGAGCCGGAGCCGGCGCCCCATGAGAGGGCCAGGGACCCCAGGAAGACCTTGCCGAGGCAGCCCCCGCCGGCCAGCGCCAGCAGGAAGCCGCCCCAGGTCAGCGCGGGCCCCGTCGGAAGCGGAGCAGGCGCGGCGGATGCGCCCGCCGTCCCGTCCGACTTGAGGCGGTAAGCCGGGCTGGGCTCGCGGAATCCCTTGAGCACGAGGTTCTCCCGGGCGACGCCCGGATAGCTCCCGGCGACGCGCGCGTACACGTTCTCCGCGACGAGGATCTCGCCGGCGCGCGCCTGCGCCTGCAGCCTGGCGGCCTGATTGACGACGTCGCCGATCGCCGTGTAGTCCTTGACGTCGTCGGAGCCGAGGCGGCCGACGCGCGCGAAGCCGGTGGCGATGCCGATCGAGGCGCGCAGGTCGAGGCCGAGCTCCTTCGACAGCGCGGGGAGCCGTCGCTGGAGCTCGAGCGCCGCCGCGACCGCGGCGGCGGCGTGATCCTCGCGCTTGACCGGGACGTTGAAGAAGGCCATGACGCTGTCGCCGATGAACTTGTCGATGAAGGCGCCGTGGGCGGTCAGCACTCCCGCGGCCGCGCGCAGATACTTGTCCACGACGCCGTAGGTCGACTCCGCGCCCAGCTTCGCGGTGAGCTCGGTGAAGGAGGACAGGTCGGCGAAGACCATCGTCAGCTCGACGAGGCGCCCTTCCTCGATGTGGACGTTGCAGCGCGTGCAGCAGTTGGGGTTGCGCGAGCTGCGCTTGACGCCCGCCAGAGCGAGCGCCGACGCCAGCGCCCCGGAGAGCGGCAGGCCGCAGACGAGGCAGGAGCGGGAGAGCCTTTCGCTCGTCAACGCGCGCTAGGCGACGGCGACCGCGCCTTTGAGCAGGTCGGCGAGCCTGTCGGCGGCCTCGTCGAGGCCCCAGTTGACCGCGGCCGCGTCGCCGCGCTTCTTGTACTCGACGTGCCCGGCGTCGAGCATGCGCTTGGAGATCACGAAGCGGTGCGGGATGCCGATCAGGTCGATGTCCTTGAACTTGACGCCCGGCTTGCCGTCGCGGTCGTCCTCGAGGACGTCGAGGCCCTTCGCCTCGAGCTCCTTGACGAGCTTGTCCACGGCGGGGCGCACGCGCGCGTCGTCGTTCTCGTCGATGACGACGACGGCGCACTGGAAGGGGGCGATCTCTGAGGGCCAGACGATGCCGTCCTTGTCGTGGCCTTGTTCTATGGCGGCCGCGACCACGCGGCTGACGCCGATGCCGTAGCAGCCCATGACCATGACCTGGGGCTTCTGCGCCTTATCCAGGTACTCGGCCTTCATCGACTTGGAGTACTTGGTCCCGAGCTTGAAGGTGTGGCCGACCTCGATGCCCTTGAAGAACTCGGTCTTGCCGCCGCAGCTCGGGCAGGGGTCGTCGGGCGTCGCGGTGCGAAGGTCGAAGAAGCCCTTGATCTCCGGGAGCTCGCGGGCGATGTTGAAGTTGTCGGTGTGGAGGCCGTCCTTGTTGGCCCCGCTCACGCCGTTGAGCACGGCCCTCGTCGAGAAATCGGCGTAGATGGCCACGCCGGGGTGGCCCTGCGGGCCGCCGAAGCCGACCTTGCAGCCCATGGTCTGCTCGTACTGCGCCGGCGTGGCGCGGTACAGGTTCGGCGCGCCGACGGCGGCGGCGAGCTTGGCCTCGTGCAGCTCGTGGTCGCCGCGCATGAGCGCGATCACGGGGGTCTTGCCGTCGATCATGTACAGCTGGGTTTTGAGGAACTCGGTCGGCGAGCGCTTGACCAGAGCGGCCACGTCCGCGACGGTCGTCTTGCCTTGGGTGTCGAACTCGGTCAGGGGCTTGAACGCGGAGGCGTCCGGCGCCTTGAACGCGTCCTTGATCTCGCTGCGCTCGATGTTCGCGCCATAATCGCACTTCGTGCACGACACGATCGTTTCTTCACCCGTCTCGGCGAGGACCATGAATTCGTGGGAGAAGGAGCCGCCGATGGCGCCGGCCTGGGCGAGCACCGGCTTGAACTTCAGGCCGCAGCGCACGAACACGCGCTTGTACGCCTCGTAGATGGTCTTGTAGTACGCGTTCGCGTCGGTCTCGTCGGAGTGGAAGGAGTAGGCGTCCTTCATGATGAACTCGCGGGCGCGCATCACGCCGAAGCGGGGGCGGATCTCGTCGCGGAACTTGCGGCCTATCTGGTAGAGCATCGTCGGCAGCTGCCGCCAGGAGCGGACCTCGCGGCGCACCAGGTCGGTGACGACCTCCTCGGCCGTCGGGGCGAAGCAGAACTCCGCGTCCTTGCGGTCCTTGATGCGCAGGAGCTCCTTGCCGTACACCGGCCAGCGGCCCGTCTCTTCCCACAGGGCCTTCGGCTGGATGACGGGGAGGTCGACCTCCATGCCGCCGATCCCGTCCATCTCCGCGCGCACGATGCGCTCCACCTTGCGCAGCACGCGCAGGCCGAGGGGAAGCCAGTCGTAGATGCCCGAGGCGACTTTGCGGATCATGCCCGCGCGCTGCATCAGCTGCGCCGACACGTTGTCCGCGTCGGACGGGGCCTCACGGAGGGTGGGAAGAAGGTATTTCGATAGTTTCATAGATTGTTTGGTGTCAGGTTCGCAAATTCGTTGAATTCTCTAAAAGTAATCGACGAATTTGCGAGCCTGACACCGGTGTCCGGTGTCCTATTTCTTCAGTTCGACGGCTTTTTCGGCCTTGTTGGCGCGTTCGGTGCGGATGCGGAGGACGTCGTTGTAGGTGGCGAACACGAGCAAAGACATCAGGAAGGCGATGCCGAGGGTGTTGGCCTTCTCCATCACGGCGACGGAGGCGCGCTTGCCGCGGATGCCCTCCCACCAGTAGAACATGGCGTGGCCGCCGTCGAGGAGCGGGAGGGGGAGGAGGTTGAAGAAGCCGATGGCGACCGAGATGAAGCCGATGAGGAACACGAACTCCTCCCAGCCGGCGCGGGAGGCGCGGGAGACCATCTGGAATATGCCGACGGGCCCGGCGAGGTCGGGGCGCTCGCGCTTCCAGAGCTTGCCGGCGATGACGGTCACCGTCTGCTTGCTCTGCGTCCAGCACAGCCTCAGCGCCTCGCCCGCGGCCGTGACGGGGCCGACGGACTTGTACTCGGCCTTGGGCATGATGCCGATCACGCCGCGCGTGCCGGACTCGTCCTTCTTGGGCACGACCTTGATCTCGAGCGGCTTGCCGTCGCGCACGACGGACAACGTGATCTCCTTCTCGGCCGAGAGGTGGATGGAGCTGGCGAGGTCCTCCCAGCCGGTCAGGGCGCGGCCGCCGAAGGCCGTGACCTTGTCGCCGATCTGGATGCCGGCCTTGTCGGCGGGGAAGCCCACCATCATGTTGCCGATGACGGGCTCCTTGGAGGCCTCGGGCATGCCCTTGCCCCAGATCAGGCCGGTGTACAGCGCGAAGGCGAGGACGTAGTTCATCGCCGGGCCGGCGTAGACGATGACCAGGCGTCGGGCCCAGTTCTGGCCGAAGTACTCGTCGGCCTTCGGCGTCTCCGCGCCCTCGACGGTGGGGTCCTCGCCGGCCGGCTTGACGAAGCCGCCGAACGGGATCGCGCACAGGGAGAAGCGGGTGCCGATGCTGTCCGTGAAGCCGAGCAGCTCGGGGCCGAAGCCGAAGGCGAACTTCTCGACGCGCACGCCGAGGCGGCGGCAGGCGAAGAAGTGGCCGGACTCGTGCAGGACGATGACGAGGCCGAGCGCGAAGGCGTTCGCTCCGACGGTGTAGAGTATCGACAGGAGTGAGTTCATTTGCAGTTTTCCTCGGCCTTGGCTCGCGCCCAGGCATCGACTTCGACGATCTCTTGGAAGCCCGGAAGGCCGCCGTCCGGCGAGTACGCGGCCATCGTCTTCTCGATCACACGGGGTATATCCGTGAACTTGATGCGGCCGGAGATGAAGGCGTCCACGGCGATCTCGTCGGCGGCGTTGAGCACGGCCGGCATGCCGCCGCCCTTCTGGGCCGCCTCGCGCGCGAGGGCCAGGCAGGGGAAGCGGGAGAAATCGGGGGCGCGGAACTCGAGGGTGCCCGCCTTGACCAGGTCGAGGGGCTCGATGACACGCTCTCCTCGCTGGGGATAGGTCATTCCGTATTGGATCGGGAGCTTCATGTCAGGGACGCCCATCTGCGCCAGAACCGATCCGTCTGAGAACTCGACTCCTGAGTGGAAGATGGACTGAGGATGAATGACGATCTCCACTTGATCGCGCCTCAGTCCGAACAGGTTCATGATCTCGATCATCTCGAAGCCCTTGTTCATCAAGGTCGCGCAGTCGACGGTGATCTTCTTGCCCATCTTCCAGGTCGGGTGCTTGAGCGCCATGGCGGGCGTGACCTCGGACAGGTCGCCCGTGTACTTGGCGAAGGCCCCGCCGGACGCGGTGAGGATGACCCGCTTGATCGTCTTGAGCGGGGCGGCCGCGCGCGGGTCGGGATTGAGGCCCTGCACGCACTGGAAGATGGCCGAGGGCTCGGAATCCACGGGCACGATCTTGGCGTTCCAGCGCTCGGCCTCGCGCATGAACTGGGCGCCCGCCATCACCATCGGCTCCTTGTTGGCCAGCGCGATGATCTTGCCCGCGCGGATGGCGGCGAGCAGGGGGGCGAAGCCGACGCCGCCGACGACGGACGTCAGGACTACATCGACGTCGGGGTGGGAGGCGAGGTCGCACAGGCCCTCGACGCCCGGAGCGAGGTGCTTGGCCCGCCCGTTGAGCCGGGCCTTGAGGTCGGCGCCCGCCTTCGGGTCGAACATCGACACGGCGGCGGCGTTGAACTCCTTCGCCTGCTCCGCGACCAGGGCGGAGTTGGAGTGCGCGGACAGGCCGAAGACGGAGAGCATGTCGGGCATCTCGCGGATCACGTTGAGCGCGTTGACGCCGATGGAGCCGGTGGAGCCGAGGATCGCGATGCGTTTCATCTCAAAGTCAGCGCGTAATAGACCGCGGGGGCGCAGAGGATGTAGGAGTCGAAGCGGTCGAACACGCCGCCGTGGCCCGGAAGGAGGGAGCCGGAGTCCTTCACGCCCGCCTCGCGCTTGACCATGGACTCGGCGAGGTCGGAGAGCTGGCCCATCGTGCCGATGAGCACGCCGATGACGACGGCCATGAGGGGGGACAGGGACTCGTGGAGCATGAACTTCTGGAAGGCGAGGCTGACGGCGATGGCGGCGATGAAGCCCGCGGCCGCGCCCTCCCAGGTCTTCTTCGGGGACAAGGTCGGCGCCAGCGAGTGGCGGCCGAAGCCGCGACCGGCGGCGTAGGCGGCCGTGTCCATGGCCCAGACGGCGGCGAAGGTCAGGAAGGCGAAGCCCTCTCCGTGAGGGCGCAGGCCGCGGATCAGGGCGAGGTGGGCGGGCATCCAGCCCGCGAACAGGGCGCCGAAGAGGGTGAGCGCGACGCGGTCGAGGGAGTGGGTCTTGGCGCCCATCTCGAGCAGGACGACGAGCGCGGCCCCCGCCGCGAGCACGACGGAGAGGGGGCCGCCGAGGGCCGCGCAGGCCGCCAGGGCGGCGCCGAGGAGCACCGTCAGGACGAACTGCACAGGGCGCCCGCCCAGGCGCAGCATCAGCGCGTACTCGTAGCAGCACAGGGCCGAGACGGCGACGACGAACAGCCCGTAGGCCGCGCCGCCGGCGTGGACCAGGTACAGCATCAGGGGGATCCCGACGAGGGCCGTCAGGACGCGCGGAAGAAGCATTCTATGATTCTACAAAATACGGAAGGGGGCTACGGCTTGGCCGATAGCCCGCCGAAGCGGCGGTCGCGCTTCTGGAAGTCCTCGAGCGCGGCGACGAGGTGCTCCTTGCGGAAGTCGGGCCAGAGCGTGGGCGTCACGTAGATCTCGGCGTAGGCGGCCTGCCAGAGCAGGAAGTTGGAGATGCGCATCTCGCCGGACGTGCGGATCATCAGGTCGAGTTCGGGGAGGTCGGCGGTGTAGAGGTTCTCCGCGATGTCGGCCTCGTCTAGGGTCTTGGCGCCGGCGGCGATGGCGCGGTTCGCGGCGTCGAGGATCTCCTGGCGGCCGCCGTAGTTGAGGGCGAGGACGAGGTTGAGGCCGTCGTTGTGCTGGAGCCGGACGATGGCGCCTTCGAGCTCCTTGCGCACGCCGGCGGGCAGGGCCTCGAGGCGGCCGATGGCGGAGAGGCGGACGTTGTTCTTGTCGAGCTCGAGCGTCTCTTTGTTGAGCGCCCACGACAGGAGCTTCATCAATTCGCCGACTTCCTCGGCGGGACGGAGCCAGTTCTCCGTCGAGAAGGAGTAGAGGGTCAGGGTCTCGATGCCGAGCTCGCCCGCGGCGCGGACGACGGCGCGGACGGAGTCCACTCCGGCCTTGTGGCCCGCGACCCGCGGCAGGCCCCTCTTCGCCGCCCAGCGGCCGTTGCCGTCCATGATGACGGCGACGTGGCGGGGGAGCTTCGCGGGATCCAGGGCCATGCGCCTAGATCGTGGTGATTTCCTTCTCCTTCATGACGACGGAGTCGTCGATCTGCTTCGTGAAGGAGTCGGTGAGCTTCTGGACCTTCTGCTCGAGGCCGCGGAGATCGTCCTCGGTGATCTCCTTGGACTGGAAGGACTTCTTGAGCTTGTTCAGGCCG
>Ga0255338_1003254_pt1 | contig 20019 bp, 15 predicted proteins | sample MeOH1_35cm_T4_19_FD_203715 | JGI IMG/M metagenome (GOLD analysis project Ga0255338, IMG submission 203715) | Sandy soil microbial communities from University of British Columbia, Vancouver, Canada - MeOH1_35cm_T4_195 | ecosystem: Engineered > Artificial ecosystem > Sand microcosm > Unclassified ...
TGAGTTGAGTAACTTCACGTCCGCTATGCAGATTACCCTCACCGGCATCGGAAAGAAATACGGACGCGAATGGATCTTCCGTAACGTAACGCATTCTTTTAGTGAAGGAAGCACCACCGTTATTCTGGGTTCCAACGGTTCGGGAAAATCAACATTGCTGCAGGTGATTTCCGGCTATGTTATTCCGAATGAAGGCGAACTCCGATTGCAGAACGGCTCCGTAATAATTGATACGGCACACATGCATTCTCACTTTGCATTTGCCTCACCCTACATCGAGCTGATGGAAGAATTTACTTTTCGTGAGTGTGCAGAATTCCAGCAGAAGTTCCGGGGCTGGGCGAGCGGATTAGATGCAAACAACGTGGTTGAGCTCAGCGGGCTTTCCCATGCAAGCGATAAGCAGATCAGGAATTATTCGTCCGGTATGAAGCAACGCGCAAAACTTGCATTGGCAATTATGTCTGATACACCGGTATTATTACTGGATGAGCCTTGCTCGAATCTCGATAAACAGGCACAGGAATGGTATGCTTCCCTGATCAACGATTTCCGCGAAAAACGTACGGTTATCGTTTGTTCCAACCAGGTCAAAGAAGAGTACTTTTTCTGCGATTCCTCTCTGGAAATGAGTGCTTTCAAGGCAATTGGCTGATTGCGCGGGCATCCTCTCCCTGCCTGTCCGGAATGCAGCCGAAGGGGCAGAATCAGTGTGGCGCGGCAAGGCAAGAATCAGCCAATTACTCATTGAAAATCAGCTAATCGGCATTATCTTTGGCACCCTTGAAAACCAAAGTATAAAACGAAAAAATACCAATTATCATGGCTGATACAGGCGACGTAAGCATCGGATCTTTCCTCAAGTACAACGGAGAACTCGTTCAGGTTGTTGAATGGCAACACCGTACACCCGGAAATCTGCGTGCATTTTACCAGGGCAAAATGAGAAACCTGCTCAACAACAAAATTGTTGAGAACCGTTTCCGTTCCGGAGAACCTGTAGAAATCGTGTGGGTAGAATACAAGAACCTGCAGTTCATTTACCCGGAAGATTCGAATATCGTGCTGATGGATAAAGACACGTTCGAACAGACTTATATTCCGAAGACCATGGTGTCAAACGGACTCGAATTCCTGAAAGAAGGAATGGACGTGAAAGTGTGGTTCGAAAGCGAGCAACCGATTTCTGCTGAAGCTCCTGCAACAGTTGAACTGAAAATCACTTACACTGAACCGGGCCTCAAAGGCGATACAGCCACAAACACACTCAAACCTGCGAAAGTTGAAACCGGCGCAGAAGTGCGTGTTCCGCTTTTCATCAGTGAAGGAGACCTGATCAAGATTGATACGAAGACGGGCGCTTATATGGAACGTGTAAAGCAGTAGTCCGTACACAGTTTGCAGTGCACAGTCACTGATGTAAAAACACCTTCTGTCACTTCGGACGTAGTCGTGAAGTCAACAGAAGGTGTTTTGCTTTAAATGCATTTCTGCTGAACACTGCGCACTATAAATTTCGTGGATTCTTCCACTGTTTAGCCAACCGCTCCATCGTTCCTTTGACTCTCTCTTTGCGTGTCTCTTCCCGTTTCGCTGTCACAATCCACTCCACGTATTCCTTCCTGTTCGTGAATGAAAGCGAATTGAAATAAGCCTCTTCCTTTTTCTTTTTCTTCAGGGCAGAACGGAAATCTTCCGGCAAACGAACGGTTTTCCTGACCGGATCAATCCAATCGGAAATTTCACGTTTTTTCGGTGTTGCTTCCTTCTTCCTGTCAGCTTCGCTCTTCAATCGCATTCCGAACGTCGACCACGTATCGTTAAATGAAATCAAAGAGATCCATTTGAGGTCGTGTTTTAGCAGAGAATCCCAACCTTTGTCGCGTGTGAGATCCGTCTGAACACCGGAACTTCCTTTCGGATAAAAAATCCAGATCGTCGTTTCCGGAGTCAGCATCTTCAGGATTGCGGGAAGCTCCTTTTCCATCTGCGCTTTATTCTCCACAAACCAATGGATCTGCGTTGCTCCTTTTGCACGATCCGTAAATTTCACATCGGCGGGTATTTTCCCGTAAGCTTTTGCATAACCTTTCGGTTCGTGTATGACATGAATAACTGCACCGGATCTGATCCTGAGTTTTTCTGCGAGGTGACTGGTCATGATTACATGCTGTGAAGTTCAAATATACTTCAACCAGCGCCTGGTATGCGGTAAAGTCAATGTTGATTCTTCGTGAATCTTACGGTTCCTGCACCATTGCAGATTCCCACACCTGCCATGAAGCCGGAATGAAACAAAGGGTCATCAGAAAACCTGCGCAATTACGGCGATTGCACCCTGCCCTTTTCAAAAGCGATATTTCGTACTTTTGGACAAATTAACAGACGTGAAAATACCCGCGCATAAACTCTCTGAAATCGCAACAATTATCCATGCGAAATTCATCGGCGATCCGGATCACCAGGTGACAGGTCTCAATGAAGTACATCGCGTTGAAGCAGGTGATTTGATGTTTGTTGATCATCCGAAGTATTACGACAAAGCGCTTACCAGTGCGGCAACAACTATTCTGATCAACAAAGACGTTGAATGTCCGGCCGGAAAAGGCCTGATTGTTTCCGACGATCCGTTCCGCGATTTCAATGCACTCGTTCGTCACTTCGAACTGAAAGGACATTCCACGGTGTTACAGAGCAGCGATGCTAAAATCGGGAAAGACACCATTATCTATCCGAATGTTTATATCGGCCGCGATGTAACAATCGGGAATAACTGTGTGATCAAAGCGGGTGCTTTCATCGGCGATCACAGTGTGATCGGGAACAATGTAATTATTCACCCGAATGTTGTGGTTGGCGGGGAAGCATTCTACTATAAGAAACGCGCTGATCATTTTGACAAGCTCCTTACATGCGGACGGGTGATCATCAAAGATGATGTGGAAATTGGCGCGGGCTGTACACTCGATCGCGGAGTAACCGCCGATACAATTATCGGAAAAGGAACCAAGATTGATAATCTCTGTCACATCGGCCACGATACAGTGATTGGTGAAATGTGCCTGTTCGCTGCCGGTGTAGCAATTGCAGGTGTAACAACGATAGAAGATCGCGTTACACTCTGGGGACGTGTTTCCATCACGAGCGACGTTGTGATCGGTGCAGGTGCGGTTGTACTTGCAACATCCGGTGTCTCGAAATCATTGGAAGCGGGTAAAACCTACTTTGGCGCTCCGGCGGAAGACGCACGAACAAAGTGGAAAGAACTCGCTGCCATCCGTCAGTTGCCTGAATTTATGTCGGCTGCACGCAGGAGTGAATAACAGATAAGTTGTATCACTTGTACGATTTGTTGACCATGTACGTACACTCGAAGTGACAAATTCGCGCTTGGTCTAAAAGTAGCAGCAACTCCCTGAATTAACGGGTATATTAGTACAAATGGCAAAGCCAACCGACACCAAGCAACGCGCACCCCGCCTGAAGGATTTCAAGCTGAATGCCTTGCTTGATATCACGAAGGCAATCAACAACAACCAGACGGTTACAGAGCTGCTCACGGTATTTGAAGAAATCGTTCGCAACAAACTCGCAATCGGTAAACTGGTTCTGTTCAGTCACGATGGCATGACCTGGCAGCGGCTGCTGAGTTTCGGCGACGATGAACATTTCGCATCTATCGTACCTGAACGCGACTTTGCGGGCATTTCAGAAATCACGACGATTGATTTTTCAGAGAAGTCCTTACACCGGTCTTTCGAGATCATCATTCCTGTTTTTCATAAGTCACAGGCGCTGGCCTACGTTCTGATCGGCGATCTGAATGAAGATGAAAACGGAATGAGTGCAGCCATCAAACATCTTCCTTTTGTGCAGACGCTCACGAATATCCTGATCGTTGCGATTGAGAATAAGAAATTGTTCCGTGAAAATCTTAAACGTGCTGCCATGCACCGGGAGCTGGAGCTCGCGTGGGAAGTCCAACGCATGCTGTTCCCGGAAAAACTTCCGCACAACGAATACCTCGATATGGATGCGCTCTACCTTCCGCACCAGTCGGTGGGTGGAGATTATTATGATTTCATCCAGCTGAACGAAAATGAAGTGGCGTTCTGTGTGGCCGATGTTTCCGGGAAAGGTGTTCCTGCTGCATTGCTCATGTCAAATTTCCAGGCGAGCCTGCAGATACTTCTCAGGCACATCAGCGACCTGTCGCAACTGGTTCACGAACTGAACGCGAAAGTCATCCGCAATAGCAAAGGAGAAAAATTTATTACACTTTTTATCGCGAAATACAATACGGTTACGCATGTCATGAATTACATCAATGCCGGACACAATCCACCGTTGATCGTAGATGCCGAAGGAACAAATCTTCTCACAGTAGGTTGTACCGGGCTGGGAATGTTTGATGAACTCGAACGTGTGCGCGAAGGAATTGTGAATGTACAGCCGGGCGCGTTACTGATCTGCTACACCGATGGACTGGTTGAACAGTCGAATGAAGCTGACGAAGAATACGGAATGGATCGTGTGCAGAAGCTTGTCAAAGCAAACCGTATGAAAACGCCGATGGAAATCAACCAGCTGCTTCTCCAGGGAGTGAATGCACACAAAGGCGATAAAGCTTATGTGGATGATATTGCGCTGATTACAGTGCGCATAAAATAAATACGGTTTTCATTTGGCCGGCTGTGCCGTCAGTCTTACCACGGCGTCACGGCGAGCACGGTGGTCTTTCGAAATATTTATTGAAATGTCCAACGAATCTTGTTGCAAGTGATCAGGAATACTGAACTCAGCAAAATTTTCGCCGCGCTCGCCGTGACGCCGTGGTAAAGCAGTGCCAGGGGCGCAATAAGAAATGTTAGTTTAGGGACTTCTCGCGCATCTTTTTGCTTTGCGCAATATCCGCCGCAACAATCATAGCGGCAAACGCCCAGAAAGGCACGGAGGCTTTATCCGTATCAAGGAAGTTGTTCAGCGTTCCATGGATGAGATACGTTACCACACCCAACAGAACAGCTAACAGGATTGCACGGTCGGGGCCTTTCTCCATTCGTGAATACACGCGCCAGCCGGTGGCGACAATGGTAATGGATACGGCCAGAAATGAAAGTAATCCGAACACACCCGATTCGGCAAGAGGCCCGATGTATTCGCTGTGTGCATTACCCATGTCGCCGGCATTGGTACTGATGATGGTTTTTTCGCTCGAAAGCTGGTAAGGAGCGTACATGAAACTATAGGTTCCCGGTCCGAATCCAAGAACAGGACGCTCTTTGAACATCCGGAAAGCGGAGTTCCACCGGTTGAGTCGCTCGAGGTTGGAAGCATCAGTGGAGATGTTCGAAATAGAACTGATGTGTTCTGCGATGTCGTCGGACGTATCCTGGCGGTTCTGTTCAAGACTCATCACAATATCTGTCCAGGAGTACGTCACATACAGACCGCCCAGCACGATGATGCCTACGATGTACTGCCACTTTACACGGAAATAGAGAATGCCGTAAAGCATCAAAGCCCCGGCAAGACTCACCCAGGCCGCACGTGTAAACGAAAGTATGAGTGCGATTGTAAATACGACCAGCAAAATCGCTGATATCATGCGAAGGTTGCTGCTGTAACCGCTGCGGAAGGTAAAGGTGATCAATGCAGGAAAGAACATCGCGAGCGCTGCACCATAAGCAGTATGGTCATTGTAGAACGGCGACATTACCCAGTGAGCGGGATCTTCCTCAAACCCGAACAGCCAGTGATTGTAAATCGTGTATCCGATAACAATGGTGAGTGGCAGGATGTATAACCAGACAAACCTGCGCGTGTTCTTAAAATCGCCGAACATGTAGTAACCAATGAAGTAAAACGGAACGACAAACCACAGGCGTGCGAGCAGCCATTTAAAAGAAACGACCGGCATCTGGCTGGTAAGCGATGTAACAAAAATCCACGCGAGGTTGAACAGAATCGCAATCGTAACAGGATGGCTCAGCAATTCCCGGTTCAGTTTCCCGGAGTACAGCAGCCGCACAACATAGAGAATGAGAATTCCCATGAGGATTGGTTCCACCGGCAGACTCACCCCGATGCGTATTTCGTTACTGGCGAGGTTTACAGAAAGAGGCACCAGGAATACACAGAACATCAGGAGCTTGTCGAGTTGTGTAATGGCCATATAAATAACCATGATCACCGGCGGAAGCAGGTTCAGCCAGTAAAACTCATTTGCAATGCAGAAAGTGTTGGCTAATAAAAAAGCAAAACTGATTCCGTACACCCACCAGAGCGTTCTCTTCTCGTCCTGTTCGGCTACATTCAGATCAGCCATGGCAGACTATGCTTCTTTTTTTCGGTCGATGATAATGAATGAGATCAACGCGAGCAGGAATGTAGACAGTATGCTCACCAATACGATCACCCAACGCACCGGGTACGACTTGCTGTCTGCGGGATACGGATTAGCCATGATGTTGGTGTACGTAAGTTGCTTGGTCATATCACTCACCGCGAGATCATAATTCGTTTTGATCGTGTTGTAGTCATCCAGAAGAGATTTCTCCTGGCTGCTCAGCTCGATCAGATCGCTTCCGCGATTCTCCAGGTGACGGTACATGGAATCAATACCCCGATACTGCGACACTGCAGCATTGTTGGTGGCCAGCTTAAGGTATGACTTCGTTACTTCTTTTGCCTGAATCTTATAATCCAGTAATCCGTAACGCACGCGTAACTCATTCAGCAAACCATCAATCGAATCAAGCTGGTGTTTTTTCTGCTTCAGCTGGTCTCCGTAAATTTTCACCACCTCTGCTGTTTTTTCACGCTGAACCAGGCGTGCTTTCACATCAACAAAGTGAATCAGTTCCGCAACCATATCACTGGCCATATCCGGATCCTTGTCCAGAATATCAATACGCACTGATTCGTATTCCGTTTTTTTAATGCTTACGTTCTCGTCGTACAACAGGTACAGGCGCGTACGTCCGGACGAAGAGGTAGTATCTATTTCATACCAATCGGGAAGGCGAAACCGCTTTACCATCATGTTACGGACATCCGAAGAACTGAACAGCTGCAGCAACTGCTCCGTTGGTGTTTCCATGGAATAGGGAATGATATTCACCGGGTAAACGTAGGCAGTGGATTTGTATTTAGGAGTAATGAACCGCTCGCTGGAAAATACACAACTCAGAATTCCTGCCATGATTACAGCTGCAGCAAGATGCAGTCTCCGCCTCTGGAGCACCTTCAGTAAATCTATGTTCTGAAAAAACCTGGTCATGGGTTATGCATTTTCGTTTTTCAGATTCTTTTCTTTCCGGCGGATCGACTGAATGTTGTCGAACAGGATCAGGAACAATATCCCGAACACAACAGAAGCGGTTGTACTTACCACAACAATGAGCCAACGGATGGGATATGATTTTTTTTCAGCCCTGTATGCCGGGTTCACAATAAACTTATAGGAGAGCACCTCGTTCGCGTCGACTTTGGCCTCTTCGTATTTTTTCTTGAGGAGATTGAGTTGTTCGCGCTGGATGTAAAGATTCTCACGAACAGCAATGTATGCACTGCCGTAATCGCTGATAATTTTCCGTTGCTCGTCCAATGCCTGGATCGCCCTTGTATTGCCGCTTGCCAGTGCTTTCACATATTCCGCGCTGGTAACTTCCGACTGCGATTCATAGTCGTACATCCCCTTCTGGTTAATTACGAACATGGAATCCTGCATGCGGTTCACTTCTGCCTGCTTCTGGAAATAGGCCTGTTCCACAATCCGGAATGCCTGCATAGCACGATCGCGCTGCATCCTTCGCTTCGTAGAGTCGAGCAGTGCCGCAACATCGTTTGCAATATCTGCTGCCATCTGCGGGTCAATATCCATTACATCAACGCGTACCGACATAAATTCGGTACGCTTGAAAGTGATGTTCTCGCTATAGGTTTCGAAAAGCTTGGTATTCTTGAAGCGATCGTTCGGATCAATCTCATAATGTTTCATGAGATCATATTTCTTGCAGATAGCCGTGCGGATTTCATCTGAATTCAGAATCTGCAACATCTGCTCCGCCTGCTCTTCTTCACCGAACTGGAGAATGTCCTGCTTACCGGTAACGTCTTCTGTTAAGAGTGCTTTGGAAATTGCGTTCGACTGAACCGGGAACATGATCACCGTCGACTTGAATTTTTCCTTAATGATCATTGCGATCCCGGAAGAAACCAATGCCGCAGCAAGACCGATAATTATCAGCGGTTTTCTCCAACGCCAGAAGAACTCAATCAGGCTGGTGGAATCAAAATATCCTTGTGTGCTTTTTTCAGGTCCCATTAATGGTGGCAGATTCGCTTAACGGTCGCCAAAAGTAAGAAAAAAGCAGTGCGAAATTCCGGAAATTTGAAGTTTCCGTCAATAGAAAATCCTTGTAATAGACTGATTTTCAACAATTCACAAGGGAACGACGAAACGGCTATTTTATTGCATCGCAGGTGAAAGAAATCTCCGGCTCACCTCTCCTATCATTCTGTGCGAAACCGAAGAGGCAGATCATCAGCCGTATTTGAGGATGCGGAAGATTCCTTTGATGCTGACCAGTCGCGTTGCGAGTGCCCAGGCGAAAGACAATCCAGCCATCAGAATGAATCCGGGAACCCAACCGGTCTTGCCGCTTCCCAGAAGATAGTTGTGAGTGATCAGCGTAATTGCCACTACTCCGGCTACGAATACAATGAGCGTTGTGATCAGTCTCCAGTTCACACGGAATTTGAATTTCCACTGCACAATCAGCACCTGTGCCAGCGCGGTGAGCATCTGCGTACTGAGACTGGAGATGGCTGTTCCTTTTGCTTCGAGATCAAAAACTTTGATGAACAGAATGTTCAGGCTGATATTCATGACCATTCCGCAGAACGCCATGATGTTCAGTTCCTTCAGGTTTCCGTTTGCAGTAAGCAATGAACCGAACACATACGTTGTCGATACTGCAATAAAACAATTCATCAGTAAGGCAAACAACATGGGTTCATCGCCAATGAGATGATCGCCGTATTGCAGGGTCATGATTTCGTGACTGTAGAAACCACACCCGACGGCGACAATTATCGCAACGGTGATCAGCAGCGTGAATGAAAGTTTCACCAGTTGTTCGACCGATTCTTTATACTTCAGCATACGGGAGAACATGGGTATGAGAAGTACAGAGAACAGGTATGCGATCATGTTGCTTGCATCGAGCAGGCGGTATGCTTTCGCATAGAGTCCGGCCTGTTCATTTCCGGTATGCTGTAATTCATTTTCAAGCACCGCTTTCCGGGATGATTCTTCGGGTGTCAGTTTTTTATCCGGGTCACGGAGTTCGGCCAACTCGGCCATTTTCGCCGGTTCTCCCGAAGGCATCAGACGTTCAAGCATGACCGGATCAATGCGGTTATAGAATGTCATCAATAACACAAGAACCGCAAACGGGAAACTCTTTTTCAGAATCATGATGGAGAACGGCCAACTCCATCTCAGCTTCATCACTTCTGTTTTTGCAACCACAGCAAAGAATGCAATTACCGCCGTCAAAAAATAACCGATCAGCTGCGCATATGCGAAATCCATCACGTCCATGCGACGATTGAGAACGCTCGTCCACAACAGTACAGAAACGATACTGATCATGATCACGCGATCAAGTACGGAGATCAGCGCGTCCGTACGGAACAGATGAAGTGCCTGCAGGTTTGACCTCAGGTATAACACCATTGAAATCAGGAATTGATTGAAGCCCAGAAGCAACAGCAATTTGATCAGGCGGAATTCAAACTTGAAGATGAACGCGCAGACAATTGTTGCGATGATATAGATAACGCCCAGTGCAAGTTTCAGAATGAATAAACCGGAAAAGTGTTTATCCAGCAGGTGATTATTCTGGGCAATATTCTTGTTGTTGAAATTCGTGATCCCGAAGTCAAGCAGGATATTCAACAGGAACGAAAAGTTGAACAGCACGAAGTAATCGCCGTACGCTGCGTTGCCGACTTCGATCTGGACATGCGGTTCAATAACCAGAATCCAGAACGGCTTAATCAGCAGGTTCAGGCAGAGGAGAATAATCAGGTTGGTGACGAATTTCTTCTGCACGATGGGTGGTTGTGGGACGCGAAGATAGACAAAAGCCGGCAGTGGCAGCAGCAGCAGGCAGTCGGTAAGCAGTGCTGCAGACGGCTGCTGCCACTGTTACTTTTTACAATGGTTTTGCAAGAAAATTAATCCTTCCGGCGTGCTTCACTGCATCATACTTCACGTGCGTCCCGTTCACATTTACTGTGACTTCATAATTCCATTTTGTGAAAAAATCAAAACACGCATTCTTGTTTTCATTTTCCCAGAGTTCAAGGTAAATGAGCGGACGGTGCGTTTCAACCAGTTTCCCTGCTCCCGCCAGGACGAATCGCTCGAAATTTTCCACATCCATCTTGATACCGGTAACTCTCGCTCCGTTGTCAAATAAATACGGAATACTGTCCAGTTTTTTCAGCGGAACTTTGAAACGGATGCCTTCATTGTTTTCTGTGATGGTGCTGTGCACGATGTGGCTCAATCCCTGCTGACGTGCCTTACCGTTAACCGGCAAAACCATTTCCACTTCTCCATCGTGATCGCCTAGCGCACATGCTTCTACCTTTACATTCTGCAGCTCAAATTTTTTCACAACATAATTCAGGGCGTGAAGATTATCGGGCATTGGTTCGAAAGCAATCACTTTTCCCTTGTTGACTTTTCGTGCGAGATGGGCGGCAAGAAATCCGAGGTTCGCACCGATGTCCAGAACAATTCCTTCGGCAGGCAGAAGCGACAGGAATGCGAAAAAGTCGTTTTCCCGTGCGTCCTTATGAAGATTGTTCACCTTGTAAGACGCGAAAACGCGCAGGTATCTCCGGTAACCCAGAATTCCCTGTAAGAGAGCCTTAATCGCGTTTTTCACGCCGCGAATATAAGCTTAAACCTGAAGGTTTAAGCAGGGAAGAGGGAGGAGAGTGGAGTCTGGTCCGACGTTGAAAAGTTCTGATTATTCCGACCTCCTCGTCCTCCCTCCTCCCTCGGTTCTCAGTATTTTCGCGCTGTGATTATTGTCGTCAACACCCGTCTTCTGATTCATAACCGCCTCGATGGCATCGGGCGTTTTACGTTTGAGACATTGCGTCGCATCACACAAAAACAGGAAGATGTAAATTTTGTTTTCCTGTTTGACCGGAAGATTCACGAAGATTTTGTTTTCTCAGAGAACATCACGCCGGCAAAAATATTTCCTCCCGCAAGAAGAACCTGGCTTTTCAACTGGTGGCTCAATTTTTCTGTTCACGGAGTTTTACGTGACCTGAAACCGGACCTGTTCTTTTCTCCTGATGGATTTCTTCCGTTGCGCGGAACAACAAAATGTCTTCCGGTGATTCACGATCTTAACTTTGAACATTATCCCGAAGATATTCCCGCCCATTACGCGAAGTGGTACAAAAAGAAATTTCCGCAATTTGTGAAGAGGGCGGAACGTATCGTAACAGTTTCTGAATTCTCCCGCCAGGACATTCACCAAAAATACGGGTACGATCTGGAGAAGATTGATATCGTACACAACGCTGCGGCCGACGGCTTTCTTCCGCTCACTCCGGAAAAGACCAAAACTGTCCGTGATAAGTGGAGCAAGGGACAGCCGTATTTTCTCTATGTCGGATCTCTTCATCCGCGGAAAAACCTCGAGCGTCTCGTTCGTGCATTTGGTCAATACAAAAAGAAGAACGGCGGAAACATCAAGCTGGTTCTCACCGGTCAGCCCTTCTGGAAAAATGAAGGGATGCGCAACGCACTTCAGGAAGTACCGGATAAGGAAGAGGTAATTTTCACCGGACGGGTTGATGAGCAGGAAGTGCGTGACATTACCGGTGGTGCATTGGCACTTGCGTATGTTCCCTATTTTGAAGGATTCGGGATTCCCCTCGTGGAAGCCATGGCCTGCGATGTTCCCGTGATCAGTTCTGATGTTACTGCCATGCCGGAAGTTGCCGGTGAAGCGGCCCTGTATTGCGATCCGTTTTCGATTGACAGTATTGCCGATGCGCTTCAGTCGGTTGCAAACGACAACACGCTTCGTGAGGTCCTCATCGCAAAAGGAAGAGAACGGCGACAACTGTATTCGTGGGATCAATCGGCCGACAAACTCTGGAACGTCATGCTTAAGACAATGGGACATGCTTAAGCTCTGTTTCAATAGAGAAGTCATTGAAGCCGGTTGCGATGAAGCCGGAAGAGGTTGTTTCGCCGGACCTGTATTCGCATCCGCTGTAATTCTGCCCCCCGATTTCCGTCACAAACTGCTCAACGATTCCAAGAAGATGACACATGAACAACGGATGGAGGTCCGCCCTTACATTGAACAGCATGCGATCGCCTGGGCCGTTGCAAGTTGCTCTGCAGAAGAAATTGATACAATCAACATTCTTCGTGCTTCGTTCAAAGCCATGCATCGCGCTGTCGCACAGCTGAAAATTATTCCTCAGCATCTGCTGATCGACGGAAACCGCTTTGATCCGTATGAAGGAATTCCGCATACCTGCATTATAGAAGGCGACGGTAAATACAAAAACATTGCAGCTGCATCAGTACTTGCGAAAACTTACCGCGACGATTACATGGTGAAACTGCACGAAGAATTTCCGCATTATGCGTGGGACAGTAATAAAGGATACGGAACTGCCGCGCACCGGAAGGCAATCATTGAATTCGGAATTACTGATCATCACCGCAAAAGTTTCCGTTTGATTCCGGATCAGCTGGAACTGTTCGGTAACCTTAAAGACCAATAATCGTAGAACACAACAATGAAATTCCTGCTTGTTATCTCTCTTTTCTTCCTTTCATTTATCAGCGATTTCTCAGAAGTCTGCGGAAATTATTACGGAGAGAAAGAAGACTATGCAACTGAAATCAGGTTGTATGACGACAGCACTTTCAGGTATACCGGCAAACGTGAATTTCCTTTCGAGGTTTCGCAAGGAAACTGGACGTTGAAGGGAGACACCGTTGTTCTGAATTCCGTTCCGTGTCCTGATCCTGAAGCGCTCACCCATGTTCCGGTGCGGACGTATGTCTTGTTCACAGAAACGAAGTATTTCTACAAGAAGAATTCGATCACGCCGGTCAGCAAGAACAAGCTGCTCAAAGGAGAAGTCCTGCAAAAAGAATAATAAAGAATAATAATGTCGCACCAAACCGACTGAAATAAAAGTCTTGTTCGAAATACAATAATTTTTCACTGGCAAAGCCAGTGCACTTCTTCTTCCCGAGCAACACACGTGATAACCGTGCGGCTTCAGCCCACGGATCTAAGAGTGTTGTTTCGTCCGAAGCTCAAAAACCAGGAATCTGCACGAAATTTTTCGGGGTATATTAGGTTAAAGAAGCCATCGTAAATGTGGGCTATGACCATACGGCTTCAGCCCACGGATCTAAGAGTGTTGTTTCGTCCGAAGTTCAAAAACCAGGAATCTGCACGAAATATTTCGGGGTATATTAGGTTAAAGAAGCCATCGTAAATGTGGGCTATGACCATACGGCTTCAGCCCACGGATCTAAGAGTGTTGTTTCGTCCGAAGCTCAAAAACCAGGAATCTGCACAAATTTTTCGGGGTATATTAGGTTAAAGAAGCCATCGTAAATGTGGGCTATGACCATACGGCTTCAGCTCACGGATATAAGAGTGTTGTTTCGTCCGAAGTTCAAAAACCAGGAATCTGCACGAAATATTTCAGGGTATATTAGGTTAAAGAAGCCATCGTAAATGTGAGCTATGACCATACGGCTTCAGCCCACGGATCTAAGAGTGTTGTTTCGTCCGAAGTTCAAAAACCAGGAATCTGCACGAAATATTTCGGGGTATATTAGGTTAAAGAAGCCATCGTAACCGTGGGCTAAAGCCGCACGGTTATCATCGGCATCAATTTGAAGGGAAGTGCACAAACAGCTCTGCTGTTTGTGTGGTCAAATAAAGTCGAGCAGTTCAAACTTTTTGCCGAGCACCACTTCATGATCAGTTCCTAACCAGTTCTGCAGGATGGTCGCATATACCTGGCGGAAATCAACTTTGTAAATCAAATCGCCTTCATCCAGATTTACTAAGTCGGCAGCGTCATTCACCACACCTTTTTTCCTGAGCGATCCGCCGGCAAGCATCACCACATTCGCAGTTCCGTGATCTGTTCCCTGGCTGGCGTTCTGCTTCACGCGGCGTCCGAATTCGCTGAAGGTCATTACGAGTGTGTCATTCCACAATCCGGCTGCACTGAGATCTTTCGCAAGCGCATCCATCGCCTGGCTGTAAATACCGAGCATCTTATTCTGCTGCATATTCTGTCCGGCATGTGTATCGAATCCCGGAAGAGAAACATAGTACACCGTAGTTTCACTTCCTGCGAGGATCAGGTCAGCAACATTTTTCATCTGTTTACCGAACGCGTGCTGCGGATAAATGGATTTCGATCCTCCGGCCTTTGCCTTCTCGATGAGATAGTTCGCACTTTCAGATGTTTCGGTGAGACACTGGTGCAGGTAATCGACCAGCGCGTGATCGCTTTCATGGTGTTTGTAATCATTCGCGATCTGCATGAGCAATGTATCATTTGTTAAGAGCTTCATGCGCTTTGGATTGCGCGTGGCAATTCCGTTGCGGTGATCGCCCTTTAACGCCATGCTCATGGTATCGTCAATCTCCACGGCTTTGTGCGGAGGGGTTGTTTCTCCACAGGCATCAAGGTAACGTCCGATCCATCCTGTTGTCAGGTATTCTTCCGGGCCAGATCCTGCCTGCCAGATATCCATCGAGCGGAAATGCGAACGGTTCGGATCAGGATATCCCACAGAATTAATCGCAGCAAATTGTCCTTTGTCGTAGAGATCGCGGATACCGGTCATCACGGGATTGAATCCGTGGTAATCATCCATCTTCAGCACATCCGGATTCTTGATTCCCACTGTCGGGCGATTGCTGTGGTATAAATCGTTTCCGTAAGGAATGATCATGTTCAATCCATCGTTACCACCGGAAAACTGAATCACAATTAATCGCTTTCCGTTTGTATTTGGAAGGAACAGATTGTCCAGCGCTTTTTTCGATTCGTCGGTTGTACCACGCAACAGCTTCGGCAACATCAGCGAAGCCGATGCCAGTGCTGTGATCCGTAAAAAATCTTTTCTCGAGAAGCTTTTCATATTTGATGTCTTTAAAATTCTTTTTCTGAAGGATTTTGTCAGGTCGAGTAGGCAGAACAATCTTCCAGCCTGAATCCAAAATTCAGCCGTACCGCGACATGACTAAATCACCTGGAACTCGGGAAACTGCATAATCGTTGCCAACGTTGTAATAATCTGCCTGCTCCTGCTCGATTTATCAACCAGCTTTTCCACTTCCACCGTGTTGATGTGTTCTGTGGTTGTCACCAGCAGGTAATCCAGACAAGCTTGTGTCAATACCGCTTCAGGTGTTTTTTCAAAATACTTCACAATGTCTCCCCAATCTGATTTGATCCTGACTTTCTCTTCTGCGTCTTTGGGTTTATCATCCTTATTCTGCTCCTCGAATGCCGGTTTACGGTAAAGCTTCACCGCTTCGGAATTGAGAATTGCTTTCGGCAGATGCAATCGCTGAATAATCGAGTTACCGTCAATCCAGCTCTTGCCTCCCTTCCATCCTGCTACGTTGGGTGGAGAGAATAAAGTCTGACCTAACACGTGCTGCAACGCGAGCATCTGTTCATCTTCCACCTCTACTTTGCAGATGCGCTTCAGTTTTACGATCAGCTCCGTTGGAGAACAAATGATGGAACCGATATTCTCTTTCGCATAAAACCATTCCGAATTGAAAACGGTTTTCATGAGATCGGCAATGTCGTATCCCGATTTAAAAAAACGGGAAGCCAGTTCCTGCACCCGGTCTTCGTTCACTTCGTTATTTACGAATGTGCGGTAAATTTTGCGACATACATACACCGCAGTTTCACGCTTCTCCAGCAGCATATTGATAATATCCTCACCGTTAAAAATTCCGGTCTTGCCGAACACCGTCTTATAGCCGTCATCGTGCTGCTTCGCATTGAATTCGTATTCGCCTTTCTGGTTTACGGTCCAGCCGGTGAATGCTTTTGCCGCGTCTTTGATGTCGTCTTCGGTATAACCGTTTCCTTCCCCCAGGGTAAAAAGTTCCATCACTTCCCGTGCGAAATTTTCATTCGGCGCATCTTTTTTATTCTGCTGATTATTCAGCCAGAGAATCATCGCAGGATCTTTCGCAATATCATGCAGCAGGTCTTTGAAATTTCCAAGTGCATGCTTTCGCAAGGTGTTGTGCTGAACCTGCAGCAGGTAAGCAAAAGGTGTTCCGGTTGCAAAATGATTGTGCCAGAACAAGGTCATCTTCTCACGTAAAGTTGCCTGTGCCGCGGCCATCCGGTCTATCCACGCGAGATTGAGTTCGTCTTTTTCCTTCTGCGATTTCAGAACGAGCAGGAGCGTTTTCACGGCTCCTACTTTTCCGTTGTCTTTCGTATCGGGTTTTGAGAGATACAGCAGATCGGTCACCGTTTCCGAATCCCTGAATAATTCATCCACCACGATGGCCAGTTCCTTATTCCTGAATCGCTCCAGCGTTTCGGGGGTGGGTCCAAATGCGGCGCGTTGCAGCAGGTGATGCAGGTGAAGCTCAGATTCGCTCATAAACGGAAGTTTGTATTAAATCTATCTCAATTACGGTACCAGAAAAATTTTATTGTGCCTGTAACATTGCGGGGTGGCTGGACGTCGCGGGTGGTTTTTACGGATGATCCCGGTCATCGAGAGTATGACGCCGGAAATACTCAAAGGTTAATTCTCCCCACTCTTAACAATCCCCTATTGATAAATCAACCTTCTCCCGCCTTTTCCGCTCTTCGCTTCGGGGTAACTTTAGAAGTCTATTCCAACCTGTGACTAAAAAGCTGAAAATTGTCCTCATTACGCTCGGTATCCTTGTGATCGGTGGCGGACTTTTCGCTTTTTTTTACCTGAGAAGCTTAAAGAATCCTGCCCGCGATGCACTTGAGGCGGTTCCTTCAGGAGCTTTTTGCGTGATTTCTTCCACTGACGCCCGCAATACCTGGGAGCAGCTCAACCAGGGAAATCTGATCTGGGCCGCACTCACCGGGACCGAATGGGCGGCAAATGTTTCGTCCACTGCTTCACTTGTTGATTCATTGCTGGCCGCAAATGCCGATATGAATGAGCTCATCGAAGACAACATCTGTTTCCTCTCGCTGCATTGCACAGGAACCAACGGATTCAATTACGTGTATTCCGTTTCTCTTCCCGGAACAGCCTACGAAGACAAAGCAATGGAGTTTGTGAAGCAAAGCGCGGGTGGTTTTACGTTTTCCGAAGAAGCAATGACAAACGGAATCATTCTCACGGCAAAGTCGGGCGACAAAATATTTTACACTTCAGTTTCCCAGGGCGTACTGCAGTTCAGCGACAATGAAGACCTGCTGAAAACCGCTATCGAGCAACTCTCCGGAAAAGGTAAAACATTGCTCGACGACACAGGATTCCAGGCTGTAAAGAAAACGGCCGGTGAAAAATCGGCTGCGAACGTTTACGTGAATTACGGGCGATTACTGGTACTGCTGAAACGCGTTTCGGACAAATCATTCTACGAATCGCTCGATGCACTCAGCACGTTTGCAGGATGGACGGAAACCGATTTATCCCTGCAACCGAATGCTGCTCTAATGAACGGATACACCTATGCAAGTGATTCTTTCGCAGCTTACCTGAATGTTTTCCGCGGGCAACAGGCACAACCGCTCGAAGCCGACCAGGTTCTTCCGAACGGAACCGTCTGTTACCTGGATTTCTGCATCAGCAATTTCGACAGGTATCTCGAAAATTATGATGCCTACCTCAGGAAACTGGGAACGGCTGATGAGCGTCGCGATCGGTTGGCCCAGCTGAAAACAAATTACGGTTACGACCCGGAAGATCATATCGGGAGCTGGATCGGAAATGAAGTGGTGAAAGCCGAAGTCAACATTCCCGGTGAAGGAATCAAACCGGTGGCCATCATCAGTACGGTAAGCACCGCCAAAGCCCGCGAGAAACTGGAGGCGCTTCGGCCGAAACGGGATACCGGTGTCGTGCAGCCGGAATTTGATTCTACCGGAGTCATCGTACGCTCCGTTCCCGTTCCTGAAATGTTGCCGGCTACATTCGGTTCCCTGTTCAGTGAATTCCGCGAATCGTATTATGCCATCACGAGTCACTACGTGATTTTCGCCGAAGAGGAAAGCACACTGAAATCATTCGTAACTTCTGCTGAATACGGAAGAACGCTGAAGAAAGACCGGGGCTATATCGACTTTGTTACGAACATGGCAACAGAAGCAAGTGTTACTCTTTTCGCTGCAGTTCCGAAAGTAGAAACACTGATTGAAGAACGGGCCGAGACCGGTTTCAGGGCCGACGTAAAACATCACAGCGAACTGCTCAAACGATTCGATGGAATTGTGTTGCAGTACAATATTGCGGATGGAGACCTGCACTACACGAATGCTTTCCTGCGGCATAATCCCCAAACGAAAAAAAATGATGCTTCGTTGTGGGAATTGCAGCTCGACTCTACGTTCAGCGGAAAACCGTGGCTGATTACCAATCACAACACGAAAGGACTCGACATTTTCCTGCAGGATGACGGAAACAAAGCTTACCTCATCAGCAGCACCGGAACAATTTTCTGGAGAAAGCAATTGCCGCAAACCATCATGAGCGACATTCAGCAGATCGATATTCTGAAGAACGGAAAACTCCAGATCGTTTTCAATACGCGCGATTCACTCTATGTCTTAGACAGAAACGGAAGTGCCGTTGCCCCATTCCCGGTAAAACTTCCCGCACATGCTACAAATGGAGTTCGCGTGATGGATTACGACAACAACCGCGAGTACAGAATGCTCATTGCCTGCGATGACCACAAAGTTTACAATTACACCACCAAAGGAAAAATCGTACAGGGGTGGAAATTGCCGGTCACCGGTCATGCAGTAATCGCACCTATACAACACACGGTCGTTTCCGGAAAAGATTACGTGGTGATTGTTGATCGCGAAGGAAAAACCTACATCACCGATCGCCAGGGTGCAACGCGTTTGTTGCTCAAAGAACAGCTCGGCGGGCCGGTGACCAACTTTGTACTCGAAGCCGGAAAAGATCTGGGCCGCACGCGTATAGTTTGTTCAGACTCACTCGGAAATGTGTACCGGTTGTCATTCACCGATGAACTTGAGCGATTACACTTCTTCGAGTTCACCTCCACACCCTTCTTCGATTACCGTGATCTGAACGGAGACGGTACGCTCGAATATATTTTTCTCGCGTCCGACAAACTTACGGTGGTGAACCAGGATAAGATCACCGCGTTCAGTTACGGCTTTGAATCGCCGGCAATGTGTTGTGCAACACTCTTCCGTTTCGGAGATAACGACTTGCGGATTGGTGTAACGTGTCCCCAGGCTTCTGAACTTCACCTCATCAATCGCGGCGGCGCCGATTCAGAAGGATTCCCGCTTCCGGGCCAGACTCAATTCTCGATCGGGCAACTGAACGGAGATAACGGATACACGCTGATCGCCGGAATCAACGGGAAATATCTGACGGCGTACTCACTTCCGTAGGCAATGTCAATACGCAATTGAGAAGGCTCCTCTGAATTCTTTCCATTTTAATCATCTGATTACCAATAACTAATAAGAAATATAGGTTCTGCCATTCCGCGCATCGCCTGGTGCCCTTTGCGTATTGATTTTCCTATCTTTATCCTCCTTAACCACACTTTTATGAAAAGAGTCTTTACGCTGATCGCGGGATTGATTTTGATTGCCGGTTCCCTCCGGGCACAAAACATGATCGGATTTATGAATACCAATTACTCCGGTATTTACGGAATCGATTTCAACCCTTCTTCT
>Ga0255338_1003255_pt1 | contig 20014 bp, 14 predicted proteins | sample MeOH1_35cm_T4_19_FD_203715 | JGI IMG/M metagenome (GOLD analysis project Ga0255338, IMG submission 203715) | Sandy soil microbial communities from University of British Columbia, Vancouver, Canada - MeOH1_35cm_T4_195 | ecosystem: Engineered > Artificial ecosystem > Sand microcosm > Unclassified ...
GAGGTTGCGCAGGCCGACGTCAAAGTCGATCACGGCCGTCTTGTGGCCGCGCAGGGCCAGGCCGGCGGCGAAGCTCGCGCTGGTGGTGGTCTTGCCAACGCCTCCCTTGCCGGAGGTCACAACGATGATTTTTGCCATGGCTCTAGGGTCCAGTATGGGTGCAGGTTATTCGTATCGATGGGGCCGCGCGGTCACTTCATCCGCAGCGGTTCGAGAATCAGCTTCTCTTTGGCCAGGCGCACCTGGGCCGACTTGCCGAGCACATCGGCCGGGAGCGTCTGCTCCGCGGTCCGGTAGATGCCGGCAATGGAAATCAGCTCGGGCTCCAGGCACGTGCAGAAGATCCGCGCGTCCGGATTGCCCTTGACGCCCGCCAGCGCGCGGCCGCGCAGCGGGGCATAGATATGGATGTTGCCTTCGGCGATGACCTCGGCGCCATAGCTGACCAGGTCCAGGATCACCACGTCGCCCTGCGCGTAGATCTGCTGGCCCGAGCGCAGCGGCTTGTCGATCAGCATCGTGGGCGCGGTGCCGGCGGCGCTGGCGGCCGGGGCGGTGGCCGGGGCCTTTTCCGCTTCCAGACCCGCTTCCGAACCTGTTTCAGCGCCCGCTTCCGGCGCGCCTTCCTCCCGGGCGGCGTCCTTCGCGGCTTCCTCGCGGCCGCCGCGGCGGCCCTGGCTGTCCAGCAGCGGCAGGCCAAACGCCTCGGCCCAGGCACGCTGGTCGTCGCGGGCCACCACGCCGATGGCGCGGGCGCGCAGCGTGGCCAGCGTGTCGATCACGCGGTCCAGCGCCACGTGGCCGTTGCCTTCCAGGCGGCGCAGATCCAGCGCAACCACGTCGTTGGAGAAGAAATCGGGGGTGGATTCGAAGCGGGAGAGGAGGTCGTCCCGCAGCGCGTCGATGTCTGCGGTCTTGAGGGCGAGGAGGAGGGCGTCGACGTTGCCACTGCGCAGCTCGAAGCGTGGCGATTTCTTCTGAGACATAGGCGGGTGACCGTGGAAATGCCACATTCTAACGTCGGTTCTCCGGCGAACTGTAACAATTCTCAAGCCACATGGGGCAGGTGGCCGATACGGACCATGCGGGCCGGGGTCCGCCCCGCCAAGTGACGGTCCGTGCCGCGTCTGGCTGAAGGTTGCACAAGAGGGGGGCGCTCTTGTTACGATTGCGCATCTCGAAAACGGAGTTTCCATGGGCGCCATCGTCAATTGCGCAGCGTATCGCCACGGCCAAAAGCTGGGTCCGGTTGAATTCGACGCCATCGCGGGCGTGCTGGCGGAGCCCGGCACCTTCGTCTGGCTGGGCCTGCATGAGCCGGACCTGGCGCTGCTGCGCAAGGTCCAGCGGGCGTTCGGGCTGCACGACCTGGCCGTGGAGGATGCGCTGGACGCGCACCAGCGGCCCAAGATCGAAACCTACGGGGCCTCGGTCTTCGTGGTGCTGAACACGGCCCAGCTGGTGGGCGAGGAAGTGGTGGTCGGCGAGACCCACCTGTTCGTCGGGCCCAATTACGTGGTCTCGGTGCGGCACGGGGCCAGTTCCACCTATGCGCCCGTGCGCGAACGCTGCGAGCAGGACCCGCACGGCCTCGCCAATGGCCCCGGCTATGTGCTCTATGCGCTGATGGACTTCGTGGTGGACCATTACCTGCCGATCGTCACCCGGCTGGAGGATTCGTTCGAGGCGCTCGAGCAAGACATCTTCCGCGACGAGTTCGACCGCGCGGCCATCGAACGGCTGTACCACGTCAAGCGTCAGGTGCTGCGGCTGCGCAACGCGGTGAATCCCGTGGAGGACATCTGCAGCCAGCTGATCCGCCTGCATGAGCAACTGGTGCCCAAGGAACTGCGCGCGTACTTCCGCGATATCGAGGACCACGCCAGCCGCGTCGTGCGCACGCTGGACGTGGTGCGCGAGATGCTGACCACCGCCGTGCAGGTGAACCTGGCGCTGGTCACCGTGGGGCAGAACGAGGTGGTCAAGCGGCTGGCCGGCTGGGGCGCCATCCTGGCGGTGCCCACCGTGGTGTTCAGCCTCTACGGCATGAACTTCAACTTCATGCCGGAGCTGAAGTTCCACTATGCCTATCCGATGGTCATCGGCGTCACCGTGCTGGCCTGCGCGGGACTCTGGCGCAAGCTGCACCGCGCGGGCTGGATCTAGCCGGAAACCCGGTCGGCTCGGGGTGGGCGAGATTGTCGTGTGACTGTCTCGCCATTTTTATATTTCGTATACACCCCACTTTCCCCTCTCTACCCCGTTTTTACCCCCTCGTCCCTAAGCTCCATGGCGTGAATCCTTCACGCCTTTCTTCTTTGGGGTTTGTCATGGACGGGATCTATCTCCTCGTGTTGTTGGCCTTCGGCGCGCTCACCGGCGCGCTGCTGGCGCTGTGCGCCGCGCTCGGCGCGAACCCGCCGCCGAGCGGCACCGATGCCGTGGGGCGATCGTCACAGCCTGGCACCGCCAGCCACGCGGCCACCGACCGGGGACTCTGATGAACTGGGCTGACCTGCTGAGCGGCGCGCTTGCCGTCGTGATCTTCATTTACCTCCTTGTCGCCTTGTTCCGGCCGGAGAAATTCTGATGTCCACGCAATTTATCGGACTACTCGTCCTCTACCTCGCCGTCCTGTTCGCGGCGGCGCCCTTTCTTGGGCGCTACATGCGCCGCGCACTGGAGGAAGGCAACTACCGGCTGACCGCCTGGGGCCGGCCCATCGAGCGCGCGCTGTACCGCGTGGCCGGCGTGCGCGCCGATGCCGAGATGGGCTGGAAGCAGTACGCCATCGCCGTGCTGGTCTTCAACGTGCTGGGCGTGGTCTTCGTCTATGCCCTGCAGCGCCTGCAGGGCGTGCTGCCGCTGAATCCGCAGGGGTTTGGCGCGGTCACGCCCGATTCGGCGTTCAACACCGCCATCAGCTTCGTCACCAATACCAACTGGCAGGGCTATGCCGGCGAGTCGACGATGAGCTATCTCACGCAGATGCTCGCGCTGACGATGCAGAACTTTGTCTCGGCGGCCACCGGCATCGCGGTGGTGTTCGCGCTGATCCGCGGCTTTGCGCGCCACAGCGCCGCCACCATCGGCAATTTCTGGGTGGACATGGTTCGCACCACGCTCTATGTGCTGGTGCCGATCTCGCTGATCATCGCCGTGGCCCTGGTGAGCCAGGGGGTGATCCAGAACTTCGACAGCTACAAGGACGTGAGCCTGGTGACCCAGGTGGAGTACGCGCAACCCAAGGTGGACGCGGCCGGCCAGCCGGTGCTGGACGCCGAAGGCAAGCCGGTGACCGAGGATGCCAGGACCAGCACCCAGACGCTGGCGATGGGCCCGGTGGCATCGCAAGAGGCCATCAAGATGCTCGGCACCAACGGCGGCGGCTTCTTCAACGCCAACTCGGCGCATCCGTACGAGAACCCCACGCCGCTCAGCAACCTCATCGAGATGCTGGCGATCTTCCTGATCCCGGCGGCGCTGTGCTTCACGTTTGGCGAGATGGTCCGGGACCGGCGCCAGGGCGTGGCCGTGCTGGCGTCGATGACGGTGATCTTCGTGGTCATGGCCGCGGTCGCCATGATTTCGGAGCAGCAGGTCAACGCCGCGCTGTCCTCGCTCGGCATCGACCATGCGGTGTCCGCGCTGCAGGCCGGCGGCAACATGGAAGGCAAGGAGGTGCGTTTCGGCATCTCGGCCACCTCGCTGTTCGCCACTATCACCACGTCGGCATCGTGCGGCGCGGTGAACAGCATGCACGACTCGTTCACCGCCATCGGCGGGCTGGTGCCGATGCTGCTGATGCAGCTGGGCGAAGTGGTGTTCGGCGGCGTGGGCTCGGGCCTCTACGGCATGCTGGTCTACGCCGTGCTGGCGGTGTTCATCGCCGGGCTGATGATTGGCCGCACGCCGGAGTACCTGGGCAAGAAGATCGAGACCTACGAGATGAAGATGACCGCCGTGGCCATCCTCGTCACGCCCCTGCTGGTGCTGGCCGGCACCGCCATCGCGGTGTTGGCCGAGGGCGGCCGCGCGGGGGTGTTCAACCCCGGCACGCACGGTTTCTCGGAAATCCTCTATGCGCTGTCGTCGGCGTCCAACAACAACGGCAGCGCGTTCGCGGGCCTGTCCGCCAACACGCCGTTCTACAACACGCTGCTTGGCGCGGCGATGTGGTTCGGGCGCTTCTGGATCATCGTCCCGGTCCTGGCGATGGCCGGCTCGCTGGCGGCCAAGCGCCGCACGCCGGCCACGGCCGGCACCATGCCCACGCACGGTCCGCTGTTCGTCGTGCTGCTGGTGGGCTCGGTCCTGCTGGTGGGCGCGCTGACCTATGTGCCCGCGCTGGCTCTCGGGCCGGTGGCCGAGCAATTGCAGGTATCGCAGTCCGCCGTCGCGGCGGCTGCCAAGTAATCTTGCGGAGATTCGCATGCAACAAGAATCCACGGTGACGCGCGCCAAGGGCGCCGGCACCTCCAGGACGCCGGTGCCGGGCACCACGGTCATCGGCGCCACCCATACCGGCTCCGGCGGCCATCATCGCCCGCCGCGCGGCGGCATGTTCGCGCCCGAGCTGGTCAAGCCGGCCATCGCCGACGCGTTCAGGAAGCTGTCGCCCCGCGACCAGCTGCGCAACCCGGTGATGTTCGTGGTCTACGCGGGCAGCATCCTCACGTCGATCCTGTTCCTGCGGGCGCTGTTCAACCCCACGCCGGGCGGCGAGTCGGCGGGCTTCATCCTGGCCATCACGGTCTGGCTGTGGTTCACGGTGCTGTTCGCCAACTTTGCCGAGGCGCTGGCCGAGGGCCGCAGCAAGCAGCAGGCGGCGGCGCTGCGCGGCCTGAAGACCACGGTCACGGCGCGCGTGCTGCGCCATGGCCGCACCGACATCCGCGCGCCCGGCAACACCGAGCCGCGCGCCGCCACCGATCTGCGCCGTGGCGACGTGGTGCTGGTGGAGGCGGGCGACATGATCCCCGGCGACGGCGAGGTCATCGAGGGCGTGGCGTCCGTCGATGAAAGCGCCATTACCGGCGAGTCCGCCCCCGTGATCCGCGAATCGGGTGGGGATTTCTCGTCGGTGACCGGCGGCACGCGCGTGCTGTCAGACTGGATCGTGGTGCGCATCACCACCAATCCGGGCGAGAGCTTCATCGACCGCATGATCAGCATGGTGGAAGGCGCCAAGCGCCAGAAGACGCCGAACGAGCTGGCGCTGACCATCCTGCTGGTGGGCCTGACGCTGGTGTTGCTGCTGGCCACGGCCACGCTGCAACCGTACTCGCTCTACGCCGTGATGGTGGCCAAGGCCGGCGTGCCGGTCTCGGTGACCGTGCTGGTGGCGCTGCTGGTGTGCCTGATCCCCACCACCATCGGCGGCCTGCTGTCCGCCATCGGCGTGGCCGGCATGAGCCGGATGATGGAAGCGAATGTGATCGCCACGTCCGGCCGCGCCGTGGAGGCCGCGGGCGACGTCGATGTGCTGCTGCTGGACAAGACCGGCACGATCACGCACGGCAACCGCCAGGCATCGCGCTTCCTCTGCGCGCCCGGCGTGACCGAGCGCCAGTTGGCGGAAGCCGCGTGGCTGTCGTCGCTGGCCGATGAGACGCCCGAGGGCCGCAGCATCGTCACGCTGGCGCGGCAGTTGCCCGGCGTGACCGCGCCCGAGATGGGCGACAAGGGCCTGGCCGCGCCGGTGTTCGTGCCGTTCTCCGCCCAGACCCGCATGAGCGGCGTGGACGTGGCCCAGGCCAACGTCGTGCGCAGCGTGCGCAAGGGCGCCGCCGACGCGGTGCGCCGCTACGTGACCAGCCGTGCCGGCAAGTTCCCGGATGCTGTCATGCAGGCCGTGGACGACGTGGCGCGCGCCGGCAGCACGCCGCTGGTGGTGGCCGAGGCCGTGTCCGAAGGCACCGAGGACAGCGTGCGCGTGCTGGGCGTGGTGGAACTCAAGGACATCGTCAAGACCGGCATCCGCGAGCGCTTTGGCGAACTGCGCAAGATGGGCATCCGTACCGTGATGATCACGGGCGACAACCGCCTGACCGCGGCGTCGATCGCGGCCGAAGCCGGCGTGGATGACTTCCTGGCCGAAGCCACGCCCGAGGCCAAGCTGAAGCTGATCCGCGACTACCAGCGCGAAGGCCGCCTGGTGGCGATGACCGGCGACGGCACCAACGATGCGCCGGCGCTGGCCCAGGCTGACGTGGCGGTGGCCATGAACAGCGGCACGCAGGCCGCGCGCGAGGCCGGCAACATGGTCGACCTGGACAGCAATCCGACCAAGCTGATCGAGATCGTCGAGATCGGCAAGCAGATGCTGATGACGCGCGGCTCGCTGACCACGTTCAGCGTGGCCAACGACATCGCCAAGTACTTTGCGATCATCCCGGCGGCGTTCGCCACCACGTATCCGCAGCTGAACCTGCTGAACGTGATGGGGCTGTCCACGCCGTCGTCGGCCATCATGTCCGCGGTGATCTTCAATGCGCTGATCATCGTGGTGCTGATCCCGCTGGCGCTGCGCGGCGTGGTGTACCGCCCGCTGGGCGCGGCGGTGCTGCTGCGCCGGAACCTGCTGATCTATGGGCTGGGCGGCATCATCGTGCCGTTCGCCGGGATCAAGCTGATCGATATGTTGCTGACGATGTTCGGCTGGGTCTGAGCCCGTCTTTTAGGAGAATTTCGAATGGTTACGCAAGCAAAGGCGATCGTCCCCGATGTCCCGCGCCAGGCGGGGCTGCTGCGACCGGCGCTGACGGTCTTCGTCGGCCTGGCGGTGGTGACCGGGCTGCTGTATCCGGGCGTGGTGACCGGCATCGCGCGCGCGGTGTTCCCGCATGAGGCGGCCGGTTCGTTGATCGTGAAGGATGGCAAGGCGGTCGGTTCGGAACTGATCGGCCAGCCGTTTTCCGATCCGAAGTACTTCTGGGGCCGCCTGTCGGCCACGGCGCCGATGCCGTACAACGCGTCGGCATCGGCGGGCTCGAACCTCGGGCCGACCAATCCGGCGCTGACCGACGCGGCCAAGGCGCGCATCGAGGCGCTGCAGGCAGCCGATCCCGATAACAAGGCGCCGGTGCCGGTGGACCTGGTCACGGCGTCGGGGAGCGGCCTCGATCCGCACGTCAGTCCGGCCGCGGCCAGGTACCAGGCGGCTCGCGTGGCGCGCCTGCGCGGCCTGCCGGTGGAAAAGGTGGAGGCGCTGATTGCCGCCAATACCGAGGGCCCGGGGCTGGCGGTGCTTGGCGAGCCTGGGGTGAATGTGCTGAAGCTGAACCTGGCACTGGATGGGGTGAAGGCGGGCGGTTGAGGGCGTTGAGGCGCCGGGCGGGCGTTCGATACCCCGCTGCCGCCAGCCCCGTGGCAGAATTCACCCGCCGACCATGACACCTACCGACACCCGCCCGGACCCCGACACCCTGCTGCAACGCGTGCAGGAGGAGGGGGCGCGCGCCGCGCGCGGCAAGCTGCGGGTCTACTTTGGCGCCTCAGCCGGCGTGGGCAAGACCTTCGCGATGCTCACGGCGGCCCGCGCGCTGCGCATGCAGGGCGTGGACGTGGCCGTCGGCATCGTCGAGACCCACGGCCGCGCGGAAACCGAGGCGCTGCTAGAGGGCCTCGACCGCCTGCCGATGCGCGAGGTGCCCTACCGCGAACGCATCCTCCAGGAGTTCGATCTCGATGGCGCCCTCGCGCGCCGCCCGGCGCTGGTGCTGGTGGACGAGCTTGCCCACACCAACGCCGCAGGCAGCCGGCACCCCAAGCGCTGGCAGGACATCCAGGAATTGCAGGCCGCCGGCATCGACGTCTGGACCACGGTCAACGTGCAGCACCTGGACAGCCTGAACCAGGCCGTGGGCGGCATCACCGGTGTGCGGGTCTGGGAAACCGTGCCCGATGCCGTGTTCGATGGCGCCGACGAAGTCGTGCTGGTGGACCTGCCCGCCGACGAACTGTTGCGCCGCCTGCGCGAGGGCAAGGTCTACCTGCCCGAGCAGGCGCGGCACGCGGCGCGCAACTTCTTCCGCAAGGGCAACCTGATCGCGCTGCGCGAACTGGCGTTGCGGCGCACGGCGGATCGCGTGGACGACGACGTGCGCGCCTACCGCGACGCGCAGTCGATCGAACCGGTCTGGCGCACCCGCGAGGCGCTGGTGGCGTGCATCGGCACCGGCGACGATGCCGAACAAGTGGTGCGCAGCGCACGCCGGCTGGCCAGCCAGCTGGATTGCGACTGGCACGTGGTGACGATCGCCACGCCACGGCTGATGCCGCTTGCCGATGACGTGCGCACGCGCGTGCGCACCGCCATGCAACTGGCCGAGGAACTGGGCGCGCGCACCGAGACGCTGGCGGGCCACGACATGGTCAAGGCGGTGGCGGGCTATGTGCGGCGCCACAACCTGACCAAGGTGATGGTGGGCCGCGCGCGCACCGACTGGCAGCCCCATGGCGGATGGGTGGAACGTGGCCGCACGCTGCTGGCGCGCGGGTTGTCGCCGCTGCTCGGCGTGGGCAACCGGCTGATCGGGCGGCAGACGTTTGCCGATGCGCTGGCGGCGGGCTGCCCCGAGATCGACGTGATCCGCGTGGCGGCGGATACCACGCGCGCGGATCTGCGCCCGGCGGCGTTCGCCGGCGACGCGGCCGCCGGGGAAGATGCGGAGCAAGTCCGCGCGCGCCGCATCGACTATGCCTGGGCCGGGGCCTGGTGCGCCGGGGCCACGATGGTGTCGATGCTCGCGCGGCCGTGGTTCGACCTCGTCAATATCGCCATGCTGTTCCTGGTTGCCGTGGTGGGCGTGGCGCTGCGCCACGGGCGCGGGCCGGCGGCGCTGGCGTCGGTGCTGGCCGTGGCGGCGTTCGACTTCTTCTTCGTGCCGCCCCGGCTGTCGTTTGCCGTCAGCGACGTGCAATACCTGCTCACGTTCTTCGTGCTGCTGACGGTGGGGCTTGTGATCGGCCAGCTGACGGCGGGGCTGCGCGAGCAGGCGCGCGTGGCGGTGCGCCGCGAGACCGACGCGCGCACGCTGTACGAACTGGCGCGCGAGTTGTCGGCGGCGCTGACCATCGGGCAGATCGTGGAGATTGGCGGCCGCTTCCTGGGCGCGGCGCTGGACGCGCACGCCACGATCTTCCTGGTATCGCCGTCGGGCCGGTTGCTGCCGGTGCGGTCCGGCGGGGAAGCGCCGGGCGCCCAGGACACCAGGGGCGCCAAGGGCACCAAGGGCGAAGCCGTGGACACCGTGCTGGCCCAGTGGGTCTTCGATCACGGCCAGCCGGCGGGCACGGGCACGCATACGCTGCCCGGCAGCACTGTGCTGTACCTGCCGCTGAAGGCGCCGATGCAGACCCGTGGCGTGCTGGCGGTGGAGCCGCGCGCGTGGCGCGCGCTGGCCGAGCCTGAACTGCGCCGCCAGGCCGATGTGTTCAGCACGCTGATCGCGATTGCCATCGAGCGGCTGCACTACGTCGAGGTGGCGCAGCAGGCGCTGGTATCGATCGAATCGGAACGGTTGCGCAGTTCGCTGCTGGCCGCGGTGTCGCACGACCTGCGCACGCCGCTCACGGGGCTGATCGGCATGGCCGAGACGCTCCAGCGCGCGCCGCTTTCGCCCGACGTGGCCGCCACCGTGGACGCCATGCGCATCCAGGCCCAGCGCATGCGCACGATGGTGGTCAATTTGCTCGACATGGCGCGGCTGCAACGGCATGACGTGGCGCTGACGCGCGGCTGGCAGTCGATGGAAGAGCTGGTGGGCGCGGCGCTGGCGTCGATGCGCGATGCGCTGTCCGGGCATCGCGTGCAGGTGACGGACATATCGGCGCTGCCGCTGGTGGAGTGCGACGGCGTGCTGATGGAGCGCGTGCTGTGCAATCTGCTGGAGAATGCCGCCAAGTACACGCCGCCGGACACGCTGGTCCGGATTGGGGGCGCGGTGGTGGGCGACGAGGTGCAGGTGTGCATCGAGGACGACGGCCCCGGCGTGCCGCCCGGGCAGGAGCGCCGGATCTTCGAGAAATTCACGCGCGGCGAGCGCGAGTCGGCCACGGCCGGCGTGGGACTGGGCCTCGCGGTGTGCGATGCCATCCTGCAGGCGCACGGCGGGCGCATCTGGGTGGAGTCCGTACGCGCCACGGCGCCGCACGGCGCGCGGTTCACGCTGGCGCTGCCGCGCGGCAATCCGCCGGACATCGAGCCGGAAGCCATCGACGACCTGACCGGGAACGCTGACTGAGATGCCATTCGATTATTCGCCCACCGTGTTGCTGGTCGAGGATGAACCCCATATCCGGCGCTTCGTTCGGGAATCGCTGCAGGCCGAGGGCTGCACGGTGCATGAAGCGGAGACGCTCAAGCGCGGGCTGATCGACGCCGGCACGCGGCAGCCGGACGTGGTGATCCTCGACCTTGGCCTGCCCGATGGCGACGGCATGACGCTGATCCGCGAGATGCGCACCTGGACGCAGGTGCCGGTGCTGGTGCTGTCGGCACGCACGGGCGAGGCGGACAAGATCGCCGCGCTGGATGCCGGCGCGGATGACTACCTGACCAAGCCGTTCGGCGTGGGCGAACTGGTGGCTCGGGTACGCGTGCTGCTGCGCCGGCATGCGCGCGCCAATCCGCAGGGCACGCCGAAGATCACGTTCGGCGATGTCCATGTGGACCTGGCCAACCGCCTGGTCATGCGCGGCGAGGCGCAGGTGCACCTGACCCCGATCGAATACCGGCTGCTGGCGGTGCTGATCGCGCATCGCGGCAAGGTGATGACGCATCGGGAATTGCTGCGCGAAGTCTGGGGCCCCTCGCACTCGGAGAGCAGCCATTACCTGCGCGTGTACATGGGCCACCTGCGCCACAAGCTCGAGGCCGACCCGGCACAGCCGGCGCATTTGCTGACCGAGGTGGGGGTGGGGTACAGGTTTGCGGCGTGAGCGCAACGGCTGGCTTGCGAGGGGGCGGCGATGGGGATACTATTCGCACGTTGGCGTATAAACGGAACGGCGAAAGCCGCGCGTCAGCTCCGCCTCGAAAGAGGTTTGCGCCCAAGTGCGCTGATAGCCGAAAGGTAAAGAGGTCCGATTAGCAGTGCGAACAAAGGCTCCTTCGGGAGCCTTTTTCGTTTTTGGCTACTGTGTTTCTTGACCGGATACTCGATCAATCCCGGGGTGCCTTGATCGGTTTGCCGTGCAGCGTGTTGAATAGCAATACGTGAGTGCGCAGGGCACGCCGCTTTGGGCGGCTGCCTATGTGCGTGCGGTCTCGCACATAGGCGCTTTGTACGTACAGTCGCAATACGCCACGTTCCTTGATACGCGTGACGGTGATGTATATCTCGTACTCTTGCCGCGTTCCGGTCTCGTCGATCCATTCCAATAGAAGGAAGTTGCCTTTGCCCGTGTGGTAGCACGGACGCTGGAGCAGCGAGGTGATCACGCCCGGAAGCCGGTGCGAAAGCGCGTAGCGGCGATGACAGAAGGTACGAGTTTCGCGCGCGTCCCGGTATCGCAGTGCGGGATCGCCATCGCCGTGTCCGGGGGCGTTCGCGCGGGTAAAGCAGTGGAGGCCAAAGACCACATCGAGGACGTAGTGCTGTGACGGCTTGCCATCCCGGGCGGCAAATGTCAGCACTATCCGCCTCGGATGCAGGTGCGAGAGGTCATGGACGACCCCGGCATACTGGAAAGGCTCCCATGCAATCACGCCAGTGCCTTACCATCCAAGCCATGCCGGCATGGGAATGGACGAGGCATGAGGCGTCATGCTTTGTCGTGTAACGGAGCGGATATGGACAGACAGCACGGACGCAGTGAGGAAGGTTGCCAAGCCCTCAGTCTTCTGTGCCGCGTGGGCCACGTCGATAAGACGACTCGCATTCTGGTGAGCCGGCCGAAGCGTCGTCCACTACACTGAATACACAGCGCCCAGTTCCGATCCGCACGCCGGAGTTCCGCCATGCCCGCATCGTTCGCCGCCCCCCTCCGCCTGGCCGCCCTCGTCATCGCGCTGGCCGTCGCCAGCGCGCAGGCCGCGCCGCTGCGCACCGCCAACGAACCGCCGGCGCCCGCGCAAGCCCAGACGCACGATGCCGTGGCGGCCTATGAGGCAGGCCGCTTCGATGCCGCGCTCCAGGGATTCGCCGCGGCGGCGCAGAAGGGCAACCGGCTTGCCCAGTTCAACTACGCGATGATGCTGCTGCGCGGCGAAGGCACGCCGGCCCGGCCGCAAGAGGCGCTGGTCTGGCTGCGCAAGGCCGCTGACAACCAGATGACACACGCGCAGTACACCCTGGGCGATCTCAGCGAGCGCGGCGAGCTGGTGCCGAAGTCGCTGGAGGAAGCCAACCGCTGGTACGAGCGCGCCGCGCAGGGCGGGCATGTGCAGGCGCAGATGGCGCTGGCCACCAACTACTTCACGGGCCGCGGCGTGCCGCTCGACTATGGCAAGGCGTTCACCTGGTACAGCCGGGCCGCCACGGCCGGCGACGGCGGCGCGCAGTACATCGTCGGCAGCTACTACGAACGCGGCGAGCCCGGCGTGGTGGACAAGGATATCGAGCAGGCCAAGATCTGGTACGCCCGCTCGGCCGCGCGCGGCGATCCCGGCGCGCTGGCCAAGCTGCGGTCCCTGCTGGAAGAGGGCCTGCGCGCCAAAGGCGCGGGATCGATGTAAGCGCAGCAGGCGGCACATGCCGGACACATTCAACATTGCGGGGCGGTACAACTCTTGCTTGAAGCACCCCGATGCTCACCTGACGAATCACTGACGTTTCACCGCACTCCTGGGAGGTCGTAGTGGCTACGCACGTCGCGCTGAACCATGTCACGCATTACCGCTATGACCGGCCGGTGAAACTCTCGCCGCAGATCGTGCGCCTGCGCCCGGCGCCGCATTGCCGGACGCCGATCCTGTCCTATTCGCTGCGCATCGAGCCCGCGCAGCATTTCGTCAACTGGCAGCAGGACCCGTTCTCGAACTACCTCGCGCGGCTGGTCATCCCGGAGAAGACCACCGAATTCAAGGTCACCGTGGACCTGGTGGCCGAGATGTCGGTCTACAACCCGTTCGATTTCTTCCTGGAGCCATCGGCCGATAAATTCCCGTTCTCCTACGCCGAGGGTCTCGGGCACGACCTGGCGCCCTACCTCGTCAAGGACGAGGCCACCCCGCGCCTTGCCGCGTTCGTGGCCAGCATCGACCGCACGCCCACCGCCACGCTGGACTTCCTGGTGGCCCTGAACCAGCGCCTGCAGCACGACATCCGCTACCTGATCCGGATGCAGCCAGGCGTGCAGACGCCCGAGACCACGCTCGCGAACGGCTCGGGGTCGTGCCGCGACACCGGCTGGCTATTGGTGCAGACGCTGCGCCATCTTGGGTTGGCGGCACGCTTTGTCTCGGGCTACCTGCTGCAGCTGACACCGGACGTGAAAGCCGTTGATGGCCCGGTCGGCGCCGAGGCCGATTTCACGGACCTGCACGCCTGGTGCGAGGTCTACCTGCCCGGCGCCGGCTGGATCGGGCTGGACCCCACGTCGGGCCTGCTGGCCGGCGAGGGCCACATCCCGCTGGCCTGCACGCCCGAGCCGGGCGGCGCCGCGCCGGTCAGCGGCGCGGTGGACGACTGCGAGGTCTCGTTCGAACACCTTATGTCCATCACGCGCGTCTACGAGTCGCCGCGCGTGACCAAGCCCTACACCGAGGCGCAGTGGATGGCCGTGGATGCGGCCGGCGCGACGGTCGATCGCCAGTTGCAGCAGATGGATGTGCGCCTGACCATGGGCGGCGAGCCCACGTTCGTGGCCGCGCGCGACCGCGAGGGCGCCGAGTGGAACACCGACGCGCTGGGGCCCACCAAGCGCGGCCTGGCGACCGAGCTGGTGCACAAGCTGCGCGCGCGCTATGGCGAGGGGGGCTTCCTGCACTTCGGCCAGGGCAAGTGGTATCCGGGCGAGCAACTGCCGCGCTGGGCGTTGTCGATCTGCTGGCGCGCCGACGGCGTGCCGTGCTGGCAGAACCCGGCGCTGTTCGCCGACGAGCGCCAGCCCGACCATTACACCGATGCCGACGCCCGGCGCTTCATGGCGGCCCTGGTGGCCCGGCTCGGCCTGGACGCGCAGTTCATCCGGCCCGGCTACGAGGACGTCTGGTACTACCTGTGGCGCGAGCGCAGCCTGCCCATCAACGTGGACCCGCACGAGGCCAGGCTCGACGACGAGATGGAACGCGCGCGCCTGCGCCGCGTGTTCGACGCCGGGCTGTCGCGCGTCACGGGCTACGTGCTGCCGCTGGCGCGCGCGGCGCACGACCTGCCGTCGCGCAACGACGCGGCATGGATCACCGGGCCGTGGTTCCTGCGCGATGACCGCATGTACCTGCTGCCCGGCGATTCGCCGATGGGCTACCGGCTGCCGCTCGATGCCCTGCCGTGGGTAGCCGAGGCCGACTACCCGTGGCAGTTCGCGCAAGACCCGTTTGCCCCGCGCGCGCCGTTGCCCGCCACCACGCCGCTGCGGCGCCAGGCGCCCACGGCCGGCGAGGCTGGCAATTCCGCAGATTCCGGCGCGCCCGCCGAGGGCGCGGATTCCGGCCCGGCGGCAGTGGCCGCGCGCGCCCCCGCGCGCGGCGAGTCGGCGGCCGACGTCATCCGTACCGCGCTGTGCGTGGAAGTGCGCCACCCGAGCCGCGCCGCCGGCCCGGCCGCCGAACTGAAGGCCATGGAGGACAAGCGCGGCATCCTGTACGTGTTCATGCCGCCGCTGCCGGCGCTCGAGGACTACCTGGCCTTGGTGGCGGAGGTGGAAGCCACCGCGGCCGAGCTGGGCGTGCGGATCGTGCTCGAAGGCTATCCGCCGCCGCGCGACGCGCGCCTGAAGCTGCTGCAGGTCACGCCGGACCCGGGCGTGATCGAAGTGAACATCCATCCCGCCAGCAACTGGGCCGAGCTGGTGGATCACACCGAGTTCCTGTACCAGGCCGCGCACGAGACCCACCTCTCCACCGAGAAATTCATGCTCGATGGCCGCCACACGGGCACCGGCGGTGGCAACCACTTCGTGCTGGGCGGCGCCACGCCGGCCGACAGCCCGTTCCTGCGGCGGCCCGACGTGCTGGCCAGCCTGATCGCTTACTGGCACAACCATCCGTCGCTGTCGTACCTGTTCTCGGGGCTGTTCATCGGCCCGACCAGCCAGGCGCCGCGCGTGGACGAGGCGCGCAACGACCAGCTCTACGAGCTGGAGATCGCATTCGCCGAACTGCGCCGGCAAGCGGCTCAGCGCGACGGCGCGCCCGCCGGCTACATGCCGCCATGGCGGGTTGACCGCGCTTTGCGCAACCTGCTTGTCGATGTGACGGGTAATACGCATCGATCGGAATTCTGCATCGACAAGCTGTACTCGCCAGATGGCGCCACGGGCCGCCTTGGCCTGCTGGAGTTGCGCGCTTTCGAGATGCCGCCGCACGCGCGCATGAGCCTGGTGCAGCAGTTGCTGCTACGCGCCCTCGTGGCGCGCTTCTGGCGCACGCCTTACACGGCGCGGCTGACGCGCTGGGGCACGGCCCTGCATGACCGCTTCATGCTCGGCACCTTCGTGCGGATGGACTTCGAGGACGTGCTGGCCGAGATGCGCACCGCCGGATTCGTGTTCGAGTCGGCGTGGTTTGCGCCGCACTTCGAGTTCCGCTTTCCGCGCGTGGGCGAGGTGGAGGCGGCCGGCTTGTCGCTGTCGTTGCGCACGGCGCTGGAACCCTGGCATGTGATGGGCGAGGAGGGCGCCGCCGGCGGCACGGTGCGCTACGTGGATTCGTCGGTCGAACGGATCGAGGTACGGGTGCTGGGCCTGAACGACACCCGTCACGTGGTGACCGTCAATGGCCGCGCCGTGCCGCTGCAGCCCACGGGCCGTGCCGGCGAATGCGTGGCCGGCGTGCGCTACCGTGCCTGGGCCCCGCCCTCGGCGCTGCATCCGACCATCGGCGCGCATGCGCCGCTGACGTTCGACATCGTGGACACGTGGATGGATCGCAGCGTGGGAGGATGCCAGTATCATGTTTCGCATCCCGGCGGCCGTCATTACCAGACATTCCCGGTGAATGCCTACGAGGCCGAGAGCCGGCGCCTGGCCCGTTTCTTCACGATCGGCCATACGCCGGGCCGGTCCGTGGCGCCGCCGATGCAGCGCAGCCTGGAGTTTCCGTTCACGCTGGACCTGCGGCAAGCCTGGCCATAACCACCCAGTCACCTATCCCGGAGACCGCTCCCGTGCCCTTGCAGTCGTCGCTTCCCCTGGACGGATCGGACAGCCCGGCTGCCATGGCGGGCCGCCTGGCGCTGCCCGTGCCGGCTGGCCATCTGGACGAACTGCGCCAGCCCGACGGCACGCTGCGCGAGCCCTGGGCGCGCTTCTTCTCGGAACTGGGCGACCTGAGCCCCGACGCGCTGGCCACACGCGCCGAGGCCGTGGCGTGCCAGATCCGCGACAACGGCGTGACCTACAACGTCTATGCCGACCAGGGCGGTGCGCGCGCGTGGCAACTCGAACTGTTCCCGTTCCTGGTCTCGGAGGCGGACTGGGCCGTGATCGAACGGGGCGCGGCGCAGCGCGCCACGCTGGCCAACGCCATCATGGCCGACATCTACGGTCCGCAGACGCTGCTCACGCGCGGCCTGCTGCCGCCCGGGCTGGTCTACGGCCACCCCGGCTACATGCGCGCGCTCAAGGGCTACCGGCCGCCCGGCGGCAGCTTCCTGCAGACCATCGCGATCGACCTTGTCCATACCGACGGCGCGGACGGCGGCTGGACCGTCATCGCCCATCGCACGGAAACGCCATCGGGCATGGGCTATGCGCTCGAGAATCGCCTGATCATCTCGGCCCAGTTTGCCGATGCGTTCCGCGAGATGCGCGTGCGGCGCCTGCCGCCGGCCTTCGCGCAACTGATCTCCACGCTGGCCCACGCACCGCTGGTGGCGGGCGCCGACGACGGCGCCGCGCTGCCCTCGAGCGACGGGGTGCAGATCGTGCTGCTCTCGCCGGGGCCGTTCAACGAGACCTATTTCGAGCACACCTTCCTGGCGCGCTACCTGGGCATCACGCTGGTGGAGGGACGCGACCTGACCGTGCGCAACGACGTGGTCTACCTGAAGACGTTCGGCGGGCTCGAGCGGGTGGACGTGATCCTGCGCCGGCTGGACGACGTGTTCTGCGACCCGCTGGAGCTGCGCAGCGATTCCACCATCGGCGTGCCGGGGCTGCTCGAGGCGATGCGCGCGGGCAACGTGATGGTGTCGAACGTGCCGGGCTCGGGCTTCCTGGAGTCGCCGGCGATCCACGGCTTCATGCCCGGCATTGCCCGCGCGCTGCTGGACGAAACGCTGGTCCTGCCGGCGGTGTCGAGCTGGTGGTGCGGCGAGGCCGCCGCGCAGGTGGAGGCCATGCGGACGCTGTCAGAAGCCTTCGTCATGCCCACCTATCCGCGCACGCCCGGCGAGCCGCGCCTGGGCATGGAGCAGGGCCTGCAATCGCTCGATGCCTGGCGCGGCCGCATTGCCGAGGCGCCCGACCGCTATACGCTGCAGGCGCCGCTGCCGCTCTCGCACATGCCGTGCTGGGAGCCCGACCAGGCCGGCGGCGGCCGCATCGGCTCGCGCGCGGCCATGCTGCGCGTGTACGCGGTGGCCGACGGCAATGGCGGCTGGCAGGTCATGCCGGGCGGCTTCATGCGGCTGGCGCCGCCGCGCCTCGAGGCGGTGTCGATGCAGCTGGGCGGCACCAGCGCCGATACCTGGGTGCTGTCGAACCAGACCTCGGGCGTGGTGCCGCTGGCGTCGCGCACCGGGCTGGCGGCGCCGCCCGGGTCGCGCCCGCTGGCCGTTTCCAGCCGCGCGGCCGAGAACCTGTTCTGGGCCGGCCGCTATGCGGAGCGCGCCGAGAACACGGTGCGGCTGTGCCGGCAGATCCTCGGCTCGATCGAATCGAACGACGAGACCGACGACGGCACGCTGAACACCATCGGGCAGCTTGCGCAGTGGTTCGGTCTGGTGCCGGCGCAGACGCCGTCGCCGCAGGCGTCGCTGCGCGTGTTCGAGCGCAGCCTGGTGTCCGCGCTGGCCGATGCCAGCGGCAGCACTGGCGTGGTGCAGACGCTGGCGAGCCATGCGCGCGCGGCCAACGAGATCCGCAACCGGCTGTCGAACGACCACTGGCGCACGATCCTGGCCGCGCGCAACGACTTTCACGATGCGATGGCCGCTGCCGCCTGCCCGGCCGGGTCTGCGAGCGGGGAGGGTTCTTACGACCGTTCGCAGGTGCTGGCCGCGCTGGAGCATCTGTCGATGCAGTTAGGGGCGATCAGCGGTGCGCAGGGCGACCGCATGGCGCGCGACGAAGCGTGGCGGCTGGTGTTCATCGGCCGCCATATCGAGCGCGTGTCCACGCTGGCGCTGTTCCTGGAGGTGGCCGAACGCGGCGGGGCGCTGCTGTCGCGCAGCGGCTTTGACCTGCTGCTGCACCTGTTCGACAGCACGCTGACCTTCCGCTCGCTGTACCCGGGCCGCACCGACGTGCCCGCGCTGGTGGACCTGCTGGTGCTCGATGCCACCAATCCGCGCGGCCTGTATGGCGTGCTGGACCGCCTGCGCGAGAAGCTGGCGCAATTGCCCACCGGCGCCACGGGGCAGGCGCGCGTGCCGCTGGCCGAGCTGCTGCCGCCGGCCAGCGCGCTGCCGTCGCGCACGGTGCTGTGCGGGACCGATGGCAAGGGCCGCCATGCCACGCTGGCCGCGGTCTGCGACCAACTGGGCGCGCGCATGGCGAGGCTGTCCGACGAGATCGGCGGGCGCTACTTCAGCCATGCCGGCGTGGCGCCGGAGACCGACCTGCCATGAGCGATGCCACCACGCTGAGCGTGCATCACGTCACCACGTACCAGTACGCCTGGCCCGTGGAGCACGCGCAGCAGCGCGCCGTGGTCACGCCGCCGCCGTATTCGTGGCAGGCCGTGAGCGCGCACCGGACCGACATCGATCCGCAGCCGTCTCACCAGCATGTGCGGACCGATGCGTTTGGCAACAACGTGCTGCACTTCATGCTCGACGTGCCGCACGAGACCATGCAACTGACCACGGCCAGCACGGTCACGCTCACGCCGCGCTGGGAGCGGCTCGACCCGGCGCGCAGCGTGCCGTGGGAGCAGGCCGCGCGGCGGCTGCGCTTCCAGGCCGGCCAGCGGTTCGATCCGGAAACGGAGTTCGTGTACGCATCGCCCAACGTGGCCTTGCACGCGGACCTGCGTGCCTATGCGCGGCCGAGCTTCGGGCCGGGCGTCACCGTGGTGGCCGGCGCGATGGACCTGATGCACCGCATCCACGCCGATTTCGAATACCACGCCGAGGCCACCGAGGTGCACACCCCGGCACTCGAGGCATTCGCGCTGCGCAGCGGCGTATGCCAGGATTTTGCGCAGGTGATGATTGGCTGCCTGCGCTCGATCGGACTGGCCGCGCGCTACGTGAGCGGCTACCTGTGCACCGATCCGCCGCCGGGCGAGCCGCGCCTGCTTGGCGCCGATGCGTCGCATGCGTGGGCCGGGGTGTGGTGTCCCGAGAATGGCTGGGTCGATCTTGACCCGACCAACGACATGCTGGCCGACATGCGCCATGTCACGCTGGCCATCGCGCGCGACTACAGCGACGTGCCGCTGCTGCACGGCGTGATCGTGGGTGGCGGAGAGCACACGGTGGAGGTGGAGGTGAGCGTGGTGCCGGTGGAGCCCGTCGGCTGAGCGGGCGGCGGCGCCAGGGCACGGCCTTATGCCTCATCGGCATACGAAACCAGTTCCCACGTCACCGTCAGCGCCACGCGCCGCATGCCAAGCCAGTCGTCAAGCCAGGACAGAAACCGCGGGTTATCGACGATGAGCGGCGGCATGGTGTCGCCTTTGTGGATGTGCCGCGTGGCCTCTGCCCAGACGCTTCTGCCTGCTTGCATACACCAGATGCCG
>Ga0255338_1003256_pt1 | contig 20013 bp, 19 predicted proteins | sample MeOH1_35cm_T4_19_FD_203715 | JGI IMG/M metagenome (GOLD analysis project Ga0255338, IMG submission 203715) | Sandy soil microbial communities from University of British Columbia, Vancouver, Canada - MeOH1_35cm_T4_195 | ecosystem: Engineered > Artificial ecosystem > Sand microcosm > Unclassified ...
TCGAGCGCCCGTCCCAAGCGACCCACGGAGTAAACGAAGCCGAGGTGCTCGTACGCCTCCTTTGCCCAGCCGTAGAAGTTGTCGCTGATCGCGCGCTCCCAGGGATCGACCACGTCCTTCTTCTTTGCGTGGATCAGCCCCTCATACCAGTCGGCGGCGTGGTTGCTGCTGGCTACCACCACCCGCTGTACTCCCTCTTCCTGCGACAACTGGTAGACGGTGCGCGCCATCTCCACGGTCTTTAGCTCACTGAAGAAGCTTGCCTTCGAATAACTGTTTTCGCCTGCCCGGGGCCGGACGTAGCCGAGATGGACCACGGCGTCAATGTCGCGGAAGTAGGGGCGGAGGGCGTCGATTTCCGGCTGTGTTAGGTCGACGATCTCGATGCCGTCTACCGGGCTCCCCGTACGGTCAACAGTTCGCACGTCGATGAGCCGGCAGTCATACCGCGTCCGCAGGGTCGGCAGCATCTGGGACGCCACGTAGCCGGAAGCGCCCGTGATCAAGACTCGTTTCTTCGCCACGCTCAACTCATCCCTCCTACCCAACTCCCGCCATCCCGGCGGCGGTCAGCTTGCTGAATCGGTCTCTCAACTATCACTCACAACCGGCTCTCGGCCGTCAAAAAATCGCGGAACCGGACGAGATCACGCTGGGTCCGGAAAGCCAATCGAGCATTCCGCGCTCAAGCGGCGCGGTAAAAGGAACAACGAAATGACGAAGCAGATCCGCATGACGGCCCTCGCCCTTCTCGGGGCGCTTGGGGTAACCTTTGCCGCTCCGACGGCCGCGCACGCCAGTAAGAAGGGCAGCCGCAATACCGCCATCGCGCTCGGCGCAGTGGCGGCTTACGGTCTCATCAAGAAGAAGCCGCTGATCGCCGGGCTCGCCGGCGCAGGTGCGGTCTACTCGTGGCTTCAGTCCAACAAGAGCAGCGATCGCGACCGTGACCGGGATCGCCGCCGCAATCGCAACCGCCGCTACTACCGGCAAAGCGGCTACTACAACGGCTACCAGCCCGCTTACCAACAGGCCCCCGTCTACTACCAGCGCCCCAACTACGCAAACACCGGCTATAACGGCTACCAGGGCCGCTCTAGCTACGGAGGCTACCGGGGCTACAACAGCTACGGGGCGAGCGGACACTCGCACGGTCGCGGCCACGCCTACGGTCACCGTCGTCACTGCGATTAGGGCGTCCACACCACCGTCAACGGCCCGCGTCGATCCCGCTGATCGGCGCGGGTCCCACCCGGACCACCTCCCCCACCGTTGCCGAGGCGTATGCCGCCTCCACCAACCCCAGCGTTCCGAGATTATCCGTCCCCGATGTTTCCGGTTCTCGCCCTGTACGCAGGCAATCAACCCAGTGCTGCTGGATCCGGACCACGCTCTCCTGGATATGCAGCATCAGAGGGCTGCCCCACGTGAGTGGTGCGGGTGCAACAGACCGCTTCGAGACACCGCGCTCCGTGACGAGCGTTAACTGAAAGTCGCGGTCCAACGCCACCGTACCGTGTGCTCCCTCCAACTCGAGGAGAGTCTGCGGGAACGGGTCGTTCTCCAGACGCGACGCGTAGCTCAGTTCGACGAGGCAGGTCGCACCACTCCCCATCCGGAGCATTACGGTGGCCACGTCCTCACCACGGATGCGGGGATTGACGCGCTGGGTCTGACAGTAGACGCTTCCGGCTTCTCCGAAGAGGAAGCGGGCCAGGTCCAGCAGGTGAACCCCCAGGTCGGCGAGGATAAAGCGGGCATCTTCCGCCAGGTACGGCTGATCGTGGTAGACGTCGAATGCCGTGCGCCAGTAGATCCGTCCGTAGAACAACGGTCCCAGTTCCGTCACCGCGTCTCGAAGCGCGCGCATGGGTGTCTGCCAGCGGAAGTTCTCGTGCACCATCAAGCGCACTCCCGCGGCATGGCACGCGGCCACCATCGCTCGGGCATCATCCAGGCTCGGCGCCAGCGGCTTCTGGCAGATCACGTGGGTGCGGTGGTTAGCTGCCAGCTCCACCAGCGCCCGATGAGTGGCGGGAGGAGTCACGATGTCCACGAAGTCTAACCCACCCACCCGGAGCATCTCAGCTGGGTCTGTGAACACGCTCGCAGTCCCGGCTTCCGTGGCGAACGCCTCCGCACGGGCCGGATCCGGATCACAAACGGCGGCCAGATGGGCGCCCTGCACCTCTCCCCAGGCACGCAGGTGGTTGCGGGCAAAGAAGCCACAGCCAATCAGCCCGCCCCGCAGGTCACTCATTCCCGTTCTCCAAATCAAGCGTAGCAACCGCGTACGCGCCTAATTCCAGGTCCAGCATGCCTCCTACCACCGCAACCCGCGTACCGGCTTCCGTTCGGAAGTCTACAGGCGATCGCGTCGCCCGCTCTACGGACTCGAGATCTAACAAGCGGAGGCGGGCCGAAGTAGCTTGAAGGCCGGTAAGGTGGACGGCTTGCGTGGTCCCCGTGTGGCTGGCTACCAGGAGGCGCTCCTTCCCGTCGGCGGATCGCAGTGCCAGAGCTTCGGCCTCGAGTGGCCGGCTGGAGCGCGATGCGAGCACCTCCGCGCGCGCGCCAGCAACGTCCGCGAACACGTGGTAGAGGGGGAATACGCCCCCGGGAATGGAGGCAAACTGTTCCGAGAGTGGCGAACGAGCCTCCGTTTCCAGCACTCCGCGCCAACCGGTGGTCTCAAAAAAAGTCGCAGCGCTCACACCCCCGCGGGCCAGGGCGTGCAGGCTACCGACGGTCCAGCCAGCGCCAAAGAGCGACATCTGGCGCGGGTCTACGGCAAACGGCAGTTCACCGGGAGCGGGGAGTGGCTCCGGCCCCGTGGCCTCCGCATTGAACCGCGGGCGAAGCGTCACCGGCGAAACTGCCACGGGCTTCCCGTGTGCCAGCCACCGGGCGCTGTGCGCGGCGTGCGCCTGACCCTCCAGGTTCTCGATCAGCGTTCGATCATCGAACGCGTGGACTTGCGGATTGATGGCAAAAGCAACGAAATCGGACTGGGTTGCCGGCGCGCGATGGCGGTTCAGATCCGCAAAGCTGTTATCGGTGCCGGCGCCGATGGGCGCGAAGACAGGCGACTCCCGAAGGAGCCGGCGGGCCAGTACGACGAGGTGTTCCGGAGAAGCTCGCTCCCCCTCCTGGTAGACGAGCCAGCGAGAAACCGGCACTCGCACCCCGCGGAGCGCCTGCCGCAAGTCGGCAAGTTCTGCCGCCGCCTCGTTCGTGACGAAGAGCGCCAACTCAAGTCGCGCGCCGAGCACGGCCGCCTCGGCCGCGGCACGTTGGAGCGCTTCGCGGTAGCTGGGCTGCGCGAGACGGAGATCCGCGCGGAGGTGGACCGGGCGCAGTATCCGCAGTAACTCCAGTTCTCGCGAAGATAACGCGGCACCGTGGCTCGCTAAACCGAGACCGATCTGCGGCAGCCGGCCTACGGGTTGCGACTCGATCTCGATCGATACCGCGGCGTCTTCGTCCCCCGTGTTGCTGAGCGCCCCGCTGAAGGTAACGGTGATCGACTGCTGTACCACCTCGCCCGCCTGGAGCGGATACGGCTTCGGAAGGGCCAGGGGGCGAGAGTAGGTTTTGAACGAGGCGTCCGTCCAGTTTCGCTGATCCTCCATTTCGAACGTATCGCCTTCGAAACTGATACGGGCCGTGACACCGGGGGCGATCTCTTGACGGATGGCGCGCAAATCCTGGAAAGGCTGGTGCGGCTCAACCAGATCGGGAAACCGCCCCCACTCTTCCGTACCGTCTACCCGCTCGATGACGCACTCGGCGGCGGAGCCTTCCGGCAGGGGGTGAAGCACACACAGCCCGGTACGGTTGGTATGGAATGTCCGCGCTGCCATCCCACTCATCGTAAAGCGAACCATCGACGGGTCGCCCGTAATCTCGCCGTTCCAGCGAAAATCGATGTCGCCGCGTCGGCACTTCGCATTGAACCGCACGTGGAACGAGGTGTCTTGCTGCACCACCTCCAGATCCGAGACATGAGGGGTTATAGTGCCCCAGTCTCCGTCGCGTACGGCTCCATAGATGCCGCGCACCACTTCCCGCTCCCCACAGCGGAGGTAGCGGAGGAAACCGATCTCCGGCTCGAACAGCACGGAAATTGGCCCTGCATGAAGTGTGATCCCCGCGGCAGGAGGCGCGTCGACACCGTGGAGGAATTGAAAAGGGGTGGGCATGGGGGGCTAACTCGGAAGCGCGGAGAGGCGCAGCAACAGCGCCCGAGTCAGCTACGGGACAACCGAGCAGGTTTCCTGCCCCGCCGGCACTACCGGGCGTTAGGGAGTGCGACGGAGGTACTTCGGCGGCACTTCATCCACCAGCCAGACGCCGTTTTCCGAGCAGAAGAACTTAAAACCGTCCCGCTGCATTCCCGCGGAATCCACTTCAAAGATGACCGGTTTGCCGTGCCGTGCCCCTACGCGGAGGGCGGTAGGCACGTCCGTCGAAAGATGGACATGGTGTCGTCGCATCTTGCGAAGCCCATCCCGTTCAATGGCGTCCGCCGTCACGTGGCCAGTGCCGTGGTAAAGTATCGGGGGAGGCGCCGCCACCTCTAGCTGGAGGTCGACCTCAACACTATGACCCTGGTTGGCGCGAATGCGGGTTCCGGTTGCGTCGTAAGCGAATCGCTGTTTGTCGTTCTCCGCCACCACCGTATCCAGGTCCGCACGGCTGATGTGGAATCCGGTGCGCTGGCACGCCGCCAGGAGGTCATTTACCGCCACCCAGCCTCCGGTTTGCAGGGTGAGCCCCAGCCCTTTGGGGTCGTGGCGGAGGTGCTTGCTCAGGAATTTACTGGTTCTGATTATTCTTGCTCTGTCCATGCCCTTACTTTACAGAAGCGCGACGCGCCTGTGAAGCGCATGCGGTTGCGTGGCGGAACGGTCACGGCAGCGGGGACACGACGGAACGCGATACTCCGCGTCCACCGGTGGGGAAGTAACTGAAATGAAGGCCAGGCCAAAGATCGGGATTACCAGCGGACTGACCGGACCCCATTGGCTGCCGGACGGAGCCTCCTGGCGACCGTATGCGGCGGCGGTGGAGGCCGCCGGTGGTGAACCGGTCTACCTGGATCCCGCAACTCACGGCCGAGAGGCCGCGGTGCTGCGAGCCCTGCACGGTGTGCTCTTTTCCGGCGGCAACGACATCCACCTCGGCCATTACCCCAATCCGCCGGAGTACCCGGGCGAAGACCACGAAGTGGTGATGGCGCGGCACCGGATGCGGCCGGAGCCGCAGCGAGACGCGTACGAGCTTCCTCTTCTAAAGGAAGCCCTCCACCAGGACCTACCCTTGTTCGGCATCTGCCGCGGCTGCCAGGTATTGAACGTGGGGCTGGGCGGGCGGTTGATCCTGGACATCCCGCAGGAAGTGGAGACGCGCCTCCGGCACACCTCACATCCCTCGCCGGATGGGGACAGCTCTCATCACTCGCTCGAGGTATTGCCGGTCACGCTGCTGGCAGGCGTTCTACATCCGGAAGTTTTCCGCGCCTGTAACAGTCGCCATCACCAAGCCGTAAGACTCGATGAGAGCTTCTCCGCCCGGGTCTCGGCCATCTCCCCCGACGACGGGGTGGTCGAAGCGATTGAAGTGCCCGGGCGCCGGTGGGTGGTGGGAGTGCAGTGGCATCCGGAGCATGGTCGTGACCATCACGTCCGGGACCTGTATGCCCCTCTCTTCCACGCCTTTGTGAAGGCGGCAGGTTGAGCTGCTTCCTGGCTTGGCTGCCCGCGCGGCGGCTTACGGCCGGAGGTGAATTGCGCGTCACAATCGAACAATATTACTTGGCAAGTTTCGTTTTCGGAGTTAGGTGAATGAACGTTTCCACCGATAAGGTGCTGCGACTGCGGGAAGGCGACGACGTAGCGATCGCGGTGCGCCCCATCAAAGCGGGCGAAGTGATTGGCGTCAATGGCAGCGAGGTCCAGGCGCAGCAGGATATTCCGGCCGGACATAAGGTGGCGCTCCAGACGGTGCGCACCGACGAACCGGTCCACAAGTACGGGCAGATCATCGGTTTCGCGACCAAGACCATTGAGCCCGGCGACCATGTGCACGTCCAGAACCTGGGCGTGAAGCCGCTGGGTCTTGAGTACGAGTACTCCACGGGCGTGCCCACGGTGGACTATGTGCCGGAAGGGTTGCGCCGCACGTTCGAGGGCTTTAAGCGCCCGAACGGCAAAGTCGGCACCCGCAACTACCTGGCAGTGGTCTCCACGGTGAACTGTTCCGCCACCGTAAGCCGCTACATCGCGGACAAGTTCCGCGGCGATGCGTTGAAGCAGTTTCCGAACGTGGACGGCGTCATCGCGCTTACTCACAAGAGCGGCTGCGGGATGAACATCCGGGGCGAGGACCTCCGCATGCTGGAGGCCACGTTGGCGGGACACGCGCGCCACGCCAACGTAGCGGGATACATCGTTTGCGGCCTGGGCTGCGAGGTGAATCAGGCGTCCGCGATGATCTCGAAGACGGGACTGATCTCGCTGGGAACCCCTACGCAGAACCCGACCATCGTCACCATTCAGGAAGAGGGCGGCGTCACCAAAGCGGTGGAGCGCGGCATCCGCGAGATCGCGTCGCTGCTGCCGTGGGCGAACAGCTTTACTCGCTCCACCCAGCCGGTCGCGGACCTGTTCGTGGGCACCAACTGCGGCGGCAGCGACGGCAATTCCGGCATCACCGCGAATCCCGCGGTGGGTTGGATGACGGATGAGATCGTGCGCCACGGTGGTTCATCCATCCTGGCGGAGACCACGGAGACGTACGGCGCGGAACACATCCTTACCAAGCGCGCCGTCACCCCGGAAGTGGGCAAGAAGCTGGTCGCGTTGATGCGTTGGTGGGAGCAGTACACCTCCATGCACGGCGCGGAGATCGACAACAACCCGTCCCCGGGCAACAAGGCGGGCGGTCTCACCACCATCTACGAGAAGTCGCTGGGAGCGCTAGCCAAGGGTGGCACGGGGCCACTCGTGGATGTGCTGGGCTTCGCCGAACCGATCAAGATGCGCGGCTTCCAGTTCATGGACACGCCCGGCCACGACCCCGTCTCCATCACCGGATTGGTAGCGGGCGGCTGCAACGTGATCGTCTTCACCACCGGACGCGGCTCGGTATTCGGCTACAAGCCGGTGCCCAGCATCAAGGTGGCCACGAACACCCCGTTGTTCGAGCACATGAACGACGACATGGACATCAACGCCGGCATGATTCTTCAAGGCGCCACGGTGGAAGAAGTCGGCCGGGTGATCTTCGACAAGGTCATCGCTGTTGCCAGCGGCGAGCGGACCAAGAGCGAACTCCACGGCATCGGGGACGAAGAGTTCAATCCCTGGATGACCGGAGCCGTGCTCTAACCGCCCCGTCTGCAGTTGACGACAGCCCGCTCCGGCAGAGGGTCCGGAGCGGGCTGTCGCCGTATTCGGACAGTTCGCGCACACCTCGCGGGAAACCGGAACGCTCGGTCGAGCGTTATTCACACGGGCCACACCCACGTTCGCAACGAGTGCCTCCGGTCAGGACACCGGCAACCGTCGAGATGAGCAACTCACCATCATCCCCGTCCGCTCCGTTGCCGTCCGACGCGTCCGGCGATCTCTTCGAGCTACCAGGCGCAGAAGATCCCGCGAACCGCGTGCCTCCAGAGGCACAGCTAGGCGAGCGGGCCCTTCCCCAGCGGTCGTGGCGGGACGAGCTGCAAGACGTTGACTGGCAAGTCGTCCGCTCTCTACTCGGGCGGGAAGCGATGCTGACACTCCGGAGCCGGGCCTGGGCGCGGCTCCTGGCGTGGTTCACGTTCGGCACCACGCTGCTGGCACTGCTGCCGATCCTTTACCGAATGGCGCCCGGCCACTGGCACCGTCCCACAAACGACGCCTGGCTCGTCATCTGGACCTTCGGTACGGCGCTGACGCTCCTGGCGACCGTCTCCGGCTGGACGCGCCGCCGGATCTCGCGAGAGCTGCGGGCAGGGGCGCTGGAGGAGATCATTCTTACCGGCAGCGGCCCGGCCGACATTCTGCTGGGAAAATCGCTGGCCACCGCCTGGATGGCGGGGCTGCTCGTCCTCGTCACCCTGCCACCGATGCTCCTGGCGACCGCCGTCGGGGGCCGCGGAATGGACACCATGCTGCGCCTCGCGCTTACCCTGGGATTGTGCGCTTACCTGGGATTGTGTGTCGGACTTGAGTACTCATTTCGCCGGCCGGGAACTCGCACCAGCTTCGGCCGGTTATGGAACTGGTACTACCTGCTCCTGATTCTGGGCAACGTGGGGCGCCTCGGCAACTGGAGCTTCCTCTCCCTCCCCCGGCAGTGGATGATCCGCTATAACCCGGCTTCCACCCTCTACGCGGCCACGCTTGCGAGCTCCAAACGCTGGCCCACCGGTTTACTAGTGTTCGGGCTTCTGCTCGTGATCCTGACCCTGGTCAACTTCCGGCTGCTGCGGCGGGAGTGGTCGCATGCCGTGAATCGCGCGGCGGCCGGCTCGTGGTTCCGCCGGATGTTCCAACCTAAGCGTGCTCGACCTCCGGCGATCCCAATTCCAGCCAGCTTGGCGACCGCGCCCACGCAAGCGCCCTCACCACCGGTAGCTGGCACGGTGGTGAAGGCGACGCCTAGCGATCCAACGTACCTCCTGGACTACGGTCGCAATCCCCTGATTGCGTTCGAGCGCCAGTTCGGCCACCGGCTGCGGGTGCCCCGCTGGATCTGGGTGGTCGCGGGACTGGCGATGATCGGATCGCTCTTTGGCCCCTATCCGTTGATGGGGCGGGTTTGGTTCGGGCTATTGCTCTGGATCGCCTGCCTGGCGGCTGCCCACAGCGGGTGCGCCCCGTTCGCGCAGGAGCGGGACCGGGGCGGCTGGGAAGAGCTAGCACTACTGCCACTCTCCGACCGGGAACTAGCCCTCGGCAAGATCGTTGCCGGCGCCGGAGCATGGCTTCCACCGATGGCCGCCGCAGGGTTGATCCTGGTAGTTACCGCCCTGCGAACTTCCGCCGCCGGCGGGGAATGGCTGTCGTGGGCTGCCGCATCAGCGCTGCTCCTTCCTCCCACGTACCTGGCGCTCGGCGCGTTCCTGGGCCTCGTCAACCACGCGTCAGACGAAGCGCAGTGGCGTGTGGCCGTGCTTTCGACCGCGCTCCCGGCGCTCCTCCTCACCGGCTACGTTTCCGGTTTCCAACTCGCCGGAGCGGAAGCCTTGTGTCCCCTCTTCGCCGCCTGGACGGCGGTGCCAACCGGCACTGCCGGGCTCGCCGCCTGGGCAGGAACACTCCTCTACGCCGCGGCGGGCGCTGGCGCCGGCTGGCTGGTGCTGAACCGCCTGAGGGTCTGGGCGCTGCATACGGCCACGGGGTAACCGGGATTATTCACCACGGAGACACCGAGACACGGAGAGGGAAAGGTGAGTTTGGACGGGTAGTACAGGATCTTAAGAATCGAAAGCTGAGAGGTGCCGAAGCCGGGAACCTTGCCTGGCTTGCCGATCATAACGCTCCGTCCGAAACTTCCTCTGATCCTTCTCCGTGCCTCTGTGTCTCCGAGGTAAAAAATGCGGTAAGGCGATCGAGGCCCAAGCGGGCAAGAGTTTGGGCTGCGACCTCAGCCGGGTAAGATCGGCCGGGCAACGCCAACCCGCCCGTTTGAGGTCGCCGTGCCGGATTCTCCTGTAGTCGCCACTCGTCGCCCTACCCGCTCCCGGCGGGAGCTCGTGGCCCGCGTCGCTTCGCGTATCGGTCTGCTCCGGACACTCCGCCAGCTTCGCGCCAATCGTGGCCTCCTGGTGCTGGCTTACCACCGGGTGGGTGATCCCCGCCACTGCCCCTACAACGAGGAGCTATTCTCTGTAACCGCTGCCGGACTGGCAGACCATGTGCGGCTGATCCAGCGCTGGGCGCGGATCGCCAGCCTGGAGGAGCTAACCGGTAGGCACCTCGGTGGCGGTGCTCCGAGCGAGCCACTGGTGCTGCTGACCTTCGACGACGTTTACCGCGACAACTATGCGGAAGCCCTCCCCATCCTGCGCCGGGCGGGAACGACCGCCACGTTCTTCGTTCCCACCGGGTTGATCGAGCAGGGGCACGTGCCCTGGTGGGACCGCATCGCCTACGCCGTGAAGCACGCGCGCGTTGACGCATGCCGGTTAGACTACCCGGATGGCTTCGAGCTAACCGGGCTCCGGCATGAACCGCACAGCGCCATGGTGCGCCTACTTCGGCTCTACAAGCGCGACGCCGCGCTCGACAAGGAACGGCTCGTGAGCGCGGTCGAGGCGGCTACCGGGGCTTCGGCGCTCGCTGATGCGCAGCGAGGCGAATTGTTCGCGTCCTGGGCGGAACTGCGGGAGATGGCGGCAGCGGGGATGGCGCTCGCTTCGCACACGCATACGCACCGGCTACTGGGGCACCTTCCCTATGCGGAGCAGCGCGAAGAGCTCGCGCGCTCGCAAGCCGTGCTGCAGCAGCAGACCGGGGTAGCCACCACGTCAATTGCTTATCCGGTGGGCCAGCGCGGGCACTTCAACGCCGACACCCGACAGGCCCTACAGGAGTTGGGTTACCGCGCCGGATTCTCCCACTACGGCGGCTGGAACCGCGCCGTCACCGATCCCTACGACATCCGTCGGGTGCGGATGGATGCCACCGTGGACGCGGAGCTCCTCCACGCCGCAGTCTCGCTGCCCAGGCTCTTCGCAACCTAAAGACCTCCGAGTTCTGGGCATGTCCGGACGCCCACGCGGTGGGGTCGCGGCAAGGGGCAGCGGGAGGAAGGTCGTCTCCTGCTCCGGTCGACTACGGCTACAACTGGAGCGCGTGGGAGCAGAACAACATCGGTCGAACGTTCGAGTCGGTGCAGTATTCCGCTGCGACCGTCGCCTTTGCGAAGAGCACCGTTTACCCGACGGTCCCATCTCCCCTGGTGCCCACGCTGGGCGGTACCCCACCAGCGTACCGGCGTTCTGATCGGGCCTACGTAGGATGGCTGGACGGGCACGTCGAATCGATGCCTGCCCCGCAGTTGAAAGTGAAGCCGCGAACAGAAGGCGGGCGGTGGTTGGGGGCCGGAATTGACGCCTACCGCTACTGGAACCGGCTTTAATGGGAACTGAGATTTGACAATGGCGGATCCACGTGAGGTTACACCCCGTCGCCGCGGCGGCCGTCCGGTGCTCTGGATCCTCAGTGCGGTCCTCGTGGGACTGCCCCTATCTTGCGCGGTGCTGCTGCCTATATTTGAAGCGGCGAAACTCTCCGGTCCATCCACTAACTGCAGGTCGTACCTGAAGCAACTTGGCACAGCGCTGCTGATGTATGAGCAGGACTACGATGGCCGCTTCCCCCCGGCAGCCTATGTGGAGGGCACCCATTCGGTTACCCAGCCGGCGCTGCTGTATCCTTACGTGAAGAATTACGACGTGTGGGAGTGCCCCACCGACCGTAAGAACGGAATCAAGAACCACACCTACGACGGCACGCCGAACGATACCACGGTGAGCTATGGCTACAACGGCTTCGGACTGGCGCCTGGTGGTCGGGGGCTCTTAGAATCGCAGGTAAAGCAGCCCGGAAACACGGTCACCTTCGTGGAAAGCGCTTCTTATCTCGCCGTCCCGCCGGAATTGGTGCCGGCGCTGGGCGGTAAGCCCCCCGAATACCGGCACCATTCGGGGGATGATCCGGCGATCAACGTCGGCTGGGTAGATGGTCACGTGACCATGGTAAAGCGCGGCAAGCTGGAAGAGGTGTTGACCCGGGAAGCGGAAAAGTCGCTGGGGCCTGGCATCGACTCGTTTCGCTACTGGAACCGGTGGTAAAGCGAGACGCACCGGTAGTGGCTCATTCGCTTCCTGATAGTGGGGTCACCACTCCACCGGTACTTCCCGTCGTAGGCGCGCGCTCTCGATGGCGGCGAAAACCATCGCCAGGCTCTTGAGGTTATCGGACGCGATGGTCTCCGGTACGCTGCCGTCTCGGACGCACTGGACGAACTCCTGGATGAGGCCGCGATGACCGTCATCCTTCACGCCGGGCGCAGCCGGCGGGATCTCCACGTCACTCAACGGATACCGGAAGCCGCTCTCGTCGGCCACGACCTGGGCCTCCATCCGCTCGAAGCCATCCCACCGGGCGGAGCCGCGCTCGCCGATAAGGCGCCACTCGGCTTCCCAGGACGTGTTCAGACCCTCGGAGCACCAGCTACCACGATAAGTGTAGAGAATACCGCCGGTCATTTCGAACACCGTGACCGCCGATGCGGCGTGGTCGTACCAGGAGCCTCTCGGGTTCCACTCCTTGCAGTAAACGGACACCGGGTCCGCGCCGGTGAGGAACCGGGCCATGTCGAACGTGTGGATCGCCATGTCCAGCACCAGCGGATGCTCCATGCGATCCCGAAAGCCGCCGAAGTGGGCGCCGATGAAGAAGTCGCTGTGGACCGTGGTCAGCGGTCCGAGGGTGCCCACATCCAGGAACGCGCGCAGGCGACGAATCGGGGCATCGTAGCGGCGGTTCTGGATCACCGCATACAACTTGCCTGCCTCCCGGGCCGCGTCGACCATCCGCCGGGCGTTTTCCATAGTATCGGCGAGCGGCTTCTCACCCAGCACGTGGCAACCATGCCGGAGCGCCGTCAGCGTGACCTCGCAATGCGCCTCGGGAATGGTGCAATCGAAGACCAGATCCGGCTGCAGTCGATCCAGCATCTGCACGAGATCGGCGCCCACGGCGGCCCGGGGACGGTACTCGGCGGCACGCGCGGCGGCCGCGGCTTCGTTGACGTCCACCAGGCCGGCGATCTCCAGATCGGGGACCGCTTCCGCCGCCTTGAGCCAGGCAGCGCTCATACTGCCGCATCCTACCAGCACTGCGCGTAACGGGTTCTCATCCGCCATCTGAAAGTTACTCCGCTCAATGGTTACCGAGAACCTGTTCGCAAGAGCGGCAGTGGAAGCCTACGAGAACCTGCGGGGGAGCATAGGAAAGACGCGTCCACGTGCCGCACTCCAAAGAGTGGGGCGCGTGGACTGAGCAGTACGGAGGGCTTATGAAAGACTGGGTTCCGATTGAGCGCGCGACGCCCGAACAGGTGGCGTTCTTCCGTGAACAGGGCTATGTGAAGCTTGGGCCGCTCTTCACCCGCGAGGAACTCACAGCCCTCCAATTGCACGTGGACGAGTTGATTGCCGCACTCCCCGAAGGCAAACGGCCGGAGGCCATGGACGTGCCGCATTTCGAAGACCCGTGGCTGTTCCGCTACCTCGCCCATCCGCGGGTGCTGGACGTGGTGGAGGATTTCCTGGGTCCGGACCTGGTGCTCTGGTCCAGCCACTTCATCGCGAAGCCTGCCGGGGTAGGGCTGCCGGTTCCGTGGCATACGGATGGCGCTTATTGGGGCCAGCGTCTGGAGCCCATGCAGGTGCTCACGATCTGGCTGGCGGTTGATCGATCGCGCGCAGAAAATGGCTGCATGCGCGTACTGCCCGGCTCTCACCGCGAGGTGGCCGCTGCGATGGATCGCTACGAAGAAGTAGACCGCGACCGCCACGTGTTCGGCTTCCGCCTGGCTCCCGAGTTGATCGACGAGAGCCGCGCGGTGGACCTGGAGCTAGAGCCGGGTGATTCCCATGTCCACGACGCCTGGACCATTCACGGCTCCAACGCCAACCAGTCGGGAGCGCGCCGCTGCGGCTACACGATGCGTTATATGCCCGCCAGCGTAGTTCATTACCCCAAGGGCAATCATCGCATCTACCTCCTCCGCGGCGAGGACCGCACCGGCGGACAGAACGTCTACTCACCCATTCCGGACGTATGATCACCCTAGCGAATTGCGCGAAGAAGAGATCCCGTCCGAAAGCTGTGTCATCGCGAGGAGCAGCGCGACGCGGCGATGACTCCGGCTGGCAAACGTCGTCCACAACCTGGGCGACAGCGTCTGCGCGAGGTCGTTTGGATTAGTCGTCGTCTTCCGGCCACTCGGATTGATCGCCCGCGAGGCGATTGCGGAGCTTTTCCAATACGGCCGGCAGCGCCTTCCGCATGGCGGAGTTGGGCACCACCAGCGTCGCGCCCGCCTCGCGCCCCGCCTGGAAGTGTTGCCGCTCCACGTGGCCCGCATAGCCGATGATCGGCGTTGCCGCCAGCGCTGCCTCTGCGCGAAGCGCTTTCACCATCGCAGAGCCGTCACAGCGGCTGGAAGCGAGGTTGACGAAGAGAATCTCCGGCTTCCACGCAGCCACCTGCACAGCCGTCGCTGGACCACCGGCGAGAGTGCGCACCTGATAGCCGAGCTTCCGAAGTGTCGGCTCGATCATCATCGCGAACATGAGGTTGTCCTCAACGAGGACTGCTTGGGGCGGTGATAACGGTTCGCTCATGGGTGACCTGGTCGAGGGGAAATGGGGAAATGAAGTAAATGGGGACACGGGAAGGCGGTTTCGCTACGGCATTCTCTCGCGAGCCCATTCACTTATTTCCCCATTTCCTCTTCAGGTGCGGCTAGCCGGGGCGGGCCATCTCGTAGTCGTCCATGTCCACGTTGATGAACCGGGCGAGGAAGGGATGGGTGCGGTCCAGCTCCCGCCACACGGCCTGGGCGATGCGGCGGTAGGAGATGTGCCCCTGCCGCGCCGAGCGCAGACTGACAAAGTGGTGGAGCGCCCGCAAATTCCAGGTGAAGAGCACGCGCTTGCGGTAAGCCAGCGGCACCAGGTACTGCGCCTCTTCGGGAAGCTCGGCGGCCAGCATCGCATACGCCTTCGCCGCGCGATCCATCGCGGCGCGGAACGCATCTCCGAAACCGTAGGTCTCCACCAACTCCGGCACGTCGTACCCGTGAGCGCAGGTCAGCCGCTGCGTGGTCTGGGTCGCCATCCGGTGGCGCTGAATGTCCCGGTAGGCGCCGTAGTCCACCAGTACGTCGAAGGTGAAGTAGAGGTGCTCCAGTGAGCGCAGCGGCGGATCGGTATAGGTATGAGGCGCCGTGCCGTACGTCTTACGACGAGCCAGGTACTCTTCGATCACCCGGCGGTGCTCGTCGGCGCTCAAATCCCGCACTCGCGTCCACACAGCCTCGTACGGCTGTTCCGTGTATTCGTACAGGATCGCCGCGGCCAACCGGGCTTCCGCCTCTTCGGGTGCCTGGACGATCACGACCTCGGCTCCGGTAGGTGTGGTCAACGGAGCGCCGTCACCGAGCAGATCATCCGCCAGCGCGCGCATAATCGGCGGAGTCTCGATCCAATAGTCCTTGACGCGTGCGTACTTGATCAGCGTCGGGATCAGCTTCGTCGCCTCGACGCGGATGCGCTCGCCCACCTCCTGTACTTCTGGCAGGGGGTGGGATAGCAGCTTGCTGATCAGGTGCTCCAGCGTCCGCGCATTCGCGGTGAGCCCAATATTGGTGTGGGTCGCGGCCGGCAAGAGGTAGCGCAGGGCATCGCACGCCTGCGCCTGGCAGCTGTTCTGAAAGCCCCGGTCGGTCTTAAACTGGCTGCGGTCCGCGGTCTCGGCCACGCGCGCCGTTACCTGCGGAAGCAATTCCTCGTACACGTCGAAGAGGTGCTCGATGGTCTCGCGGTAGAGGGTCCCGCTGGCGCCGGTCAACTCCGGTGCGTGATAGTAAACTCGCCCAAAGGGCACATACCGCGTGGATTTCTCGGTGTACGCGGCGAGGCGCGCATCCTCGATCACCTTGCTCGCGATGATCGAGACCTCTTCGATGGCAATGTGCGCCACCGCGTGCTCGGCAACCGACGCGTGACCATAGCCCACGACCCACTTCTCGTGGAACTCCTTCGCCTTCTTGCGTGCCTGGGCCAACTCTTCTTCATCGCTAGCGTCGGCCGCTGTAGGTCCGGCCACGTCGAGGTCGCGGTCCTGGATCAGCTTGAGGAGGTTCGTCCGCAAGCTCTCCCGGCTGCGCGAGTAATACGCGAAGAGAACCGCGACCACCTCTTCCGGGAGGTTCTTCAGCGCGAAGACGGGCGAATCTAATGAGGTGACGTAGGGCGCAAGCAGGGCGCGCTCGTCGGGAGATAACTGCACTACAGAGTTCCTCGCGATCCCAAATCGAAATACTGTCGAATGCCTTTGAGCCCCTCTCTATCCCCAGGCACACCGCTGCGGAAAGGAAGCAAACCTCTCTGGAGCCTGACCAGTCCCTTATCTCACTACTGAACGATCTGCCGGTAGGCCACTTCGTCGAAACCAAAGAGGATCGAATCGTCGGATACGAGTAAGGGACGGCGGACGAGGTTGGCGTTCTCGGCCATCAGGGCAATCGCCTCGTCCTTCTCCGGAGGGTTCGCCTTCATGCCCCGCTCGCGATACATCTCCGTGCGCGTGTTGAGAAACGGCTTGATCTCCCGGTCGCCGATGAGGGCACGCAACTCGTCCGCGGAGAGTGGCAGCTTGGACATGTCGCGCTCTTCGGCGGCTACCCCCAGTTCCTGGAGCAGCGCCTTCGCTTTGCGGCATGTGGAGCAGGTGGACTTATAGTAGAACGTCGGCATAGCAAGGGGATAAACGGACGCTGAAAGGTAGGGCCGCCGAGGGCGGCGTTCCGGACGCGTTCAATTCTAGCGCACGCCAGCGAGCACGGTGCCGTCCGGAACCGGTTCCGGTCACTCCGCAGTGTGGATGCGTCCCGCGGAATTGCCTCAGCCTGCGTCCAGAAACCGCCGGCGCTCGCGCTCGGTGGGCAGCCGGCAGGCGGCAGTTCGCTTTGGAAATCGGAAGCGGTTGCGGGCTACCCAAGAATACACCGCGTCGCGGAGAGGTGCCGGTACTAGGGTGAAGAGTCCGCCTAGATTCCAGGGGAAGCGCAGGTAGCGGGCAATCCGCAGCACCGCTGTGGATTGCGTGCTGGCGCGATCCCCTTCCACCAGCACCACCGAGTTAGGCGAGGCGTCCGCAAAGCCGCAGCGGACCAACAGTTCTTGCCCAATCGCCGACTGCCGCGGGGCGAAGCGCAGCACCTCCCGCGGGTCATTGCGCAGCATGAACTGCACCGACGACTGGCAAAGACCGCACTCGCCGTCGAAGATCACTACCGGGTTTTCGCCCACACGCCGACCCATGCCATGCTCCTTCCCAAGTTCCAGTACAGTCTATCCTGCCGGTCCTGATTCGCGTGACCCCCGGATTCGCAATCCGCCGCAGGGGGTTCGTGGAGAGCGGGTGAACCGTTCTGCGGCCCACCGAGATCGGCCCATCCGGAGAGACGCCCTTCATGTCCACCCGCACCCACCAGCTACTCGCCGCCGCCCTTTTATCCGCCACGTTTTTCGTTCCCGTATTCGCCGCGGGCGAAAGTGCTGCGACCATCCGTCTCTGGTCCGGCAAGGCGCCCGGGGAGCAGGCCGCCATCGAGCCGGAGAAAGAGACGCGCGCCGCCGGCAATCCCAGCGAAGTGCAACGTGTCACTAACGTAAGCGATCCCGTTCTCGCCGTGTTCCCCGCCCCCGCGGACAAGCGCACTGGTGCCGCATTGATCATCGCCCCAGGCGGCGCCTACCAGTTCCTCTCGTGGGCGCACGAGGGGGAGGAGATCGCCCGCTGGTTCAACGGCCAGGGCGTGACCGCCTTCGTGCTCAAGTACCGGGTGCCTACCCGGGCGCACGATCCCGGTAACCGCCTCGCGTTGATGGACGCCGAGCGCTCAGTCTCGCTCGTACGCTCCCGCGCCAAAGAATGGGGCGTCGATCCGGCGAAGGTCGGCTTCCTCGGGTTCTCGGCCGGCGGGCACCTGGGCGTGAACCTGGAGGTCAACTGGAAGCAGCGGGCGTACGATGCGGTCGACGCGGCCGACCAGGTGAGCGCCCGGCCAGACTTCGTGGTCCTGATCTATCCGGGTGGGTTCATGGACAAGAGCGACCCCACCAAAGTGGCGGCCGCGATGAAGCCCACCGCCGACACGCCGCCCACCTTCCTCGCCGTGGCCGCAGACGACAAGGGCTGCTCCGAGCCGACGGTGCGCTACTTCCTGGCGCTTCGGGAAGCAGGGGTCCCCAGCGAAATGCACGTATTCGCGAGCGGCGGTCACGGGTTCGGGATGCGAGCGAGTGCCGGCGCCGCGTCCACCTGGCCGCAGCGCAGCGCGGACTGGCTGCGCACGATCTCGGTGCTTCCCAAGTCCGAAGGCAAGTAATTGGCGGCACCCGTCCCACGCCGTTCGTGAACCCCGCCTCCACGGCTTTGAGGGCGTCGCGCAGTTGCCGCACATCACCCACGGTGGGCGCCCGGAAGATTCCGCGACTGTACGACGCCGGCACTTCCTAGAACGTGACCCAGAGCGAAGAAGAACTATCAGTTCTGGGTGCACCGTACCACCTGCTTCGAATACTCGGCCACTAGATCGCCGGATCATCGCTTGAATTTCGGGCGGCCCGGCAGTCTTTGGCCGTGCGGTCGCATTTCAACCGCCAGAGCTCTCCAGAGACGTACTTGAATCCTTTCGCGCACGCGACGGATCTATCCAATTAAGGGTACCCGTGCGCCTGCTCGAAAGGCTCGTTCTACTCGTTGTCTTAGGGAGAGACTTCTATGAAAGCTGCTGGCGACAGACCTTGGGGTCGCTATCTGATTTGCGGCGTTTCCACTGCTATGGTGCTCCTGTCAATCGCCGGCGCGCTCTGGGTGCCGCGAGCGGGAAAGGCGTCGGGGGGCGCGACCATCCAGGCTGCTAATGGAACTCCCTACGTAGTGTTAGCCTGGAATGACCTTGGGATGCACTGCATTAACCCGGGTTTCTCGCACCTCGCGGTATTACCACCCTTCAACAATTTGTGGGTGCAGGTGATCCGGCGCGGCGCGGAGCCGCAGATCGTGCGGCGCGATATCCGGGTCTTTTACGCGTTTCCCGACAACAAGACGACCCGTGGAAAGTCAGACTTCTGGAAATATGATCAGCAATTATTCGGCGTGGACCTGCCGGAGGGTGTGGGGCTTACGGGAAACGGACTATCGGGTGAGATGCGCTTCGTAGCAACTCCGTACCCGCACTACGAGGCCACCGGCATCCCGATCCTGCCAATATCGGACAATGGAAAGTGGAATCCCTACCAGTAGGCGGTAGTTACGGTAACCGATTCGAAGAAGCGAAAGGTACTTGGCCGGGCACTGGTCACCGCGCCCGTATCCGATGAGATGCGCTGCGACTCCTGTCACGCCGATGGTGGAACCGGCGGCTTTTCCAGCGGCAGCGTGGATGGGAACATACTGCTTCTACACGACCAGAAGAACGGCACGCAGTTGTTCCAGCAACAACCCGTACTCTGCGCCAAATGTCACCAGGATGAAGCGCTGGGAGCCCCCGGCAAGCCGGGAATAGCCTCGCTTTCGGAGGCGATGCACACGGTTCACGGGACGCTTCCCACCGCACAGCAGCCGAAATGCTACCAGTGTCATCCCGGTCCGACCACTCAATGCAACCGGAGCGCCATCGAGGGGATGGGCCCCAAGAGCCCAACGGACCCGAACTGCGAACACTGTCACGGAGCGCTGCTCAACGTGGGCACCTCCGTCTCGGCCGGCCGTCGGCCATGGCTGGACGAGCCACGATGTGCCGACTGCCACGACAAACCGGAGACCGATACGGGATCCAAGCTCTACCGACACGCCTCAGGTCACGGCGGCGTGGCTTGCGAAGCCTGTCACAACAGTCCCCATGCCTGGTATCCGTCCCAACGGGCGGCGGACAATTGGCAGCCGCTGAACTACCAGGGAGACCCCGGGCCCATCGGCAAGAGCTGTGCGGTATGCCATACCAACCGCCCGGAACGGGGCGAGGGACCGCATCAACGTGACGGTGGTGGCGGGCACGACAACTAGACGTATCTTGCCGAAGGACGATCGAGGTGGATCGGCGCACCGGTGTTCCACCCGGGCGCTTATCTCGGGCGCTAATCATCGGGTTAAAGAACGGAGGAGGAGAAAGTGGAGCCTTCTTCCTCCGTTCTCTCTTAACACTAAC
>Ga0255338_1003257_pt1 | contig 20009 bp, 17 predicted proteins | sample MeOH1_35cm_T4_19_FD_203715 | JGI IMG/M metagenome (GOLD analysis project Ga0255338, IMG submission 203715) | Sandy soil microbial communities from University of British Columbia, Vancouver, Canada - MeOH1_35cm_T4_195 | ecosystem: Engineered > Artificial ecosystem > Sand microcosm > Unclassified ...
GCTACGTAGCGCCGGTCTTCGACTGGCGTCTCTTTCGCTCTCCGTCTCTCCATCCAAGCCGAAGCAAGCTTCGGGGCATTGGACCCATCACGAGTAAAACAGCTCCAGCATGGCGCGGTCGCGCACCCCGAGCGGATCGGCGACCACGGGCACGGCGCACAGCCGCTCGATCTCGGCGCGCGTCAACGCCTCGGCGGGCAGACGATATTCCGGCCGGGGCAGCTCCAGTTCGGAGGCAGGGTTGTGCAGCAGCACGTCCTGGCGGGTGAGCCAGCGGAAAAAATCCTTCAACGTGCCGAGCTGCCCGTGGTGCGTGCTCCAACTCATCGGCCGGCCGTCGGGCCGCGTGCATTTCCAGCGGTGGCGCTGGTAGGCCTCCAGCATCGGCCGCGTCACCTGGCCGGCGCGCGTCACGTCGCGCTCGGCCGCCCACGCAAAGAAGAGCTTCAAGGCGAAGCGGCGCGACTCGACCGTTTTCTCGGAGTAGTTGCGGGCCAGGAGCGATTCCAGGTAGGTGTCGCGCCACGCGGCGAGGGCGTCCGCCCCCGTGCGGTCGAAGGCGTCGGCGCGCTTGTCCTGTGGGCGGAAGTCCCGACGACGGCGGCAAAACCCTTGGCGCCCATGGCTACGACGCGCGCCGCGCGCGGCCTCCGGATGTGCAAACGCGCGAGGCCGCGAGGTGGCGGCTAAAGTGATGATGGGCGTTCATGTTGCACCTCGCGGCCCCACCCCGTCACCCCCCGCGAGGTGGCCCTTTTCCCCCGCGAGGTTGGCGGCGTAGACGTGCTTTTTGCGCAGTTCGGCGACATCGATCAGCGCGATGTGCGCGGCCTGCGGGTTCGCCTCGGCGTCGATCAGCAGCTCATAAACAAACTGGCTGCCCATCCGGCCGCAGCGCACGCAAAGGTATTCCTGCTCGATGAGCCGTTCGAGGTGGACGCGCAACTGGGTAAAACTCCACCCGCTGGCCGTGTGCAGCTCGCGGCGGCTGAAGGTCGCGGCGAGCTTCGCGCCTTGCCCTGGCTGCGCGAGTTTGGCCCGCACGAGGGCGCGGATGTAATCGAGCAGGCGGCGGGTCTGCGGCGGCAGCTCATCGAGGGAGCGGCCGAGGACCTCGGGCGCGAGCTCGTTGGCGAGGGCGATGTCATCGAGCGTGGCCTCGATGTATTCGAGAACGCGGCCTGCCACTTCGTGCCGGCCGCGCGGCCGTTGGTGCTGGTGCAGCAGCGCGATGCTGTCGATCAGCGTGAGGTATTTCTCATGGTCGCGGCGGTTGCGGGCGCGGGCGCTCGGGAACGTGAGCGCGGGCGCGAACGGGTTGAGCACCTCGACGGTGGCGAGCAGCCGCTGCGCGTTCTTGAGCACGCGGAGCAGCTCCGTGCGTTGCGCCTTGGCGACCAGGCCGGCGAGCGTGCGACGCTCGCGTTGCAGTGTGTGGATGCGCGCCGTCTGCGCGGGGCTGTCGTCCACCGCGAGCGTCAGGCAGCGGTTCTGCAACTCCTCGTCCAGGTCGATGGCGGTCGTGGTCAGCATGATCATCACCGGCCCCTCGACGTGGTATTCCTGCGTCTCCATCCGGCCGGTCTGCGGATCCTTGCCGGTCGAGGCGATGGTGAGCTCGCCCTCGCTCTGCAGGAGTTTTAAAGCGTAGCTGGCTTTTTCGGCCCCCGCCTCCTCGACAATGGCGAGGATCTTGTGCTTGAGGTTCGTCTCGCCGAGATAGTAGAGCGACTGGCCGGTCATCGCCGAGTATTTGATCCGGGCTTCCTCCGGGAAGAAGGCGAGCGCCGAGTCCATCAGCATGCTTTTGCCGGCCGCACTGGGGCTCTGCACGATCACGGCGAGCGGCCGGTCGAGCAGCCGCGACACGCCCGCGAGGTAAACGAGCAGCACGTTGTTTTCCTCGCCGATGATCCCGGCGGTGCGGAACGCGCCGCGCAAACGCCCGACCAGGTCCGGCGCTTGCAGCCACTGCAACGCCTCCGCTTTCTCCTCGGGCGAGAGCACGACGGCCGCCGGCACCGCCTCAGCGGGCCGGGCGAGCTCGCCCTGGGCCTGCTCGGCCGCGAGCAGGAGCCGCCCCACGTCGCGCTTGAGCAGGTCGGCGTGCAGGCCGGTTTCCTCGGCCGCCCGCTCGATGAAGCGGCGGCGCTCGCCGTCCTTCGCCAGGTCGAGACTGTCGAGGTGGAAGCGGTCCCCGACACGCAAACGCAGCCCAACCTTGAGCGCGTCGGTGCCGAGGGTCTTCTCCAGTCCGCCCACGCGATACTCGCGGCCGTCGATGACGAGCAACCAGTGTTCGCCGTGCGGAGCCAAGACAGGTTGGGACACAGAGACGGAAGGAGTGGGCACCGAGGGCACAGAGCTTTTTTCCTTAGCCGCCTCGTTGAACGTGGACGGCGGGACGGGCGCGGTGATTTCCGGCGCGCTCACGTCAGCAGCTACAACCGCAGCTTGAGCAGCTAAAGAAGAAGGCGCGGGCGCGACGCATGAAGACACTTTGCCCTTACCCAACCAGGCAGCGGCGTTGAGCAGAAGGCCGAGAGATTTCTCGGGCGGAGTGATGGCCAGGGCGTAGCTGTTCGCATCGTGACCGTGCGGGAAGAGCACGCGGCGACATTCGAGGCCGCGGGCCATAAGCTGCGCCGCCACGGCTTCCGCGCCTTTGTCCCCGGCCTCGTCGCGGTCGAAGGCAATGAACACCCGCGCCACTTTCGCCGCGATGAGCGCGTCGAGCCGTTCCTCGGACAGCGTCTTCGCGCTGTAGCACGTCGTCACGTTTTTGAACCCCGCGCTCCAGAACGTCAGCGCATCGATCACGCCTTCGCAGAGGATGATTTCCGGGCTGCGTAGCGCCGCCGGGTTGAAGACGCCGCGCTGCGGGCCGGGCAAGAACAGGTGCCGCGCGTCCTTCGTCGGCGCTTCGAGGGCGCGGCCGTAGACCGTGCCGATTTCGCCGTTCTCGGCGACGACCGGAAAGGTGAGGCAGCCGCGCAGGTGCTCGTGGCCGGTCTGGCGCAGCACGCCGAGCCGGGTCAGGCGCGCGCGCAGCGCGGCGCCCTCCTTGCGCTGGTTGTTGGGCAGGCGCAGGCCGAGTGTCCGATCGACGAAGCTGATCTTGAACGCGGCCACCGCCTCCGCGCCGAGGCCGCGCTTTTTCAGGTAGGCGAGCGCGGCCGGATTTTCCGCGAGCCGGGCGTGATAGTAATCGAGGACCTGGCGCAAGGCGGCTTGGTCATCAGCGTCGGGTGTGAGCGGCGATTCCAGCCGCGGCACCGTGGATTTCTTCACCGGCGCGCCTGCGCTGGGCGCGGTCAGCGCCGAGAGTTTGCCCGTCTTCAAGAGCTCGTAGGCGTGGCGGAAGCTCACGCCGTCGAACTTCTGCACGAACTGGATCACGTTGCCCGTGGCCTGGCACGAGACGCACCGCCAGAGCCCTTTGCCGGGCGTGACGTGCAGCGATGGGTTCTTGTCGTCGTGGAACGGGCACAGCCCGACCAGGTCACCGCCTTTCGCGGTCAGCGCCACGCCGCGCGAGCGGACGACGGCCGCCAGGTCCGTCCCGCGTTTGATTTTGTCGAGCTCGTCGTCGGGGATCATCGGCATAAATCGTCCTCCTGCGGCCAGGCGTGCGTCAGCAGCCACACCGCGACCAGGTTCTGCGACCACCGGCCGGGCCGGGCGTCGGCCTTCGCCAGCTCGCCAACGAAGGCGGCCAGCACCGCCTCCAGCGGCTGCCCGGCGTGCTCCTGGGCAATCCGGGCCGCCCTGCATCTCGTGGCCGCGTTCACCGTCACCCGGAGTGTGACTTTGCTCACGACGCACCCCCGTTTCCGCTGATCCAAAACTTTTTTGTGGTTTCCATCCGCGCCAGAGTTGAAAGCATATCCTTACATCTATGCAAGCCATCACTTCTAACCCGCGCTATGATCCGGCCATGCCTGGTGGTCGTCCTCCCAAAAAAACCGCTCCGAAGTTCGGCCAACGCATGGCCGCGTTCCGCGTCGCCAAGGGCCTTTCCCAGGCGCAGCTCGGCGCAGCGCTCGGCATGGATCGCGGCCTCGTCGCCTATTACGAGCGCGCGGCGCGCAATCCGAGTTTGGAACTGGTGCAGAAGATCGCCGATTTCTTCGGCGTCACCGTCGGCGAGCTGCTCAACGACACTGCCAAGAGCGCGCGCAAGCCCGGTCCGCCCTCGCAGTTCGCGCAGATCGCCGAACGCCTCGACCAACTGCCCCGCGCCAAGCAAAAGGTCGTCGCCGAGCTTTTGGAGGGATTTCTCAAGCAGGCCGGTTGAGCCGCGCGCAGCGCGGCGACTGGTTCGCGCCGGGGGCTAGGCCCGGCGCAAGGCGAGGCCAAGCCGAGCGGCGGCTCGCGACCAACGGGAGCGAGTCGTAGGGCAAGGAGCGTCTGCGACGCGCAGCGGAGTTTTGCGCGCGGGCACCAGGAGCGCGCAACGCCGGAACGGTCGGCGACGGCATGAGCGCAGCCTTCAAGGCGGAGCGATGCCGGCGGCGTTCGTGGAGGCGTTCAAGCGGAGCGGGAGCGCAGCGGCGCGGGCCTGGCCCGCGGGCTCGCCGCCCCGGCATTTCGGGGCGAGCCTGCGGTTTCGCGGAGCGGGGGGCCATGCGGCCCTCCTGGAGCGACCGCCGGGAGCGGAACCGAGGCCGAGCGTCAGCGAGCGCGCACGCCGACCCGCCGCTCGGGGCGGCTGAGGCGTTCGCGGCAGCCGATGGGCGCAGCGGGGTCCCCGTGGGGCTGACTCGGCGGGCGCCGACGTGACGGAGCGCAACGAAGTGCAGCGCAGGAACGACGGTGACGGCGCGGATGGGCGGAGCGCCGCGTTCGCGCGGCAGCCTTGCCGCGCACGCCGCCGCCCACGGGGTTGGACTCCACCGGACGCAGCGACGTTCACGGAGCGGAGGAGGATGCAGACGACGTGACAGCTTTGCTGGCGCGACGTGTGCCGCCTGGTTGATGAGGGATAAATGTAAAGCCTGACCCCCTCGGATTGCCTGCCAGCGCCACGGCAAGGACCCGATGGCCTACCTGCGCGACGTGCTCACTCGTTTGCCCGCGATGACCAATCGCGACGACCTGGGTTTGCTGACGCCAGCCCGCTGGCAGCCGGCTTCGTAGCCTCCTCTTGGAATGGTGGCCATTACAAGGGCCACATCGTTGGAGGTCTCCTCGTAGTAGCCACCACTACGAGCCGTCTACAAGGCACCCGACCGGACGCTTACGACCAACCGGGACGACCTCGGTCTGCTGACCCCGGCCCGCTGGACGCCAGTGTCGTCGTAGCCGTCGTATTGGTTACCATTACGACGCGTCTACAAGGTCCTCGGCCGGACGCTTACCGCCTGAAAGACCGTTGCTGACCCCTTTTTCACGGCCCTCGGCCCTTCGCTGGCCACGAGAAGCCGATTGGGTGAAATGTAAAGCCTGACCCCCTCGGGTTGCCTATGTCATCTTTTGCCTGTTCCTTCTCAATCGTCTAATGGTTCCAGCCAACCGCGTCTGACTATTTCGTTGTCTTCGATGAGTGGCACCGCGGGCAGGTTCTTGCGATTTTCCTTAATGCGCCTCAACGTAAATGCTTCAAATTCGGCGAATTCGTTCGGAAGCCGTTCGTATATCATTGGTAGATATTTTTCCGTGACTTCGGCTGTTGCTCCAAGCTCATCAGTATAGTTCTTTGCTATGTCTACTGAGTCTCCATTCCAAAACTCCACTAAATAGCATAGACCATATTCTCCACGACGGCCCTCGACCGACACAGTAACAAACAACCCGGCAACACTCTCAACTACCCAGTTTACTCGCACACTAACCCCATTTTTTTTGAGCGTGCAAAATGTGTCAGAAACACTCCAAGCGGCACCGACCGCAGCAGCAATTTTTTTAAATTTGGCTAAGACCGCTTGCATAAAGGGCGATATTTAGGGCACAGGCGTGAATAGCGAAGTTAATTCCGATTTAGTCGTCACTCCAAATTGTTCAAGCATATCGATCTCAATCGTCAGATAATTACTACGAAGCGAAAGCCCTGCTCTGATTCCCTCAAGGAAATCAGTGTGGGCTACTGGATTTGTGACCACTAGATAATCGTTTCCGTTACGGAGTCCTGTATTCATCCATTCTGCATTATACCGACCAAACTCTGCGTCTGGCAGACCTTTGGGACGCTCCAATATATTCAAGCCCGGCAGCCCTTTGTAAGCGGCCACGTCACTCATTGAGCCAATAACCGAGGTGGCCCTATTCGCTGCTGCAATCTCTGCAACCCCCTCTCCTATTCTTAACGCAGTGCTCACTTGCTTGGTTACCTGCGAAACTAGGCTTGTCGTGCCCGCAATGATTTGTGGCCCAAAAATTGTAAGCGCATTCAGTGCTCCTTTCGCCATGGTTGGATCCACGAGGTTATTTCGTCCCAACGCATATGCTGCCGCATCGGTTGCTCGGTCTATTTGTTCACCCACGTAAGCAAGCGCATCAAAGGGTGTTCTTAGGAAATCGATACCTCCCGACACAGCCGCATTCCACGCTTCACTTGCTACACTCGGTGCCGTCGGGTTGTTGTTTGGGGAAGCTGGCGCAAAACCAACCGCCTGGCTATGGGCAATAAGCGAACCTGAATTGATGGGGTTGGTTGCTTGTGCGGTGCGTTCCGCCGCCTCGCTGGATGAGCCTGATCCAAAGCCAAAAAGAGAGCTGATTCCGCCGTAAAACCTGGTCAGCCAATTGGACGTCTCTTTGTCATAACCACCCGTCGGAGCCGCATCATCTCCGTCACGAGGACCGTGCCCCATGTAATCATACTTATTGACGCCGTTGTTGCCGCAGAAGGCGTAGAGGTTGAGGCCGCCTTGCTCGGCGATGGGGTCTTGGTTTAGGAAACAAGCCCGACCCGACGCGGGTTTGTAGCCACGGCCGGAAGCAACCCGACGCGAGTCCGCGACTTGCGGAGTATTTTTCGGGGCGCGATGGGCGGAGCGACGGCCAAAAACCCCGACGCGGTTTTTCCGGGGGGAGGTCAGCTTTTCAGCAGCTAAAAAAGGAGCGGCCAGCACGCGCTCACGCTGCGGGCTTCGCGGCCGGAACGGAAGCCCGGAGTCATTCCGGCCGCCAGTTTTGGGGATCACGCTTGGCGTGCCAGAACCGCTGCACGTAGACGACGCGCTGGGTTTCATCGATGCGGTAAGTCACCAGGTAAGGCGCGCTGATCAGCCGGCGCACGCCGGGCCGGGAGCGCAACGCGCCACCGCGGCGCGGCATGACGGCCAGCGATTCGGCCAGCCCGACCAGTTCCAGGCCGACGCGCTCGGCCGCCTCCGCGTTGTCCTGGGCGATATAACGGGCGATCTCGCCGAGATCGCGCAGCGCCGGGCGCGAGAGGATTACCCGGTAATCCATTGGCGCAGGTTCTTCCGGACGTCCTCCACGGGCACGCCACCTTCCTCGGCCAGGGAACGCTCGGCCTCGTCGATGGCCGCGAGCATCACCGGAGGTTCGGGCCACAGGCGGGACTCCAGCCACGCGGCGACCTGGCATTGCGCTTCAACGGGCAGCTTGGCCAGGGCGGATTCGATTTCCATGACGGTGCTCATGGCGGGGACGATGCGGGTTTTCCCGGGTTTGGCAACTCCTCGACCGGCTTGGGGCCAAGCCGCCCCGGATGACACCGGGCGTGGACCTCCTGGAGCTGCTTGATCGAGATTTCGGTGTAGATCGCCGTCGTCTCCAGGCTCGCATGGCCGAGCAGTTGCTGGATGTAGCGGATGTCGGCCCCGCCCTCGAGCATGTGCATGGCGCAGGTGTGCCGCAGCAGGTGACAACTGCCCTTCTTCGTCAGGCCAGCCGCCTTCATCCACGCCGACACCTGGCGGGAGACGACATCGGGATTGAAGGCCGTGCCGTAGCCGGTGAGGAAGAAAGCCGGCTCGCGCTGATCGAGGCTGAGGCGCGGCCGCACTTCGACCAGGTAACGCTCCAGCCAGTGGCAGGCGCGTTCCCCGAGCGGGACCACGCGGTCCTTCTTGCCCTTACCGCGCCGCACCGTGAGCGTCCGCCGCTCCAGGTTGACCTCGGTCAGGCCCGCCCGGCACAGCTCGGCGCGCCGCAGCCCCGAGGAGTAAAGATCCCCGGGGCAAGCCCCGAGGCATTTGACCAAACCACCTCTCCATGTCTTTCACATCCAACGCTACGTGCACGTCCCGCGCGCTGCGACAAAACGCCAGTCGAAGACTGGCGCTACGTAGCGCCGGTCTTCGACTGGCGTCTCTTTCGCTCTCCGTCTCTCCATCCAAGCCGAAGCAAGCTTCGGGGCATTGGACCCATCACGAGTAAAAAACTCCGGCATGGCCGCGCGGGCGGCGGCGGCCAGGTCACTGATCATCGCCGGAGCCGCTCCCCGGTAGGGCCAGCGCAGCCGTGCGTCCAGCCCCGGCAGCCAGCCGCCGGCCACCGCCGCGGCCTTGTCCGCGGCCATGTTGGGCAGACCGTGCACCGTGATCAGGGGCGCGACGTGGCCGAGCCAGAAGCCCTGGATTCTCTTCTCCTGCTCCAGGCCGGCCGCCGGATCCCGGCGGCAAAGCTCATACCAGCGCTGTGCGCCGGCCGGACTGAGGCACGCGACGTTCGAATAGGCGCCGTGCGCCCCGCGGGCGAGGCCGCTGGCGAGCTGGTGGCCGGGGATGAACACCGAGATTTTATCCAGCACCGGCCGCATCGCCGCATACCAGGCATCGTCGCCACCCGGCACCTTGATGCCATGCACGGCGGGAACGGCGGTCACGATTTCCGCCCACTCGGCCGGCGTCAGCCGCCGCTTCGCGTGCGGCGGATTGTAGAGCACGAGCGGGATGGGCGCCGCCTCCGCCGCCATGACCTCGAGGAAGTTTATGATTTCCGGCCAGGACGGGACAAACCAGTCCGGCAGCACAACCTGAAAGGCCGAAGGCTGCAGCACCTTGGCCCGGCGCAGGCGTTCCCGCGAAAGCTGCGGACTCATGTGGCAGGCGCCAATCTGGAACGGCATTCCCGCCCGCGTGCATTTCTCGGCGAGCAACGCGCTGATCCGGTCGAATTCGTCCTCGGTTTGCGTGTAGAATTCCCCGGCGCTGCCGTTGGAGTAGATGCCGTTGACCCGCGCGGCGATGAAGTGGTCGATCTCGGCGCCGAGGAGCGCATAATCGATCGTCTCATCCGCGTTGAGCGGCAGGAGCAGCGTGGCCCAGTTCCCGTGAATCTCCGATGCGGTCAATGATTTCATTTCTGCTCAACCTTCGCGCGTGGTTTCAGCCGCCAGAGGATCAAGCCGGTCACAAACAGGCCGGCGGCGGAAAGCTGGAAGACCCGGGCGAGGTCGATGTTCCCGTCCTTCATCCAGCCGCCCACGTAAACCATCAGCCCGCCGACCATGCAGCCGATGAAGTTCAACAGACCGTAGCCGGTGGCGCTGTAACGCTCATCGGCGATCGAGCGGACGATGGGCATCAGGTTGGCGTCGTAGAACCCGCGGCCGAGCCCGTAGACGATCAGGCCGGCCACCGCCACGGGAAGCAGGTTGGCGGTGATGCCGAAAAACAAACAGGGACCGACCACGCAGTAGCCGATCGCCGGCACCCACAGGCGGGCGCGCGGCTGGGTGCGGCTCCAGCGGTCCGCCCAGATGCCGCCGATCAGGACGCCGGCGAACGAGGCGATTTGCACGTAACCCGTCGCCGCCATGCCGGCCGCGCCGAGGCCCAGCTTGAAATGATCGCGCAGGTAGGTCGGCAGCCAGCCATAGATGCCCCAGTTCGCCAGGCTCACGAGGGCGAAGGAAAAGATCAGCAGGACAAACGCCGGCTGCCGGAACAGGGTCATGAGCGCGGCGCCCAGGCTGACGCTGGGCCGCGCCGGCTCCGCCTTCGCCGCGACCGGGACCGGCGCATCGCGCAGCACGAAGAAAACCACCACGGCATACAGCACGCCGGCCACGCCAAACCACGTGAAGCCCGTGCGCCAGCTGTAGTTTTCGGCGATGTGCCCGCCGACGCCGCCGAGCGCCGCGCCCGCATAGATGCCGCTCATGTGCAGCCCCGTCGCGAGCGACCGCGTGGGGCCGCGATGGTAGTCGGCGATCAGCGCCAGGGCCGCGGGAATATAGCAGGCTTCGCTCAAGCCCATGATCGCCCGGGCCGCGAGCAGCCCCTCAAAGCTGTGCATGTGCCCGGTCGCCCAGGTGACGGCGGACCAGATGAACAGGCTGGCGAGGATCACCCGGCTGCGACCAAATCGGTCCGCAAGATAGCCACCGAGCGGGCTGAAAAAGCCGTAGACCCAGAGGAAGACCGAGGTCAGCAGGCCGAATTGCGCGTCCGTCATCGCGATGTCCGCGACCACCGCATCGCGCATGGTCGTGATCATCAGCCGGTCGAGGTAGTTCAACAAGGCGATGACCCAGAGCACGCCCACAATCAGCCACGCCGTGGTGGTGACCCCGTTCTTGCCGTCGTTGTTGGCCACGGCGCTCATGGTTTGATTTCCAAGGCCCACACTTCCGGCGAGCGGTAGCCGGGTTTGCGTTCACCGCTGGCGACAATCCAGCGGCCCTGCCACGGGGTGGTCGGAGCCGTGGCGCGAGAGATCGGTCCTTCCGTCACGTTCCGCCAGGCGTCGTGGACGGAATCGTAAGCCAAAACCTCCTGCTTGAATCCCGGGTGATCCGGTCCGACCAGATGCGCGCGCGTGCCGTCGTCGCCCGAGATCACGAGCAGTTCGCCCGCCGCCGTCACCGGCATCGGGGACGGCGCCGCAGCCACCCCGTGCGGCATGTCCGCGAGCTTCCGCCAGCCCGAGGCCGGATCATAGGCGTAGGAATCGCGGAGATAGGTCCGGACGACCTTGTTATCGGGTCCCGCATGCAAAGAGACGCCGCCGCAAACATAAACCGTTTCGCCACTCACGCCGACCTGCGCCAACATCCGGGCCGGGCCGGGACACGGAGGCAATTCGCGCCAGCCGGCGGCCGGTTGCGCCAGGTCGAGCATCCAGAAGACCGCCGCCGCGGTGGCAGCATCCGGCTTCTCCAGACCGCCCGAGAGGTAAAGCTTGTTGCCCGCGAGCACCCCGCCGCCGAAGGCCAGCGGGGCGGGCAGCATCGGCAGGTCGTCCGTGCGCAGTTCCTTCCCGGTCCAGGACAACCGGAAGACTTCGCGCCGGTGTTCCTTCGCGTCGCCGCCACCGGCACACACGATCCCCGCGGGGGTCGTGATGGACACTCCATAGGCGAGCGGCCGGGGCAGCCGACCGGCGTCGACCCACGCGCCCTGCGGGGACGGGAGCACGAAAACGCGATCATACCACACCTTGGTGCCGCCCTCCCACGGACGTTTGCCGGGAAAATTGGCGCCGCCGGCCACCAGCAGGGCGTCGTGGCTCACGCCGGCGAAGGCGGAGGCAAAGCCCTCGGCATCGGGCAGGGCGGGCAATTGGGTCCAGGCGAGGGCGGAGTGTTCCATGGCGGCAGCAACGCCCAGCCCCACCAGGGGCAGGAGCGCCGAAAGAAATTTCCGGCGGAATCGCCGGCGGTGAAAAGAAGACGGAGGCGGCATGGGGCCGGTGTGACCGGACGGAGAAGCTGAAGCAACTGCCGCCCAGCACATGCTTTCGCGTCCGCGGGGAGAAACGAAATCAACCGGTCCGGCCAGCCTACCAGCTGCCTGGCCGGTGCTCATCAGCGTGACGTCACCGATTGGCCCGCCTGGAACTCGGGCATGATGTGCAACGCCCGCTTCGTGACCGCCCCGCCCTGCAAAAGCTGCAGCACCGGGACCAGCAGCGAGCGGGCGAACTGCCGCGGGTCGATCGCATAGTGGGTCGGGGCCGGGATCAGGTAGGAGAAATAGGGTTCCCCGTCGCGCGACATCACCGAGACATCCTCCGGCACCCGGTAGCCCAACCGGACCAATGAACCGACCACCGTCAGGTAATGGAAGGGATTGTTCACCAGCAGCGCCGTGGGCGTGGGCTGGCGCTGCATCAGCCGTTTCACGGTCGTCACGATGCCGGCCGCGGTCGCGTCGTGGTAGCCGATCATCACCTCGGTGTCCGTGTGGGCGGACTGGCGGATGCCCTCGGTGAAACCCGCCTCGCTCTCGAGGTCGCCGGCCCGCCGCGATTTCTGGATGACGAGCGCCATCTGCCGGTGGCCGCGGCTGAGCAGGAGGCCCGCGGCATGCCGGCAGACCGCCCGGTGGTCCAGGTCGCAATACGGCAGGTCGATGCCCGCATAGATGGTGCCGGCGACCACGCAGGGCACCTTCTGTTTCTCGAACCATTTCTGCACGGCCTCCGCCGAGAGCAGGAGGATCCAACATTTGTGGGGCTGCTGCGCCAGCAACCGCTGCAGAACCCGGCCGGGATCGCGCTGGGCGAACTTGCGGCCATGAAACGTGTGCAGCCGGCAACCGCGTTCGCCGAGCATCGCGCGCAGCTGGTCGATCCAGAGGATGTGCTTGGGCAGCAGGTTGTCGAGCGCCCCCGAAACCAGCAGGCCCACATCCTGCGCCACCGGCGGCACGGCGCCGCGGGCCTTCCGGTCCGCCACAATCCGGTTCCCCACCCCCTGCTCCGAACTGATCACGCCCTCGCTGCGCAACTGCACCAGGGCGGCCCGCAGCGTGTGCCGGCTGATCTGGAGCATGTCGCACAGGCTCCGCTCGCCGGGCAACAGGTCCCGCCACGTGCCCTTGGCGATCTCCTCCTGCAGCACCAGGGCCGTCTGCTTTTCCAGGGAATGCCGCTGGGGTAGCTTGAGCATAGGGCTACCGTAATGCATGTTGGTCAGGGGGTGGAACAGCAATCGGCGTTCCGGACGGAACGGCCGGACGAAAGCGTGCTAGGCGCCCGGGCGGCAGGCGTCGGCAAAGTAGCCGATGGCCTCGAGGCGGCGGCGGAGTTCGGCCGACTGATCCGGATTGATGCTGCGCACGGGCAGGCGCATCGGGCCGCAGTCCACGCCATGCCAGGCCATCATCGACTTGGTGGCGGACTGGTGCGTGACGCCGACACCGGCGCAGATCCCGATCATCTTGATCGCCTTGTCCTGGAGCGCCCGGGCTTCCTGCGTCTGGCCGGCCCGCACTTTTTCCAGGAGTTTCAGGTAAAGCGGGGCGGCATAGTTGTAGGTGCTGCCGACGGCGCCGACCGCCTGGCGGGCCCAGCCTTCCATCAGCAGCTCATCCCGGCCGAACAGGACGTCATAGCGGCCGTTTTCGAATTTCACGCAGGCCTCGAAATCGTCGAGGTCCTCGTAGGTATATTTCACCCCGGCGAGCGACGGGATCCGTCCGGCCGCCAACGCGAGAAACGGGGCGACCTTGAAGTTCACGCCGGTCATCGAGGGGATGTTGTAATAGTAGAAGGGGATGCCGGGCGCCGCCCCGGCCAGTTCCGCACACCAGTCCACGAGCTCGTCGTTGTCCCGCGGCCTGAAGAAGCTCGGGGCGAAGGCGCCGACCGCCGCCGCGCCGATCTTCGCCGCATGGCGCGTGAGTTCCTGGGCGTCCGCCAGACAGTTGTGTCCCACGTGCACGATCACCCGCAGGCGGGCGTCGGCGACCTTCATCCACGCCTCGGCGACGCGCATGCGTTCCTGTTGCGTCAGCGACAGACCCTCGCCGGTCGTGCCGCAGACGAAGGCGGCGCTGACGCCGTTGTCGCGCAACAGGCGGGCGTAGGCCGGGATGACGTCGAGATTGATCGACCGGTCGGGATGGAAAGGGGTGAAGGGAGCGGCGATCAGGCCGCGGAATCGGGAGTTCATGAAATTATTCAGCTGCCGGTGATTTCCTGGGCGTCGAAGCGCACGAAGACGATCTGCTCATAAGGACGCTTCTCGCTGAGTTCGTAGAGGCAGCCGGCGGCGGTGTCGCTGAGCGCGATCAGGCAGCTGTAACCTGTGCCGCCTTCGCGGAGGACCAGCGTGTGCGGCCAGGTCGCGCCATTGTCGGCGCTGGCACGCACGGTGAGGTTGCGGCGTTTCTTCGCATCCGCCGGGTTGGCGAAAAGCAGCCAGCCGGGCCGGCCGGCGCCGGCGCTTTCCCACCGCAGGATGCTCGCCTGGCAGACGGGTTCGACGAGGACCGGCACATCGACCGCCTCGCTCCAAGTGGCGCCCCCGTCCGCACTGCGGCTCTGCGCCCGCTGGGCCAGGCCGCGGTAGGAACGCATGTCCATCAGGAGCGTGCCCTTGCCATCGAACAGCTCGGCCACCTGGCATTCGTTCATGCCGGGCTGGATCGTCCCGCCGAGCTGCCAGGTCGCGCCGTGATCGTCCGAATAGATGGCATGCGACGCGTGCTCCGGCTTGCCGGTTTTCGCGTCCTTGAAATTGTGATCCGAAGGGATGACCAGCCGGCCGGCGTGCGGCCCGTGCTTGATCTGGATGCCGATGCCGGGGCCGGTGGCATACCAGGTCCAGTCAGGCTGCTTGGTGGTTTTGGTGATATTGACCGCCTGGGTCCAGGTCGCGCCGTTGTCCTTGGAATGGAGCACCCACACCGTCCGGCCGCCGTCACTGGCACCACGAACGATGGCCTCCTCCTTGTCCTTGCCGAGATTGTGCGTGCTGAGCAGCCAGATGGTCCCGGTTTTTTCGTCCACCACCGCGCAAGGGTTGCCGCAGGTGTTCGTGCCGTCATCCCAGAGGACCTGGATCGGGCCCCAGGTTTTCCCGCCGTCGCTGGACCGCTTCAGCAGCAGGTCGATGTCGCCGGTGTCGGAGCGGCTGTTTTTGCGACCCTCGGCAAAGGCGAGCAGATCTCCGTTTGGCGCCGACACGATCGCGGGGATCCGGAAGGTGTTGTAGCCCTCGGTCTCCGAACGGAACACCACGGTCTCCTCCCGCCCAAGGCCGGTCGTGGCGAGCATGCCACCCAACAAGGCGGGCAGCAGAAAACGGCAGAACGCGGCAACACGAAAGGAAGGCATCTGAAGGGGCATGGTTTCAAGTTACCGAACCGGTTCTTGCGCTTCAAATTTGTTCAACTGGCCTGCTTTGCAGTCCAGTGAAGGGCCCACAAGGCAAGAGCCCGGGGCCTTGCCTCGTGGAGGCAGGACTACCAGTCCCGCGTATCGGCATTGCTGCCTGCAAACCGAGGGGTCGTCGCCGGTTTCTCCGTTCGACAAGCTCAGGACCCCGAGCCCGTCGAGGGGCATACCGGCGACAGAGGACCTGCGAACGCGCCGAAGCGTCGGTATGGAAACCGACGCCCACCCCCGCTTTTCAATTCTTCTCAGTGACCCCGGACGCAGGCGCGACCGACAAAAGCGCGGCCAGCCGGGTCACGGTCTCCTGGCTGTCGGGCTCGGCCGCCAGGTTCACCTGCTCGAAAAGCGAGTCGCCCTCGTAGGTGTAAAGCTCGCGTGCCACCACCTCGCCCGTGGCGCATTTCCTCCATTCCACATAACGCTGCGTGGTCGTGCGCACGGCATAGCCCATGAATTCTGGCTGCGACCTTTTCTTTCCCGCCAGCCAGGGACGTGGAAACTGGCTGAAGGCCGCCGGCCGGCCGGGCACGGCAGGCCGGCCGAGGTTCGCGGCAAAGCTTTGACCCTCGAGTTTCCCCGCTGCGGGCAGGCCGCACAGCTCGAGCAGGGTCGGATAAAGGTCCACCAACTCGACGAGCGCATCCGTGCGCACGCCGCGCGGCCGGTCGTCCGGCGTGGCCACGATCAGTGGCACGCGCGTGTCCGCCTCGTAATTCGTGGTCTTGGCCCAGAGACCATGTTCGCCCAGGTGGTAGCCATGGTCGCCCCAGACGACGACGATGGTGTTCTTGGCCAGTCCGGTGCGCTCGAGGGCGTCGAGCACGCGGCCAATCTGGGCGTCCGCAAAGCTGGTGGCCGCATAATAGCCCCGGCGCAGCGTCTCACTCTGCGCAGACGACCAGGGGCCAAGGTCGGGTTGGTCCGAGTAACCGCGCAATTCCTCCGAATCATGCAGCGCCAAAGGCGGAGCCCCCTCCGGCGGTCGGGGCTGCGCCACGCGGGGGATGGGCGTCTGGTCGTAGAGATTCCAGTATTTCCTTGGCGCAGTGAACGGGAGGTGCGGTTTGCGAATCCCGACCGCGAGAAAGAACGGCCGTCGCCCGGGCTCGCGGCTGATCGCCTCCAGGGCCGCGACCGTTCCGGCGGCCACCTTTCCGTCCGGATAGGCGTCGTCGGGCGCATCGGCGAACTCTGTCGCCGCCGCTTTCTGCCCTGGGTGCGGCGCCCGGTTCTGCGACAACCGGTAGTCCTCGCGCTTTTCCATTTCCTCGAACTGCGCGGGCACGCTCCAGGACTGCGGATCCGGCATGTTGTCATGGTAGATCTTGCCGAAGGATCGGGTGAAGTAGCCCTGCCGCTTGAAGTGCTCCGGCAGCGGAACCACGTCCGGTGCCGTTTCCCTAAAAAAAGTCTTCAGATCCCAGACCCGAAGGCTGTCCGGCCGGCGGCCGGTGAGCAGAGACTGACGCGAGGGGCTGCAGACCGCCTGCTGGCAGTAGGCCCGGCCGAACAAGGTTCCGCGCGCCGCCAGCCGGTCCAGATGGGGCGTGATCGCCACCGGATCGCCGTAGCAGCCCAGGTTCGTGCGCAGATCGTCGACCGCGATGAACAGGATGTTGGGGCGGGCGGGATCGCCGGAAGACGCACCGAACAGCGGGACGGCCAGCGCGGCGAACAGCCAAGGCGCACGAGGGCGGCGGATCACGGCGTCAATCCTCGGTCCTGCGACCACGCCGCGAAAGGAAGACCGCGGAAGGATCATGGTGGCAAAACTGCCCTCCCCCACCTCCTGGCGGCAAATCGGTTCCACTGGCCTTTTGCCCAGTCCAGTGGAGCGGGCGCGGCTCCAGTTATTTGAACCATCTGCCCTGATCGCCCGTCCAATCCGGATCCGACCCGGTCTTGCCAACAACGGCCTGTGCGCTATGCCCTGTTACGATTACAGGGCAGACGAATCAGGAAATTTCCCCGCCATGCATTACCACCAACTCCTGTCGGCCATCGCGCAAGCCCACACCTCGGCGGTCGGGCGCGCGGCAGCGGCGGTCAACCAGGGCCTCGTCCTCCGCAACTGGCTCGTCGGCGCCTACGTCGTCGAGTTCGAGCAGGACGGCGCCGACCGCGCCAAGTATGGCGAAAAATTGCTGGAGCGACTGGCCAAGGATCTCGCTGGGCGCGGCATCGGTGGCATGGGCCTCAGCATGCTCCGGACGTTTCGTCAGTTTTATCAAACCTACCCGCAGATTAGCCAGTCACTGACTGGTTTTTTGCCCGCCGGCTCAATTCGCCAACCACTGGTTGGCGAATTGTCGCTCCTGCCAATTTCCGCACCCGTGATGAGGAAATCGTCCGACACGCTTCCCTCGCCGCTTCCGCCAGCCCAAATCCTACGGTTCTCCTGGACCCAGCTGATCGAACTCCTCCGCATCGACGACCCATGGAAGCGCGCCTTCTATGAAAACGAGTGCCTCCTCGGCGGTTGGTCGAAGCGCCAGCTTCAGCGCCAGATCGGCAGTCTCCTTTACGAACGCACCGGGCTCTCCAAGAACAAGCGTGCCGTCGTCGCCCGGGCGCGCCAGCAGTCCGCCGCATCGCCCGCGATCATTGAGGACCTCATCCGCGATCCCTACGTCCTCGAATTCGCCGGGCTCGCGGACCGCCCGGCATATTCGGAAAACGACCTCGAAACCGCCCTGCTCGATCATGTGCAGGGCTTTCTGCTCGAACTCGGCACGGGCTTTTGCTTCGAGGCGCGGCAGTTTCGCATCACCGTCGGCAATGAGCACGACCGCGTCGATCTCGTCTTCTACCACCGCCGTCTGCGCTGCCATGTGCTGCTTGACCTGAAAATCCGCGCCTTCTCCCACGCCGATGCCGGGCAGATGAATTTCTACCTGAATTATTTCAAGCAGCACATGATGACCGAGGGTGATCAGCCGCCCGTCGGCATCTTGCTGTGCAGCGACAAGGACGAGACCAAGGTCGAATACGCTACCGCCGGCCTTTCGCGAAAACTCTTCGTCTCCCGCTACCTCATCGCGCTCCCGAGCGTCGCGCAGCTGAAGAAATTTGTCGAGGCCGACCGCGCCCGGCTCGAAGGGAAATAATCCGACCTGACCGGAACATTTTCCTCACGGCGCGATTCGGCGGGCCGCGGCCTGGGCCTTGAGGCAGAGCTCGGCGGCCTTGAAGGCGTGCGCCTGGCTCATCGCCACCTCGGTGCGGTTCAGGCAGTCGAGGATGAACTCGCCGAAAAACCGGAAGCCGACCTGCCCGTTGACGCTCAGGTGGTGCTCGCCCTTGTCGTCGACGAGGTAGAGCTGGTCGCCCGCCTTGTCGCGGGCGACGTCGATGTATTTGCGCAGCTCGATGTAGCCTTTCGTGCCGAGGATGATCGTGCGGCCGTCGCCCCAGGTGCCGAGTCCGGGCGGCGTGAACCAGTCCACCCGGACGTAGTTGCTCGTGCCGTTGTTGCCGAGGAGGGAAGTCTCGCCAAAGTCCTCGAGCTCCGGGGTGTCGGGATTGCCGAAGTTGCCGACCGCAGCCTGGGTCACGGTGGCGTCCGTCGCCCCGCTGAAGAACAGATACTGCTCGAACTGGTGGCTGCCGATGTCGCAGAGGATGCCGCCGTATTGCTCGCGGCGGTAGAACCAGGCCGGGCGCGCGGCCTTGTCGCCGATGCGGTGCGGCCCGAGGCCGAGCACCTGGATGACCTTGCCGATGGCGCCGCCGTGCACGAGCTCGCCGGCATGCACCGCGCACTCCACGTGCAGCCGCTCGCTGAAGTAGACCATGTATTTGCGGCCGGTCGCCGCCGCCACACGCTGCGCCTCGGCGAGCTGGTCGAGCGTGGTGAACGGCGTCTTGTCGGTGAAATAGTCCTTGCCCGCCTGCATCACGCGGCAGCCGATCGGACCCCGCAGATTGGGAATGGCGGCCGCCGCCACCAGTCGCACCGCCGGGTCGGCCAGGATCTCGTCGAACGAGCGCGCCACCTGCACCGCCGGATGCCTGGCCCGGAAAGCCTCCACCTTCTTCGGATCGGAGTCGTAGACCCATTTCAGCGTGGCGCCGGCCTCGATCAGGCCGTTGCACTGGCCGTGGATGTGGCCATGCTCGAGATACGCCGCGGCGAAGACAAACTCCCCGGGCTTCACCACGGGTTGGGACTTCCCTTGGGGCGCGTAATTCATGCCGTCGGATTTCTGGGCCATAGGCGCTGAGGTAATCCCGGTGAGATCGGGATGGCAATGCGATTGGCGGATGTGGCTGCGGCTTCCAGCCGCAGAGTTTTGAAATCATCGGCTGGAAGCCGATGCCACAACCAACCTCGCGCTCGACATCCCGTCGCGTCGCGCAAGGCTCGGCGCACTTCGCATGGCATCCGCTCCCCTCGGCTTTGGCATCATCGGCGCCGGCACAATCGCCGGGTTTCACGCGCAGGCCATCGCGCAGCTCACCGGCGCCCGGCTCGTCGGCGTCGCCAGCCGCTCGCTGGCCAGCGCCCGCAAGGTGGCGGACCCGCACGGGGCCTTCGCCACGACCGACCTCGCCGTCCTGCTCGCGCGGCCCGATCTTCACGTGGTCTGCATCACCACGCCCAGCGGGGCGCATCTCGAGCCCGCCCTCGCTGCCATCCGCGCAGGCAAGCATGTCGTCATTGAGAAGCCGATCGAGATCACCCCGGCCCGCGTCGACCAGATCCTCGATGCCGCGGAAAAAGCCGGCGTGCGGGTCGCCCCCATTTTCCAGGGCCGCTTCGGCGACGGCGCCCGCACCGTGAAGGCCGCGCTCGATGCGGACCGGCTCGGCCGGCTCGTGCTGGCGAGCGTCTACGTGAAATGGCACCGCACCGCGCCGTATTACACCGGTTACCGCGGTTCGCTCGGCCTCGATGGCGGCGGCGCGGTCATCAACCAGGCCATCCACGGCCTCGACCTGCTCCAGTGGTTCGCCGGCCTGCCCGCCGA
>Ga0255338_1003258_pt1 | contig 20006 bp, 14 predicted proteins | sample MeOH1_35cm_T4_19_FD_203715 | JGI IMG/M metagenome (GOLD analysis project Ga0255338, IMG submission 203715) | Sandy soil microbial communities from University of British Columbia, Vancouver, Canada - MeOH1_35cm_T4_195 | ecosystem: Engineered > Artificial ecosystem > Sand microcosm > Unclassified ...
ACATCTGGTACTGGAAGCGGAACTTGTGCTGGGGATACTCGCGGCGGAGCTTGAAGGCGAACTGGTGGCCGAGCAGTTCATGCCGGCGCAGGATGGCCTCGATGATCTGCGGGGCGGTCTTGTGCTGGAAGATGCGGGTGGCGCGCGTCAGGCGCAGCCGGGCCACGAGCGGTTCCACGACCATCTCGTAGCCATGGAAGTCCCGGGTCTGCCGGGTCTTGGAGAAACTGGTGATGCAGCCGGCAAAGGTGCGTGGCTCCGACCCATCGGCCGGGTCGATCAGGAACGTGGCGGGCTTGCCGAGGTAGTCGGCGCGATCCAATTCCAGCGGGTGGGTCAGCTCAACGGTGACGGCGTAAGGCTCGCCCAGCCGCTCCACCGCCTTGAACGACACCACCGACAACCCCACCGCGCTTGCCGCGCCGGGGATTTTCAGGAAGTACGATTGCTGCCCGGTCAGCTCCTTGAGCAATCCATCCCCATGCACCATCAGTGCTTCCACGCCAGCCGACATCGGACTCTTCTCCATTGCCGGCACCGGCCGGCATGACAAGCCATGGAGCAAGCCGCAATGGATGCTCCTGCGCGCAGCAGCCTACCTGATGTTCATTTCCAATAAAATAGAATTTCGTCCAATTGTAGGTGTGAATAAACGATAGTTAATTTGGCGCAAATTACTGAATATTTCCTAGATACACTCGGAAGAAAAAACGATAGCCTCTCTCCCGATACACGCATCTGCGGACTGCGTGATGATCGCCAATGCCTGCATCCACGCGGATTGAAATCAGTGAGAGAGGATATCGAGAATGGCTGAGAGCTTCCAGAACGAAGTGCCCAAGGCGCGCGTCAATATCAAGCTGGACTTGCATACCGGCGGCGCTCAGAAGAAGGTGGAGTTGCCGCTCAAGCTGCTGGTGATGGGCGACTACAGCAACGGTCACGATGCCAGGGCGCTCGCCGAGCGCGAGAAGGTCTCGATCAACAAGAACAACTTCAATTCGGTACTGGCCGATTTCAATCCGAAGGCAAGGATCGCCGTCGAGAACACGCTCGCGGCCGATGGGTCGGAATTGCCTGTCGATCTCGATTTCCGCGCCATGGACGACTTCAAGCCCGAGGTGGTGGCTGGCAAGGTTCCGGAACTGCGCGCACTCATGGCGGCGCGCAACCTGCTGCGCGACCTCAAGTCGAACCTGCTCGACAACGCGATGTTCCGCCGCGAGCTGGAGAAGATCCTTAAGGACCCGGCGCTGTCCGAACGCCTGCGCGCCGATCTGCAGAAGATCGGCCAGGCCGCCCCGGCGCCTGCCTCCGCCCAATAACCCGTCTCCCGAGAATTGAGCTCCATGGATAAGCAAAACACTTCCGCAGGTACCCAGCGCGAAGCCGGTGCAGTCGTCCTCGACGCGCCGGGCAAGAGCGTCTACGAATCGCTGTGCGAGAAGATCAACCTGACGCCGGTCCGCACCACGCGGCCTGTCGAATCGTTCCAGAGCGCGGATGCGCTGTCCGAGTCGTCACTCGATGAGCGTGTCGCCCAGGCGATGCACGTATTCCTGAAGATGATCCAGGACTCGTCGCAGCAAGTGGACCGCCTAGACAAAAGCCTGCTCGATTTCCATATTGCGCATCTGGACGAGAAGATCAGCCGCCAGCTCGACGCGATCATGCATCACGAGACTTTCCAGGAGATCGAATCGGCCTGGCGGGGCCTGAAGTTTCTGGTCGATCGCACGGATTTCCGCAAGAACGTCAAGATCGAGGTGCTGGACGTCTCCAAGGAGGCGCTGCGCCAGGACTTCGAGGACACCCCGGAGGTGATCCAGAGCGGCCTGTACCTGCATACCTACATCCAGGAGTACGACACGCCGGGCGGCGAGCCGATCGGGTCGATCATCTCCAACTACGCGTTCGATCGCAGCGCCCAGGATATCGCCCTGCTGCGCAATATCTCGAAGGTATCGGCGGCGGCGCACATGCCGTTCGTCGGCGCGGTGTCGCCGGAGTTTTTCGGCAAGGCGTCAATGGAGGAAGTGGCGACGATCCGTGACATCGGCAACTATTTCGACCGTGCCGAGTACCTGAAGTGGAAGAGCTTCCGCGAGTCGGACGACGCGCGCTACATCGGCCTCACGCTGCCGCGTTTCCTGGCGCGCCTGCCCTATGGCCCGGAAACCGTGCCCGTGCGCGCGTTCAACTACACCGAGGCCGTCAAGGGGCCCGATCACAACCGCTACCTCTGGGCCAATGCCGCGTTCGCGTTCGCCGCAAACATGGTGCAGAGCTTCATCAAGAACGGCTGGTGCGTGCAGATTCGCGGCCCGCAGGCGGGCGGCCTCGTCGAAGACCTGCCCATCCATCTGTATGACCTGGGCACCGGCAATCAGGCCAAGATCCCCACCGAGGTGCTGATCCCGGAAACGCGCGAGTTCGAGTTCGCCAACCTCGGCTTCATCCCGCTGTCGTACTACAAGAATCACGACTTTGCCTGTTTCTTCTCCGCGCACTCCGCACAGAAGCCCGCGCTGTACGACACCAAGGAAGCCACCGCGAACAGCCGCGTCAATGCGCGCCTGCCATACATCTTCCTGCTGTCGCGCATCGCCCATTACCTGAAGCTGATCCAGCGCGAGAACATTGGCACCACCAAGGACCGCCGGCTGCTGGAGCTCGAGCTCAACAACTGGATCAAGACGCTCGTGACCGAGATGACCGATCCGGGCGATGAACTGCAAGCCTCCCATCCGCTGCGCGAGGCCAAGGTCATCGTGGAGGATATCGAAGACAACCCGGGGTTCTTCCGCGTCAAGCTGTTCATCGTGCCGCACTTCCAGATCGAGGGGATGGATATCAATCTGTCGCTCGTGTCGCAGATGCCGAAAGCGAAGACCTGAGCGCGCCATCGTCATGAAGATAACAAGACCGCTGTGGACGCAGGGCATCTTTATGACGCCACAGCATTTCCAGCAACAGGCGATGTGGGAGCGGCATGCTGGCGAGCAGATCGCTCGCATTGCCAGTCCTGAGCCGTGGGGCGTCGTGCGCGTGGTGATTGACGTGCAGGCGCTGTCGGTAAGCCGTTTTGCGGTCAATTCGCTGGCCGTCCGGTTGCCGGATGGGACCGTGATCGATACCGAGACAGCTGACCGGACGCCTCCCGCGCGGGACTTGGCGGATTTCCCGGCCGCGGCGGAATCGGTGGTCGTCCTCGTCGGGCTGCCGCTGTTGGACGCCCAGGGTGGCAACTGCGTCGAGGATGGCGACCGGCCGGCGAGGCCACGCCGCTTCGTGCGCGAGTATCTGGAAGTCGCCGACCTGCATGGCGAGGGCAAGGAGGAGATCAGCGTCGAGCGTCATGCGCTGGCGCTGCTATTCGATACCGAGACACACGGCGACTACGTGACCTGTCCGATCGCCCGGCTCTTGCGTACGCCGCAGGGGCGCATCGAACTCGATCCGACGTTCGTGCCGCCCAGCCTGTTCCTGTTGGCCAGTGAGCGGCTCACCGAGCGGATGAACCGGCTCTCCGGCATCCTGAGTGCAAAGAGCGCCAGCCTGGGCGTGCGCCGGCGCGAGCGGTCGGACCAGATTGCCGACTATGCCGTGGCCGACGTATCGCTGTTCTGGCTCCTGCATAGTGTGAACACCACCTGGCCGGAACTGGCGCGGCTGTGCGCCGCGCCGCAGCAGCATCCGGAGCGCCTTTATGGGGTGCTGGCCCGCCTGGCGGGGGCGCTGCTGACGTTTTCGACCACGGACACGCTGCAGGCGATCCCGGCGTATGACCATCTGACGCCAGAGCCCGTGTTCGCTGAACTCGAGTCGCTGATTCGTAGGCTGCTCGACGCCGTGATCCCGTCGCGCGTGGTGCCCGTTGCACTCGAGCGTCTGCGGCCAACTGCCTGGCTGGGCAAGATTCTCGACGAGCGGCTGGTGGAAGGCACCGACTACTACCTGTCCGTGCAGGCGGGCCTGCCCGCCCATGCGCTGCTGGAGCAGTTGCCGAGGCTCTGCAAGGCCGGGGCGCCGGATGAGGTGGCCCAGATCGTCAACTCCGCGCTGCCCGGGATTCCGTTGCGCACGATGTCGCGCCTGCCTGCGGCCATTCCCGTGCGCATCGAGAACCAGTACTTCGCGCTCGACAGCGCTCATCCGGCATTCCGCAGGATGCTGGACGCACGGGCCTGCCAGTTCTATGTTCCGGCCTCGGTGCCGGAGGTATCGCTTGAACTTTTCGCGGTACTGCCGGCATGACGATGGGTACTCCGATCCTTCCACTCGCGCTGCGCGACACGGCGCTGACCATTGCCACGCTGGCGGACTCGGCACGCACCGAAACGTCTGAAGCTTTCCGTGGAAAGTGCCTGGAACACGTGACACGCCTGCGCGAGGAGTTCAGGGCGGCGGGGCAACTCGCCGAGGTTATCGATGACGCGGTCTACGCACAATGCGCGTTGCTGGACGAGTTTGCCCTGAGCCGCCTGGAAGGCACGAGCCGCGAGGAATGGGAGCGAGAGCCGCTGCAGGTCAAGGAGTTCGGCAGCCATGATGCGGGTGACGCGTTGATTGCCCGCATCGAGCGGCGCGTGACCGAGCCGCAGCCGGTGTTGCCGCTGCTGGCGGTCTTCCACACCGTGCTTGGGCTCGGCTTCCAGGGCCGGTTCGCGCTGGATGGTGCCAAGGACCGCACGGCGCTGTTGCGCGCGCTTGACGAACGCATGGCGCGGGCCGGCATCAGCGACACATCGGGGCCTGTGCTCGTCACCAGTGGCAGGACGCACGCGGGCTGGGCGCCGTCGCCGCTTGCGTGGGTGGCGATTGCCGTGGTTGGCGCGGGGCTGGTCTATCTCGCACTGGACCGCTGGCTCGATGCATCGATCGCCCGGCTTGCTGGATAAGGGTGCAACGTGACCGGTTATCCCTACCGAACGCTGGCACTCTGGGTTGCTGCGCTTTGCCTCGCCTGGCTGGCCTTCAGCTCGCCATGGCCTGCCACGTGGAACGTATTGTTCGCCCTGCTGACGGTTGCCGTCGCAGCCGTCGCCATGCTGATTGGCACGCGGCGCGCGCGCGTCCGTCGGCAAGCGTCGCAGGCGGTGCTGCAGGCCATCAATGCCTCGCTCGATTCGCTGCCCGGCGAGATGCGCCGCAATATGCGACTGGTGCTTGCCGTGGGGGAGCCGGATGGTGCCACGGCGCATGCGTTCGGCGATGACCTGGTCAGGATCACCGATGCCGCGATCTGGGTTCGCGTGGAGATGCCGGCGCGGCTGGCCCACGTTGCCGATGCGCTCAAGCGCTGGCGGGAGGGGCAAGGGCCCGATGCCGTGGTCGTGCTGATCGGCGTTGATCAGGTCCGCGACGCCGCGATGCTGAACACCGGCCTCGGGCGCTGGCGCCTGGCGATTGGCGAGGCGAGCCGTGCGTTGGACTATCCGTTGCCGGTCTGCGTCGCCGTGTATGCCGAGGAGGCGGGCGGCCCGCCGGACGACTGCCCGTGGTTCGGCGCTTCCGGTGCCGGCACGCCTGCGGGTGACGCACTGGCTGCGCAAGTCGCAGCGCGCCTCGATCAATACTCGAGAGCAGCCGTGCCTGCTGACCGCACCGCGCGTACCTATCGCGCCGCCCGGCTTTATGCCGTTGCGCGGTGGGCGTGTGCGAATCCGCTGCAAGCGCTGAAGGATGACGGCCGCGAGGGCGTTCGCGGTGGGCGTTCGATAAGCCTCGCCGCATTTGGCGTCACCGCCGTGCGCGGCGCACCGGCGACCGGCTCGCTGTATGCCGGCTTTGTCACACAGACGACGGGACTCGTGATCGCATCGTGTGAGGGCCGCCGTGCCCGCTATCCGCTGCCGGAGCCTTTGATCCGGGGGATCGCGCCGCAGCCGGTACGCCGCGCACTGCCGCGTGCGCTGGCACATGGCTTTGCCTGGCTGGCGCTGACCTTCTGCGCGGCGGCTGCGGCATCGGCGTGGCAGAACCGTGCACTGGTGGCACGGGTGATGGATGACATGAGCCGCTATCGTGCCATTGCCCCCGCGTTCGATGCCGCCCGCGTCGATGCGCTGCAGGCCATCAAGCGCGATCGCGACGAACTCGATCGATACGCGCGCAACGGCGTGCCGTTGCGGCTGGGACTCGGTTTTTATCGCGGCAATGCGATGCGGGCGCCGCTCGATACCCTGATCGCCGGCTATCAGCCGCCCGCGCCGCCGCCGTCGACCATCGAACTCGACAGCCTGTCGCTGTTCCGCAGTGGCAGCGCCAGCCTGAATCCGGGCTCCAACCGCGTGCTGGTCGGCGCGCTGGAGATGATCAAGGCGCATCCCGACAAGCGCGTGCTGGTGGCCGGGCATACCGACGCCGTGGGCAATCCAGGCAGCAACCTCAGGCTGTCCGAGGCGCGCGCGGTATCGGTGCGCAACTGGCTGGCCGATGCGTCGGGGCTGCCGCTGTCGCATTTCGCCACGCAGGGTTATGGCGATACACGCCCCAAGGCGCCCAATGATATCGAGGCGGGGCGGGCCACCAACCGCCGCGTGGAGATCACCCTTGTCCCCGATTGCCGCGAGGGCGGCCGGGCAACCGCTGGCCAGTCGGCCTGTTCATTTCAGCAGAAGGAGTAAGCAAATGGCAATTCCCGCATACATGTGGATCAAGGACGACGGTGGCGCCGAGATCAAGGGTTCGGTGACTGTGTCGGGCCGCGAGGGAAGCGTCGAAGTGGTGGCGTTCGATCATGCCGTCAAGATTCCGACGGACGCCAACACCGGCAAGCTGACCGGCACGCGCGTGCACGAGCCTATTGTCTTCACCAAGGAAACGGACGCTTCGACCCCTTATCTGTACAAGGCGGTCTCCAGCGGGCAGACGCTGAAGTCGGTGGAGATCAAGTGGTACAAGATCGACGATGCCGGCAAGGAGAAGGAGTACTTCAACACCAGGCTGGAGAACGTCAAGGTGGTCGGGGTCACGCCCAAGATGCACGACATCAAGAACCCGGCCTTCGAGAAGCATAACCACCTCGAAGACATCGAGCTGCGTTACGAGAAGATCACATGGTCGTACAAGGACGGCAACATCATCCACGCCGACAGCTGGAATGAACGCGCGTGATTGATGCCGGGCCGGCTATCCGCCGGCCCATGCCAGTCTTTCCGCTCCCGCGCCAACGCCATCTTTTCGTCATGACCGTCCGCGACTATTCCCCATTCCTGCGACGCCTGAATCCCCATTGCGCCCGCGCGCTCGCCGAGGCCGCGGCCTTGTGTGAAACGCGCGCCCATCGGGACATCGAAGTCGAGCATTGGCTGATCAAGCTGCTTGAACTGGGCGAGGGCGACCTGCTGGCCATCCTGCGGCACTATGAACTCGATGCCGATGCGATCTGGAACGGCCTGCTCGCCGCCATCGACCGGCTGCCGCACGACCTGCGGGGCAAGCCGGGGTTGTCGCAGCGCGTCGGCCAGTGGCTCGAGGCCGCCTGGATGCGCGCCTCGCTCGAAGCTGCCACGCCGGCCGCCGGTGGCGCAATCCGGTCCGCCCATTTGCTCGGCGCGCTGGCGGAGTCGCCACACCTGCTGCGGGCACCGGACGCATGGCCGCTGCTGAGCGTGTCCGCCGCGCAGATCGAGCGGCTGATGCCGACACTGGAGAAGATTTCGATCGAGGCCGCCAGGCTGCCGGAGATCCCGGCGCCTGACATCCCGGTTGCACGCCCGGCAGGCGCCGATGCGCGCGCGGCCGGCCCCGCCATGGCAGTCCAGCCGCACAATCCGGTGCTCGCCCGCTTCACCACGGACATCACCGCGAAGGCGCGCGACGGCAAGATCGATCCGGTGTTCGGGCGCGATGTCGAGATCCGGCAGATGATCGATATCCTGACCCGGCGCCGCAAGAACAACCCGATCCTGGTGGGCGAGCCCGGTGTGGGCAAGACCGCGCTGGTCGAGGGGCTGGCGTTGCGGATTGCCGAGGGAGCCGTGCCCGCCGTGTTCGCGAAGGTGAGCGTCCTGACGCTGGACCTGGGCTTGCTCCAGGCCGGCGCGGGCGTCAAGGGCGAGTTCGAGCAACGGCTCAAGCAGGTGATCGAGGCCGTCCAGCAATCGCAGACGCCGATCCTGCTCTTCATCGACGAGGCGCATACGCTGATCGGCGCCGGCAACAGCGCGGGCGGCGCCGATGCGGCCAACCTGCTCAAGCCGGCGCTGGCGCGCGGCGAACTGCGTACGATCGCGGCCACGACGTGGTCGGAGTACAAGCAGTACTTCGAGCGCGACGCCGCGCTGGAACGCCGTTTCCAGATGGTGAAGGTCGAGGAGCCCGGCGATGACGATGCCTGCCTGATGTTGCGCGGACTGAAGGATCGCTATGCGCGGCATCATGGCGTGCATATCACCGATGCGGCCGTCAGCGCGGCGGTGCGCCTGTCGCGCCGCTACCTGACCGGCCGCCAGTTGCCGGACAAGGCCGTCGACCTGCTCGATACTGCCGCAGCGCGGGTGCGGATAAGCCAGGAGGCCACGCCGGTGACCATCGCCACGTGCGAGGCCGAATGCGCGGCATTGGAGATCGAGCGCGCGGCGCTTGCCCAGGACGAAGGGGCCACGGGCCGCCGCGACGCCGGACGGCTGGCGGCGATCGACACCCGGCTGGCCGTGCTGGCCGACGAGCACGCGCGCCTCGCCCGGGTCCATGCCGGCCAGAAGCAGGCCACTGATGCGCTGCTCGCATTGCGCGCGCGATGGCAAGGTGCCGACCCCACCGCCCGGCGGGATCTCGCGCCGTCGATCGAGGCCGCGCACCGCGCGCTGGCGCTGCCCGGACCGGACGCCTTGATTCGCGCGGAAGTGGACGAGCACGCCATCGCCCAGGTCATTGCCGACTGGACCGGCGTGCCGGCCGACAGCCTGCTCTCCAACGAACTGGCCACGCTGCTGGCACTGGAAGCGCAACTTGGCCGCGTGGTGGTGGGCCAGGACGAGGCGCTTGCGGCACTTGGACGGCGCCTGCGGGCGGCGAAGGCCGGGCTCAATGCCGAGGAAGCGCCATTGGGCGTCTTCCTGCTCGTGGGGCCGTCCGGCGTGGGCAAGACCGAAACGGCGCGCGCGCTGGCGGAACTGCTGTTCGGTGGCGAGCGGTCGCTCATCACCCTCAACCTGTCCGAATACCAGGAAGCCCACACGGTTTCGCAACTCAAGGGCTCGCCGCCCGGCTATGTCGGCTATGGGGAGGGCGGTGTCCTCACCGAGGCCGTGCGCCAGCGTCCGTACAGCGTGGTGCTGCTGGACGAAGTCGAGAAGGCGCATCGTGACGTGCTGAACCTGTTCTACCAGGTGTTCGATCGCGGCTTCATGCGCGATGGCGAAGGCCGCGTGATCGACTTCCGCAATACCGTCATCGTGATGACGTCGAACCTCGGCAGCGACCAGATCCTGGCGGCCACGGACGCCGCGGCGGAGGCTGGGACTGGCGCCGGCGCCGGCATGCTGATGGAGGCGATCCGTCCGCTGCTGGTCGATCACTTCCAGCCGGCGTTGTTGGCACGGTTCCAGACCATCGTATTTCGTCCATTGGCTGCCGACGCCATGGCGACGATCGTGCGGATGAAACTGGACAAGGTCAGCCGTCGCGTCGAGCGCCGGTTCGGCGTGCCGCTGCGTTGCGACAATGCGCTGGTGGCGGAACTGGTGCGCGCCTGCCTGCTGCCGGACACCGGCGCGCGCAATATCGACAGCCTGCTCGACCAGCAGATCCTGCCGGTGCTTGCGCGTGAGTTGCTGGCGCGGATGGCGGACAAGCAGGTGCCGACATCGATCCGCCTCTCGTTCTCGGCGGCACAGGGGATCGGGCTGGACATCGACGAGGCTCCCACACTGGCGGAGGCGAGCGCGTGACGGCGGGTGGCCCGGGCCTGTTCGAGGCCGTGACCGGGTATTTCGCGAACGGCGTGGCGGTGGACGAATTCGACGCGGCGACGCAGACGTTCCTGTCCGTCCAGGACAATATCCAGCGCATCCTCAACAGCCGCCGCGGGGGCCTTGCGCACCTGCCCGACTATGGGCTGGGAGATCTGTCCCGCATCTACCGCCACCTGCCGGCGTCGGCGCACACGCTCAAGCGCGAGATCGAAACCACGCTGCTGCGCTACGAGCCAAGGCTGGAGAGGCTCGATATCGCCATCGACGATACCGAGCCCGGGATGCTGCTGAGCTTCACCATGACCTGCCACCTGCATCGCGCGGGGCTGGTCCGGTTCGGGACGCACTTCACGCCCGATGGCAAGACGCGGCTCAAGCTGCTCAGGGCGGTGCAGGACCAGGACTGAGGCCGCTCAATCCACCTGCGCGCCCGATGCCTTCACGATCTTGGCCCATTTGTCGATATCCGCGCGCAACATTCCAGAAAACTGCTGCGGGGTGCCGGTCAGTACCTCGGCGCCCTGCGCGGCCAGCTTGTCGCGCAGCGGTGCGTCGGCCAGCGCGGCCTGCATGGCGGTGGCCAGCTTTTGCGTAACGTCCTTGGGCGTGCCGCGCACGGCGAACAGGCCCACCCAGAGGTCGCCGCGATAGCCGGGCACGGTTTCGCTGATGGCCGGAATGTCCGGCGCGAACGGCGAGCGCTTGGCGGAACTGACGCCCAGCGCGCGCACCTTGCCGGCCTTGATATGGGCCAGCACGGAGGGCAGGCTGGCAAACGCCATCGGCACCTGGTTGCCCAGCACATCGTTCAGCGCCGGCGCCACGCCCTTGTACGGCACATGCTCCAGCTTGATGCCGGCCATGGTGTTCAGCATCTCGCCCAGCAGGTGGTTCAGCGTACCGTTGCCGGCGGAGGCGTAGCGGTAGAAATCAGGCTTGGCCTTCGCCATCGAGATCAGCTCGGCCAGCGATTTGGCCGGAAACGCGGGATTGACCACGAGCACGTTCGGCACGGTCGCCACCGGGGCAATCGGCTCGAAATCCTTCACCGGATCGAACGGAATCTGGCGATACAGCGAGGGGTTGATGGCCTGCGTGCTGCTGATCGTCATCAGTAGCGTATAGCCATCGGGCGTGGCGCGGGCCGCGGCCTGCGTGCCGATATTGCCGCCCGCGCCAGGACGGTTCTCCACGACCACCTGCTGGCCCAGCCGCTGCGACAGGTCAGCCGCCACCAGGCGGGCAACGATGTCGTTGGTGCCGCCCGGCGCCTGCGGCACGATCATCTGGATCGGCCTGGCGGGATAGGGATCGGCGTGCGCGCTGCCGATGGCGGCGAACGCCAGGGCCATGGCCATGCCGGCCACGGCGGGGAAGGTACGAAGCATGTTGTCTCCTGTTGCGGGCGGTTATTGGGGCGTTGACTGGGGTTCGCCCATGCTGGCGCCCACTCTAGCCGAGCCCGCCGCGCAGGAGAAATTCAATCGCCGACTATGGCCATAAGCATTTCTTATCGGTCCGCCTTGTCATGCCTGCCCCGCCGGCGGGGGCGGCGGGGGCGGTGGCGCCAGCGAGCCGCCCTCGGCGATGCGTTGCGCCACGATTTCGCGCAGGATCTCGGCCACGGCCTCGGCGGCGTTGGAGCGCGGCAGCGCGCGCGGCCAGCACAGCGACAGCGTCCGGCGCAGTTCCGGCAGGATCAGGTGGCGCGCCATGTTGGCATCGCCCGCGCCATGGCCATCGCCCAGGGACGATGCGGGCAGGATCGTACAGGCCAGCCCCTCGCGGGCGGCGGCCAGCAGGAAGGGCAGCGAATCGAGGTCCGCCACCACGTTCAGGGCGATGCCGGCCTTGGCAAAGCTGCGCTCCACCACCTCGCGCAGCCCCTGCGAGCCGCTGGGCAGCACCAGCGGGACGCCGCCGAGCGCTTTGAGGGCGATGGTGCCGGCACGTGCCGCGCGCGCCGGCGGCGTGCCAATCAGGTACAACGGCTCGCTGGCAAGCGGCTCAGGCTCCACGGCGCGCGACGGGGTGTCGCGGAACAGGATCGCGAAGTCGAGCCGGTTCTGGTTCAGCAACTCGGAGATATAACCGCTCATGCTCTCGAACAACTGCAGCCGCACCTGCGGATAGCGCTGCCGCACGGCGCGCACCAGCGGCATGCCGAATGCCGCCGCGGCCGTGGTGGGCAGGCCGATGGCCACGGTGCCCGAGATCTCCGACCCGGCCACCCGCACGTCGGCGGCGGCGATTTCCACCTGCCGCAGGATGTTGCGCATGTGACGATAAAGCGTCTTGCCGGCTTCGGTGGGCCGCACGCCCTTGGCGCCGCGGTGCACCAGCGGCACGCCGAACTCCTCTTCCAGCGCCGCCAGTTGCTGGCTCAGCGCGGGCTGCGCCACGCAGACCACCTCGGCGGCGCGGGTCAGGCTGCCATGGTCGACGATCGCCACGAAATAACGCATTGCTCGGATGTCCATCGGCGCCTCCTTGGCGTGTTGCCCCCGGGTGAGGGTATTGATTCTACTTATGGTGCCTTCTGCAATCCCTATTTCACATAGGGGAGCGCGCCGGGTAGATTGGCGGCATCGTGTACCTCCGGACCCGTCCCCCATGTCCCGTCCCCTTGCAGGCATTACCGTCATCTCCCTGGAACAGGCGATTGCCGCGCCGTTCTGCACACGCCAGCTCGCCGACCTGGGCGCCCGCGTCATCAAGATCGAGCGCCCCGGCTCCGGGGACTTTGCCCGCGCCTACGATGGCCGCGTGCGCGGCCTGTCGTCGCATTTCGTCTGGACCAACCGTTCCAAGGAAAGCCTGACGCTCGACGTGAAGGCGCCGGCCGCCGCATCGGTGCTGGAAGGGCTGCTGGACCGCGCCGATGTGCTCGTGCAGAACCTGGCACCCGGTGCCGCCGCCCGGCTGGGACTGGACTACGAGACGCTGTCGGCCCGCTATCCGCGCCTGATCGTCTGCGATATCTCCGGCTACGGCAACGACGGCCCGTACCGGGACAAGAAAGCCTACGACCTGCTCGTGCAGAGCGAATCGGGCTTCGTGTCGGTCACGGGCACGGCGGAAGAGGGCGTCAAGGCCGGCGCGTCGGTAGCGGACATCGCGGCAGGCATGTACGCCTACAGCAATGTGCTGGCGGCGCTGATCGAGCGCGGCCAGACCGGGCGCGGCAAGCGCATCGACGTGTCGATGCTGGAGTCGATGGCCGAGTGGATGAGCTTTCCGATGTACTACGCGTTCGATGGCGCGGAGCCGCCGCCACGCGCCGGCGCGGCCCACGCCACGATCTATCCCTATGGGCCGTTTCCCACCGGCGACGGCAAGACCGTGATGCTGGGGCTGCAGAACGAGCGGGAATGGGCCGGGTTCTGCCGGATCGTGCTGCGCGAGCCCGATCTGGCCACGCACGCCGCGTTTGCCACCAACAGCCTGCGTAGCGCCAACCGCGCCCAGTTGCGCGCGCGCATCGTTGAGGCGTTCTCGCATCTGACGGCGGAGCAGGTGGTGCAGCGGCTGGAAGACGCCAAGATCGCCAATGCCAACGTCAATACGATGGCCGATGTCTGGCGGCATCCGCAACTGGCCGCCCGCGGCCGCTGGCGCACGGTGGGGTCGCCCGTCGGCGACATCCCGGCGCTGCTGCCGCCGGGTTTGACCGATGCGCGCATGGACCCCATTCCGGCCGTCGGCCAGCATACCGACGCGATCCTCGCCGAAATCGGCTGTTCCGCCGCGCAAGTGGCGCAACTGCACGCCGACGGCGTGGTTTGACCGGGAGCCGCCCATGACCATGCCCCGCGTGCCGCGCAGCTACCTGTTCGTTCCCGCATCCCGGCCCGAGCGCATCGGCAAGGCATTGTCCGCCGGCGCCGACGCGGTCATCGTCGACCTGGAGGATGCGGTCGCGCCCGACGCCAAGGCCGATGCGCGCGTCGGGCTCACCGCGCCCTGGTCCGGCCTGCAGACCCAGGCCCGGATGGCCGGAGTGCGGCTGCTGGTGCGCGTGAATGGCGCCGATACCATGTGGTTTGCCGATGACCTGGCATGGTGCCGGGCGCACGCCGTGCATGACATCGTCCTGCCCAAGGCCGATGTCACCGCCTTGGCCGCATTGCGCGCCAGCTTGCCGGACGTGCCCTGCCACGCACTGCTGGAGACCGCCGCCGGGTTTGCCGATCTGCGCGATGTGGCGCGCGCGCCCGGTGTCGCGCGCCTGCTGTTCGGCAGCATCGACCTGATGTTCGACCTCGACGTGGCCGATGACGGCGAGCCGCTGCACGCCTTCCGCAGCCAGTTGGTGGCGCATTCGCGCGCGGCCGGCCTGCCGGCGCCGGTCGATGGGGTCTGCACCGCGATTGGCGATGCCGAGGCGCTGGCGGCGGATACGGCGCGGGCGCGCCGCTTCGGCTTTGGCGCCAAGTTGCTGATCCATCCCAACCAGGTGGCCGGGGTGCACGCCGCGCTGGCGCCGTCCGCCGACGAAGTGGCCTGGGCGCGGCGCGTGGTGGAACAGGCCGCCGCCGCCCAGGGCGCCGCCATCGCCGTGGACGGCAAGATGGTGGACCGCCCCGTGCTGGAGCGGGCGCTGCGGATCGTCGCGGCAACATCCGCCACCGCCGGGTAGCCTGAGCGCGGCGCCAATTGGTGTTTTCCCTGTGCTGCGCGCTGTTGCGCGAATTTCCGGGGTGTTATCGGCAGGATGAAAGCCGTTTGTAATGCGATTGCGGTTGAATGCGCACGGGGGATCGTGCGCAGTCAATTCGCGCAGCTATATAGAATGCGGCTTCCGGGATCAATAAGAAGAAAAGAAAGCTGCCATCCCGGTGCACCGTTCGGCTGGCACGGTCGTTTACGTCAGACCGTTGTCAATTCGAGCCAGACCGATCGTGCATTTTCCTGTTTTCCGTGCCGCCGTGGCGTTGCTGCTTGCCGTGGCGGCCACCGCTGGCCAGGCGGCCAGCGAGCCGATGCCCCCGGATGGGCCCTGTGTGGCCCCGCCGGCCAAGGCAACGCTGACCCTGGCCCAGGCGCGGCTTGACGCGCTGCGCTGCAACCGCGACGTCATTACCGCCCGGCGCGGCGAGGAAGCCAGCCAGGCCGATATCCAGATCGCATCCCAGCGGCCCAACCCGGTCCTGGGCCTGGGCGTGGCCAATATCAACCCCCATGCCGGCATTGGCGCCGGCAGCCCGCGCAGCAAGACTGTCGATTCAACCATACGGATCGACCAACTGATCGAAACCGCCAACAAGGGCGGCCTGCGCGTGGACGCCGCGCGCAAGGCCAGCGCCGCCGCCGGCGAACAGACCCAGGCCGTGGTGGCCCAGCAGCTCGGCGCCGTGGATCAGGCCTGGTACGAGGCCGTGGTCAGCCAGACCCGGGTGGAAGTGCTGACCGAGACGGTTGCCCTGTACGGCCGCACCCAGCAGGCCAATGAAACCCGCCTGCGGGCCGGCGATGTGTCGCGTGCGGATGTCACCAAGCTCCAGCTGGAAACCTTGCGCGCGCAAAATGACCTGCGCGCCGCCCTGGCCGACCACGCGAGCGACAAAGCCGCGCTGGCCGCCACGATTGGCGTGCCGGGCACGCTGATGGACAACCGGCTGATGCCGGACTGGCCATCGCCTGACACCACGGTGCCGCCCGTGGACCCCGACGTCCTGCAACGCCGCCCGGACGTGACCGCCGCCGAGGCCCGCCTCGCCGCCGCCTCCGCCGCGCGTGACCTGGCCCGCGCCGGCCGTGTGCCCGACGTGACCGTTGGCGCGCAGGCCGAGCACTATCCTGTGTCGCAAGCCAACGTCAACGGCAGCGGCAACAGCTACGGCGTATTTATTTCGATTCCGCTGTATGTGCGCCATAGCTACGGCGGCGAGGCGCGCCGCGCCGAGGTGGATTACTACGCCGCGCTGGACGACCGCAACCGCATCCTGCTCGAGGCCCAGAACGGCATCGAGCGCCTGCGCAGCCAGCTCGAGGCCGCGCGCGCGTCACTGCAACAGATGCAGACCGCCGTGCTGCCGGCCGCCGAGTCGGTGGCCAACAGCGCCGAGTTCGCCTATTCCAAGGGCGCCACCGGCGTGCTCGACCTGCTGGACGCGCGCCGCGCGTTGCGCCAGACCCGCGTGGACGCCGTCGAGGCGCAGGGCAATTACGCCAAGGCGCTGGCCGCTTACCGCACCGCGCTGCAGGCCACCACTTCCGATATCAACAAGCTTCCCCAGGTCCGTACCGATGCGTCGCGCCCATAACATGCCGTCTTTGTTCCAGTGGTTCAGCAAGCTGCGCCTCGCCACCGCGTTATCCCTCTGCGCGCTGGCCTTGGTGGCCTGCGGCAAGAAAGAGGCCCCCGAGCCCGACGGCGACCCGAAGGTCAGCGGCCAGACCATCCAGTTTCCGGACTCGGTGAAGGCGCTGCCGGGCATCGTGGGCCAGCCGGTGAAGCTCGGCGGCGACCGCATGCTGAACCTGCCGGGCCGCCTGGTCTGGAACGAGGACAAGACCGTGCGCGTGGCCACGCCGTTTGCCGGCCGCGTGATGGAGATCCTGGTGCAGCCGGGCGCCAGCGTGCGCGCGGGCCAGCCGCTGGCCACGCTGACCTCGCCCGACTACGGGCTGGCGCAGGCCGACGCGCGCAAGGCCGCCGCCGACGGCGCCGTGGCCGCCAAGGCGCTCGCGCGCCAGCGCGAGCTGTACAACGCCGGCATCGTGGCGCAGAAGGAGCTGGAGCAGGCCCAGGCCGACAGCGCGCGCGCCGCCGCCGACCAGCAACGCACGCAGGCCGCGCTGCGCATGTATGGCGCGGCCGCCGGCGGCGATGCGGTGAACCAGCGCTTTGCGCTGCGCAGCCCCATCGACGGCCTGCTGGTGGAGCGCAACATCAACCCGGGCATGGAAGTGCGCCCGGACCAGTCGCCCACCGCGCCGCTGTTCCTGATTACCGATCCCACCACGCTGTGGGCGCAGGTCGATGCGGCCGAGGCCGATCTCGGGCTGTTCAAGCCCGGCATCACGGTGCAGCTGACCAGCGCGGCCTATCCCGGCGAGACCTTCCAGGGCACCGTGGTCAAGATTGCCGACTACGTGGACCCGGCCTCGCGCAGCATCAAGGTGCGGCTGGCCGTGCCCAACCCGGACCGCCGGCTGAAAGCCGAGATGTTCGTCACGGCGCGCTTGCAGGCGGCGTCGTTCCAGGGCATTGCCGTGCCGTCGAAGGCGGTGTTCCTGGCCGACAACAAGAACTATGTGTTCGTGCGCAAGGGCACCAACACGTTCGAGCGCCGTCTGGTGAAGACCGGCGTGTCGCTGCCGGGCATGACCGAAGTGACCGAGGGGCTCAAGGATGGCGAGGTGGTGGTGACCGACGGCAACCTCTATCTGCAGGACATCCTGCGCGATGCCACGGCGGTGAATGCGGCGCGCGCGTCTGCCAAGCAATGAGGATGGCGGACAGATGATTTCCCGTATCGTTAATTTTGCGCTGCATCAGAAGCTGTTCGTCTGGCTGGGCCTGATCATTTTCGTCGCCGGCGGGCTGGCCGCGTTCAAGAACCTGCCGATCGAGGCGTTTCCCGATGTCTCGGACATCCAGGTCAACATCATCACGCTCTACCCGGGGCGCGCGGCCGAGGAGGTGGAGCGCCAGGTCACGATTCCGATCGAGACCGCGCTGGCGGGCACGCCCAACTCGGTGCGCGTGTTCTCGCACACACAGTTCGGCCTGTCGTTCATGATGGTGACCTTCAACGACCGCGCCACCGACGTAACCGCGCGCCAGCAGATCATCGAACGGCTGCGCAGCGTGGACCTGCCCGACGGCGTGCATCCGGACCTCGCGCCGCTCTCCACGGCCATCGGCGAGATCTACCGTTTCCGGCTGACCGGCAAGGGCTATTCGCCGCAGGAACTGCGCACCCTGCAGGACTGGGTGGTGGAGAAGAACCTGCGCCAGGTGCCCGGCGTGGCCGACCTGGTGACCATTGGCGGCAGCGTCAAGCAATATGAGGTGAACCCCAACCTGGCCCGCATGCGCGACGCCGGGATCTCGCTGTCGGAGCTGTTCACGGCGTTGCAGCGCGGTAATTCCAATGCGGGCGGCGGCGCGGTGGCGCACGGCCGGCAGCAGTTCCTGCTGCGCTCGCTGGGCAGTTTCCGCAGCTCGGCCGACATCGCCAATGTGGTGGTGACGGAGAGCAAGGGCACGCCGATCCTCGTGAAGGACATCGCCGAAGTGAAGGTCGGCTCGGCGCCGCCGCAGGGGCTGATGGGGCAGGACGACGAGGACAACATCGTCTCGGGCATCGTGGTGATGCGCAAGGGCGAGAATCCGTCGATCGTGCTCGAGGCGCTGAAGCAGAAGATCGATCTGCTCGACGGCACCATCCTGCCCAAGGGCGTGAGGATCGTGCCGTACTACGACCGCTCCACGCTGATCGACAAGACGCTGCACACGGTCTTCGGCAACCTCGTGGAAGGCGCGCTGCTGGTCATGGCGGTGCTCTACCTGTTCCTGGCCAACGTGCGCGCGGCGGCCATCGTGGCGCTGGTGATTCCGCTGGCGCTGCTCTCCACGTTCATCGGGCTGACCTGGGTGGGCATTCCGGCCAACCTGCTGTCGCTGGGCGCGATGGACTTCGGCATCATCGTCGATGGCGCCGTGATCGTGGTGGAGAACATCTTCAAGCGGCTCGGCGATCTGAAGGAACAGCAGATCCAGGACAGCAAGGCGCGGCTCCAGGCGATCCTGCTGGCCACCACCGAGGTGGGGCGCCCCACGGTGTTCTCGATGGTGATCATCATCGCCGCGCACATCCCGATCTTCACGCTGCAACGGCACGAGGGCAAGATCTTCGCGCCGATGGCCTATACGGTCACGGGCGCGCTGATCGGCTCGCTGATCATCTCGCTGACCGTGGTGCCGCTGCTGTGCCATCTGCTGCTGAAGAAGAACATCGCGCACGAAGACAACTTCGTGGTGCGCCGCTGCAAGCAGCTGTACGAGCCGATGCTGGCCTGGGCGCTGGACCACAAGAAGATGGTGGTGAGCATCGCGGTGGGCCTGCTGGTGGTGACCGTGGGCGTGGGCAAGTTCCTGGGCAGCGAGTTCCTGCCCGAACTGGACGAAGGCTCGATGTGGGTCAGCTTTGACCTGCCGGCGTCGGTCTCGCTCGACGAGGCCCGCGACCAGGCCCGCATGCTGCGCGGCGTCATCCGCAGGACGCCCGAGGTCAATACCACGATCTCGAAGGTGGGCCGCCCCGACGACGGCACCGATCCGAAGCTGATCAACACCGTGGAAATCCTGGTGGACCTGAAGCCGGACCAGAAATGGCGCGCCGGCTACGACAAGCGCCGGATCATCGAGGAGATCAATCGCAACCTGCGCCAGTTGCCGGGCGTCGAGCCGAACTTCTCGCAGCCGGTGCGCGACAACATCCTGGAAAGCATCTCGCAGATCAAGGGCCAGATCGTCATCAAGGTGCAGAGCGACAGCCTGGAGCACAACAAGCACGTGGCGGACCAGATCCTGGCCAACGTGCAGTCGGTGCGCGGCGTGATGCGCGCGTTCATCGACCGCGACGGCGAGCTGCCGCAGTACGTGCTGGAGTTCGATCGCGCGCAGGCGGCGCGCTACGGCATCAACGTGGCCGACGTGCAGGACCTGATGGAAACCGCGCTGGCCGGCAAGGCCGCCACGGAGTTGTGGGAGGGAGAGAAGCACTTCAGCGTGGCCGTGCGCCTGAAGGCGGGCGAGCGCGAGCTGCCCAACCTGCCGAACATCTTCATGCAGACGGCCGACGGCGCGCAGGTGCCGCTGTCGCAGCTGGTAACGTTCCGTGCCGCCTCGGGGGCTATGAACATCAGCCGCGAGAACGGCCAGCGCACCACGTCCATCGGCATTTTCATCCATGACCGCGACATGGGCAGCGTGGTGAAGGACATGCAGGCGCTGGTGAAGAAGAACGTGAATGCCGAGGACGTGAAGATCAGCTGGTCCGGCGAGTTCGAGAACCAGGAGCGCGCCATGGCGCGGCTGTCGATCGTGGTGCCGCTGTCGGTGCTGGTGAT
>Ga0255338_1003259_pt1 | contig 19994 bp, 16 predicted proteins | sample MeOH1_35cm_T4_19_FD_203715 | JGI IMG/M metagenome (GOLD analysis project Ga0255338, IMG submission 203715) | Sandy soil microbial communities from University of British Columbia, Vancouver, Canada - MeOH1_35cm_T4_195 | ecosystem: Engineered > Artificial ecosystem > Sand microcosm > Unclassified ...
GCCGAAGTGTACCGGGTGGTTCCCGCAACCCAACTTCCGTACGAGCAGTTCTGGCAGATGACCCGCGCCCAGCAGGCGGACCATATCTGGAAACACCTCTTCCAGGAGCGCACGCCCATCTCCGAGGCGTGCCGCGGCGTGATCACCACGCTCACCAAGCTCGGCCTCGATCCGAGCAGCGATAGCCTTCCCCAGATGCGCCGCTTCTTCGCCGAGCAGGACCCCAGCCGGTTCGTCGACCGGGTGATGGAACTCTCTCATGTGGAGAAGATCACGATGACCAACGAGGTCTTCGACGCGAACGAGCGAGGTCGCTGGCTGGCGGATCCCTGCATCGGTTCCGACCCGCGCTTCAGCGCCGTCCTTCGTATCGACCGGATGATTCTGGACTGGGCTGCCGCCGCGCAAGACCTGCACTCATGGGGCTACGAAGTAATCGCTGAGCTGACTGACCGTGCGGTCGAGGAAGCCCGCCGCTTCCTGCGCGAGTGGCTGGACCGGTTGAAGGCAATTTACATCGCCGTGAGCCTGCCGCCGGAGTTCCACTTCCCGGCACAGGGAGACGCCTCTACCCACGCGGGTCAGGCGGTGCTGGAGAAGGTGATCCTGCCGGTCTGCGCAGAGCGTGGCTTACCGTTCGCGATGATGATCGGCGCGGTCCGCAGCGTAAACCCCGGCCTGCGCGGCGGCGGCGACATGGGCGGCGTGGCGGACGTGACCGCAGTGACCAACCTCTGCGCGGCGTTCCCGCAGAACAAGTTTCTGGTGACGATGCTGATGCGCGAAAACCACCACGCCCTCGCGGTGGCGGCGCGCAAGTTCGGCAACCTGATGGTCTTCGGGTGCTGGTGGTTCGTAAACAACCCCTCGCTCATCGACGAGATCACGCGGATGCGGATGGAACTGCTCGGCACCAGCTTCATCCCGCAGCATTCCGACGCACGGATCCTGGATCAACTCGTCTACAAGTGGGACCACAGCCGCAAGCTCATCGCCCGCGTACTGGTGGACAAGTATGCGGATCTACAAACCGCGGGTTGGAAACTTACCCGCGAACAGATTGGGCGCGACGTGCGCCTGCTGCTGCGCGACAACTTTGTGGGGTTTTGCGAGCGGTAGCTTCCGGGGCAATTTGCAATTGAAAATTGTCAGTTTCAAATTTTCAATTGCTTCATACACGCTGCTGAAAGCGTGGATAGGACAATCTCCGAAATGGCATATGCTGGATTTGATCTGACCGGGAAGGTGGCGCTGGTCACCGGCGGCACGAGCGGGCTTGGGCGGGCGATTGCGATTGCGCTGGCGCAGTCGGGGGCGACCGTGATCGTCGGCTCGCGCGAGGAAGCGAAGGTGGCGGATACCGTCGCGGAACTGCGCGCAATCTCGCCGGGGCACGACGGGCAGCAGCTGGACGTGGGCGATCCCGCGTCCATCCAGCCGGTGTTCGACGCGGTGATCCGAGATCACGGGCGACTGGACATCCTGGTGAACGCCGCCGGCACGATCCAGAAGAAGGACCCGCTGGAGGTGACGGTCGAGGAGTTCGAGCGGGTGATCCGCATCAACCTTACGGGTACGTTCCTCTGCTGCCAGGCCGCGGGGCGGATTATGAAAGAGCAGGGCGGCGGCGCGATCATCAACATCGCCAGCCTGACCAGCTTTGTCGGCCTCTCCGAGGTCACGGCCTACGGCGCCAGCAAAGCGGCCGTGGCGGAGCTTACCAAGGCGCTGGCCAATGATTGGGCGCGCTTCGGCATCCGTGTGAATGGGATTGCCCCGGGGGTTTTCCCTACGCCGCTCAACCGCAAGCTCCTGGAAGGAACGCCCCGTGGCGCGTTCCTGCTTCAGCACACCCCGATGGGCCGCTTCGGCGACCCGGAGGAGATCGCCGGGGCGGCGGTCTACCTGGCCAGCCCCTCCGCCAGCTACACCAGTGGCGACATCATCATCGTGGATGGCGGCTTTCTGACGCGAGGCGTCGGCCCTACATAGTTTGGCTACCTCGGGTCAGGCCGCCCCCCAGTAGAGGCATTGCAAACGAAGCGAAGAGTAGTGTGACAATCCCGACCGATTGCCAGGAAGCCAGAACCCTTCGGTCTTGAGTTACCGGTAATCGGACGGGATCGCCACGTCGCTTTGCTCCTAGCGATGACACTTCTTTTTTGACGAGCTGTGGACTCGCCTTGAGTTATCTGGACGCGGACGGGATTGCCGCGCTTCGCACGCGATGACTCTGCTTTGCGTAAGTGGCGTCGCACCGGGCTGTAACGCCGCACCGGACCGCACGGTTGTTAGCGAGCGGCCGGTGCGCCTTCGGCCGGGAACGGCCCCACGAACCGCAGTTCACCGGCTACTACCGTGCCTTTTCGACCTGGTTCTCCGGACAGGCTAACGACGGCTTTGGGCTTGGCGCCGCTGAAGTTGAAGCGGCCGAGGGACAGCCAGTCACCGGCCTTCTTCTGGCTGACCTTGACCGGCTGCGGCACCCCCGCTGTGACCACTTCATACACGGCATTTTTGGCTCGGCCGGACGCGTCGCCGGAGCGCGCATAGATCTCCCACTGCCCGCTAACGGGAAGCGCCGCACTCCAACGGGCCGGCGCCGGGGTCTCATCCTTCTTTCCGGTGAAGCGGTGGACCGCCAACGTGCGGCCGTGCTCTTCCATGCGCTCCCAACTCGCCGCTTCGAAGCTGGGATCAGCCGTGCCGAGATCGATTTGCCAGGGCTCCACTTGCATCTTGACCGCGAGGGTGGGACCGAAGGGGATGGGCAGCCGTGGAGCGGCGGGCACTCGCGTAAGCCGGAATTGCTCCGAAAGCTCGCCGAGCGCGCGCGGGCCGATCACATTGAAACTGATGGCCGCCGACTGCCCGGGTGCGATGGCTTTGGTGGACGGCGCACCCACAAAGCGCGGGCTGCTCCAGGTGGCGGCGTCGTAGAGCGGGCTTTCGATGGGCGCCAGCGTAGCCTGCTGTGGTCCGGATCCCAGGTAAACGGTGCCGCCCAGTTTGGCGAGGCTATCCTGGCGGTCAGCGCCGAGACCAGGCCACGCATCGTCGCCGGTGTTGGTGAGGCTGGCGGTGATTTGCACCTTCTCTCCGGGGTGGATCACCGCCGGAGCCGCCAACTGCTCCAGGCGGGCGTCGTTCCGGACCAGCGCCATGTAGTAGTCCCAGTCCCAGAACGGGCCAGGGTCCGTGTGCCCGCTGCGTCCGCCGCGTTTAGTGGGGTCCGTGGGGTGGGCCACCTCGGCGTGTGCGATGATGTGGTCGCGGTCACGCGGAATGTGCCAGCGGGCGGTGATGTCCCTCACCAGCCGCGCGGACCCTTCATACAGCGCCTGGTTGAAGAAGCCAGGCCGGTAGGCGAAGCCGTCGTGCTCGATGCCGATCGAGCGGCCGTTGAGGTCCGAATTGCCGGCGTGCCAGCCGATGTCACGCTCCTTCACCTGCTGCCATACCTGGCGGCCAGTATGATCCACCACGTAGTGGGCGCTCACTTTGGACACGGGGTTCTGAAACCACTTTACCGCGCCCTCGGCACCGCCTTCAATATCGTGGATCACCACGTACTCGATGGGACGGTCCACCGGGCGGTTCGCCTGGGCGAAGTTCGTGGGCGCGGCGGGCGCCCAGATCGCGCCGAGCTCGTCCGGGCCTTCGGTGGCTGGGTCTCGCGGGGGAAGAGCGGCCTGGCTCCAGGCTGCGGCGGCAGTGGCACAGGTGACTATAGTGGTAACACCGGGCCACACGGGGTGGCGACGAGGGCGGCGATTGGTTTGGGTCATAAGCATGGGATTAGGTTGCCGGGAGGGCGGTTCCTCCCGGCGACCTATAGCATCCCCGTTACGGGCCATTTAGCTGGGGAATGAGTAAATACGGAAATGAGTAAACGGATCGATCTTTTCCGCCCCGCCATTTCCGGATTTACTCATTTACTCATTTCCCGATGACCTACGCGAGGTCGAACAGCAGTACCTCGGACGACTCAGTCCCGGTCAGCTCCAGGCGCTCTTCGTTGCTGATCGCCGCTCCGTCTCCGGCCTGCAGCGGCAGGCCGTTCAGCGTGATCCCGCCGCGCACCACCTGTGCCCAGCCGTAACGCTTGGCACCCAGTTCGTGCGTCACGGTCTCGCCCGGCTCCAGGAGGGTGGCATACAGCTCTGCGTCCTGGTTGATGGAGACCGAACCTTCTCGCCCGTCCCGGGACGCGACTAGCCGCAGTTTCCCGCGCTTCTCCGCGTCCGGGAACGCCGTTTGCTCATAGCTGGGCTTGATTCCCTTCTTGTCTGGCATGATCCAGATCTGGAGCAGGTGCACCGCCTCGGTCTGCGAGTGGTTGAACTCGCTGTGCGTGACGCCGCTCCCCGCGCTCATCCGCTGCACTTCGCCCGGCCGGATCGCGGAACTGGTGCCCATACTGTCCTGGTGTGCCAGCGCGCCTTCCAGCACGTAGGTGATGATCTCCATGTCCCGGTGCGGGTGCGTGCCGAAGCCGTTGCCCGCGTGGACCCAATCTTCGTTGATCACCCGCAGTGACCGGAACCCCATGTGCTCCGGATCGTAATAGCTGGCGAACGAGAACGTGTGGTAGGTATTGAGCCAACCGTGATCGAAGTGGCCGCGCTCATTCGAAGGTCGTACTGTGATCATCGTCAATCTCCTGTTTTTTGGCGAATAGTTCACGATTGAACTTATGGGGTAAATAAAAGCTACTCTTCGTCGGCCAGTTTTCGCAGCAGCGTGATGAGGGTGTCCTGCTCTGCTGCGGTGAGCCGTTGCTTGAAAAGACCCAATAGGAACTCGTAGTGCACCGGATACACCCGCTGGAACAATTCTTCCCCCGCGGGAGTAAGTGATACGAAGACCTCCCGCTCGCTTTCCCGGCTGCGCTGGCGATTAACGAGGCCCTTTGCCTCGAGTTGTTTCACCACCTGCGTGGTGTGGCTCTTCGTCAGCAGGGAGCGCTGGGCGAGATCGCACATTCGCAGCGGCTGATCCACTCCCAGCGTCACCAGCCCATCAAACTCCGCCGACGCCAATCCGTAGGACCGGATCTGCACCTCGTCCAGCTTCATGATGTGGCTGTTCGCCTCGACCAGGGCGCGAAGCAGCCGCATCGTTTGAGTTCGTCGGAAGTCGTGTTTTTCGTTCACGGGCATATATTAGCACAGAACAATTCATTTGTAAACTGTTCTGTGCGCGGGTTTCCAGGCGGCCCTCCGCCTCCAGGAAACCCAATGCCTGCCACAAAACGGTGTCATTGCGAAGCCGCGCTTGGGGCACCCGCACGGCGGGTCCGGCGGTGGCAATCCCGCTCGACCACTTACCACCCAGAGCGGTGCGACGAGGAGCTACCCTATCACAGTCGGGATCGCCACGCGGCTATCGAGGCGCTTTCCGGCTACGTTGAGGAGCCGAGGCCGCTCGCAATGACACTGTTTACGGTGGCCAGCACTCGTTCACGGTGCCGTTTGCAAGTTCCTACTGGATTGGGGAACGCCGCGTCGCTCATCCTTTCGCGGGAGCCTTGGTCAGCCCGACTCCCGACTCGCGGTCGAAGCGGTCGGGGGTTAGTTTCTCCCGGTCGAAGTGATCGCCGGTGTCCTGTTGCCAGGTGTCCAGGGCTTTACGCATTCGCTCCAGCAGATCGTGGTGCTTCGGGTCTGCGGCGAGGTTGTGGAAGGAGTGCGGGTCCTGCTCCAGGTCGTACAGCTCTTCGGCGGGGCGCGGAACCGTGAAACAGCTGCGCTGCACCTCGTTGAGCTTGCCCTGATCGCGGAGGGCGCGCATCTGCTGGAAGGTGGGGGAGCTCACCGCATCAGCGGGCGGCGTGCCGGGCAGTTCGGGCAGCCAGTTGCGAATGTAGGTATAGCGGATCGAGCGGATGCCGCGCTCGAAGGCGCGGTAGTCGTGCCAGTTGTGTTCGGAATACGCGTATTCCCGTGCCTTGGCGTCGGAGTTCTTCAGCACGTGTGCGAAGCTCTGCCCCTGGAACGTGGGGGGAGCTTTCACGCCGGCGAGTTCGAGCACCGTGGGGGCGATGTCCACACTGCTCACCAGGCTGCGGGTCACCGAAGCCGGTTTAACCCGGCCGGGAAAGCGCACGATGAACGGAGTGCGGATGCCGTCGTCGTAGAGAGTGGTCTTGCAGCGCGGGAATGGGCGGCCGTTGTCCGAGAGGAAAAGTACGAAGGTGTCCTGGGCCGCGTGCTGGGCTTCCAACTCTTCGAGGATCAGCCCGACGTTGGTATCGAAGCGGGAGATCTCGTCGTAGTAATCGGCCAGGTCCTGGCGGACGATGTCCGTGTCCGGTAGGCAAGACGGTACGATCACGTCGGTGATCGCGTGGGGCTTGGATATCGGCGCCTGGCGGTAGGGACGGTGGGGATCGAATGCCGCCAGCCACATGAAGAACGGGCGGTCTTTCGGGCGCTCGCGGAGGGTGGGGAGCCAGAAGTCGGCGCCGCTGGGAGCACCGCCCTCGCGGACCGCATTGAACTTCACCTTCGCCGGATTGCCCAGGTGCCACTTCCCCGCTGCGGCGGTGTAGTATCCGGCGTCACGCAGCGACTCCGTGAGCATCATCTGGTCCAGCGGCAGCGGCATGTGCAGCTCCGGAGCACCGGTCGCGTGCGGATACCGGCCCGTGAGGATGCAGGCGCGGCTGGGGCTGCAGGAACTGGTGGTGAGGAACGCGCGGTCGAAGCGCATCCCCTCCCGGGCGAGGCGGTCCAGGTTCGGGGTCCGAATTCGCGGGTGGCCATACGCGCCGCAGTCGTCCCACGCCATGTCGTCCGCCACCAGGATGACGAAGTTCGGCCGTTTCACGCCCTCGTCCGCCGCAGCGGGTCGCCGCGATGATCCAGCGGCAAAGCAACCGGTGAGGAGGCCAGTGAAACAGACGAACAATGCGGCAAATCGAGGCATAGCAGGGGTCCTCGGGCTTCAGCGGATCGAGGCGCTTAGCGCCGCAGGGGATCAATCCTGGAGGTAGTCATAGACCTGGACACGCTTCCAGTTGGCCTTGTTGCGCTGGATGAAGTCGTAGTGCAGCGGATGGTCCTGATACACGTCGTGGCCGGCCGCGTCGTCAAACAGCACCGTGAGACCGCAGGCGTAGGAGTTGTCGACTACGTCGCGCGGCGTGTTGGCGGCGGGGCCGGCCCAGAGCTGGCGGACGGTGGGCACCTGGCTCAGTATAGTGCGGCAGTCGTCGATGAGGTGGGAGGCCGCGGAAGCGGGCGCGTCCTCATTCAGCCAGAAGTAGACGGTGTGGACGAACATAGGAAGTTACCGTTTCGTGCGATGGACGGGGTCAGCCTCGTGCCTGACGGGGAATCTGAGGGAACTGATCGGTGGATGCTCGGCGCGGAGCCAGCTATCGATATCTCAGGGATGGCCCGCGCTTCTCTCGCGTTCGGAACATCGAGAAGGCGCAACCGGAAGACGTGCTCAATTGTGTTGTAGGCATGCCGGACGATGTGGTCCGCGCAGCACAGCAAGACGGTGCCGCCTATGAGCAGTTGGCGATCCCTCACCCCCGGGCGCAGGCGTAACCTGCGGAACGGGCTGTTGTTCGTCTCCCCGTGGCTGGCAGGCTTCCTCTGCTTCACGCTCTTCCCGTTCGTCGCCTCGCTCTACTTCAGCTTCTGCGACTACGACATCCTCTCGCCGCCCCGCTGGGTAGGGCTGGCGAACTACCGCGAGCTGGTCACGGACGATCCGTACTTCGTCAAGGCGCTCTATAACACGTTCTACTACACGGCGTTCTCGGTCCCGCTCGGCATCCTGTTCGGTGTGGGCATTGCGCTGCTTTTGAACATGAAGGTGGTGGGGGTGCCGGTCTACCGGACGCTCTACTACCTCCCGTCTATCGTGCCCGTGGTCGCCACTTCGGTGCTCTGGATGTGGCTGCTCAATCCGCAGTACGGGCTCATCAATTCGCTGTTGGGGAAGCTCGGCCTGCCGGAGCCGGGCTGGATCTCCGATCCGCTGTGGTCTAAACCCTCGCTCATCCTTATGGCGATGTGGGCAGTGGGCGGCTCCATCGTAATCTACCTGGCGGGACTGCAGGGCATCCCCGTCGAGCTGTACGAGGCCGCGGAACTGGACGGCGCCGGACCCTGGCAGCGAACGCGCGCGGTCACCCTGCCGCTGCTCTCCCCGGTGATCTTCTTCAACCTCGTGATGGGGCTCATCGGCGCGCTCCAGGTGTTCACGCAGGCCTACGTGATGACGCAAGGCGGGCCCGTCGACTCCACCCTCTTCTACTCCGTCTACCTCTTCCGCCGCGCGTTCACCTACCTGGACATGGGCTACGCCTCCGCGATGGCGTGGCTGCTCTTCGTGGTGATCATGGCGCTCACCGTGTTCACGTTCCGCTCGGCCGCGCGCTGGGTCCACTACGCGGGGGAGGGCCGGTGACATGGCGACTTCGCTAACCCGCCGGCGCTTCGCTTCCGGGCTGGCCGGACTTGGGATCGGGCTGGCCGGGGGCTGCGCGCCGCCCCGCCGGAGCAGTGATGGGCGAACGGACGTGGTCTTCTGGCACATGTGGACGGGCGAGTGGGAGAAGGTGGTCAACCGCATCGTCGCCCGGTTCAACGAGAGCCAGCGCAGCATCCGGGTCCGGCCGCTGGTGGTGACCGGTGACGCCAACACGAAGTTGCTGCTCGCGCTGGTGGGCGGCGACCCGCCGGACCTGATGGCGCAATGGAACCAGGTGATCCCTGCCTGGGCCAGGAAGGGCGCGCTCGTCGCCTTTGACAGCCTGATGAGCGCGGACGAATACCGGAGATTCCGGGCGTGGCTCTATCCGGCAGCACGAGAGATCGGGACGTATGGCGAGCACTTGTATGCCGTGTGCATGTCCCTGAACGCCCACGCGCTGCTCATGAACGCGCAGATGATGCGGGAAGCGGGACTCGACCCGGATCGCCCGCCGGCGAGCATCGCGGACCTGGACACGTACGCGAACGAGATGGTGAAGTACGATGCACGCGGCAAGATCGACCGGATGGGCCTCCTTCCGCTCAACCTCCACCAGTGGGCTGCGGTCTGGGGCGGTGATTTTTACGACCCGGTGACCGAAAGGATTACGGCGAACCATCCCCGCATCGTCGAGGCGCTGGAGTGGATGACCTCCTACAGCCGCAAGTACGACGTGAACAAGGTCTCCTCGTTCCAGGCCGGCCTCACGCAGCAGGTGGGGGATAGCTGGCCGTTCGTGAAGAAGAAGTTCGCGCTGATCCAGGACGGCCAGTGGCGCGTGGAAGACATGAAGAAGTTTGCGCCCGACATCGAATGCCGGGTGACGCCGCTGCCGCATCCGCCGGACGGAAAAGAGCGGGCCTGCCACGTGAACGGTAACTTCCTCATCATCCCGCGGGGTGCACGACACGCCCCGGAGGCCTGGGAGTTCGCCAAGTTCTGGTGCGGCTGGCAGCACGAGGACATCGGCGCGGACATCGCAACGTGGGGTGGGTGGATTCCAGCATCCCCCGCGCTCACTCGCACCGCGCCCTATCGCAACTACGTGAAAGAGAATCCAGCCTTCCAGACGTTCCTGGACGTAGTCGGCAGCCCCAACGTGCGCATCACCCCCGTCACTCCGGTGCAGGCGTTCCTGTGGGACCGGCTGAAAGCCACGGAAGAGTCCGCCCTGCGCCTGAAGCAGACTCCCCGAGAAGCGCTGGACTACATGACCTACGAGGTACAGCGGGAGCTGGACAAGGTGAACCAGCGGGGGAGTTGAGCCGGGTGTTCAGGTGTTGGGTGTTCAGGGCTTGGCTTGATGCTCATCCTTCATCCTTTCTCCCCGTCATCTTGGAGCGAAGCGAGGATCTTGCCCCGTGAGGCGCTATCGGGCCGCCCTTCGCAAGGAGGGGAGATCCTTCACTACGCTGCGCTTCCCTCCAGGACGATGCGGTTTGGGGACGGCGCACCCAGCCGATGACGGACGACTTCTTACAGCAGGGGTTGCTGCGGATAGGATCGGTTACATCCAGTGACAGTCGCATAGCAGAGGATCGTTACGGGTGTTTGGCGATCCGGGAGACGCGCATGCAAACGGCGATGAAGAGGAAGACGAGTTGGCCGCGCGTGGGTACGACGGTGCTCCAGCACGTCGTGCTCATCGCGCTGGGGCTGGTGTTCCTGGCGCCGCTGCTCTGGATGGTCTCCAGCTCGCTCAAAGGGAACGCCGAGCTGTTCAAGTCGGACCCCAACTGGATCCCGCATCCCATCCGCTGGCAGAATTATCCGGACGCGCTCACCTACATCCCGTTCGCCACGTACCTGCGGAACACGCTGACGATCTGTTTCTTCGGCGTGTTGGGAAGTGTCGTGTCTTGCTCGCTGGTGGCGTACGGCTTCTCACGGATCGAGTGGCCGGGCCGGGACGCGCTCTTCTTCCTGCTGCTGGCGACGATGATGCTGCCGGCGCAGGTAACGATGATCCCCAGCTTCCTGTTGTTCCGCTGGCTCGGGTGGTACGGGTCGTTCAAGCCGCTCATCATCCCATCGTTCCTGGGCGGCGCGTTCTACGTCTTCTTGCTCCGGCAGTTCTTTTTGACGATCCCGAAAGAGCTCTCCGAGGCCGCGCGGATCGACGGTGCGGATGAGTTCACCACCTTCGCACGCGTCATTCTGCCCCTTGCAAAGCCGGCGCTGGCGACCGTGGCGCTATTCACCTTCCTGCATCACTGGAACGACTTCCTGGGACCGCTGATCTACCTGAAGGACCAGTCGAGCTACACCCTGGCGCTGGGATTGCAGCAGTTCCTGAATGCGTATCGCTCGGAGTGGGGGCTGCTCATGGCGGCGTCCACCGTAGTGACCGCGCCGATCGTGGTGCTGTTCTTCTTCACGCAGCGCACGTTCATCCGGGGCATCGCGATGACCGGTAGCAAGGGATAGCCGCACGTCTACCGGCCCATTGCCGCCCTGGTTTCGGAAACAGGGAGGTAGAAGTGCATGAGATCCCCGCTGTTTGCGCCCATGTCCGTGCCGCCCCAACGCAGACCCGCATCCGTGAGGGCGCGGACCAGCTCCTCACTCAGGTTGAGGAAGCCCATCTCGGGACCTCGATACACCGGGTCCCCGGCGAAGGGCGGATCGCCGGCAGCCGGTTCCGGGCTTGGATAGTCGAGTCCCGGTACCGCAGGGCCGCTGCGGCCACTCAAGGTCACGTAGTCCTGCGCCATCTGTCGCTGCACGGCTTCGACGCTGCTCGTTTGCGGCGGATTGTGAGCGGCTAGAAAGCGAGCGAGGGCTTCACGGTCCTGCATCAGGCGGAAGTAGGCGATCATGGCGCGGCTTTCGTCGCGGAGCGCGTGGTAGAGACGGAGTGTCCGGCTCGGCTCGGGCGCGCCCTCGGTGATGCCGGTCGGGATCACCGAGTCCCGTCCCAGCAGCATGCGCGCGATACGGTGGTAGACCACGGCGAGCCGTTCGTCCTGCGCCGCCTCTCCCTGCTCATGCATGATGTACGGGTTGGCGTAGTAGTTAATGTCTACAGCTCGACCTTGCGAGTGAGCCTGGCTCCCCTTACGAAATGCGACGATCATCTCCACGCCCAATGTCGGCGCAGCGCCAGCCGCCGCTCCCGCCGGCGCGGTGAGCTCGACCTGGCGCAAGCGTCGCAAAAGCTCCGGGTGTAAGCCGAGGATCGGATGACCGAACAACTCGCTGTTTTCCAGGCCGGAGTCCGTCGGGGCGGGAGAGCCGGTGAACGCCGGCGCACGCGGACCCACGTAGGAGGGTCCCTCCACACCCGGAAGCGCGCTCGGTCCGGCAGGCTCCTCACCGGGGATACTCCAGGCGGGAGGCGTGTCGGGCACCTCGCTATCGGATTGGAAGCTCTCAATCGGAGGTGGCTCCGGGGCGGGGGCTTCCTCGGGGATCGGATGGGTGATGGGCGCGCCGCTCCCTGCTTCGAGTGGCATCTCGTGCGATTGGGGGCCGAACACCAGGTAGCCGGCGATCCCAGCGCTCGCAGCCAACAGCATCCAGAAAGCGCGGCGGAAACCGGCGACGCGCTCCGGCCGGCGATTGCCGTCCGCTCGCCCCTTCGGTAAACTCTTCTTCGACTGGTTCATCTCCACCCCTTTCCAACGCGGTTTCCCCGGATTGGGAAGGGATCAACCGTGCGGACTGTGGACCTGCCCATTAAGTGCCGGAGAGGCAGACCCGTGGAGCTCTCCCGTTCAACGGCCTCACGGTGCATCCAGAGTCATGCGGTGTGCGCAGGAGCGCGGCTTCACCATGGTGTTTCGAAAGTACCAACCGGCAGATCAGGCAGAGTGGCTGCGAATGCGGCTGGTGCTGTTTCCGGGTCACTCCGCGGACGAGCATCTCATCGACATGGCGGAATGGCTTGAGCGAGCGGACACGGGTGTTCTCGTTGCCGAGCGTCCCGGCGGTGGGCTGGCGGGGTTTGCCGAGGTGGGGGAGCGGAACTACGCCGATGGGTGTGACACGGCGCCGGTAGCCTACCTCGAAGGATGGTATGTCGATCCCGACGTCCGCCGCCACGGTGTAGGGGCGGCGCTGGTCCGCGCGGTGGAGGCGTGGGCGGTGGCGCGTGGCTACCGGGAACTCGCGTCGGATGCTCTCCTGGATAACGTGATCTCCCAGAACGCGCACCTGGCGAGCGGCTTTACGGAGGTGGAGCGCTCCGTAAAGTACCGCAAAGCGCTCTGACACGGCAAGTCTTTCGCCCAGCCGCCCACCAGCCGCATGTGGCCGGGCAGTGCTGACGATTTTTAGCCTGAAGGAATGGCAACCATGGATCTGGGATTGGCGGGTAAAGTGGGCCTGGTGACGGGCGCAAGCCGGGGGATTGGCCGCGCAATCACGGAGGTGCTGGGGGCCGAGGGTATGCGCCTGGCGCTCGTCGCGCGGTCGCGGAGTCTGCTGGAGGAGTTGGCGGCTGCCCTACCCACCGAAGCAATTGTGATTGCCGTGGACCTGCGTGATTCGCAGGCACCCGCAGCGGCGGTGGCAGCGGCGGTGGAGTGTTTCGGCGGGTTGGATGTGCTCGTCAACAATGCGGGCGCCACCAAGCGCGGCGACTTCCTGACGCTGCCGGACAGCGACTGGGAAGACGGATTTGCCCTCAAGTTCTACGGTGCGATGCGCTGCAGCCGCGCTGCCTGGCCGCACTTGCAGCGAAGCGGCGGGGCAATCGTCAACGTCGTCGGGGTAGGCGGGCGCACGGGGAGCGCGGAGTTCGCCATCGGCGGATCGGTGAACGCCGCTTGCCTCAACCTCACGAAGTGCCTGGCGGACCGTGGCGTGATGGACGGCGTAAGGGTCAATGCGATCAATCCTGGTTCCATCGCAACCGAGCGACTTGAAGGACGCGTGCGCCGCTTCGCGTCCGAGCGAGGTCTCGACGAGTCGGCCGCGGCGGAGGAACTGGCGCGGGCCATGAGGGTGTCGCGGTTCGGCGAGCCGGACGAGATTGCCCGCGTCGCTGCATTTCTGGCGTCGCCGCGGGCGTCGTATTGCCAGGGCGTAGTAATGGATGTCGACGGCGGTCTTACCCGCACCTTGTAAGAACGGTGCCGCAGGGAGCCGGCTCCAGGGGATTTGCCTTCGCGGGGGCTCGGAGTATTCAACGATGTATAACACGCGGATCCTGGCCGAGCGGGGCATGCATAAGCCACCGAAGTGGCTGCCGGGCACCATCCAGTACGAAACCCAGATGGGCAGCGTAGCCTACGGGGTCAGCTCCGACACGAGCGACGTGGATCTATACGGCTTCTGCATTCCGCCTCGCGAGATGATCTTCCCGCACCTGGCGGGTGAGATCCCCGGTTTCGGGCGCCAGATCAAGCGGTTCGAGCAGTACCAGCAGCATCACATCCCGAGCCCGGATGAACTGGGCGGGAAGGGCCGCACCTACGACGTAACCATCTTCTCCATCGTCAAGTTCTTCCAACTGGCCATGGAGAACAACCCGAATATGGTGGACGCCCTGTTCACCCCGCAGACCGGAGTGCTCACCTGCACCAAGGTGGGCAGCATGGTGCGGGAGAACCGTCGGATGTTCCTGCACAAGGGCTCCTGGCACAAGTTCAAAGGCTACGCGTACAGCCAGAAGAACAAGATGTACACCAAGGTCCCGACCGAGGGCAGCAGCCGGCGCGAGGCATACGAGGCGCAGGGCTTCGACGTCAAAGCCGCCTATCACTGCGTTCGCCTGATGCTGCAGGTGGAGCAGATCCTGATCGAGGGGGATCTGGACCTGATGCGCCACCGGGAGCAATTGAAGGCGATCCGGCGGGGAGAATGGACCCCGGACCAGATTGCGCAGTTCTTTCAGGACAAGGAGCAAAGCCTGGAGCGCCTCTACAACGAGAGCACTCTCCGCCACACGCCGGACGAAGGGAAGATCAAGGACCTCCTCCTCCAGTGTCTAGAAGAACACTACGGCAGTATGGCCGGGCTGATCGAGACGCCTGACCGTGCTCTGGAGAAGCTCCGCCGGATCAAGGAGCTGTGCGAGGAAGCCGGAGTCTGAAGCCCCTTGTATGGCACCTCGGGTCCCCGCTGGGCTGCAGGGTAGTCGACAAAGCTCACTCATAACGAAGGGACGCCGGGTGCCCATCTTCGAGCACCCGGCGTCCCTTCGCTACCCATAAACTGGATCCGTCCGCAGCGGCGCTACCGCGTCTTCGGGCGCCACGCGTGCATCACGTGCTCCTGGGAGAACGCGCCGGGGACCATGCCGGTGGAGGCGTAGTGGTAGCAGGCGGTCAGGAAGATCCCTTGCAGCGTGCTCTGAACGATGGCCAGCGTCAGCCAGTAGACCACGCACAGGACCAATGCTCCACCGAAGACAATGCCGGCCTGCAACGCGCTCGTCTGCGCGAGCCCGCCGGCGACCACGCCGGCAACGATGAGTACGACGATCGACGGGAGAAACAGCAGGTTGAACACCATGTTCAGCCCGAAGTTCGCCACCACGGTTTCACCCCAGGTGCGGCGGAACGCCTGGACGGAGCGCTTCACCGCCTCGATGGGTCCGACCTGATCGTAGACCAGCACGGGGACGGCGAACACCGTCGCGATGGACCAGGCCAGTCCGACGAGGCCGACGACGATGCGGCCCAGCCAACTCGCGCGCTCCTCCACCACCCGCAGAATTGTGCCCACCGTGGCGCTGAGCAGGGCCCACTTGAAGATCAGCCCGATATTGCGTACGGAGAAGTTTAGGCCGTCCGAAACCGTTGGAGTGTGGCCTTCGAAGCGCATCCGGACGCAAGCTACCAGCCCGGCGTTGAAGAACACCACCACGAAATAGCTGACCAGGTAATACAGAAAGAGCAGCGCATATTGAAGCGCGCTGGGTTCGAAATGTGCACGTGCACCGGCGTGCTGACCGACCTCGCCCCACATCTGGAAGCCGATCGGGATGAGGAAGCTGGCGCAGACCAGCAGGGACGCGATGCCGGACTTGATCGGGAAGACCACTAACGCGCGGTCCTCACGGAGCACGCCCCAGGTCTCCTTCGCCAGATCCCAACTTCGTTGCAGCGTCTCAAACATAGTAGCCCTCCGATGTCGACGGGGCTGCCGGTTGAATGCCGGCACCTGTCATGGGCAGGTTAGTGTCCCGCGAAACTATTCCCTGCCCTGCTTAACGGAAGTATCGAAGGTTAAGATACGCCGCCACGGAAACGGGTCCACGGCCGCGGGAGCCGTGGACCCTCCGCGCTGGTGCTTACAACTCGATCCACTTCCCGCCTTCCGCGCGGGAGCGGTTGGCGCCTTCCAGGATCGCCACCACGTGGAGCATCTCCGCGGTGGAGACGGGACTTTCGCCGGTTTTGAAGAACTGCACCGCTTGGCGCATCAGGTTGGCATAGAAGCCATCGAAGTCTTTAACCTGGGCGGTGATGTATTTCTCGCCCACTCGCACACCGAAGCTCCAGGGGAGCACGTCCCACATGTTTTCGGCGGAGCGCACGTCGATCCACGCCCGGCGACCGTCGGTATACTCCAGCGTGAGTGCGGTACTGTGAGCGTTGCCGGTATCGATGAGGCGCTTCACGTCCGCGCCCAGCGCGCCAACGGCCATGGCAAGCGTGTGCACCCCGTAGCCGTTCCAATCGCCCATGCCGCGGGTAAAGGCCTCAGTCGGCTTGCCGCCGGCGTTCTTCAGCGCTTCCTGTAATTCCACCGCGAAGCGCAGCGACGACGACGAAAAGAGGGCTGCGCCGTGCTTCGTCGCCAGTTCTACGATCTGCTTCGCTTCGGCGCTGTTCGTGGCCAGGAACTTGTCCACCAGGGTGTGCTTGCCGGCGGGAAGCACCTCTTTGCAGAGGGCCAGGTGGCTCTCGATGTTATCCGGCGCCAGCACCATCACCACATCGCTCTGCCGGGCGACGGCCGCGGCGCTCTCGGCGCGAGGGATACTGTTCTTTTTGCACCAGTCATCGCCGGTGGGGTTGCTCTCCCAGGCGAGTGTAACCCGCGCGTCCAGGTCCGCCAGCGGCCCGTGCAGCAGCGAGAGGAACTTGTTGGCGTGGAAGTTGTTCAGATGGTGGTCGACAAAACCGATCCGCAGCATGGGGGTCTCCTCCGCGCCGGAGCCTGACTCACTGGCTCAGCGCGGGCATTCGCACCTGGCAGTTCGCGGCCGATCCCCACAGCCCCTTCCCGCTCGAAGGGGACCCTGGTAATTCACCGCAGCGCATGCGCCCGTATGGGAGGACGCAGAGAGCGCAGAGAGGAGAGTGTGAGAGGAATTGTCCGCGGAACACGCGGAATGACGCGGAAAGAGATGTGAAGTGGACGACCGCGGTGGAGTGGGCGAGTCAGCGAAGACGTGCCGGATTACGTCGAGAGTGTGGGACAGTCGATTTGCCCTGCGTTCCTTTCCGGTCGATTCCTTTCCGCGCAAATCCGCGTGTTCCGCGGGCCTAGGTTTCCCCTTTTTGCGTTCTTTCGCGTGTTTCGCGGGCATTCCGGTTTGGAGGCGCTATGGAGCAGGTAGGCGTGGGGATTATTGGGAGCGGGTTCATTGCAGAGATCCACGCTGAGGCGTTCCGCCGGGTGCCGAACGCGTGGGTGGCTGCGGCGGCTTCACCGACGGAAGCGCACGTGCGGGCGTATGCCTCCCGGCACGGCATCCCCCACGCGTTCACCGATTACCGGGAGCTGCTGGCGCTGCCGGAGGTGGACGTGGTCTCCCTCTGCCTCCCGAACGACCTACACTGTGAGGCGACGGTAGCCGCCGCGGCTGCGGGTAAGCACGTCATTTGCGAGAAGCCACTGTGCGTGACGCTGGCTGAAGCGGACCGCATGATTGCCGCCTGCCGGGAGGCGGGCGTGCAGTTGATGTATGCCGAGGAGCTCTGCTTCACGCCGAAGTACGTACGCGCGAAGCAACTGGTGGACGAGGGCGCGCTGGGCGACGTCTACCTGGTGAAACAAAGTGAGAAGCACGATGGGCCGCACGCGGACTGGTTCTGGGACGTGCACCGCTCCGGGGGCGGCGTGACCCTGGACATGGGCTGCCATGGCATCGAATTCGCGCGCTGGATTCTCGGCCGGCGGCCGATCCGCAGCGTTTACGCACAGATGGGTACCTACGTCCACGCCGCGCGGACCGAAGGCGACGACAACTCGAACCTGCTGATCGAGTTCGAAGGCGGTGCGACGGCGCTCATCGAGGAAAGCTGGGCGAAGCCGGGCGGGATGGACGACCGAGCCGAGATCTACGGCAGCGAGGGCGTGACGTACGCGGACCTCCTGCATGGTAACGCGCTCGAGACCTATACGAAGGTGGGCTACGGGTACGCGGTCGAGAAGGCCGGAGATACCCGCGGCTGGAGTTTCACGATCTACGAAGAGCTGTGGAATTACGGTTTCCCGCAAGAGATGCAGCACTTCATCGACTGCGTTCAACACGGCACGCCGGCCTCCGTAACCGGCGAGGATGGGCGTAGGGTGCTGGAGGCGATCTATGCTGCCTACGAAAGCGCCCGCACCGGTCGGAAGGTGGAGCTGCCGTTCACACCGCCGGAGTGGGCCACGAAACCGATCCATTGTTGGAAGCCGTGGCTCTCCGCGGATTGTCCGGAAGCAGGGCGATCACGTTAAGTGGCAGGTACGATCAACTGGGCAGTTTGCCCGTTGACGTGCGCCGGCTACCGGGTGGCGTGGACACGCAGGATCCTACTCTGGGGCGGCGTCATGCAAAGGTCTGGCGACATTCAGTCCTTACGCCCCGTGGCTGCCTAACCCAGCACCTCCCGCACTTTGCGGGCGAGCGAGTGGGGGGTAAACGGCTTCTGAATGAAGGCGGTATCCGCTTCGATGATGCCGTGCCGGACCACCGCGTCATCCGTGTAACCGCTCATGTACAGCACCTTGAGGTGGGGCCACCGGTGGCGCAACTCCTGGGCGAGTTGCCGGCCGCCAACGCCTCCGGGCATGACCACATCCGTCAACAAAAGGTCGACGTGCGGCGCCAATTGCTCGGCTACCTGAAGCGCTTCGTGCCCGTTCGCCGCAGCCAGAACGGTGTATCCGTACAAGACCAGAACTTCCTGCACGAGCGAGCGAACCATTTCCTCGTCCTCTACCAGCAGCACCGTCGCATCGCCACGGAGGACCGTTGCCTGCGGTTTCACGGCGGACTCGGCCACGGTCCGGGTTCGGGGTAGGTAGATCTTGAACGTGGTGCCGATGCCCACCTCGCTGTACAGGTCCACGTGACCGTCGGACTGCTGGACGATGCCGAAGACCGTGGCGAGGCCGAGGCCAGTGCCGTGCTCCGCAGCCTTTGTGGTAAAGAACGGCTCGAAGGCGTGCTCCAATGTCTCCGCACTCATGCCACAGCCGCTATCAGTCACCGCGAGCAACACGTACTCACCCGTTCCCACCGCCGGGTGCCTCTTGAGATACTCCGGCCCCAACTCCGCGTTCTGCACTTCAATGGTAATCTTGCCGCCGGTCGGCATCGCGTCACGGCTGTTGACGACCAGGTTCAACAGCACCTGCTCCAACTGTCCGGGGTCCGCCTTGACCTGATGCAAGTTCGGGGCCACCCGCACCGCGACTTCGATGTCCTCGCCGATCAGCCGCGAGAGCATCGGCTCGAAGTCGAGCACCAGGGCCCCCACGTCCAGCACTTTGGGAGACAGCACTTGCTTGCGACTGAACGCCAGCAACTGTCGGGTAAGTCGAGTGGCTCGCTCGCTTGCCTTTTGAATCTCCAGGAGCGGGCCCTGTAGTTCCCGGCGGTCGTCCGTATCGGTGAGCAGCAGCAGGAGCTCACTGTAGCCGGCGATGACCGCCAGCATGTTGTTGAAGTCGTGGGCCACCCCGCCCGCAAGGCGACCCACCGCCTCCATCTTCTGCGCCTGACGCAGTTGCGCCTCGAGTTGGGTTCGATCGGTGATGTCCTGTGCTACCAGAATGCCCGCGGGCCGGCCGCTCAAGAGGACTCGCTGCGCGAAGATCTCGACCTCGCTGGTGGTGCCGTCTTTCTTCAGGTGGTTCACGTGGACGGATGCGTGCGCCGGTAGCTCTCGGATGGACGGTAGCTCGGGCTCCGTCCCCGGCGACCAGAGATTGGCGAGGTGCATTTCCAGAAACTCGTCCCGCGAGTATCCGTAGTGCTCCAGTGCGGCTTCGTTCACCGCCAGGAAACGGAGGGTCTCCTCATCGTAGAGCATCTTCGGGATCGGACTGCGATCGAACAGAACGCGGTAGCGTTCTTCAGACTCCCGCAGCGCTTCCTCGCCGCGCTTGCGCTCGGTGATGTCCAATACGGTTCCCACCAGGCGCACCGGACCGCTGCCGGGGTCCTCCGTGCGTTCTGCCTGGATCCGGATCCAGCGGCACTCCCCATTGTCGAGTACGATCCGGTGTTCCAGGTGCGGGACCGCACCCTCGCGCAGTGCCATCCGCACGAATTCGGAGGCCCGTTCCCGGTCGTCCGGATGGACGCGTGTCGCGATTTGCTGGAGGGT